>Ga0070679_100000453_pt1 | contig 34727 bp, 28 predicted proteins | sample KBSC63BmetaG_FD_65652 | JGI IMG/M metagenome (GOLD analysis project Ga0070679, IMG submission 65652) | Corn rhizosphere microbial communities from Kellogg Biological Station, Michigan, USA - KBS C6-3B metaG | ecosystem: Host-associated > Plants > Roots > Rhizosphere | place: USA: Michigan... | reverse complement strand
GAGCGCGACGACTTGCTCAGCGGTGGCGCGCGCAACGAGCGATGCCGCTGTGCGCTGCCGAACGGTGTCATGAATCATCGCCGCGGCCGTGACCAGGGTTGCGCCACCGAGCAGGGCGGCGAGCACCCAGAGCAGGCGGCCCGGCACGCGTCCGCGTCGTTGCCCAATCGCGACGTGATGATCCGTCATCTCGAAAAATGTACTCGCCGGACACGGCGGCGGCGTCGGTTGCCGCGCCGCGGCGGCGTGTTCTTATCGTCTTCTGACATTGTGCATCCCGCGCCTGGCGCATCCTGAGGCATGGGATCAAACTCATTCTTCACGCGACTCATCATCGCGTTCTTCATCGTCGCGGCAATCATCGGTCTGGCGCACATGGGCGGCGGCGAACATACGAAACATTTTCTCGTGAAAATTCACGGCCGGTAGCGGCAACGAGCATGAACGGAAAAATCTGCTACATCGAGATGCCGGCGATCGATATCGAGCGGTCGTCGGATTTCTACGCGAAGGTATTCGATTGGAACATCCGACGGCGTGGCAACGGGTCTGTCGCGTTCGATGACACCACTGGTGCCGTGAGTGGTGCGTGGGTCGTTGGACGTCCGCCGCAGCAACCAGGGTTCGTCGTCTATGTGATGTGCGACAGCGTTGCCGCGACGATCGACAGGGTGATCGCGAACGGCGGAGCGATCGTACAACCGATCGGGGGAGATCCAGGCGAGATCACGGCTCGATTCCGTGATCCGGCGGGGAACATCGTCGGGCTGTATCAGGAGCCGTCGCAGTAGGAACGGACAAAGTGGCTGCGCCCGGCATGACGATGTAAGTTCGAGCCGCCTTTGACCCGCCCTGCCTGGGCCAACTATGCGAGCTCGATCTCTCGTCGTCGTGGCGTTCGCACTCTCGCCCGTCGCTTCCGTCGCTGCGCAGTCGCCGGTGCCGGAGATTCGCTTCGACGCGACCACTGATTTTCTCAAGCTGCCGCCCAATCTCTATCTGGGCGAAGTCGCTGGCGTCGCGATGGACGCGCGACGGCATCTGTTCGTGTACAGCCGAACCGGGACGCGCAGCACGCTGCACGGCCAGTCCTCGGCGCAGCTTTTCGAGTTCGGACCCGACGGCCAATTCATCCGCGAGATCGGCAAGGATCTCTACGGCTTCGCCTTCGCTCACACTGTCCGCATCGACAAGGACGGCAACATCTGGGCGACCGACGAAGGCACGAACATGATCATGAAGTTCAATCAAGCCGGGAAAGTGCTCATGGTCCTCGGACGACGCGCCGAAGCGGTCGAGGAGGCGCCGCCTGCGCCGGCGGGCGGCGCTCGTGCCGGCCCGCCGCGACCTGTGTGGGGTCAATTCAATCGTCCGACCGACGTGGCGTGGGATCTGGCCGGCAACATCTTCATCGCCGACGGCTACAACAACTCGCGCGTGGTGAAAGTCGACAAGAACGGCCGCTGGGTGAAAACCTGGGGCGATCGCGGCGCCGATACGGGCCAGTTCAACATCCTGCACTCGATCGCGAGTGATGCGAAGGGGAACATCTACGTCGCGGACCGCACGAACAATCGCATCCAGGTGTTCGATCCCGACGGAAAGTTCCTGCGCATGTTCAAAATCGAGGTGCCGTTCAACAAAGAGCCGAACGTGATGGTCGGAGCGCCACCGGGACCAAACACGCTTTCAGTCTCCGGCGCGCCGTGGGCGATCTGCATCACGCCGCCGCCGAATCAGGTGCTCTACAGCGCGGATGCAGTTCCCGGCCGCATCTACAAGCTGTCGCTGGACGGCAAAGTCCTGGGCGTGCTTGGCGAGGCGGGGAAGGAGATCAAACAGTTCGGGTGGATCCACGAGATCTCATGCCCGAGCGAGAACGAGCTCTACGTAGCCGAGCTTCTGAATTGGCGAGTTCAGAAGTTGACGTTGCATCCTTGAGCTCATGGCGTCCCGAGCGGTTGTCAAAAGAGACTATGTTGCTCTTCTGTGTCTGTCAGTCTGTGACTGTGCCGATCAGTGCTAGGCGGTTCCGATGTCATCTCTCGCAAAAATTTATCAACTCTATATCGACGGCACGTTCGTCGACTCCGCATCGAATCGCTGGATCGATGTCATCGATCCGTCGACGATGGCGCTCATTGCGCGCGTCCCCGAGCCAACCAGCGCCGAGGTGAGCTCGGCGATTTCAGCTGCGCGACGCGCATTCGACCGTGGGCCGTGGAAGGACGTCACCGCGCAGGAGCGCGGGCGCATTCTCTTCCGGCTCGCGCAGGTCGTTCGCGATCACGCCGCCGAATGGGCCGAGCTCGAGACGCGCAACAATGGCAAGCCGATCGTCGAAGCGGAATTCGACATCGCCGACGTCGCGACGTGTTTCGAGTACTACGGCGGCCTCGCGACGAAAATTCACGGCGACGTCATTCCCGTTCCCGACAACGCGATGAGTCTCGCGCTGCGAGAGCCGATCGGCGTCGCCGGACAGATCATCCCCTGGAACTACCCGCTGCTGATGGCGGCGTGGAAGCTTGCACCCGCGATCTGCGCCGGATGCACGATGGTTCTCAAGCCCGCCGAGCAGACGCCGCTCACTGTGCTCGAGCTGGCCGCGCACTTCGAAAGCGTCGGACTGCCGCCCGGTGTTGTGAACATCGTCACCGGGTACGGGCCTACGGGCGCGTCAATCGTCGCGCACCCGGACGTCGACAAGATCGCGTTCACCGGAAGCGCGGAAGTCGGCAAGATCATCATGCGAAGCGCCGCAGACACGCTGAAGAAGATCTCACTCGAGCTCGGCGGCAAGTCGCCCAACATCCTGTTCGCCGACGCCGACTTCGAGGCGAGCGTCGACGGTGCCCTGTTTGGCCTCTTCATCAATCAGGGCGAAGTCTGCTCCGCGGGCAGCAGGATTCTCGTCGAGCGCTCGATCTACACGAACGTGCTCGACGCGATGGTCGAGAAGGCGAAGCACATTCGACTCGGGCCCGGCATCGACCGCGCGACGAAGATGGGTCCGCTCGTGAGCCGAGATCAATTCGATCGCGTTCGCGAGTACCAGGAAATCGGCAAACGCGAGGCGAAGTTGGCGATCGGCGGCGACGCGGCTCGTGCCGGCGGATTGGATCGCGGTCTATTCGTGCAGCCGACCATCTTCTACGACGTCGACAACAGCGCTCGCATCGCGCGAGAGGAAATCTTCGGCCCAGTCGCGGCCGTGATTCCGTTCGACACGGAAGAGGACGCCATCCGAATCGCGAACGACTCGGACTACGGCCTCGCCGCGGCGGTGTGGACGCGCGATCTCTTTCGCGCGATGCGAACGGTCAAACAGCTTCGCGCCGGAATCGTCTGGGTGAACCACATGCAGCCGACCTTCGTCGAGGCGCCATGGGGCGGCTACAAGCAAAGCGGCATCGGCCGCGAGCTCGGCACGTGGGGCGTCGACGAGTATCTGCAGGTCAAGCAAGTCCACATCAACCTCAGCGAGAAGCCGATTGGGTGGTATTGAGGGAAGCGGGAAGGGGGAAGAGGGAAGCGGGGGGAAGGGATATGAGGGTCGTGGGCAGTTTGCGTCTTGACAGAGGCGCCACCTTGGTCAAGCGTCAGTGACGGACCCTCTTCCCTCAAATCCCTTCCCCCCTCTTCCCGCTTCCCTCTTCCCCCTTCCCGCTATGACTTCCCGTCGATCCTTCGTCGCAACAGGCGCCGGACTGCTCACGGCGCCGCTCATCAACTGGCGTGGCCACGAGGCGCTGTTTGCGCAGCAATCGCAGCAGCCCGCGCAGGGAGGAGCCGCGGGTCAAGCTGATCGTCGCGCTGATCGGCTCCTCGCCGAGCGACCCGGGATGATTCGGATCGACAGTAACGAGAATCCGAACGGACCGGGCAAGCACGTGTTCGACACGATCGTCAGTCATCTCTCCTCGTCGAACCGCTATCCGGTCAAGATCGAGGACGACCTCGTCGCGATTATCGCCAAGCAGCACGGCGTCGCTCCCGCGAACGTGCAGCTCGGGTGCGGATCGGGCGAGCTGCTGCGCGCCGCGGTCCAGGCGTTCACGTCGCCGACGAAAGCACTCGTCAGTCCGGAACCGACGTTCGAGTCGCCGGCGAACTTCGCCAAGTTCGTTGGACATCCGATCGTGTCGCCCAAGGTCGACTCGAAACTCAAGCTCGATCTGAACGCGATGACCGATGCGGCGCGGGGCGCGGGGCTCGTGTACTTCTGCAACGCCAACAATCCAACGGCCACCGTGCACGGCAAATCGGACGTGGCCATGTACGTCGAGCAGGTCAATCGCGCGTCGCCCGAGACGACGATTCTGATCGACGAGGCATACCACGAGTACGTCGAGGATCCGTCCTATGCCAGCGCCATTCCGCTCGCGATGGCGAATCCGCGCGTCGTCGTCACGCGCACGTTCTCGAAAGTGTTCGGCATGGCCGGGTTGCGGCTCGGCTACGCGATCGGTCAACCGGATACGCTCAAGAGGATGTCGAACTGGCTGCTCGGCTCGAATACGAATCAGCTGGTGCTCGCCGCGGCCGCGGCCACGGTCGGCGACAAGGCGCATATCGCCGACGAAGTGCGAAAGAACAAGGAAGCGCGCGCGTTCGCACGGAAGTTTTTCGAGACGGCCGGATACACCGTCCACGCGGCCGATGCGAACTTCTTCATGGTCGACGTGCGTCGTGACGCGAAAGCGTTCAAGCTCGAATGCGTGAAGCACAACGTCGCCATCGGCCGTCAGTTCCCGGCGCTGCCGAACTACGCGCGCATCTCGGTCGGAACAATGGCGGAGATGCAGAAGGCTGTGCCAGCATTCCGCACCGTGCTCGCGTCCAACGCGTCGACGTCGCAGCAGCGATAGGCGAGAAGAGGAGAAGCAGAGAGAAGTGGACCGAGTACGGAGGCGGTAAAGGGATGTGAGCAGGGTGTGCGGGGTTACTCCGCACACCTTCCTTTTTTCTCTTCACCTCCTCCGCACGCCGATCTCTGCTCTCCATGTAAGGCTCTTGCAACGCATCTATGCGACGAGGCGGGCACATCGCAGATTGGCCCCATGCGCCCACTCACTCCCGCCCTCTGTCTCGCCGCGAGCGCGCTACCATTACTCGCGCAGCCTCGCATCTCCGCCGGCACGGTGCTCGTCGCAAATCAGCAAGCGGCGAGTGCCACGATCATCGATGTCGCGACGCACACCGCCACGACCATCGACGTCGGCACCGGTCCCCACGAGACGGTGATCTCGCCGGACGGACGCTTCGGCGTCGTCACGATCTATGGCGTGAGCGGCGCGCCGGGGAACAAGCTCACGGTGATCGATCTCGCCGCGAAGAAAGTCTCGAGCACGATCGACCTCGGCGAATACACTCGCCCGCACGGCGCGTCGTTCCTGCCCGGCTCCTCGAGCCGAGTGGTCGTCACGTCGGAGGCGACGCAGAACGTCGTGCTCGTGGACATCGCGCAGGGAAAAGTGCTCACGGCCATTCCGACGAAGCATCCCGGCTCACACATGCTCGGTGTGACCGCGGATGGCAAGCATCTCTTCACATCCGACGTCGGTTGGGGCGGCGTCAGCGAGATCGATCTCGAGAAGTCCGCGTTCGCGCGTGATCTACAAGTGTCCGCGCAGACCGAAGGCGTCGCGGTCGCGCCTGACGGCTCGACGGTATGGCTCGGCGCGAATCAGGCGGGTACGGTCAGCATCATCGACACGAAGAGCTGGACTGTCGTGGCGACACTTCAGGATTTGGGAATGCCGTATCGCATTGGGATCTCACCAGACGGATCGACCGCGGTGATTTGCGATCCGAAAAACGACAAGATTCACATTGCCGACGTGCGCAAGCGCGAAATCATCGGCGAAGTCGCATCGCTCGGATCGCCGCGCGGCGTGAAGATCGCGCCGGACAATCGCACCGCGTTCGTCACGCTCGGCGCAACGAATGCGGTGGCTGCGATCGATCTCGTCGACAGGAAGGTGCTCTGGCAGGCGCCGGTCGGTGCGTCGCCGGACGGTGTGTGGTACGGTCCTGCGGTTCGCTAGCCGCCGCGGATTCCATTCGCCGCGGACTATTTTTTCGAGGCGGTCTTGTCCAGCGCCGCGCGGAGTCCCTTGGCGAGGGTGGCCGCGTTGTCGTTGCCCCAGAAATGCATGAAATAGAGCCGCGGATTCTCGCCAAGCATGTGGCTGTGAATCGCGGTGACATCGATGCCATTAGCGCGAAGCGCTCTGGCCACCGCATTCACCTCGGTGTCGCGCAGCACGAAGTCGCCGGTGGCCGCGGCCTTGCCGCCGCCGGTCGATTGGAAGTTGATCGAGGTCGCGATGCCCATCGACACCGGAACAGGTTGGCCGTCCTGTGTGATGGTTTCGCTTCGCGGCACACCGACTTGGTAGACGGGACCGTTTGCCTTGCCCTTCATACCGAGCGCCGTCGCGATCGCGGTCGTGTCGAGATCGAGCGCCACGGCCGCGGGCGCTGCTGGAGCTCCGAGCGGCGTTTTCGTCAGCGCGAGCGCAGCGTGTAACGTCTTTGCAATCGCGGCGGGATCGCCGTGTGCGTGAATGTGCATGTACATCACGACCGGTTCCGCGCCAATGATGTGATTGTGAAGCGCCGTCGCCTCGATGTTGCCGTCCTGTAATGCGCGCATCACGGGACTCACTTCCGATTCCGAGAGCACGAGGTCGCCCATGGCCATCGCGCCGCCGCCCGTCGCGTCGGCGAACGCGATCCACGTTCCAAGCGCGAGGCCAGGCTTGACGGCGACGCCACGGACGACGACGGACATGTCGCTGCGCGGAAAGCTGAACTTCAGCACTCCATCCGGCTGCGGCGCTCCCTTTCGTCCGAGTGCTGCTTCGACAGCGGCCGAGCTGGAGAAGGGCTTCGCTTGCGCGTTGGCCAGTGCTGATGAGGCGACGACGAGCGCCGCGGCTGTCACCGTCACCTTCGAAAGTTTCGATAATTTCGACATTGCTCGAGCTCCGGAAAAGAGATCGGCGCGGCGATTGACTGTGCCAAGCGCCGCGCCGCAACTGACAATTCTCTCCTAATGCCTACTGCACGATCTGTACTATTTGTACCACTCGGCGACGCCGCCATGGCCGGAGCATGCGCCTTGCTTGGTTGCTGCCTTGGAATATGTGCCATCCTTGCACTTGCCTGAAGCGTCGGCCGGCTTGGATGCCGTCGTCTTCGTGGCCGACTTGCTCGCTCCACCCGCTGCGTCCTTTTTGGGTGTTGCTTTGGATGCAGACTTGGGAGCGCTGGCGGCCTTGGTCGGCGTCGTCTTCGCCGGTGCTGCCTTGGTGTCGGCAGCCTTACCCGCGGGAGCCACTGTCTTCGTTGAAGCGGCTGCCTTCTTGGTCGTGTCAGTTTTCGTTGCCGCCTTTCCGGCCTGCGCATTTGCCGAATGTGCGCCGAGGCTCGTAGCCAAGACTATCGCGATTGCTGCCCACAGGTTGCGCGTCCGCATGAATCCCCCGAGTAGGTGAGAGGTTCCGTCGCAAGAACAGACCTGTGGTCATCGCGCCGGGTCACGCGTCGTGACGAACCCTAGCGCGCCAGTTTCTGACGCGATAGCGTGGTGGTCCATGACCTTGCGCGCGCTCCTCCCCGCGGCGGTGCTGCTGATCGGGTGTAGTCTGCATCACCGGCCAGCGGTGATCGAACCCGTACGCGGCCCGACGCGCGACAGCTTGCTGCTCCTCGATCAGACGCGAGGCGATTCCGTGGCGGTGCACGGACGCGTTGCGGGTTCGCTCGCGCTCATGGGTGGTGAAGTCGCGTATCTGCGCGCCGGGATCCCTGCCGTCTATGGATACGATGCTGCGCGCGCGCTGTACGAATCTGCCGGAGGCGGATCGGGTCCTGCGCCGAAGTGGCAACCGCTGGGCGGCGGCGTATCGCGCGACCTTCGTTCGGGCTTCACCTACGGCGTCGCGGCGCATCTCGAGACGCCGAAAGGTTCGTTGCGTGTTGATCGGTACATCGCATTCTGGCGGCGCGCGGCGGACCAGCCGTGGCGCATTGTCGCGTACATCGAGCTGAACGGACAGTTCTCGGAGGAGATTCGATTCTCCGCCAGTCAGCTTGCACCACCTGTGCTGCAGGTGACGCGACCCGTCGCCGAGAGCGCGCTACGCCTGCGCGTCGCCGACAGCTTGTTCGCGGATCTCGCCGATCGCATGGGCACCGCGGACGCATTCTCGGCCACGATCGCGTCGGACGGCGCGATGTTTGGTGACTCGAGGCTCATCGTCGGACCGAACGCTGTGAGAGAGTTCGAGGAAGCACAGGGCGCGGGCACGTCGCTCACCTGGCGGCCCGTCTATGCGGCGGTCGCCGAGTCGGGAGATCTTGGCTTCACCATCGGCGAATCCATCGCGACGGGCCGAAGCCCGTCAGGCGCCGCCGTTCAGAGATTTGGAAAGTACCTCACCGTGTGGCAGCGGCAGCCGGATGGCGGCTGGAAGTTCGTGATGCACGGGGCGAACGCCACGAGATGAGGGAAGCGGGAAGCCGGAAGCGGGGTTCGCGAAGGAAAGCTCTGTCACTCCCAGTCGCCCCTCTCGGATCCCTTCCGATACGCGCGCAAGAGCGTGAACGACACGCCGCCGTACGTGATCACGTACGCGCCCCATTTGTAGATCTCGGCCCAACCCATGTCAGTGGTGTGAAAGGCGAAGCCGTAGCACACGAGGCCGAGAAACGCCCAAAAGAAGCAGCCTAGGCAAGTCAGAATGAGAGAGCGGCGTCGATCGCGCTCGGCGAGCTTGTGCTCCGCCTCGCGCCTGACCTGCATCTCCTCGTACAGCCGCTTATTGACGGGCATGCGCGCGAGCCTCCCTCAACGAGAATGGGGTAGAGACGCCGGCAATGCCGCATCTCTACCCCATTTCAGCACCCGAAGTGCCACCTCTTCCCGCGACCCCTCATCCCCCCGCTTCCCTCATCAGGGTCGGTCCTTGAACTGCGCATTCAGTTGCGTGTGCTTCGAGTCGAGCGGAATCTGACGGCCGTCGATGAAGAGGTATTTCGTGTCGGTCATGGCTTCGAGGATGTCGCCGGTCGTGACCACGACGTTGCCCATCTTGCCCACGTCGAGCGATCCCATCTTATCGGCCACGCCGAAGATCTGTGCCGGCCACAGCGTGACGGACTTGAGCGCGTCTGTCTTCGAGAGCCCATGCGCCGCGGCCATGCCCGCGTTGTAGGGAAGCGTTCGAATCTCGGAACCCTTGTCGCCCGTCGAGATCGCGAACGGAACGCCCGCGGCCGCGAGCTTCGCGGGAATGGTGAAGTTCACGTCATACGGATCATCCTCGCGCGACGGCAGCTTCATCACCGCCGTCACGATGACGGGCACGTTGTGCTGCTTGAGGAAGGACGCAACCATCGGCGCGTCCTGCCCGCCCATGATGATCGGCTTGATCTTCATCTCCTCGGCGAAGGTGACCGCGTCGCGAATGTCGTTCGTACGATCGGCGGGGAAGATGACCGGCATCTTGCCGGCGAGGGCGGGAAGCAGCGCGTCGAGGACGACATCGTGCGCCGGACGGGGAAGCGTTTTGTCCGCGGCGTACGCTGCCTGTGCCTTTCCATACGCTTCCGCGTCGTGCAGCATCGTGCGCAGCGAATCCATCTGAAGCTGGCGAACGCGATTCGCGTCGACGTTCGAGCCTTGCTGCAGTGCCGCCGCACGCGCGAAACCGCGTCCGCCGAAGCCTGAGTGCGGGAGCTCGACGACGAGCGCCAGCTTCTGCACCACCGCCATCTTCGGCGGCGTGTCGCCGGCGAGATTCATCAGCGCCGCCGTGCCGGAGATGATTCCACCGGTTGGACGTGAAACCACCGTCGTGATTCCGACGACGCGCGCGACGCCGATATGCGCGCTGTGCGGATCGATTCCGTAGAACGCCTGCGCGTTCGGGTTGAACGATCCGACTTCCTGAATGTCGACCGTCGCGATCGCGCCCTGGCCGATCTCGGAGAGGCCGACGCTCGATCCTGTTTCGATCATTCCGGGATAGACCATCAACCCCGTTGCGTCGATGACCTTCGCGCCCGACGGCACACTTACATTCGCGCCGACCGCGGTGATCTTGCCGCCGCTGATCACGACGGTGCCATTCGGAATCTCAGCGCCGCTGACGGTAATGACGCGTCCGCCGCGAATGGCGAACGTGCCTTGTGGTCCCGGGTTTGGATTAAACGATCCGAGCTGCGCGGACGCGGACGCTGAGAATACGACCGTCATCCCGAGCGCTCTCACTGTCATCCCGAGCGAAGCGAGGGATCTGCACTTGTGAATCATGCTGGTCTCCTTAAGGAACCACAGGACGACGACGATCCGCTGCCTCGAGCGCGGCGCGCTCCTTGGCCATCTCCTCGCGCTTCGCCTGGTCCCGCTTGATGTCGAAGAAAATCTCACCGTCGATGAACGTCGTCTCCGCGATCGAGTAGACGCTCAACGGATTGCCGCTCCAGATCACGACGTCGGCGTCTTTGCCGGTCTCGATCGAGCCCACCTTCTTCTCGATGCCAAGCTGCACGGCGCCGTTGTAGGTGATCGTCTTGAGCGCCGAATCCTCGCTCAGGCCGCCGTAGCGCATCATCTTCGCGGCATCGATGTTCAGCCGGCGCGCCCGCTCGTCCGAGTCCGAGTTCACGGTCGTCACGACGCCGTGGCGCATGGCGATCGCCGTGTTGTACGGGATCGCGTCGTACGCCTCGATCTTGTACGACCACTCGTCGGCGAACGTCGACAACCCCGTGCCGGCTTGCGAGATCTCGGATGCGATCTTGTAGCCTTCGAGGCCGTGCTGGAGCGTTCTGACGGTGAAGCCGAACTCCTTCGCGATGTTGAGGAGCATCAGCATCTCGTCGGCGCGATACGAGTGCGCGTGGACGAATCGCTTGCCCTCGAGCACTTCGACGAGCGGATCGAGCTCGAGGTCATGCTCGGGCGGCACGAGATTCTTTTCGCCTTTGGCGACGCGCGCGTTGTAGTCGTCCCACGTCGCCTTGTAGTCCCGCGCCCGCGTGAACGCATCGCGCAGCACTTCTTCCTGGCCCATGCGCGTCGCGGGATAGCGAAGCGGCTGGCCCTGTGCCTGTGCCGCCTGCTGCGAGTTCTTCCGCGTCACGTTCTCGCCGAGCGCGAATTTGATCCCGGGCGTTGCGCCGGGGAACAGCATCTCGTCGAGGTCCTTTCCGTACTTCAGTTTCACCACCGCGTTCTGTCCACCGATGGTATTCGCCGAGCCGTGCAAGACGTTGATCGTCGTCACGCCGCCGGCGAGCTGGCGATAGATGTTGATGTCCGTCGGGTTCAGCACGTCGCGAATCCGGACCATCGACGTCACGGAGAGCGATCCTTCATTGATCGCGTCGGCCATTGAATGCGAGTGCGGGTCGATGATGCCAGGCATCACGTACTTGCCCGTGGCATCGATCACGGTCGCTCCCGCCGGCGCCGAGAGATTCTTGCCGATCTGCGCGATCTTGCCGTTTTGCAGCAAGAGATCGGTATTCTCGAGGCGACCCTTCGTGACGGTCAGCACCGTCGCGTTCTTGATCAGCGTCGGGCCGACCTTCGCGGTCGCCGCCGGCTGCTGCGCGCCAGCGGTCGCCGCGACGAGCGCGAGCGCGGCCGGGAATGCTCGAAGCGTCATATCAAATCTCCGATTCATATTGAACATGTCGAAAGACGGAAGCGCAGATCCCTCGCTGCGCTCGGGATGACGACTCATTGCGGAGGACGGCCGCGACGGCCGCCTCCGGCCGCCTCCGGACGCGAGCCGATGAACGGAGACTGCGGATGTCCGACCACCGCCATCGTGCCTCGCATGACGTTGGCGGCAATGGTTCCCGTGAACGTGGCCTCTTCGGTGCCGCCCGCCATCGTCACCGTCGCGCTGAACTTCACCGATCCGTCAGCCGCGATCGATCCGTTGTTGATCGGTGAGCTGCCCATCGCGCCTTGAATCGTGCCGCGAAGCTGATCGCCGACCTGCTGAAGCGTGGCGGTCACCTGCCGATCGCCTTCGTCGGTCGTCACCGTGAGCGTCCATGCGCCGGTGATGGCCGATGCAGCGGCAGTCGTCTGTGCGCGCACTTCGACCAGAGAGCCGTCGATGAACAAGTGCGCGACGTGACCAGCGAGCAAGTCGCCGCGCGTCACGGTGAGATTCGCAATCTTCCCGACCTCGATGGTTCCAAGCCGATCGCTCACGCCCAGGATTTCGGCCGGCGTCAGCGTGAGCGCGCGGACTGCCTGATCCGCGCTCAGCCCATTCTCGGCAGTGCGACTCGCGTTTCCGAGATAGTCCGACCACGTGCTCAAACCGCCATCGGCAAACGCGAACTTCACTCCGGCCTGTGCAAGCTTGCCGGCGAGCTTGGGCGCGTCGACGCGAGCGCGCAGCATGCGCAGCGGTTCCGGATCAGCGTCAGCCGACGCTGTTGGCCGACGCTGAAAATTCAGAGACAGCAACACGGGCACGTTCTCGGCCTTGAGTCTCGCCGCCACTTCGTCGGCTTCCTCGCCGCCTGCGAGGATCACGCGGAGATTGAACTCTTTCGCGAGGTCGAGCGCCCGCTCGATCTCGCGCGCGGTCGATGCTTGCATCACAACGGGTAGCGTGCGAGCGAGCACCGGCTGCAGCGCTTCGAGCGACGGATCGGTCTCGGGCTTCCGCATGCCGCGCGGGTTCTTCGCATACGCGGCCTGCTCGAGCGCGTAGTGCTGCGCGTCGAGCAGCTCCTGTCGCAGCGCCGCAAAAACTCCGAGCAGCGAGTTCGGGAACCCCCCGTTTCGCAAAGGCGTGAACGCGATGTGCTCGGCGACAGGAGTCTTGACGATCATCGCCTGCGCGCTCGATCCGCCGAGTTGAATCACCGCTGACAGGCCGCGAAAGATTCCGCTCGGCGGTGCCGTCAGCGCGGCGGTGATGCCGGCGCTCTGTGGACCGGTGAACAGGTCTTCTTCGGGACGGACGAGATCGGCCGCGGCCAATTCAGGCTGGAGTCCGACCGGGTGCAAAGAATTTGGCGCACCCGCCGGCCCTCCTTGCTGCGCGGGCGCGCCGCCGCGTCCACCGCGACCGCCACGTCCGGCGTCGGCCGCTTGGGAGGCTCCGCCGCTGGGGTAGCCGAACGTCGAGTTGCCGTCGATGATCCCGGGGTAGACCGTCAGCCCGGTGCCGTCGACGATGCGCGCATCGCTCGGCGCTTGGGTGTTTGCGCCGACGGCGGCGATCAGGCCGTCTCGAACGACGATCGTGCCCTTGTCGATGACTGGTCCGGAGACCGGGACGATGCGCGCGTTCGTGATGGCGTAAACCGCGGGTACGTTGCGGCTTCGTTGCACGCCGATCTGTGCGGCGACCGGCGGCGCGAGGCCGAGCGCGGTCATCGCGAAGATCGTCGTGGGGAAACGACGGGTGTTCATTGCGGACATGCTCCTCGCCGGGTACGGCTGTAGAGTGGCGGTGCGGACCAGAGTCGCGTGGAGGCGGTTTGAGCCGGTCGCGCCGGCTCGTCGCGTGTCGGGGAATATTCCGCCGGGCTTTCAGCGTGTCAAAGCGGCAAAAAACTAAGTGGCTGCGCGTGTTGGCTCGCTGTATGGGAACAGGTACATTATGGCAGAGCACGCCGCGGCGCTGCAGCCCGGTGGTTCACCGTGTGGTGAAAAGTCGGATTGGAATTGTTCTGCACGCCTCGACATGTTAGCTCTGTGGCAGCCCCCTCACTGACATTCTGGAGCGTCGCAATGAGACGACGGTGTCTACGTATCGCAGGTCTGGCAGTCGCAGTATTCGGAGGTACTCGACCCGTTGTCGCGCAGGGCGCAGGCAACGTCGAGGTCGGCGGCTTCGGGCAGTTCACGAAGGCTGATGAAGCATGGAGCGTCAAAAGCGGATTCGGCCTGGGCGGGCGAATTGGCGTGTTCCTCACGCGCCGCTTCGCGCTCGAGGGCGATCTGAGCCTTTCTACGTTTGCTAACAAGGCGCCGCGGGCGTCGGGCAATACGAATCAGTCGACCGTCGCCGGCCGCATCATGTACAACATCCCGTTCGGCTTCGCGGGAAGCACGAGCCAGTTCATGTTCGGCGGCGGCGTCGGTGGTCAGCGGTTCGGTGGTCACACCGATTTCTCCGCGAGCCCGGACGTTGGTGTGCGCTTGAACATTGGCCACGTGGGCCTGCGTTTCGACGGGCTCGTTGAATATGTAGAGAACGCTACGGCGGCCACGTTCGGGTTCCCGCCTGTGATCGGACGAAACACGGCCGCAGCCCGTTCGACGAACCTCGAGCTCCGCGGCGGCGTTGCCATCCTCCTCGGCAAGCAGCCGCCACCGCCACCGCCGCCGCCGGCAGTAGTGGCGCAGCGTGAAGCGCCGCCGCCGCGCACCGAGCCGCAGGCTCAGCCGCGCCGCGAGCTGCCGCCGCCGGCTCCGACGGTCAATCGCGACTCGATCGCCGCTGTGGATCGCGCGCGTGAGGCGCTGCTCGCGAAGCTCCTCTTCGATTTCGACCATTCAGAGTTGCGGGACGATCAGCGCTCCATTCTCGACTCGAAGATTCCGGTGCTTCAGGCGAATCCGAACGTTCGCATTCGCATCGAAGGCAACGCCGACGAGCGGGGATCGGACGAGTACAACCTTGCGCTTGGCACCCGTCGCGCGCAGACGGCGCGAAAGTATCTGATGGATCACGGCATCGATGGTGGCCGAATCGACATCTCGAGCAACGGCGAGGAGAAGCCGGCCTGTCAGGGACACGACGAGGACTGCTGGAAGCAGAACCGTCGCGATGAATTCGTGATCGTGGTTGGAGGGGACCGACTGGTCGCGCCCCGATAACCGACTGTTTTTTGTGGTGCGAGGGACTCGGGAGTTTCTCCCGGGTCCCTTTGTTTTCGCGACCATGCGATTCGGTGCGCGCGAGTACGGAACTGTGATTGAGGTCGGTGGATTCTTCGGACGCTGTGACCAGAGACGTCGCGTGAGGCGACGCCAATACCTCGTCACCCTCTCTGAGGAATCAACTCATGCGAACTCGAATCGTTGCATTTTCAATCGCGGTTATCGCTGCGGCGGCTGCGTGCGGCAGCGACAACACGGCACCGCCGGTCTCGAAAATTGTCAATTTCACCCTCAATCTGACGCCAGCCGGTGAAGTCGGCGCAACGCTGGCTGGCAGCCCAACCGGCACCGGCACCTTCAGCGCCACGCTCGATACGTCGACGAACGTGTTCACGTGGAGCTTCACGTTCACGGGAATGACATCGAACGTGAGCATGGGCCACATTCACGGTCCATATGTGTTAAACGGCGGCACGGGTAATACCGCGGGCGTGGTGCTCAACTTCGATCCGGCGACCGCGACGACGTCCGGTGCGACCAATGTGACATTTGCGGGACTCAGGGCAGCGAACGTTGGATCTGGCGGTGGGACCATCGTGCTTGCCGGGACGCAGATCCTCGTTCAAGGTAGCGGCGTGAGCGCTGATTCACTCAGGAAGCTGCTGCTGGCCGGCAATGCCTATGTGAACATTCATACGACCACCAACGGCGGCGGTGAAATCCGCGCGCAGATCGTGAAGAAGTAGTCGCATGACGCTTGCATCACGCACGCGCATCGTGCACTGCTGAACGGAGCGTTGGCCGCTCCGCGTTAACCTATCGTTCTCGTCCTCCGCGGGACCTGGGAGACTTTCCCGGGTCCCTTTCTTTTCGCGACGATGCAGTTCGATGCGCACGAATACCAAACCGTGATTCTGATCGGTTCGCGTCGTGATCTGAGCTCATAGATCGCGTCGACTCAGGCTCGACGTGGCCGACATCAGTCATCTGCGCCTTGGGCTCCGCCAAGAGGTGGAAGAGCTCGCCTTTGCATCGTCGCGACCCGGCTGATACATCGCGCGCGGCCTTCCTCGATTTGGCCGACAATGCTTAGGGTCAGACGTCTCCGCCGCGTCGTTTGTGTCTCCCATCTGCTCCAACGCTCGGCGATCGCCGGGGAAAATCCATGACCAAACCGAAAAGGGACTGACGTCGCAATTCCGCGGATGTGGGCCCGGCCATCAGGGCCCTGTGACTTACCGGCCCCGCTTCATCAAGTCATGAGCGGCAGCCTCGCTGGAAGCGTGCTTGGGGTCCATCTCGATGATGTCGGACAGCGAGGCCAGGCGGTTAATGCTGGGTTCGGTTAGCAGTCTATAATCCAGATACTGATATTCTTGTTTATGGCGTCCGACTGGATTGGCGCGCTGAAACCACGTGACAGATATCACAGCATACGAAGGAGTGTGCTGCAATACATTCGAATGAGCACACAGTCGCGCCCAACCGCAATGTCGCGTCCGATCTGTGCGACGTTCGTGTGCCGATCAACGGCGAGGAACTACGTATGAGGCTGTGTATTGAACGAAAACGCCCAATAGCCTACGCAAGAACGGTCGCCTTCGGAGGAGTCTTGTGGCTTCTAGCCGGCTGCACGAGGGACCAAAGCGCTCCAACCTCAATTTCGCAGGCGCCGTCGCGCTCCATCGCGCCGACCGCGCAGCTGAGGCGAGGTGGGATTGAAGCTCGCTTCGATCAGATTGCCCAATCAGTTAGCGGCTTCGCGGGAGTCGCCATTGACACGGCCAACGCCGCGCTAGCGCATGTCTACGTCACGGCGGTATCTGAACGCGGCAGTGTTCGGTCGAGTGTCACCGCCATGCTAGCAGACATGCTCACACGGAATCCTCGCCGCTTTCGAGGCACTCAGCCTGCCCTCCAAATTCACACCGTGAAATACGATTTCCTGGAACTAGAAAAGTGGCGACGAATCCTCGACAACAACTCTACGCGGCTCGGCTTGGAGTCGTGGGCGATCGATGTTCGTAACAATCGAATTGTGGCCGGGGTTAGAGATGCGAAGAGTATACGCGCTACAGTCGCGGCCATGGCCACCCTAGGCATTCCGGACGATGGCGTAACGGTTACTGTGGAGGGGCCGGTAGTTTTGACGGGATCGCTGACTGACCACGTCCCGGCTCCATTTGCCGGCGTCAGGATTACTGGCGGGGAGGGTTGCACGCTAGGATTCACCGGCTCAAACATAGCAGGAGAGCAAGTCTTCGTTACCGCGTCCCACTGCACCAACACTATTGCGGCAGACGACGGAGGGACTTTTTATCAGCCAACCTCAGCCTTTTCTCCGGCAATTGGGCATGAGGAGTCTGACCCCACCGGAATCCAAGGCAACGGAACCAACGGTTGCGCCGTGGGAAACTGGTGCCGCTACAGCGATGCAGCCATGATTATCCAGCTTAGTACGCCCTTTAAGTCGAGCTACGTCGCGATTACGGGCTCCGGTAACTCGTTTAGTGACTACGAGCCGATCACCGGCGCGCACACTGACCCGATTCAGGGCGAGTTGGTTTCCCGCGTTGGCTCGACTACCGGCTATGCTCAAGGAACCGTGACCTTTCCGGCCAAGAGCATCGTAGAGCACCAGAATGGAAAGAACGTTGAAATCGCCGAGGCTACGTTTGCCACCGGGACGTCCGGGCCGACGGCGGAGGGCGGAGATAGTGGTGGACCTGTGTTTCTTGACTGTTTTGCCTGCAGTAATCCGCTCGTGCCTGGAAGCAACCCGCGAGAGGCAACAATCTCTGGGATTGAGTTCGCGAAGGACTCGGCCGCGACAGGGTTCTTCTACAGCTCTTTATCATCCATATATGCTGACTTCGTTAACTTCACGTTCGCGGAAGTCTACGGCGCTACGTCGAGGCTTCTCGGCCCACAACTGATTACTGCCACTGGAACCTATACGTGGTATTGTGATGCACGGGGTGGACCAGGATACACATATGCGTGGGAAGAGAGTGATGATGGCGGCGCCACCTGGCACCCGATCGCGACGACGCAATCGTACAGCCGGACGTGGACTTTCATTGGCTCGGGAACATTCTCTACCTTCAAACTGCGCGTCACGGCGACGTTTAATCCACGAAGGTCGGACGGGTTCGACGACGTTGCCAGGAGCGACCCCTTCGATGTCGTAGTCCGGGGTCAATAGGCGTCAGCCAGCGCGCGATCATCACTGGATCGCCGCGGCGGGAACTCGATTGCACACTCGGCACTATGGCGCGTGGCGCGATAGTGCCGCGGTGTGCGAACTCGACCGAGATGTTCGGAAGCTATCCGATTCCTATGACTAACAGAGTCGCCTTGCTCTGCGGCGTGTGGCTGATTACGGCATGCGCTGGCCGTCACGCTTCTGAGGTTGGCGTTTGGAAAACAAGAACGCCGCTCGGACCTTCCCTTCATTTCGCGGAGGCGGTCGCGCCGCTGACACTTGCGGTTCTGGTTTTGGACGCTCACTCCGGCACGCCGATCTACGGCAGCCCGGCAATCGCATCGTCTGACGCCGTTGTCGGCAGTGGCAAGACGGATAGCTCGGGCGTCCTGCGACTGCGACTCAAACGGGCCGGGCGATACGGCCTTCACGTATTTGCCATTGGGTACGAGTCCTGGCAGGGGTTCGTGTCTGTGACCGATACCAGCGGATTTGCGCTTGTCGTTCAGCTGACGCGCTCGTATCAGAGACCTGTAGAGGTGAACATCCAACCGGAGCCGGCTCGCAAGCCACCGAATGCGTGGTGAGCTCGATGACATGATGGCCCACGGATCGGGGCATGCTAAACAATGGCGCCCGCGCCATACAAAAAGGCGAAAGCTTTTCCATAGCCCGGAGGGTCTGTTAAGAGAAGTCGATTGTATCCTCTTGGTCGGGGTTTGCGGCGGACGCACTGTTTTCCCCGTGATTCGGGCTGCCTTCTCACTGTACGCCGTCTGAGACGGGGTGACCGTCAGCCCCTGACTGATCTTCTCTGCGGTATCTCGTTGGGGTTTGTCGACGACTGTTTCGGATCTCTTGTCCAGAGTCAGGCGCGAAATGCATTCGCCAATATATCTTGCGATATCGTTCGCGAGTCGAAGACGCTAAATGGCGTCCTCGCCTCCTGGTGTTGACAACAAATCCGTGCGAGGGATACCCGTTGACGAGCCGGTCGCGCCGTTCGCTGGCATTCTCCGCAACGCCGGCTGCCGCGACTCGCTGACGAAGCGCCACTCGCCACCAGCATGTGCATATTCGTACGAGCGGCAACGCCGGCTCTTCGGCTCGCGCCCGGATTCAGTGGGAGCCGTCGCGTAATGACGCTCGCATGACGCCCGCGTTGCACTGTGCACCGCTGAGCGGAGCGCGGTAGCGGAGCGGTCATGCACGATGTAAGACTTCCCGAACGTCGACAGCCCGCGCGAGTTCCGCGCGGGCTGTTGATTTTTTTTTCTCTCAGCGCTGCGATCGCGCTAGTAGATGTACACTCGGGTTCCGACCGGCACGTGGTCGTAGAGCCACTCGATGTCTTCATCGCGGAGTCGCACGCACCCGTGCGTCGCCGCCATACCGATCGATTGCTGATAGGGCGTGCCGTGAAGCAGATAGCCGTCGCCCAGGTTGAGACGATACTTCCCGAGCTCGCCCTCGACCTTGCGGTTCTTGCTACCCATTGGTGGCACGAAAAGCTTGTTGTCGAACACGATGTGCTCGTCCGTCGGCAGCTGACCCCAGACGCCATTCTCGATCACGCCGGCGTAGCCGTCGCGCATCGCGAGGATGCGGCCGTCGGACAGTTTGACGCGCTCATTGAGGTGCGCGAGCTTGAGCCCGTGTTCCAGCGCCGTTTCCGCGTAGAGCCACTCGGGTGGCTGCCAGATTGGATCGGCTTCCTTGCTGAGCACCGTTCGCATACCGCGCGGCGTCGTGAATTTCCATTCAGAGCCTGCGTACTCGAGCGTCGTGCCTTTGGCGACGGCGGCCGGCGCGCTCAAGAGTGTATCCTTGCCGGAGACTGCCCAGATGTGGCGGTCTTGGAGCGACACGATGATGCGGAAGCCCGTGCTGCGAGCGGCCAGCGCGCGCGCCTTCTCGAACGAGAGGCGATCGCCGTGCGAGCCGAACTTATACGCGGCGTGTGAGTCGTCGCCGTCTGATCCGTCGCGCGAGACGGAGTCGAGCTGCGAGACCTGGGCGCGAGCAAGCACCGGGGCAGCACACAAGGCGGCCGCGGCGGCGAGCGTTCCGATTCTGTTGTTGAGGTGAAAGTTGCGCATGGATGGTCCTACCAGAGTAAGCGCTGTGATGACCGTCGAATGAGCGCTTAACACGTATGGTACGCCAAATCTATTCCAGTGGTAGCCATCCGTGCGCGAGCCCGACCGCTACTACGGTCGAGGTTGCTGTCACTCGCGTTCGATGTCGCCGTTCTTGATCACCTCCGTCCTACACTCCTCGAGCTCGTTGTTGCCGCATAGCGATCCCATCCAGCGTATCGAGTACCGGCGTCATCGTCGGCGCCAGCACTCGCATCGCCCAGGTCAGAACCAGCTCGCGCCGATGATGATCGGGACCTGCGCCACGCTGAACGAGTTATGCGAGAAATGCACGTAACGTGACTCGACGAACACGTTTGCCCGATGAAATCCCATCTGGAGTCCGCCGCCGGCGTTCCAACCCCACGCGCTGTGCCAATCGTTGTCGACGATTTGCGGAAACCCAAAGTTGATCGCGATCGAGCGCCCGATTGAATCACCGACAGCTACCACACCGCTCACACGGTCGAACTGTGCCAGCGCGCGAAACGCGTTGTAAGTCACGCCGCCGAGTCCGTAGACCTGAAAACGTCGCACCAATGGCGACTCGACTGGAAAGCGGAGCTTGAGGTCGAAGTCCGTTTGGAAGATCTCTGGCGTTGCGAACGTCTGGTCGAAAACGCCGCGCTTGCCGAATTGACTGTACGCGAGATTCAACCGCGCGCCGGCGGGACTGCCGATCGGATCCCAGCCGACCGGGACGGTGACGTTCCATCCGGTGCTCTGAAAATTTGTGAATTCATCGCCGGACGGGATCGCCGCGCCGAACGCGAGGCCGGCATAGAAGCCGCCGATCTCTCGCATCCTGATCGGCGGCGCGAGGACACCGTATGCTGTTCTGACCGTGTCGACGCGACGCACACGCACCGTGTCATGAATGCGCTTCGTGATGGTTCGCGTGACTGTGTCAGTTCGGAAGACCGTCAGCGTGTCCACCCGCGGCGGTTCTCCCTTCGAGATCGGAATTCGTTCCGTTGAACGGCGGCGCGTGGAATCCGTTTGCGCCATGGCCGTGCTTGCGACGAGCAGTGCCCCCAGTGTGCCGAGGATCAGCGGCGAACTTCGAATTCTCATACCTCCTCCCACAACAACTAGACTCGGCCCGCGTGAGTCGCGGGACGAGAAACCGAGCAGCGTCGACCGGCGGCTCAGTTCGAGCCGCCTCGCAACGACATACCCGGTCGGAGCGAGAGTTCGCAGACGACATGCCCTGGCAGGTCGATGTCGTCGAGTGCCGGCGACAAAAAGAATCGCGGCAGGCTGAGCGTCAGCCTGCCGCGACAGTGTGCGTCCTTCCGGCGTTGTCGATTATCTCAATAGAAGTTCACGCCGATGACGAGCGGCACGTTCGACAGATTGGTGTTGATGCCGTTCCACCGAACCCAACGCGACTCGACGTACACGTTCGTGTGGCCTTTGCCGACTTCGAGGCCGCCGCCCAGGTTATATCCCCAACCCGAGTGCCAGCTGTCGTCGACCGGCACGGGCAGTGTGAAGCGCTGCGTCGAGTCGCCGACGCTGAGCCGACCATTGTCGTTCTCGAGGATCTCCTTGAACCAGTTGTACGACACGCCACCGGTGCCGTAGAACTGCAGGCGTAGCATGCCAGGTGTCGCGCTGGCGATGCGCAGCTTCAGGTTTCCGTCGAGGTTCCACACTTGCGCGTTGTCCAGAATTCCTCCCACCCAGTCATGCGGCGAGAAGTTCGCGTAGCCACCAAGGACGCGGATGCCGAGCGGCGTGTCTTTGAAGTCGAAGCCCACGGGGACTTCCACGCGCCAGCCCGGATGATCCGAGTCGTTGAACTGCGCACCGGGCATCGACCCACCGACGGCGATGCCGGCGTAGAACCCACTGATCTGCGGCACCTTGATCGGAATCATCTGGGTCACGGTGTCGTGCACGGTCCTCGTGACCGTGTTGGTTCTCACCACCGTATCGACACGCGGTGGCAACTGGAGCGTGTCGGTGCGGTACATGGTGACCGTATCGACACGGACCGTTACTTCTCCAGGAGCCTCCTTCCCGACGCGGATGCGTTGCGTCGACGTCGGGCGCCGGGTGCGGGTGGTGTCCTGGGCGGATGCTGCCGATGCGTCGAGAGCGATAATCGCGGCGCCGGCAGCCAGCAAGAGTGCACTACGGTTCAGCATTGTCTCCTCCCTCAACGTCAGCATCGTCCGATTCGACGGCCCCCGCGGACGACTTTCCGGGCAGGACAAGCGTGGTTCTCCGTTCCACGGGTCCTGGTCGACATCGTAGTCGCGGCACTGCGCGCGGGTGTAAGGCAGAGTTCGTGCCGGAGCGTCGGAGCGGCTCAGTCACCGCGCTCCGGTCTGCTGTCCGTAAATGCACGACAGCCCGGGACACAATGGCCCGGGCTGTCGCGAGTCCCGCTGATTTCGAGCGTCAATCATTAATACATATTGATGCCGAACACGGTCGGGATCAGGCGCGACTGCGGTGCGTTGCTGCGGTGGAATCCAATGACGCGGGATTCAACGAACAGCTCGGTGCGTGAAAACTGGAGCGACGCGCCGCCGCCAGCGTTCCAACCGCTCTCATAGTGCCAGTCCGGGTCACCCGCGATGAACACCGGGATCTCGCCGTTGTTATTGACGGCGATGCCATTCACGGTGGTCACACCGTTGACGGTCGTGACGTTGTTGCAATTCGCGCCGTTCACGGTCACGACCTGACCGTTGACCGTCGTGAAGTTCTGTCCACTGACGAGGTTGCTGCAGTTGCCGTTGACGCGCATCGGGAGGTTCTTGAAGCTGGTGCCCGTGTAGCCACCGATGCCGTACAGCGCAAAGCGGCCGAACCCACCCATCATGCGCGTGAACCACGGAAGCTGCGCCTTGAGGTTGGCGCTCCAGGTCCAGACGTCCGGATCACCCTGGAAAGCGGAGAACCGGGAATCTTCACCTGGCTGCATGTAGTTCACGTCAATCCGACCGCCGAGTACCTGCTTTGCACCCTGCCAACCGATCTGGAGCTGTCCCGTCGGTCCGGCACTGTTCGGCGTGAAGAGGGCGCCGGCCGGAGCGCTGACGCCGCCGGCAAGACCGACATAGAAGCCGCCGTGAATGCCGCGCAGCGGATACTTGATCAACGTGTCGGTGCGATACACGGTGTGTGTGGTACGCAGCGTGTCGACGCGCAGCGTCGTCATGGTGAGCGTGTCGGTCTTGTAGATCGTGACCGTGTCCACACGCACGACCTCGCCCGGCGCTTCCTTCGAGATCGGAATTCGGCGCTGCGAGCGGGTCCTGGTCGTGTCCTGCGCCACGACGATCGAGGCGCCGAACGAGAGCAGCGCCGCGGCGCCGAAGATCGTCCTGGAGCTGATACGGAAATTCATAGGTTCTCCCTTTGGAGTCGTCCTCGCATTGCCCCCGCGGACGACAACCGGGCGAAGAGTCCGGCAGTACAACTGACCCCTCGAACGACGTACTTCGTCGCGGCACTCGCTGACCGGTCTGAGGCAGACACCGTGCCGCACGACGTCAAGGTTGTCAGAAATTTCCAAAACAGTCGAGGTCGAGCGACGACGTGCGGGGCGGTCGCGGCCGGGCGCCGCGTGGCGTCCACGGCCGCTGGAACATAAAAAAACTCTCATCATCCACCCGCGGCGACGGTCGGCGCAACGCAGCAGCGCGTGCGGTCCGTCGCTATTAGTATTTTCATATGGCTCCGTTCGTGGGACGCCAACCGGCCGCCGTGCGCTTCGGTGATCTGGCGACAGAGCACCGAAGCGATGCCCAATCCCTGCGGCGTCCTCGGGATGCGCACAACGCCGTTCAGCGAGCGATCCGCGAGCGATCCGCGAGCACGGGGCCGGTGCCGCGCTCAGTACATGTTGATGCCGAACACGGTCGGGATCAGGCGCGACTGCGGAGCGTTGCTGCGGTGGAATCCAATGACGCGGGATTCGACGAACAGCTCAGTGCGCGCGAACTGCAGCGACGCGCCGCCGCCAGCGTTCCAACCGCTCTCGTAGTGCCAGCTGTCGTTGCCCGCGATGAACACCGGGAAATCGCCGTTGTTGACGGCGACGCCGTTGACGGTAGTCACACCGTTGACGGTGGTCACGACAGGGCTCGTACCGTTGACATTGATGCCGTTGATCGTCGTCAGGCCATTGAAGTTGCTGCAGACCGTCCCATTGTTCACAGCGACGACCTGACCGTTGACGGTCGTGAGCTGCCCATTGTTGGCGGCGATGCAATCGCTGTTGACTCGCATCGGAAGGTTCCTGAAGCTCGTGCCCGTATAGCCGCCGATGCCGTACAGGGCGAAGCGGCCGAAGCCACCCATCATGCGCGTGAACCACGGGAGCTGCGCCTTGAGGTTGGCGCTCCAGCTCCACGCCTGAGCATCGCCCTGGAACGCGCCGAACCGCGAATCTTCAGACAGATGCGCGTAGTTCACATCGACGCGGCCGCCGAGCACCTGCTTTGCGCCCTGCCAACCGATCTGCGCTTGTCCCGACGGACCCGGGTTGTTCGGCGTGAAGAGGGCGCCGGCCGGAGCGCTGACGCCGCCAGCAAGACCGAAATACCATCCACCGTGGATGCCGCGAACCGGGTACTTGATCAACGTATCAGTGCGATACACGGTGTGTGTGGTACGCAGCGTGTCGACGCGCAGCGTCGTCATGGTGAGCGTGTCGGTCTTGTAGATCGTGACCGTGTCGACGCGGACGACCTCGCCCGGGGCTTCCTTCGAGATCGGAATTCGGCGCTGCGAGCGGGTTCGGGTGGTGTCCTGCGCCACGACCATCGAAGCGCCGAACGAGAGCAGCGCCGCGGCGCCGAAGATCGTCCTGGAGGTGAAACGGAAACTCATAGGTTCTCCCTTTGAAGTCGTCCTCGCATTGCCCCCGCGGACGACAACCGGGCGAAGAGTCTGGCACGATGGCAGGCTCCTCGAACGACGTACTTCGTCGCGGCACTCCCGGCCGTGGTGACTCAGGGACCGTGCCGCGCGATTTCAGAGATGTCAAAAATCTCAAAACGGCCGAGGCCGGGCTCCCCGATCCGGCGCGGCCGCGGCCGCATGCCGCCTGGCGTTCACGACAGGTCGCCATCCCAGAATCCTCATGGCATGGCGAGGGCAGCGTCTATCAGTATTTACTCAATTCTGCCCAGTGGCGCCGTCGTCGGCGTCGAGGCGAAGCGTCGCCACGGAGCCCCGGTGGCCGACACGATTGTCCAGCGACAGCGATCCGCCGTGCGCTTCGGCAATTTGTCGGCACAACACCAATCCGATCCCCGACCCCTGCGGCTTGGTCGTGAAGAAGGGGACGAAAAGATTTGCGCTGTTCGCGATGCCGGGGCCGTCATCCTCGACGACGAGCGCCAGCGTGCCGTTCTGCCGCGACCACTCGATGCGAACGCCGCCGCGCGTTTCGAGCGACGCATCGACCGCGTTGCGCACGAGGTTGATGAGCAGTTGATCGAGCTGATCGCCGTCGGCCCGAACGGTGGTCGGCGGTCCTTCGACCACGGCGACGGGAATCCGCGTCTCGAGCGCGGCGATGCGGCGCACCCACGTGCCCACCTCGAGCGGAACGCGATTCGGCGCCGGCAAGCGCGCCAGGCGCGCGTACGACGACATGAATCGCACGAGCGCTTCGGACCGCCCTCCGATCACCGTGAGGCCGCGGCGTAGATCGTCATCGGCGTCGGCCGGACGGGGCCGCCGATCGAGCAACGTGGCAAGACTGCCCGTGATCGATTTGATCGGCGCGAGCGAATTGTTGATCTCGTGGCTCAACACGCGCACGAGACGCTGCCACGCCTGCAGCTCCTCTTCGCGGAGCGTTCGGCTGATGTCCGCGAGCACGAGCAGCGTGTGCGGCCGTCCATCCTGACGAAAGAAGCCGCGCCGTACCTCCCAACGCCCGCCGCCGCCCGGAAAAATCGCATCCATGGTTCGTGGCGACGCTCCGGTCAACGAATCCGCGAGGCCGACCTGCGCCGCGGTGCGGCCGAGCAATCGCTCGGCGGACTGCGCGAGCAGGCGCTCGCCTGCGCGGTTCACGAGCCGCAGGCGTCCCTCGTCGTCGAACGCGAAGACCGCGACATCGATCTCTCCCATCACAGTCTTGAGGAGCGCCGTCGCTTCCATCGCACCCAAGCGCTGCGTCCGCAACGTTTCGCCGAGCAGATTTGACTCGAGAAATGCGAGGCCGAGCGCGTCGTCACGCTCGGCGCCGCGCGCGCGAATCGAGTAGTCACCCTCGCGCAGCGCGGCCAACATGTTCGACAGCGTCTGCAATGGACGCACGACGCGCTCGCGCAACACGAGCGCGGTGATCAACCAGCCACCGATCACGACGAGACCGACGGTCCATTGTACTTTGCCGCTATAGCCGCCAAGCCACAGCAGCACCATCGATGCGACGACGCCAGGCAACCCGGCGAGCAGCGTCAGTCGGAAAATGATGTGTTCGTGTGCGGCGCGAGTGCCGGACGGCGCCGTACGGGGCACCGGCGTGTGGCTCGGAGTCTGGCGAGACGGCGCGCTGGGTCGGCGCGGCGGCCGCTCAGAGTCCATAGCTGGCGATACGCCGATACAGCGCGCTGCGCGACAGCCCGAGCGCCTGCGCCGCGCGGCTCACGTTGCCGTCGTATCGAGACAACGCTTTCTGAATGAGCAACTTCTCGACATCCTCGAGCGGCAGCTCGTCCAACCGCGGCGCTGCGCTCGACGTCATGCGAAGGCCGAGGTCGCCCGCGCGGACGTGGTCGCCTTGCGCGAGGAGCACGGCGCGCTCGATCGCATGATCGAGCTCTCGAATGTTGCCCGGCCACGGATGGCCGAGGAGCAGCTGCATCGCGCCCGCATCGAACCCGCCGAGCGTCTTTCGGTAGCGGTTGGCATGCCGACGCAAAAAGTGCGTCGCGAGCACGGGGATGTCCTCGCGCCGATCGCGCAGGGCCGGCAGGTGGATCTCGATGGTATTGAGACGAAAAAGGAGATCCTCGCGAAAGCGAGCTTCCGCGACTTCCTGTTGGAGGTTCGCATTCGTCGCCGACACGACGCGCACACTGACGTGTCGCGCTTTCGATGAGCCAACGCGTTCGACGTCTCCCGTTTGCAACACCCGCAGCAGCTTCGACTGCAGCGCGAGGGGCACCGTGCCGATCTCGTCGAGGAAGAGCGTGCCGCCGTCCGCGAGCTCGAAGCGGCCAACGCGGTCCGTCTTCGCATCGGTGAACGAACCCTTCACGTGGCCGAACAGCTCGCTCTCGAAGAGGCCTTCGGAGAGGCCGCCCATGTTGACCGCGATGAACGAGCGCGCGTTGCGCGTCGACGACGCGTGGAGCCACTGTGCAACGAGCTCCTTGCCGGTGCCGTGTTCGCCCGTGATGAGCACGTTCGCGTCGGACGGTCCGACGCGCTCCATGAGCTGGAGAATCGGCTTCATCTTCGGTGACTCGGCAATCATCTGTGGCAGATGATCGCGGCGCAGCAGTCGATTCTCAGTCTCGAGGCGGACGGCTCGGCGCAGCGCACGGCCGAGCTCGACTTGCGTGGTGAGAATCGAGACGAGCCGAGCGTTGTCCCACGGTTTCTCGATGTAGTCGCGTGCGCCGCGGCGCATCGCCTCGACAGCGTTGTCGATGCTGCCCCAGGCCGTCATGACGACGACGGGCATGTTCGGCTCGAGCGACTGCAGCGTGTGGAGCAGGTCCAGGCCCTCTCTGCCCGAGGTCGTGTCGCGCGTGTAGTTCATGTCGAGCAGCATCGCGTCATAGTCGCGGCGCTCGAGCGCGCCGAGCGCCGCATTCGGCGAATTGACGGTGTCGACGTCGAAGCCGTTGCCTTTGAGCAACAGTCGAAGGGCCTCGAGGACGTCGGATTGGTCGTCGGCGACGAGGATGTGGGGCGATTGAGCGGGCTCCGCGGTCATGGGCGAAAGCTGACGCGGGGAGAGGGAAGCGGGAAGCGGGGAACGCAGGGAGAGGTTCGTCATGGCCGTCTACTCGCTTCGTAGTGCCAGCATTGGATCAGTGCGGGCGGCACGACGGGCCGGGATCCAGGTGGCGACCAGGGTCACGAGTCCGAGCAGCGCGGCGACGACGAGAAAGAGCGACGCGCGCAGCACCGAGACGCTCACAAATTGCGCCGCAACCGTCCGAGCCATGAACACACTCAGCACCGCACCCGCCGTGATCCCGATGAGCGTGAGGCGCACGCCGTCGCGCAGGAACAGCGTCGACACGTCCCGCCCCGCGGCGCCGAGTGCGATGCGCAGCCCGATTTCCCGCACTCGCTGGCCGACAGAGAAGGACACAACTGCGAACAGGCCGACGCTCGCGAGCAGAAGTGACACGGCGCCGATCAAGCCGAGCAGAGTGGAACCCAGCGCGATATCGGAGAGGCGTGTTCGGCGGTTTGCGCCGAGCGTCTGCACGTCGTAGAGCGGGAGGTCGCGGTCGAGCGCGCGGACCGTCGCTCGAACGGACGACGCGAGATCGGCTGCATTCCCCGTCGACCGAACGAGGACAGACAGACTGTGCTCTTCCGGCGACTGAAGTTGTGGACGGTACACGATCGGTCGTAGTCGCTCCCCGACCGCGAACGTCCGAGCTGTTCGCGCGACGCCAACCACGACGAGCTGTTCGCTACCCGATATCACATGCTTGCCGAGCGGATTTGCGCCGGGCCATGCGCGTCGGGCGAAATCCTCGCTGACGATCACGACACCGGCGCGCATTGGGCCGTCGTCCACCGTGAAGTCGCGACCCACCACGAGATCCATGCCGATCGTGCGAAAATATCCGGGCCGAATCACGTTGGAATAAAGCCCGCCGCTGTTCAGCGCAGCCGTCTGGTCGGACTCGCGTGGATCGAGCTTGATGCTCGTACCACTGCGACGATTGCCGAGTGGGACGACGTTCGTGATGCTGACCGACGCGACGCCGGGGAGCGCACCAAGGTCGCGGGTCAGCGATGAAAGAAACGTGTTCGCTCTCTCCGGCGTGTACCCCTGCAAGCCAAGATCGAACGACGCCGCGAGCACGTGCGGAGACGCGTCGAAGCCGAGCTCGAGCCGCGACGCATCGTACAAGCCACCCAGGAACATGCTGGACGTGACGAGCAACACGAGGCTCAACGCGATTTGTGCGACGACGAGTGCTCCCTGAGCTCGTGAGCGGCGGCGATCGACGAGCGTCGCACCGTCACGTAGCGCGACCGCGAGATCGCCGCGCGTGGCACCCATTGCGGGCAGCGTGCCGAAGAGCAGGGAGGTCACGACCGCAATCAGAATCGCGAACGCGATCGTGCGTGATTCCAGCGAGACGTCCGCTGTGGGAAGCAGCGCTTTTGTCAGCGCGTCCGTTGCCCACAACGCCGCCACGAGGCCCGCGACGCTCGCACATGCGGCGAGCACGAGGCTCTCCGTCAGCAACTGCCGCACGACACGACGGCGCGTCGCGCCAACCGAGAGTCGAACGGTGATCTCGTGTCGTCTGCGCACGGCGCGCGCGAGCAGCATGTTGCTGACGTTCGCGCAGCAGATGAGCAGAATGAGCCCGGTCGCAGCCGACGCCAGAAATCCGAGGGGCGCGGCTTGGTCGACATCTTTCGGCGGAACGCCGCCGCGCATGGGCGCGATTGTCGCGACGATCCCTGCATGACCCGCGGAATCGATCGCGGCAATACGGCGCGCGATTGTCGCCGTCGCTGCGTTCGCCTGCGCGAGCGACGTACCCGCTTTCAGCTTGCCGACGGCGATCAGCCACCACGCCTCGCGTGACCGCAATGGCAGGTCTGGTGCGACCACGGGTTGCGCACCCATCGGCACCCAGATGTCGCGATCGCGATCGGCGAGGTCGACACCGATGAACCTCGGCGGCGCGACGCCAACGATCGTGAACGCATGTCCGTCGACGATGATGCGCCGTCCGATCGCGGACGAGTCCGCGCCGAACCGTTCGCGCCAGAGGCGATCGCTGATCACCGCGACAGGTTCGGTCGCGACGTTGTCGTTCTCAGGCGCGAATCCGCGTCCGAGCTCCAGAGGAACGCCGAGGATCGAGAAGTAGTTCGCGCTCACGATCTGTCCACGTGCGCGCACCGGCTCGTCGGCACCGCCGAGTGAGAACTCGAGTGAGGCGAAGGCGGTGGCCTGCTCGAAGATTCCAGCGTCGCGATAGTCGACGAAGTCGGGATACGGCATCTGGACCGCGCGACCGGTTCTCGCGCTCTGTGGTGTGATCCACACGAGCCGTCCGTCGTTATGCACGCCGGGAAGCGGTCGGAGAAAGACCGAGTTCGCGAGCGAGAACAGCGCCGTGTTGGCGCCGATGCCAATAGCCAGCGTGAGCACCGCGACGGTCGTGAAACCGGGTGTTCGCGCGAGCTGTCTGACGGCGTAGCGGAGATCTTGGAGGAGCGTATCCATCGGCCAGAGTGGGAAAGAGAGGCGTGGACCTGCTGGCCCGAGATCAAAGGAAGACCTATGCCGAGTCGCCACGCCGCTCAAGTGGCGATGCAGCAACGTGTTGCCGCAGAGCGCTCGTGCCGTCCGAGATCATCGATTGCTCACCTCTGGGATGAGCCGTCCCACATCCGCACACGCCGCCTTCGCTCGAAAAAACGGGTCGCGCCTTTGACGCGACCCGCGACGACAAAACCGTCAGCTTCTCGCTTCCCTCAGGTGATCCACCCGTCCTTCAGCTCGATGATCCGGTTGCCGAATTTGGCATTCTCTTCCGAGTGCGTCACCTGGATGATCGTGGTACCCTCTTTATTCAACTTCGTAAATAACTCCATAATCTCGCGGCCCTGACTGGAGTGCAGGTTGCCGGTGGGCTCGTCGGCGAGAATGAGCTTGGGCTTCGCGATCACCGCGCGGGCGACACCGACCAGCTGCTGCTGACCGCCTGACAACTGTCGCGGATACAGATCCTTCTTGCCGACCATGCCGAACTTGTCGAGCGTGTCGGCGACGATTGCCTCGCGCTCGGACTTCTTCACGTTCCGGTACGACAGCGGAATGTCGAGATTCTCGGCCACCGTGAGATCGTCGATCAGGTGGTACTGCTGAAAGACGAACCCGATGTGCTCTTTGTTGAGCGCGACTCGCTGCTTGTGGCTCATCGCATGCACGGGATGACCGACGAAGTAGAACTCGCCGGCCCACGCGCTATCGAGCATGCCGAGGATCGCGAGCAGCGTCGACTTGCCGGCGCCAGACGGTCCCATGATCGAGACGAACTCGCCTGGCTGAATGTCGCCGGTGATGCGGCGCAGCACGTATGAGCGTCCGGCGGCGGTCTCGAACACCTTCTCGATGTTGCGCATCGAGATGAGCGGCCCAACGATCGGGGTGGGCGGCGCGTCGCGCGAGACGATGGGGGTGGGTTTCGTGAAGAATGCCATGGTATCCTGCGAGCTCGGGGCCTGAGATCGTGTGACTCTAAATTAGCGTGCGTGCTGGCAACGACGGGAAGTGCGGATCCCTCGCCTTCCGCTCGGGATGACAAGCCTTCGCCCAGGTAACCGGGTCATTTTCGCGGGCAAGCCTCTGGCTCGAGGCCGTCGTAGTGGCCTCGTGGAACGAGCAGAATCTGTGAAAAAAAGACGGGGAGCGAGGCCTTCGCGCTCGCTCCCCGCAAGGGAATTAGATCCCGGCCTTTTCGGCGCGACGCTCTTCGACGACGCGGCCGTCGAACAGGTGGATCGAACGATCGGCGTGCGCGGCATAACGAGGATCGTGCGTCACCATGCAGATCGTGGCGCCGCCGCGGTGCAGCTCGCGAAGCAGTTCCATCACCGCCTCGCCGTTCGTCGAGTCGAGGTTACCCGTCGGCTCGTCAGCGAGGAGGATGAGGGGATCGCCGGCGACCGCGCGGGCAACGGCGACACGCTGCTGCTGACCGCCGGAGAGCTGCGCCGGATAGTGCTTCATGCGGTGGCTCATGCCCACGCGCTCGAGCGCGTCGGTCACGCGCTGTTTGCGCTCCGCCGCGGACATGCCGCGGTAGGTGAGCGGAAGCTCGACGTTCTCGTAGACCGTGAGGTCGCCGATCAGGTTGAACGCCTGGAAAATGAAGCCGATCTGCCGATTGCGGATGCGCGCGCGCTGCGAGGGCGTGAGCTGCGCGACCGGCTCGCCGGCGAGCGTGTACTCACCGTCGGTCGGCGTGTCGAGCAATCCGAGGATCGACAGAAGGGTGGTCTTGCCGCAGCCCGACGGCCCTTCCATGGCGACGTACTCGCCCGGCTGGACTTCGACGTGGATGTCCTGAAGGGCGTGGGTCTCCACCTCGTCGGTGTAGAAGACCTTCTTGATCCCGGAGAGGCGGATCAGTGGCTGGTTGTTCCCCGCGCCTGCGGAGAAGGCGGCCGGGGACGACGAGGACGTTGACTCGGTGGCCATGTGAGGCTCGGGGCTGAGGTTGTGGTGGTGGGGGAGTATGAGAAGTCCTACTTGATTCGCACGCGATTAGTTGCATCGAACTGCGACATATCGGAGATGATGACGCTGTCGCCAATCGAGAGGCCGCCCTTCACTTCGATGGTGTTCACTGAGGCTCTGCCGAGCGCGACCGTGGTTCGCACGGCCTCGCCCTTCCCCTTCACGACGCGGAAGATGCCGACCGAGCTCTCGGCCTGACCGAAGCCTGGGCGTGCGATGTAGAGCACGTCGTTCAGCTTCTCGAGCACGATCGTGCCGTCGACGGCGAGGTCCGAGCGTGTGCCGGCCGGCAGCGCGTCTTCGATCGACACTTCGACGGTCACTGTGCCCTGCACGGACGACGGGTCCGTACGGGTCACGTGGCCTTTCACGATGTTGTTGTTGTGCAGGTCGATCGAGGCGGCCAGACCGGGGACGACGTCCTTCGCGAGGTTTTCAGGAACGCGGAGCACTGCTTTGAGCTTTCCCGGTTGCACGACGCGCGCGAGCACAGCTCCGGCCGTTACGTACTGGCCGAGCTCGAGCGGCGGATTGCCGAGCATCTGGAGCAGTCCGGCTTCTGGCGAGACGACGCGCATGGATGCGATGCGGCGCTTCTGCTCGTTGAGGATGGCACGCAGGCTCTCGATCTGCTGGTTCTGAAGATCGATCTGCTGCTGCTCCGAGCCCTGCATGTCGTCGAGCCGCTTCTGCTCGATGTCCATGCGCTGCTTGTACTCGGCGATGTTGTCGTGCGCGGCGGCGACTTCGTTCAGCGTGGTGAGGTTCCGCTTCGCGAGCGAGTCCTGGACGGCCGCGAGGCGGACGGCGTTGTTGTACTGCGTGCGCGTGCTCGCCACGGTGCCCTGCTGCAGCAGAATTTGCTGATGCAGCGTCGTCTTGAGATTCGCGAGTTGGCCGACCGCGGCGTTCAGCTGCTGCTCGTCCGTCAGCAGCTTGATGTCTTCATCCGGACTGCTCAGCACGACGAGCGTCGTCGTCGGCGTGACCGGCACGCCCGGCTTGACCGGAAGATCTTCGACGCGGCCACTGACGAGCGCCGTGACGTTGCGAACGTATTCGGGCTCGAGCGTCCCTGGCGCGTTGACGTCGCGCGTCATGGGGCCGCGTTTGACCGTATCGAACCAGAGCGTGCCGCGTTCGACCGGCGGCGCCGCGGGCTGCAGCCGGCTGATGATGAACGACGTGGTCACCAGGCCGATCACGCCGACGGCCAGGATGACATATCGCTTGGTCTTTTTGGGTGGATCGCGCTTGATATCCAAGGTGACGTCTCGTGCGGAGATGGGCGGGGGCGGCGGCCGGGTGACTGGCCTAGCTTTTCGGACCGTTCTTAGGAAAGAGCATGCCGACTCCGGGAACCAGCTAACGCACGTATCTCCAGCGAGTTACACGCGAAAACGAAGCGAACTTCCGGATGCTGCTGCTCGTCTGTGGGAATGCACGTCCCACAATCGAACAGTCCTGACGGAAGCCCAAGCTCGTGGGTTTCAACCATTGTGAGACAACGGGACCGACAAATAGGTTGACTACAACCGGATCGGCAGCGGTCGCAAGTGCAGATCCCTCGCTGCGCTCGGGATGACACCAATGTTCCGCGCTCAGGTGCGGAACGTGACACGTAGGTCAGGGTCTATGTGTAGCGTGGAGGTACCGATGCGAAACAGGCTCATACTCGCGGCAGCAGCGCTCGCGACGGCGGCGCAGCTCTCGGCCCAGGTGGTTCATACGGGAACCACTCGCCGTCCGGCGAGCGAAACGGTGGTGACGCCCGTGCCCGCGCCGGCCACGACCGTGGCGCCCGTCGTCGTCACACAGACTCCCGCTCGCATCGCCGGGATCGCTCCGGCGCAAACGCTGATCGTTGTATCTGGTGATGAGGCCTTCTTTACGCCCATTCCGAACAACGCCGTCATCTTCGCGAATATCCCGGCCTTCGTGGTCCCGGACGGCCGCGTGTTCGCCAACTTCGGCAACGGCATTCAGCAGGTGATTCGCCCGTGCGGAAACGTGTTCGGCAATGTGCTCAACACGAGCGGCGATCTTTTCGTCTCGCACAGC
>Ga0070679_100000450_pt1 | contig 34790 bp, 31 predicted proteins | sample KBSC63BmetaG_FD_65652 | JGI IMG/M metagenome (GOLD analysis project Ga0070679, IMG submission 65652) | Corn rhizosphere microbial communities from Kellogg Biological Station, Michigan, USA - KBS C6-3B metaG | ecosystem: Host-associated > Plants > Roots > Rhizosphere | place: USA: Michigan... | reverse complement strand
GGCGGAGCCGTTGTTGTTGGCCTGGGAGAGGTAGGCGTAGAGGGTCTCGGAGAAGCCCTGCGGGTTGATGCCGGCGTAGATCGAGCGCGTCCCCAATCTCGTCGCCGAGGCCAGCCCGGAGGCGAGCAGGGTGAAGAGCGGCGTCACCAGCACGCCGAGGGCGACCAGCTTGATCTCCCGCGCCCCGATCTTCTTGCCCAGGTACTCCGGGGTGCGACCGACCATCAGACCGCCGATGAAGACGGCGAGGATGACGTAGAGCAGCATCGAGTAGAGGCCGGCGCCGACGCCGCCAAAGATCACCTCGCTGAAGCCGAGGTTGGCGAAGGGCACCGCCTGACCAAGCCCGGTCAGCGACTCGAAGGCCCCGTTCACCGCCCCGCACGAGGTCACCGTGGTGACCGCCGTCCAGAGCGAGGTATCGGCGATCCCGAAGCGCTGCTCCTTGCCCTCCATGTTGCCGCCAGTCGAGCCGTCGAAGGTGTGTGTCTTGAGGCCTGCCAAATGTTGTGATGGTGTGCCATGCTGCTCGGCCATGTAGACGATGGCGACCCCGACGACGAAGAGGGCGAACATCGCCGCGAAGATCGCCCAGCCCTGGCGCTGGCTGCCGACCATGCGCCCGTAGGTGTAGGTGAGGGAGGCGGGAATGACGAGGATTAGCAGCAGCTCGAAGAAGTTGGTCAGGCCGGTCGGGTTCTCGAACGGGAAGGCCGAGTTGACGTTGAAGAAGCCGCCGCCGTTGGTGCCGAGCTCCTTGATCACCTCCTGCGAGGCGACCGGACCTTGGGCCAGGGTCTGGGTGCCGCCGGCGAAGGTGTGGATCACCGTGGCGTGGCCGAGGCTTTGAATCACTCCCTGGGAGACGAGGAAGAGAGCGCCGATGATCGAGATCGGCACCAGGATGTAGAGCAGGACGCGAACCAGGTCCTGCCAGAAGTTGCCGATCTCTCGCCCGCTGCGGGCGACGATCCCCCGGATCAGGGCGACGACCACGGCGATCCCGACCGCCGCCGAGACGAAGTTCTGCACCGCCAGCCCCGCCATCTGAGAGAGGTAGGAGAGTGTCGTTTCGCCGCCGTAGTACTGCCAGTTGGTGTTGGTGATGAAGGAGGAGGTCGTGTTGAAGTTGAGATCCCACGGTGCCGAGTGGAAGCCTTCGGGATTGAACGGGTGGATGCCCTGGGTGCGCAGAACCAGGTAGAGCGCAATCCAGAAGAGCAGCGAGAAGACGATCAGGCTGCGGGCATAGCCCTTCCAGTCCTGCCCCTCGTCGGGCCGCGCGCGCATCACCTTGTAGGCGAGGCGCTCGATTGGCCCGACGAGCGGAGACAGGAAGACCCGCTGGTTGCTGAAGACCCGCGCCATGTAGATGCCGACCGGCTTCACTAGCGCGACCAGGACCGCGAGGAAGATCGCGATCTGCAGCCAGCCCTGCGCCATCAGAGGTTCTCCCCCCGCAGCAGCGCGTAGATCAAATAAATGCAGACCAGGGCCGAGACGACCAGCCCGAAGAGGTCGGCGCCGGAGAGCGATGCCAGTCGCAGGGCGCTCATATCACCGGATTCGCGCCCAAATCGACACGGATCGCACTCCCGGAAATAACCGTGTCGATTTGGGCGCTCATATCCGGTCGATCAGCTCGATCGCCCAGCAGAGGAGGGTGAAGAGGGCGGTGGCGACCGCTACCGCGAAGAGATCGGCCGGAAGACCGCCGCCGCCGGAAAATATGTCTGCGAACGAGGGCACATATCGATCATGCGCCCGGCCGCGTCAAGGGTGTGTGTGCAATCCCGGGCCAGCCGTGCAGATTTCGTAAAGATGCCTGCTTGCGGCTAGACCCGTCCCCTCGTGAGGATGCCGTCGTCGCCCTCGGTTTCCACCAGGATCGCCTCGACCAGCTCGTTGCCTGAGACGTTGGAGGCGTAGAAGTGCTCGAGCGCGCCCCGGACCTGCTGGGTGCGGGTGCAGCGGGTGACCTGCAACTCGCTGAGCACCCTGGCATGGAAGCTGAGGCCGGAGAGGCTGAAGGCCGCCCCCTCGGCCATCTCACTTGGGCTCCTCTCAACCTCCCGCCCCCCCAACTGTCGCAGGATCTGCCGCCGGGCGGGGTGGTTGAGGGCGTGGATTAGCGCGGGCGTCATCTCGCGTCCCCGCTGGTGTCTCGTCTTGTCCTGGCTGCTCCTCATATGCGCTCCGGATGGTCTCGCCATCCCGAGCGCTAAACGGTTTCAAATCGGTAATCGTCAGTCCATACCGACTTGTCGAAAGAGTTTTAGCGGATGCTCAGTTTTTCCCTGGGGTGAGGCGGTGCGTGGCGGGAACGGGAGCGCCGACCGGCTTGAACCGCTCGAAGCCGAGCGCGGCGACGATGGTTGAGATCGTTGGCTCGCCGGATGCGGCGACGCGGTTCGCGGTGTCGGCATCGATCTCCTTGATGCGCTCCCAGAATTCGTGCTGGGCCTCCTGGGCTTCCTGCTGGCCCTGCCCGTCGAGGTTGAACCAGCGCCAGCTCATCCAAACCGGGTCCGAGGTCATCTTGCCTGCCCACAGTGCCGCCAGCCCCTCAGCCATCAGCGCCTGCAGGATCACCGCCGCGTACTGCTGCCTCGCTTCGATCGGCAGTAATTCGGCCTCTTCGTCGCTGACGAACGGCAGCTCTACCGCGCGGTAGAAGTGCTGGTCGGCGTTCCTCACCTTCTCGATCCTCGCCAGTTCGATGCAGCCGGAGTTGACCAGTTCCTTGATGTGATGGCTGACCGTGGTGATCGGCTGCCTCGTCAGCTTTGCCAACTCGACCGGACTGTGAGTCGCTTCGTTGAGCAGGGCGAGGATTTCGATCCTGATTCGGTGCCCGATGGCGTAGGACACCGCCTCCTCGACGCTCCGTTTCTGCCCCGCCTTTGTGGTGTTCACCAACTTCCTCCCAGTCAACCTGATCTGGTTACTCAATAACGAGCGGAGCATAGGTGTTTTTACGCATGCGAGCTCCCCGCCATTAAGGAAATTGCGGCTACTCGGTAGATCCCTACCATCGGATGCCCCGTCTCGGCGAGGTGCCGGGATGACGACGCGGGGGAGGGAGGTGAAGAGGGATGACGATCAAGCCAGTCGGCATGGTCATGCCAAGCGTGCAGGTTTACAAGCACGCCTAGAAGGTCCAACCATGCCCGGGCCGGTCCTGATCGCCTTGCGCGAGGATCGGGATCGGCCCGCCGACCTCAACGCATGAACACTCGTTCTAGAGAGCGATTCGGTAGCCGATCCCGGGATCGGTGCGGATCAGGGCCTGGCCGTCGCCCGGTTCGATCTTGCGCCGCAGGTTCGCTACATGCGTGCGCAGGGTCGCGGTGTCGTTGCTCCAGGCCGGGCCCCAGACCTCGGTCAGCAGTGCCTGGTGGGTCATCAGGCGGCCGCGGTTGCGGACCAGCGCCCGCAGGATCTGGAACTCCGTCGGCGTCAGGTGGACCTCCTCGCCGCCCCGCGAGACCGAGTGGGCAGCCAGGTCGACCGTCAACTCGCCGATCTCGACGGTGGGCTCGTCCTCTCCGCCGGGCGCGCGGCGCAGCGCCGCCTGCAGTCGGGCGATCAGCTCAGGCGGGCCGAACGGCTTGGTCACGTAGTCATCGGCCCCTGCCGCCAGCGCCCGCACCTTGGCCTCCTCCTCGCCAACCGCCGAGAGAACGATGATCGGCATCTCGCTCCACTCGCGCAGCCTCCTGGTGACCTCGATGCCGTCGATGTCGGGAAGCATCAGGTCGACGATCGCGGCGGCCGGCGGCTTCACCGACGCCAGGTCGAGCGCGTCCTCGCCGCTCTCGGCGGGGATCGCCTCGTAACCGGCATCGCGGAGGATCACCTTCAGCGCCCGCAGGATCTGCGGCTCGTCGTCGCAGGCGAGGATCCGCGGCCGCTCGCTCACCCGCCCTCCCGACACGGCATCGAGACGACGAAGCTGCTGCCCTGACCGACCACGGAGTCGACCGAGACCTCGCCGCCGTTTGCCTCGATGAAGCCCTTGGCGATCGCCAGGCCAAGCCCGGCCCCGCTGCCACCTTCGCCGCGCTGGAACGGCTCGAAGATTCGCCGCCGCTCGCTCTCGGGGATTCCTGGGCCCTGGTCGACCAAGCGCACGGTGATCTTGCCACCGAACGGCATCGATTTGACCAGCACCGGCCTGCCGCCCCCGTGGCGAACCGCGTTCTCCAGCAGGTTGGCGAAGGCCCGCTCGAGCTGGGCGGCGTCGGCGTCAACGAGCGGCAGCTCGCGGTCGACCGCGAGTCGCACGACCTCGGGGCGGCCGATCGCGGCCCGGGCGGCCTCGAGCACCTCGGCGAGATCGACCGGCTCGCTGTGTGGCTGCGCCTTGCCCGCCTCCAATCGCGACATGTCGAGCAGGTTCTCGACCAAGCGCGAGAGCCGCTCGCCCTCGGAGACGACCGCCGCGCTCAGCTCCCCGCGCTCCTCGCTGGTCGTGCTCGGCGAGCCGAGCGCCGCACCGCCGGCGATGATCGAGGTCAGCGGCGTGCGCAGGTCGTGTGAGATCGAGCGCAGCAGGGCCGTCTTCAGCTCGTCGCTGCGGCGCAGCGCCTCAGCCTCGACCATCTCGGCCTGCATCCGGTCACGCTCCTCGGCCAGCGCCGCCAACTCGGCCAGCGCCCGATCGGCCTGCTCACGCCGCCGCTCGGCCTCGAGCGCCTGGGCCCGCGCCAGGCCGGCGACGGTGCTGCTGATCGCGGCGACGATGACAAAGGCGATCAGCGCGATCCAGTTCTCTTCGTCGGCGATCGTCAGTCGGTGCAGCGGCGGCAGCTGGAAGTAATTGAAGGCAACGGCGCCGGCGACCGAGGCGAGCAGCCCCAGACGCAGCCCCCAGACGATCGAGATCAGCAGGATCGCCGGCAGGTAGACGACGCTCAGCGAGACGACCGGTGCAACCGACTTCAGCGGGTAGACGATCAGCGTCCCGGCGAGGACTGCGCCCAGCGTTGCCAGCAGCCCCAGCCAGGCAGGGGGCGGCTCGCTGCTCAGCCGGATGCTCACTCACTCAGCCCGGGCTGATGCCGCCGCCGGCCGGCGGCGGCGAGGCCGGCGCCGGAGCGGGTTCGGGCGCGGCTTCCGGAGCGGCTTCGGCTTCGCCTTCGGGAGCCCCTGCTTCCCTTTCTTCCTTCTTGCCTTCCGTGGGAGATTCTTCGCTCGATTCTTCTTCGTATTCGTTGTATTCGGATTCGCTCGAAGAGGAGCTGTAGGAGCCCGATGTGTGGCCGCTGTCGAGGCCCGAGAGTTCGGGCAGGGTCGTCGGTTCGGGGAATTCGGGGCAGTTGCCGCCGGCCGCCGCTTCCATGTAAGAGCGCCAGATCGGCCCGGCCGTCGGCCCGCCGAAGCCGGTCTCTTCGCGCGATTGCGGGTGGCCGACCCAGACCGCGGTCGAGTAGAGCGGGGTGTAGCCGACGAACCAGGCATCGGAGAGATCCTCAGAGGTACCGGTCTTGCCCGCCTCGGCGCCGCAGCCCATGTATGTGTAGCCGGCGCCGGTGCCTTCGGTGATCACGGTTTCGAGGATTTTGGTCACGTCAGCGGCCTGGCCCTCGGTCAGCACGCGGTCACCCGAGTCGGGGTCCGTTTCCTCGACCTTGCCGTTGGGGAACTCGACCCGGCTGATCGCGGTCGGATCATGGTGGATCCCGCCGCTGGCGAGGGTCGCGTAGCCGTCGGCCTGTTCGAGCGGCGTGACGCCGACCGCGAGGCCCCCGATCCCCTCGGCAGGCACCGATTCGAGCGGCGCTTCGATCCCCATTTCGTGCGCCGTCTGGGTGACGTTTTCGGGCCCGACGTCGAGGTCGAGCTGGGCGAAGACGACGTTGACCGAGTCGGTCGTCGCCTGGGCAATCGACATCGTGCCCCCTCCGGGCTCGGCGTTGTTGACGGTCCAGGGCACGCCCCCCGGCGTTTCAAGCGTCATCGGCGAGGTGCCGTCGTAATAGGTGCTGTAGGGGTCGATCCCCTGCTTGATCGCCGTCGTCAGGACGTAGGGCTTGAAGGAGGAGCCGGGCTGGCGGTGGGCCTGCCAGGCGTAGTTGAATTCGCTTTCGCTGTCGGAGCCTTCGGTCGAGGCGAGGGCGACGATTTCGCCGGTCTTGGGGTTGACCGAAGCCAGCCCGGCGGCCGGGCCACCGTCCGGGTAGCAAACGCCGCATGAGTCGACCGCTTCCTGCGCCCGTTCCTGCAGTTCGGGGTTGATCGTCGTGTAGGCCTTGAGGCCGCCCTTGCGCACGGTGTTGATCCCGTAGCGGTCGATCAGCTCCTGCTGCACGAGGTCGAAGAGGAAGGGGTCCTTGATCACGCGGTACTTGTGCCCCGGGCTGAGGCCAAGGCCGCTGTGCAGGGCTTCGCGGTATTCGGCGCCGTCGATGTATTCCTGTTCGTGCATCGCGTTCAGCACCTCGTTGCGGCGTTGCAGCGCCGCGTGGGGATCGAGGAAGGGGTTGTATTCGGAGGGGGCCTGCGGCAGGCCCGCGATCAGCGCCGCTTCCTTCAGTTCGAGGTCTTTGGCCGGCTTGCCGAAGTAGGTCTGGGAAGCCGCCTCGACGCCGACGGCGGTCTCGCCTTCGACCGTGCCGTAGGGCGCGGTGTTGAGGTAGGCGGTGAGGATCCATTCCTTGGAGTGCGCTTCCTCCTCTTCGACGGCGAGGTGCGCTTCCCGCAGCTTGCGCTTGAGCGTGTCTTCGGGATTCTGGATATAGAGGTTGCGGACCAGCTGCTGGGTGATCGTCGAGGCACCCTGCACCGGCTTGCCCCCCGCCAGCGCGTCCTTCCAGATGGCGCGGGCGATCCCGGCCGGGTCGAGCGCACCGTGCTCGAAGAAGTTCTTGTCCTCGATCGCGACCGTGGCGTCGCGCAGCGTCTGCGGCATCGTGCGGCCGGGCACCGGCTGACGGATGTTTTCGGCCTGGATGAAGCCGATCAAGCTGCCATCGGCGGCGTAGATCGCCGAGGAGCGGCCCTTCTGCACCGGTTTGAGGCTGGAGAGCGGCGGCGCAGACTCATAGGTGCTGACCGCCCAGCTGCCGGCCACGCCCCCCGCGACCACGCCGACGGCGAGCAGAACTCCAAGGGGGAGCGTCACCTTCTTCCACTTCGAGGTATGGGACTTGCGCCTGCGCAGGCGCGTTCGGCGGGCCATTCGGCTGCGAATTGTAGGGAGGACGCTAGGCTGCCAGGCCAATGTCGCGCTTCCTGCACACCTGCTACCGGATCGGCGAGATCGACCGCTCGGTCGCCTTCTACGAAAAGATCGGCTTCGAAGAGACCGGCCGCATGCCGATCGGCGACGAGGCGATCAACGTCTTCATGAACATCCCCGGCGAGGACCCCGTCCTCGAGCTGACCTACAACCACGGCGTCACCGGGTATGAGCTCGGCACCGGCTACAACCACATCGCCCTCGCCGTCGATGACCTCGACGCCACCCTCGAGGGCCTCGCCGCCGACGGCATCGAGCCCGAAAAACCGCCCTACCGCCCCGGCGGCCGCACCGAGGGCCACCGCATCGCCTTCCTGCGCGACCCCGATGGCTACCGCATCGAGCTGATCGGCGAGTAACAGTCAGGCGGCTGGCCCTTTCAGCGAGCGCCTGAATGTTCGCGTCGAGCTGATCGGGTATGACCCCTCATACCAGCCAAGGGTCTTCCCGACCACGCTGCCAGTCTGCTGGGTGTCAATCAGCTCCCAGCCTTCCGCACCGAGCTCGTTGAGTATTTCCACCAGGCTGGGGCCGGAGACGCTCTTATCTTCACTGTCCATAACCGGCCGGTGGTCGGCTTTCGTTGCCCCCGGGCGCCAAATGTAAAGGTCCTTTTTATAGACCCAGTCGTTGTCTGACGGGACGGTTCCCTCCCGCGGCGCGATCGAGTAGTTCCAAACCACCATGGCGTACTCCCAGCGTTCGGTCATCTCAAGAGGAGGTGGTCTCGTCGACGCTTGCGTGTGGCCTCTGCCTGCCGAATCCGGTCCTCTTCCTCTTCGCGAGCGACCTGCATGTGGTGAACCATTCCCGGGTGAGGGCCCCCGGGAAAGATTTCCGTTGTCGGATCCCACCGGGGTGGGCCTGGGTCGAAGGGGCCGGGCATGACCGCGCCCAGTCTAAACAGCGCATAGCTCTACTTGACCACCTCGAACTGGGTCATCAGGCCGTGGTCCTCGTGATCGAGCATGTGGCAGTGGATGACGAACTTGCCCAGGTAATCGGCAAAGTGGCCGGCGACGAGGATGCGTTCGCGGGGGTAGACGAAGAAGGTCTCCTTGAGGCAGTCTTCCCAGGGCGGCGGAGGCTTGCCGTTGCGGGAGAGCATGTACCAGTCGGTCAGGTGCATGTGCATCATGTGAGCCACGTCGGTGCGGTTGACGATCTCCCAGGTCTCGACCGAGCCGAGCTTGGGATGGGCATCGGCGCGGGCCGGGTTGAAGGTGCGCCCATTGATCAGCCAGCTGGTTTTGAAGGCACCGCCGATCGAGATCTCCCAGGTGCGCTCGGGCTTGTGCGATGCGCGCTTGGTCCACTTCGGCAGGGGGCGCAGCTTGCGCGGCACGCGGGTGCGGTCGAGCGGGCGGCCAGAGTCGACCCGGAACTGCATCAGCGCGCCGACGTAGGCGCGGGCCCCCAGCGGGTCCCTTGTCCCGTGGCGGGGACCGCTGCGCAGTTCCACGCTTTCCCCCGCCGCCGCAGAGAAATCGACGATCACCTCGACCCGCTCGGCCGGGCCGATCGTCACCTCCTGGCGGCGCACTGGTCTTGGCATCAGGCCGCTGTCGCTGCCAATCTGGATCAGCGGCGCGCCGTTTGAGAGGAACAAGTTGTATGAGCGGAACTGGGAGACGTTGAGCAGGCGCAGCCGGTAGCGCTGGGCCGTGACCCGGTGGTAGGGCATGTGGACGCCATTGACGAGAATCGTCCGGGCCGAGATCCCATCAGCCGGCGGGCGTTGGCCGCTGAAGGGGTCGGTCAGCTGGTTATGGCGGTCGAAGTCGCGATCGCCGATCATCAGGGCGAGGTCGCACTCCCCCTTGGGCAGCGGCAAGCCGGCCTCGAACTCGTCGTCGATGATCCACATCCCCGCCAGGCCGTGCCAGACGTTGCGCGCGGTGTGATCGAGGCGATGATCGTGGTACCACTGAAAGGCGGCGCGCTCGGGTTGGCCGTCCTCGACCAGGTCATAGACGTAGGTCCGCCTCCCCCCCGGCTCGATCAGGACGTCGTTGCCGGATTGGCGCGGCGTCAGCCCGCTGGGGATGTGGCAGTAGAAGGAGGTCGCCTGCGAGGGTGTCAACCCGCCGGGCTGGCCGTCGAACTGGGTTCGGTTGTGGCCGCCGTGCAGGTGCACGCTCAACTCGCCTACGGAGCTGGGAAGTTCGTGCAGGAAGGTGACCGAGGTGCGCTCGCCCGCCGGACGGCGGATCGTCGGGCCGGGGAAGCAGCCACCGTAGGTCCACATCCGCGTCTTGCGGCCGGGCAACGCCTGTACCTCGGCCTCGCGAATCGGGATCGTCAACTCGGCGCCGCAGAGCTCACCTGGGATCGCCAGGGGTTGACGGAAGGGAACGGCACGCGGGCGCAATGCCGGCTCCTCCCGCTTCGACAGCAGGGCAGCGGGGCGCAGGCCAAGGGGCAATGCCGTGGCCATGGCCCCACTACCCAGGGCGCCGAGGAAAGCTCGGCGCCCCAGGCGCGGTGAATCTGAGTCGGATCCAGCCGTGGCCGCTAGCCCGCGGCGAGGGGCACGGGGGCGGGCGGCAGGACCTTGATCGAGCCGTGCATCCAGGGGTGGATCGCGCACATGAAGTAGATCGTCGTGCCGGCCGCAGCCGTCACCTTCTGCACGATGGAGGCCTTCGGTTTCGTCCCGGTGAACCAGGAGTCGCCCTTTTTGGTCACGCTGCCGAGCGTGTCCCATCCTTCGAGGCCAACTTCGACCGGGTCCACTTTGACCGGCCCGTGGCCGTTGGTGCCGTGCCACTTTGCGATCGCCATGCAGATGCGCTTCGGCGTGAAGCAGGTCTGGCGCGCCTTCGGCGTCGTCGGGATCGAGCCCTTGGTGACGAGCGAGAAGGTGTGCGGACCGACCTCTTTCGGGTTGGTCTGGTTCAGCACCTCGAGTTCTTCGCCGCTGACGATCGTCTTCGGCGCTTCGAAGCGGAGGCCGCCTTTGCCGGCCTTGATGAAGACCGTGTTGGCGGGACCGAGATCGGTGGCGCTTGCCACGGCCGGGGCGAGGGCGAAGATCGCGACCAGGCTGGCAGCGACCGCGATGATGCCCATGGACGGCATGCGGGAAGGTCGATTGTTCAAGTTGCCTCCTTCTGGGGCGTTCTCCGCCCCTGGACGAATGGACGGCGCAATTTAACTTGCCGGCCGGGAGCTATCAAGTTGGATTGAAGGATCCGAGAGAAGGGAAGGATGGAACAACGCCTCCCATCCTCGATTCCGGAGGATCTAACGTGAATCTAGCTCTACTCGTACTTCGCCTCGTCGTCGGCCTGCTCTTTGTCGGCCACGGCGCCCAGAAGCTCTTCGGGGTCTTCGGCGGTGCCGGGATCGACGGAACCGCGGCCACCTTCGACAGGATCGGGCTGCGGCCCGCCCAGGTGCACGCGACCGCCGCGGGCTGCGCCGAGCTGGGCGGTGGCCTGCTGCTCGCCCTCGGCCTGCTGACGCCGCTGGCCGCGGCCACCATCACCGCTGTGATGGTCACCGCGGTCGTCACCGTCCACGCCCGCAACGGCGTCTGGAATACCGAAAAAGGCTTCGAGTACAACCTGGTGCTGATCGCCGCGGTCTTCGCGATCGTCGGGGCCGGACCGGGCGCATGGTCGCTTGACAATGCCCTCGGCCTCGACCTCGGCGGCACCGGGTGGGCGCTCGCCGCCCTCGCCGCCGGCCTGATCGGCTCGATCGGCACGGTGCTGATCGGGCGGGGCTGGGAACATGGGCCGCGTGAGCGAGGTCGACCGGGAGGATTTGGCGGAGGTTCAGGCCCGGCGCAGCCTCACCCGGGATGAGGCGCGCCGCGAGGCGATCGACCGTCGCCACGCCAGGGGCGGTCGCAGCGCCCGCGAGAACGTCGAGGACCTCGTCGATCCCGGCTCCTTCGTCGAGTACGGGCGCTTCGCGATCGCCGCCCAGCGGGGACGCCGCGAGCTCGACGACCTGATCGCCAATACGCCGGCCGACGGGTTGATCGCCGGCACGGCGCGGATCAACGGTGAGCTCTTCAGCGAGCGGGCCGCCTGCGCCGTGCTCTCTTACGACTACACCGTGCTCGCCGGCACCCAGGGCGCGCTCGGTCACCGCAAGAAGGATCGTCTCTTCGAGCTGATCGAGCGGATGCGGTTGCCGACCGTCTTCTTCGCCGAGGGCGGTGGCGGCCGGCCGGGCGACACCGACTACCCGGTCGTCTCGGCGCTCGACACCCGCGCCTTCGCGCTCTGGGCGGGCCTCTCCGGCCTGGTGCCGCGGATCGCCGTCGTCGCCGGCCGCTGCTTCGCCGGCAACGCCGTGATCGCCGGCTGCGCCGACCTGATCGTCGCCACCGAGAACGTCTCGCTCGGCATGGGCGGGCCGGCGATGATCGAGGGTGGTGGGCTGGGCAAGGTCGCCCCCGACGAGGTCGGGCCGATCGCGATGCAGGCCGCCAACGGGGTCGTCGACCTGGTCGTTGCCGACGAGGCGGCGGCGGTGGCCGCGACCAAGCGCCTGCTCAGTTATTTCCAAGGCTCACTGCCAACGGGCGAGGCCTCGGACCAGGAGGCGCTGCGGGGCGCCGTCCCCGAGCGCCGGCGTCGCGCCTACGCGGTGCAGCCGATCATCGAGACGCTCGCCGACACCGACTCGGCGACCTTCCTGCGCGAGCGCTTCGCGCCGGAGATGGTGACGGCGCTGATCCGCATCGAGGGGCGCCCGCTCGGCGTGATCGCCAACGACACCAGGCACGTCTCCGGCGCGATCACCAGCGATGCGGCCGATAAGGCGGCCCGCTTCCTGCAGCTCTGCGACGCCTTTGACCTGCCGGTCGTCTCGCTCCTCGACACGCCGGGGATGATGGTCGGCCCCGAGGCCGAGGCGACCGGCCTTGTCCGCCACGCCTCGCGCCTGCTGCTCGCCGGCGCGGCACTGCGGGTGCCGCTGATCGCCGTCATCCTGCGCCGCGGCTACGGCCTCGGCGCTCAGGCGATGACCGGCGGCAGCATGCACGAGCCGCTGCTGACATTGGCCTGGCCCTCCGCCCACCTCGGCCCTATGGGGCTGGAGGGCGCCGTGCGGCTTGCCCTGCGCAAGGAGCTCGAGGCGATCACCGACGAGGGCGAGCGCGAGCAGCGCGTCCGCGACCTCACCACCGCCGCCGAGGAGAACGCCAAGGCGCTCAACGCGGCGGCGCTGTTCGAGATCGACGACGTGATCGACCCGGCCGAGACGCGCTCGCTGATCGCCTCGACCCTGGCCGCAGCGCGGGCGCACCGGGGCGAGCGGGGCGAGCGCCGCCGCTACGTCGACGCCTGGTAGGCCAGCGAGACGTGCAACGTTTTATGCCCCTCACGGGGGGGCAAAACGTTGCACCTGTTGGAGCCGCAGTCGTCAGAGGTCGACCGGCGACATGTCGGCGTAGCGATCGCCGGCCGCGACGCCCTGCGGGGCCGCCTCGTCGATGCGGCGCAGATCCTCCTCGCTCAGCTCCACCTCGACCGCGGCGACGTTCTCCTCCAGGTAGCGGCGGTGCTTGGTCCCCGGGATCGGCGCCACATCATCGCCCTGGGCCAGCACCCAGGCCAGGGCCAGCCGGCCGGCGGTGATGCCTTTCTCGGCGGCGATCTCCTCGACCCGTTCGACCAGCTCCAGGTTGCGCTCGAAGTTCTCGCCTTCGAAACGTGGGTTGACGCGACGGAAGTCGCCCTCGGGCAGATCGTCGGCAGAGCGAAAACGGCCGGTGAGGAAGCCGCGGCCGAGCGGGCTGTAGGGAACGAAGCCGATGCCGAGCTCGCGCAGTGTCGGCAGGATCTCCTCCTCGGGATCGCGGCTCCAGAGCGAGTACTCGGTCTGCAGGGCGGTGATCGGGTGGGTGGCGTGGGCGCGGCGGATCGTCCCCGGCGACGCCTCGGAAAGGCCGAGGTGGCGCACCTTGCCCTGCTCGACCAATTCTCCCATCGCGCCGACGGTCTCCTCGATCGGCACTTTCGGATCGACCCGGTGCTGGTAATAGAGGTCGATCGTCTCGACCCCAAGCCGGCGCAAAGACGCCTCGCAGGCCTCGCGCACGTACTCGGGGTCGCCGCGCACGCCGAGGCGCTCGCCGTTCGGCCCGCGCACGTTGCCGAACTTGGTCGCAGCACGACCTCGTCGCGGCAGCCGGCGATCGCCTTGCCGACCAGCTTCTCGTTGGTGAACGGCCCGTACATGTCGGCTGTGTCGAGGAACGTCACCCCCAGCTCGAGCGCCCGCTCGATCGTCGCCGTCGCCTCGGCCTCATCGGCTGAGCCGTAGAACTCCGACATCCCCATGCAGCCCAGCCCCTCGGCCGAGACCTCCAAGCCGGGGCTGCCAAGTCTCCTTGTTTCCATGCGGTTCACTTCCATTCACAGTAAGAACGGCGACGGTCCCTGCGCACCAGGGAGACCGTCGCCGGCAAGTTGCAACGAAGTTGTTGGTCCTCACCCAAGTACCCGCTGGAGGGAAAGCAAACTCCACCGGTGGCGTAAGCTGAAGCGAGCACGCATCCTCGGGAGGAACGAATGTCAAGCGAGCAACGTGAAATCGCCGACGGCACACTCGTCGTTCGCAGCCAGGAAAGCGATGGCAGCTTCGTGATCGCTTTTGCGGGAGAGCTCGACCTCGCCAACGCCGGCACCGCGGAAAACGCTCTCGAGGGTTCGCTCGCCAACGGCACGCCGATCATCGTCGATATGCGCGAGCTCGAGTTCATCGACTCGACCGGGATCGCGCTTCTCGTCTCGACCCTGAGCCGCAACGAGGGTGGCACCAGGGTCAGCTTCATCCCCAGCGACTTTCCCGCCGTCACCCGGGTCCTCGAGCTGACTGGGCTCGCCGATCGCCTGCCCCTGGCCGAGGCCTAGCCCCCAGAGACAACGCATGGTCGAGTACATCCAGGTGCTCACCACGGTCGGCTCAAAGGAGGAGGCCGCGAGGATCGGCGGCGCCCTGCTCGAGCAACGCCTCGCCGCCTGCGTGCAGACGATCGGGCCGATCACGAGCCGCTACCACTGGCAGGGGAAGCTGGAGGAGGCGAGCGAGTGGCAGTGCCTGGTCAAGACCGAGGCGGGGCTCTACCCCCGGGTCGAGGCGGCGATCCGCGCCGCGCACTCCTACGAGCAGCCCGAGATCCTCGCGATCCCCGTGCTCGCCGGTAGCAGCGGGTACCTCGGCTGGATCAGCGCCAACGTCGGCGCTTAATCACCGGACTGCATCAACTTCTCCATCCCCTAGATAGACAAGTCGATGCAGCTGTTAGGCGCGCAGCTTGTAGCCCTGGCTGAAGAGGCGCAGGTTGACCGCAAAGAGGGCGGCGGTCGCGGCGGTCAGCGCCAGGAGCGAGAGGGCGATGCTGACTTCGGTGAAGCCGACGAAGCCGTAGCGGACCAGGTTGATCATGTAGTAGATCGGGTTGAAGCGGGTCAGGGTCTCGAACGGCTGGGGCAGCAGGGCGGCCGAGTAGAAGACGCCGCCGAGGAAGATCAGCGGCTGCAGGACGAAGGTCTGGACGAAGGAGACGTCGTCGAACTGCTCAGCGCGCACCCCGGTGAGAACGCCGAGCTGGGAGAAGAAGAAGCCGACCAGGGCAAGCGAGGGGATCAAGACCAGGACGTGATCCACGGGTAGGCCGACCAGGATCACCGAGATGCAGAAGGTGATCACCGCGACCATCAAGCCGCGCATGAAGCCGCCGAGCGAGAAGGCGAGCAACAGCTCCAGCGGCGAGGCGGGTGAGGAGAGCTGATCCTGGATCGCGCCCTGGAACTTCTGCTGCAGGATCGAGGCGGAGTTGTTGGCGAATGCGTTGGTCGAGAAGGCCATCATGATCAGCCCCGGGATGACGAAGAGGATGTAGTCGATCCCATGCAGGTGCTTGATCCGCGAGCCGAGCGCGGCGCCGAAAACCATGATGTAGAGGAAGGTTTCGAGCAGCGGCGCGCCGAGCGTCTGCTTCTTGATCTTCATGAAGCGGTTGACCTCGCGGCGCCAGAGCGTCGCGAAGCGAATCTGCGCCGCGCTCACGGAGTGACGACCTCGGCGTGCGAGCGCGAGAGCTCTTTGCGCCCGACCAGGGCGAGGTAGGCGTCCTCGAGGCTGGCGACGCCGTAGCGCTCGGAGAGCTCGCTGCTGGTCCCCTCGCCAACGATCTGGCCGCCGTTGATGAAGGCGATCCGGTCGCAGAGCTGTTCGGCCTCCTCCAGGTAATGCGTGGTCAGCAGGATCGTCGTCCCCTCCTGGTTGATCCGCTGCATGTAGTGCCAGAGCTCGAGCCGCAGCTCGACGTCGACGCCGGCGGTCGGCTCGTCGAGGATCAGCAGCCGCGGCCGGTGCATCATCGCCCGGGCCAGGATCAGCCGACGCTTCATCCCGCCCGAGAGCGTGCGGGTGCGTTCGTCGCGCTTATCGGTCAGCGAGAAGGTCTCAAGCAGCTCCTCGGTGCGCTCGCGCCGCTCGCGCTTGGGCATGCCGAAGTAGCCGGCGTGGTAATCGAGCGTCTCGGCGACGGTGAGGAACCAGTCGAGGTTGGGCTCCTGCGGCGCCAGCCCAACCGCCTGGCGCGCCTCGCCGTAGTCGCCGGTGGCGTCGTGGCCGAAGACGTGGATCGAGCCGCCCGTCGGCTGCGCGAGACCGGTCGTGCAGTGAATCAGCGTCGACTTACCGGCCCCGTTGGGACCGAGCAGGCCAAACAGTTCTCCCTGCTTGATCTGCAGGGAGACGCCGCGCAGCGCCTCCACCCCGGTCGGGTAGCGCTTGCTCAAGTCCTCGATGTTGAGGGCGGCCTCAGGCACGGCGACAAACCTAGAGGACCGCCCCCCTCGGCCGACTTCGCGTCTTTAGCGCATACGGGTCGAACGGGACGAAGTCAGCGGGAGGGTGGTGCGGCGGCGCGGTCGAGCTCGCGGTTCATCACCCGCATCAGCAGCTCGTAGGGCGGCGAGAACTTGCGCTGAAGCCAGTACAGGAAGCGGCCGTCGCGGGAGGTGAAGACCATGTAGCGGTTCTTCTCAATCCCCTCGAGGATCTTCTCGGCCACCTTCTCGGGGGAGACGGCGCGACGCTCGAAGAGCGCGATCAGCCTGCGCATTTTCGGACTGCTGCGATCGACTCCGACGATCTCCACGGTGCCGACCAGCGGCGTCTTCACCGCGCCAGGGCAAACCAGGCTGACGCCGATCCCGTGTTTGCGCAGGTCGAAGCGGAGCACCTCGGAGACGCCGCGCAGGCCGAACTTGCTGGCGCTATAGGGAGCGTGCCAGGGCAGGCCGAAGAGGCCTGCGACCGAGGCGACGTTGACCACGTGGCCGCCGTGCCCGGTCGCGATCATCGGCGGCACGAAGCACTCGAGCACGCTGATCGGCCCCATCAGGTTGATCTCGATCGTGCGCCGCCAGTGCTCGTGTTCAAGTTGCTCAATCCGCCCCCAGGTTGAGATCCCGGCGATGTTCATGACCACGTCCATGCTGGGAGAGAGCGCGTGCACTTCCGCGGCGAAAGCGACCACCGCGTCGTGGTCGACCAAGTCGACCGTGGCGAGGTGGGTGACGGTCCCCCCTGCCCCACGAATCTCGGCGACGACCCGCTCGAGCCCCTCGCCGTTGCGATCGGTGAGAAAGAGCTCCGCCCCCCGGTCGGCCGCGGCGATCGCCGTCGCCCTCCCGATCCCACTCGCCGCTCCGGTGATCAGGCAGCGCTTCCCCCGTGGATCGAAACCACTCATGAGCTTCCCCCGTCCCGGTGCGCCTTTTGCACCCTGGACGTGCATAAAGCGCACCGGAAGCTCATAGGTGCGGTTCGAAGTCGGGTTCGACCTGGAGCGAGTTGAGGGTCATCGCCAGCATCTCGTAGTGGCCGATCAGCATGCAGAGCTCGATCAGCAGGACCTCGTCGAGTTGGTGGCTCAGCTGGGCCCAGAGCTCGTCGCCGATCCGGTCGCCCGCGTGCAGCTCGTCGGCAGCCCGCAGCAAGAGGGCGCGGCGCTCGCTCCAACCGGCCGCGCCGGGGCCCTGGCGCACACGGGCGATCTCCTCTTCGCTGAGCCCGGCGCGCCGCGCCATCCGCTCGTGCTGAGCCCACTCGTACTCGCTGCCCGTGTTGTGCGCGACGCGCAGGATCACAAGCTCGGTCTCCTCGCGGGGCAGCTTGCCGCCCGGCATCAGCGCCCCGGCAAACCAGAGCCAGCGGCGAAAGAGGCCGCGGTGGCGACCCAGCGTGGTGAAGATGTGCGGCGGCCGACCGCGGGTCGCCACCCCCGCCAGCGTGCCGATGGCGAAGTTGACCCAGCCGAGTTGGCGCCGGTCGCCGGGCGCGATGCGGGGTTCACCGGGCTCGTTCATCCACGAGACCGTAGTCCAAAGGCCTTCCGCTGTTCCATTGCACCATCGGCCAAGGCAAACGAACAACGCAAGTGAAGCCTGGCCCATAGGCTGGGGCCGTGGCCCAACCGTTGCTTGCCGTCGACACGCCCTCGATGCTCTTCCGCGCCTTCTACGCGCTGCCCGACTCGATCAAGGGGACAGACGGCAAGCCGGTCAACGCCCTGCTCGGCACCGCCAACCTGATCCTGCGCGAGGTCGAACTGCACCGGCCGCGCGCCGTCGTCCTCTGCTTCGGCCCCGACGCCGCCTCCTACCGAACCGAGCTCTACCCGGCCTACCACGCCGAGCGCGAGGCGGCGATGCCGGATGACCTCTCGCCCCAGTTCGCTGCCGCCCGCGACTTCTTCGCCGCCTTCGGCTGGACCGTCGCCACCAGCGAGGACCTCGAGGCCGACGACCTGCTCGGCACCTACGCTCGCCGCGAGGCCGAGGCCGGTGGCCACGCTCTGCTGATGACCGGGGACCGCGACATGTACCAATGCGCGGCCGAGCGCGTAACCGTCCTCTACGTGAAGACCGGCGGCAAAGGCAAAGGGGCCGAAGCGGTTGGCCCAGCTGAGGTCGAGGAGCGCTACGGGATCCCGCCCGCGCTCGTCCCTGACTTCATCGCCCTGCGCGGGGATCCCTCCGACGGCCTGCCAGGCGCCAAGGGAGTCGGCCCCAAGACCGCCGCCGAGCTGCTGCGCCGCCACGGCTCGCTGGAGGGAGTGCTCGAGAACGCGATCCGTGAGCAGCGCCCCGCCCTGCGCGCCGCGCTGATCGAAGCCGCCGAGGATCTGCGTGCCTTCAAGGACATCGCCACCCTGCGCGACGCCGGCGTCGAACCGCCCGCCAACCGCGAAACCGACTGGGCCGCTGCGGCCACGGCGGCGCGCAATCGGGGCATGAACCTGCTCGCCGAGCGGCTCGAGAAATCCAATTCTCCGGTCTAAACCGTAGATTTACGCGTACCAACCCAGCGACGCCACCAGCGCCGCCGAAGGAGGAGTCGATGAAGAAGCTGCTCGTAGCATCCCTCGCCACGCTTGTTCTTGCCCTTGTTCTCTCGTCGGGCGCCGAGGCCAAGTGCAACGTCACCTGCCTCGGTCACAGGGTGAACGGCCTCACGACGGCGCTGATCAAAGCGCAGAAAACGATCGCGGCCCAGGGCAAAACGATCAGCGCACTGAGCAGCAAGGTGACGGCCCAAGAACAGAAGATCACCGGTCAGGGCCAGGCGATCTCGGGTCAGAGCGGCGCGATCAACGCGCAGGCCCAGGCGATCGGCAAGGTGAACTCGACGCTCGGCTGTCTCTTCGAGGCCCCGCTCACCCAGTACGGCGAACCGGGGGGTCCTTTCGGCTATCTCTTCCAGTTCGAAAACGAAGGAACGCTGGAAAACTTTCCCACCACCGCCCTAGACGTAACCGAACCCAGTGACTTCGTCGGCGGCTGGGCACTGTTCGACGGCTGCAACACTGCCGAAACGCCCTCGGCGGCGGCGGGTGGCGCTGTGGCACCGGCCACCGCAGGCCTGCACGCCCGGGTGGGAACTCAGGCGCCGCTGCCCTAGGCGGGTCGAAGATGGAAGTGGATCCAGGCAAGATCGTCGACCTCTCGGTCACGCTCTCAGAGCACCTGCCGGCCACCTGGCCGGAGCACATGCCGTTCGCCCACAAGAACTGGAGCTGGTTCGAGGAGGACGAGCTGCCGACCGGCGCCTGCACCTGCTCGCTCGGCCCCTACGTGACCCACTTCTTCATCCTCGACGAGCACGCCGGAACCCACGTCGATGCGCCCTCCCATTACATACCGCCGCCCGGCTCCAAGCTGCCGGAAGCGGGGCCCCTCGGCGAGACCAGCGCCGAGAAGCTCGATCTCTCAAGGCTGATCGGTCCGGCCGCGGTCATCGACCTTCGCCACCTCGACGGCGAAGCAGAAGACGGGGCCAGCCCGGCGATCACGGTGGCTCACCTGGAAGCGTGGGAGGCCGAGCATGGGCGCTTCAAACCGGGCGAGATCGCGCTGCTTTTGACCGGCTGGTCCAGGCACTACGTAAAGGGCGAGGCCGGCCGGGCCTTCCTGCACGAGCCGGTCGTGCTGCAATCGCGCCCGGCCTGGCCCGCCCCCGAGGCCGGCGCGGCGATCTTCCTGCACGAGCGCGGCGTCAACGCGGTCGGCATCGACGCGCCGAGCATTGGTTCGGCCGAGGAGGGCAACGAGGTCCACCGCGCCGGCCTCAGTCGCGAGATGGCCTTCATCGAGGGGCTGACCAACCTCGACCGCCTGCCCGCGCGCGGTGCCTCCTTCCTCTTCCTGCCGCTGAAGATCGCTGTCGCCAGCGGGGCGCCCGGTCGTGCGATCGCGATCCTGCCCTAGCGCATCCGATATTGATCCACCCAGAAGTGGGCGAAAGTCGGAAGGGCGTGCTCAGGCGGATGCCAGGCTGCGCTCGCGCCGGGGCGACGCGGAGAAGCGCATCGCGCCGTCGTCAACCGGGCCGCGGCGGATCGTCCTGATATCGAGCAGGTAGTTCTGGCGCAGCTTCCAGGGCTCCTTCGAGCCCTGTTTCGGGAACTGATCGAGCGAGCGCAGGACGTAGCCGGAGGTGAAGTCGAGCAGCGGCATCTCCTTGACGCTGGGATCGGAGAGCTCGGGCACGCTTTTGCGGTAGCCGTGGGCGTCCATGTGGGCGAGCACCCGGCAGACGTATTCAGAGGTGAGGTCGGCCTTCAGCGTCCAGGAGGCGTTGGTGTAGCCGGCGGTGAAGGCGCAGTTGGGCACCCCGCTCAGCATCATCCCCTTGTAGGCCATCTTCTTGGAGATGTCGACCGGCTCACCGTCGACGACGAGCTCCATGCCGCCGAGGAAGAGCAGGTTGAGCCCGGTCGCGGTGACGATCACGTCGGCCTCGAGCTGCTCGCCGGAGTCGAGCTTGATCCCGTTCTCGGTGAAGCGCTCGATCGTGTCGGTGACGACCGTCGCCTCACCGTTGCGGATCGCTTTGAAGAGATCGCCGTTGGGCACCAGGCACATGCGCTGGTCCCAGGGGTTGTACTTCGGCCGGAAGTGCTTGTCGATGTCATAGCCGGCCGGCAGCGAGCGTTCGACCCCGCGCCGGATCATCTTTTTCACCACCCGCGGGCGCTGGCGGCTGAGCTGGTAGATCAGCGACTGCAGGGCCACGTTCTTCCAGCGCACGATCGCGTAGACAGCCTTGTCGGGGAGGAAGCGGCGCAGCCGGCTGGCGATCGGGTCTTCGGCGGGCAGCGAGGCGATGTAGGTCGGTGAGCGCTGCAGCATCGTCACGTGGGCGGCCTGCTCGGCCATCGCCGGCACCAGCGTTACGGCGGTGGCGCCGCTGCCGATCACGACCACGCGCTTGCCGCTGTAGTCGAGGTCCTCGGGCCAGTGCTGGGGGTGGACGATCTCGCCGCTGAAGTCCTCGGCGCCGGGGAACTCCGGGGTGAAGCCTTCGTCGTAGCGGTAGTAGCCGCTGCAGACCCAGAGGTAGCTGCAGGTCAAGCGCACGCTCTCGCCGCTGTCAAGGCGCTCGGCCTCGACCGACCACAGCATCTCCTCGCTCGACCACTCGGCCCGCACGACGCGGTGCTGAAAGCGGATCTTGGTGTCGATGCGGCCCTCTCGCGCGGTCTCCCGAACGTACTCGAGGATCGCCTCGCCGTCGCTGATCGACTTCGCCGCCGTCCAGGGCTTGAAGCGATAGCCCAGGGTGTGCATGTCGGAGTCCGAGCGAATTCCGGGATAACGGAAGAGGTCCCAGGTTCCCCCCAGTTCCTGGCGCGCCTCGAAGATCGCGTAGCTGCGGCCGGGGAAGGCCTCCTGCAGGTGATGCGCGGCGCCGATGCCGGAAAGGCCGGCGCCGACGATGAGCACGTCGAGGTGCTCGATGGGTTCCCCGGTAACGGTCACGCGTTGCCATCTTCGCATGTTGGCTGGTCAGCCAACCGTGATGTGGGTCTCACACTGAGCCGTAATCGCCGCTGCCCTGGTTCGACCCCTGGCGCGCCGACCCTACCCGCTTCCTCAGCAGCTCGCCCAGGTAGGCCGGGGGCTCGATTCCGGCCGCGAGCAGCGGGTCGGGCTCAGCTTCCTCAGCGACCGTACGCAAGCCGACGACTCCCGCCCAGACCGCCAGCCCCATGTCCTCGTCATCGTCGATCGGCGGCCCCGTCCGGAGCTTGGCCGAGGCCTCCTCGAGCGGGATGCGCAGCAGCGCCGTGGCGCGCAGCTCCTTCGCGGTCGGGATCCGAGCATCTCCCCAGCGCCCTGGCACCAGCTTCTCGACCAGCGCCTCGAGCGCGGCCAGCTTCTCCTCCTCTTCCTCGATCCACTCCCCCGCGCCGAAGAGCATCGCCGAGCGGTAGTTGGCCGAGTGGTGCATCGCCGCCCGGGCCAGCACCAAGCCGTCAACCAGGGTCGCGGTCAGGCAGACCGCCGCCCCCTTTGACTCCCGCAGCGCCCGGCTGGCGGCCGAGCCGTGCAGGTAGACGTGCGCGCCGACGCGCACGTGGAGGGTCGGGATCACCACCGGGGACCCGGCGTCGAGGAAGCCGAGGTGGGAGACCAGCGCCTCGTCGAGGATCGCCTCGATCGTGGCCCGGTCGTGCGATCCCCGACTTGGCTTGCGGCGCAGCTTTGTTCTCGGCGTTCTCATCTGTTACAGTACAGATTGATATCTGATATGGCACAGTATTGCATCAAGGGCCACAGCGGAGGGGAGATCGCTGAAAGCGTCGAGCGCGCGATCGAGCAGGGGGCCCTGGCCCCGGGAGAGGCGCTGCCGTCGGTCCGCGCCCTCGCCGGCGAGCTCGGCGTTAGCCCGACCACCGTCTCGGCCGCTCTCAACGACCTGCGCTCGCGTGGCCTCATCGTCACCCGCGAACGCAGCCGCTCACAGGTCAGCTGGCGCCCTCCGCTCGGCGGAGCCCCGCAGAGACCGACCGCTCCGGCCGGCGCCCGCGACCTGGCCAGCGGCAATCCCGACCCGGCGCTACTTCCCGACCTCACTCCCTTTCTGCGACGGCTGGATCCGCCGATGCAGCTCTACGGTGGCGAGCCGATGGTGCCGGAGCTGCGCGCCCTGGCGGGGGCCGAGCTCAGTGCTGCCGGGGTCGGGAGCGACGCGATCGCCGTCACCAGCGGCGCCCTCGACGGGATCGAGCGGGTCCTGCAGGCAAATACGAGACCGGGCGACCTGGTCGCGGTCGAAGATCCCGGCTTCGCCGGCCTCTTCGACCTGCTGCGCGCCCTCGGCCTGGCCCTGCGCCCGGTCCCGATCGACGGCAAGGGCATGCTCCCCGACGAGCTCGCCGCGGCGCTAGAGGAGGGCGCGAGCGCGATCGTCCTCAACCCGCGCGGCCAGAACCCGACCGGCGCCTCGCTTGACGAGAAGAGGGCGAAGGAGCTGCGCGCGGCGCTCAAGCGAGCGCCGCGCGCACTGCTCATCGAGGACGATCACCTCGGGCCGATCGCCGGCGTACCGCGGATCAGCCTGACGGCGGGGCGTGAGCGCTGGGCCTCCGCCCTCTCCCTGGCCAAGTCGCTCGGTCCCGACCTGCGCCTGGCCGTCCTCGCCGGAGACGAACAGACGATCAGCCGCGTGCGCGGCCGCCAGGCCGTGGGGCCGCAATGGGTGAGCCACCTGCTGCAGCACCTGGTCGCGGCGATGTGGGGGGACCGGGGCGTGAGCGCGGCGCTCGAGCGCGCGGCCGACACCTACCGCGAGCGCCGCGAGCGGTTCCTGGAAGCACTCGTCGAGCGGGGAATCGAGGTTTCCGCGACGGCCGGCATCGCGGTTTGGATCCCTGTGCCGGAGGAAGCGCCGGTGCTCCAGTCGCTACTGGCCCAGGGCTGGGCCGTCATGCCGGGCGCCCCCTTTCGCCTGCAAAGCGACCGCGCGATACGGATCACGACGAGCACGCTGACCGGCAGCGACGCGGAGGAGCTGGCCGAGGCGATCCAGATGGCGCTCCGGCCCGGCAGCGCCACCCGCACGGCCTGATCGCCCAGAGAGGTGCAACGTTTTATGCCCCTCACCGGGAAGCAAAACGTTGCACCTGGGCTTGGTAATCACGATTCCTCGGTCTCTGAAAGTGCCAGGGCCGCCCGAAGGCGGCCCTGGCCAGGTGCTGGTAACGAACATGGAAGCAGCGTCCGGGTGGGACAATGCCCGGCATTCCCTGCTCGCCGGTGCCCGGGGTGGATTCCACCGGGCGCCCCGAAACAGTGCGGCGCCTAGCGGCCCTGCACCTCCAGAGTCCCGTTAAGCATGTGAATCAAGTTAGGACCACCTCCTTTCTCTGGTGATCCGATTGAAGCAAATGAAGCAGTCGGCCCCTAGCGCTCCGATGTGGACTGACCCCGAAGCGCTTGACGACGCGGATCGCTTCTTCAAGCCTCGCTTGCCGCGAGGCCCCGGCGAGCGGCGGCGCGATCACCCCCACCGCGACCGCCCGCCGCCGCCTCAACTGCGCCCGCGTCGGCGCCTCGCCGCCTTCATGCCCCCTCGGCCTACGATGACGGGATGACGCGGGGGGGGATAGCAATCGCAGCCGTGGCTGCCGTCGCGCTGCTCGCGCCGGCGAGCGCGGCCGCCAACTGGAAGGGCGCCATCGGTCCCGGAGAGGAAATCCCCCGGCAGGGAACGACGATTGGGTTCTGGGCGGGCGAGGCGGTTCCCGGCACGGATTGGAATTCCCCCAGCACCTACTGGAAGCGCCGCGACCTTCACTCCTACACCCCGTACCTGTGGCGCGTCCTGCGCCGCAACCAGATCCCGCTCTACTTCAACCTCCGATATGAGCGTGACTTCGGCCCCGTCCCGCCCGGCGAGCCGCATCGCCACGACGCACTGAAGATCATCCGCAGGGCCAACCGACTCGGCGTGCCGGTCTGGGCCTGGCTCCTGATCCCCTACAGCGACGGCTACTGGGCCTGGGAAGGAGCGGCGGCAGAGCAGTTCGCCGCCACCAGGTCGCTGGTGCACTGGGCCCGTCACAAGCACGTCGAACTGCGCGGCGTCGCGCTCGACCCTGAGCCCAGGGTTCGCACCCCGTATGACACCGCGGCCTCGATTGTCGGCGGCGGCAGCGACGCCACCCTCTCGGCCCTCTTCCAGCAGTCGCTCGACCCGACCGGCCAGTGCGCGTCCTGGCACGGCTACGCCCGCATCGTGCGTTGGGCCAAAGGCCACGATGTGCGGATCGCCGCGGCGCCCGCGCCGGCCGTCCTCGACGACCTCAAAGACCGTCGCCTGGCACTTCAGAACGCCGCCGGCTTCATCCTCCCCGACGCCCCCTGGGACGAGCTCTACTTCCAGGCCTACCGCAGCGTCTTCGCCTACTACTCGGGACGGGACCCTGGCCCCGGCATCGTCTCCTCCTACCTGCGCTCCGCCCGTCAGGAGTTCGGCGGCGTCGGCCAGATCAGCCTCGGCTCCGCAGGCCGCGGCCCCTACCGGCGCTTCCCGGCCCTGCTCAACGACGTCCGCTTGGCCGCAACGCTCGGCGCCCGCGAAGTGCCGATCTACTCCCTCGAGAGGACCCTGCGCTCCTACGGCGGCCCCCACGCCCTGGTCCGCCTGGTCCAGGCGGCGCGGCACCCCTTCGCGGGGCCGGCGGCGACCAAGTCGACCGCACCGACAACGCGAGCCGGCGACCTCCGCGCCGCGATCCACCACACCGACATCGCCGCGACCTTCAACACCCCCGTGGTCACCGCCGGGCGCGGCGTCGCACTGCCGGCCAACCGCTGGCCCGACGGCTGCCGGTAGCCCTACCTGCCGCCCACGGCCCCGGGCGCGAAACCCGCCCCTCGGTGATCAGACGATCCAGATCGGCGCCCACGCTCAGCGCCGGGCCAAGCTCAGTCACGGCCAGTTGCGGTGCTCGCCCGGCCCTTCGCCCTGTCGGTAAAGCAGCGGCGCCGGTCGGCGCCGCTGCTTCCGAAACTCAGCCGGTGACCGCGTGTACCACCGGGTAGTAGCCGCTGGCATGACCGGTGATCTTCGGGTGGTAGCTCTCGCTCGTCGGGTTGGAGAGGCCGTTGATCCACTCGGTCGAGGAGCCGCCGCCACCGTCGCAGACCGCGTGGCCGATGAAGGGCGGGATCACGTCGCGGAAGACGAAGTTCGAGCCCGCCCGCGTCGCCGCCGCGCTGAGCACGCCCTTCAGCTGATCGGCCGTTTCGTTCAACCGCGTCTCCTCGCTGGGGCTGAAGAAGGTGAGCGCGTTGCAGTCTTCGCCGTTGAAGAGGCGCGGGTAGTCGAGCACGATCACTTTCGCGCTCGGCCCGTGCGACTTGATCGCGTTGTTGACCAGGTCGAGCCGGCCCGGCAGGGTGTTTTTGATGTAGGCCTGCGCAGCGTTGATCGCCCCGTTGCAGTCCGAGGCCCAGGATGGCAGCGCACATTCGGTGATCACGCTGGAAAAGCCGGCGTCGTTGCCGCCGATCGTGTAGGTGACCCAGTTGGTGTCCGAGGTGACGCTGTTGACCTGGGTGTTGAGGATGTTCGCGGTTGTAGCCCCGGAGCAGGCGGCGTCGACGAAGGTCCAGGTCGGATGCGCTTCGTGCAGCAGGTACGGATACGCGTAGACCGACCGCTGGCATTCCGATTCGTAGTAGGTGCGGGTCCCCGTGCCCGACGAGTACGAGTCCCCCAGGGCGACGTACTTCGTCGCCCAAGCCGACCCGACAAAAGCGAGGCAGAACGCCACCACGCAGAGAACTGCGGCAATGCGACTCCACTTCATCTGACTCTCCTCCCAAAAAGAATCGACCGAGTTCCCGCCCGGTCCTTTGGAGCCACGCTAACACGGCGGTCAACCTCTAACTAAATATTCAAGGTTTATTGATCAATATCTTCGCCACCGCCAAGGCAAGGAGGACCCGGGGGTATAGAAATCCCGAAATGCCCCACGTAACGACCACGGTCGAACCTGAGGTCTCAGCCTACGAGGCGGCCAGCCAACGCTTCCACCTCGCCGCCGACCGGCTCGGGCTCTCCGACGACCTGCGCGCGCTGCTGCTCACCTCCTACCGGGAGGTCCAGGTCTCGATCCCGCTGCGGCAGTCCGACGGCCGCATCCATACCTACTCCGGCTACCGCGTCCAGCACAACACCGACCGCGGCCCCTTCAAGGGCGGCATCCGTTTCCACCCCGGGGTAGACATCGAGGAGTTCCGCGCGCTGGCCGCGACGATGACCTGGAAGACCGCGCTTGCCGGCGTCCCCTTCGGCGGCGCCAAGGGCGGCGTCGATTGCGATCCGGCGCAGCTGACCAGGCCCGAGCTCGAGCAGCTGACCCGGGTTTTGACCCAACGCATCGACAAAGTGCTGGGCCCGACCCGCGACATCCCCGCGCCCGACATCAACACCGACTCGCAGGTGATGGCCTGGATGATGGACGAGTACGGCAAGGCTCACGGCTACACCCCGACAATCGTGACCGGCAAGCCGATCGCGCTCGAGGGCTCGCTCGGCCGCGACGCCGCGACCGGCCGCGGCCTCGTATACGTCTTCCGCGAGGCGGCGAGGGCGATCGGCCTGGCTTCCGAGGGGGCGACGGTGGCGATCCAGGGCTTCGGCAAGGTCGGCTCCTGGCTGGCGCGGCTGCTGGAGGCCGACGGCGCCAAAGTGATCGCCGTCGCCGACCTGAGTGGGGCGATCCGCTGCGAGCCCGGCCTCGACGCGAAGAAGCTCAGCGACCACGTCGGCGAAGGCGCATCGCTGGTGAGCTTCTCGGGCGAGGGGGTCGAAGCGGTGAGCGGCGAGGAGTTCCTCACCACCCGCTGCGACGTCTTCGTGCCCGCCGCGCTCGGCGGCATGATCAACGCCGGCAACGCCGCCCAGCTCAACTGCCGGATGCTGCTTGAGGGGGCAAATGGCCCGACGACGCCAGAGGCAGACGCCATCCTCGAGGAACGGGGCATCACAGTGATCCCGGACCTCCTCGCCAACTCCGGCGGCGTCGTCGCCTCCTATTTCGAGTGGGCGCAGAACCAGCAGCACTTCCGCTGGGAGGAGAAAGAGGTCAACGAGCGCCTCGAGCGGATCATGCAGCGCGCCTACGGCGAGGTCTCCGCCCGCGCCGAGGGGGCGAAGAGCCCGGCGACGCTGCGGGTCGCGGCTCATGAGATCGCGATCGAGCGGGTGGTCGAGGCCGCGCGCCTGCGCCACACGCTCTGACCGCGCGGTCCGGGGCGCGCGACCGTTCGAACCCCGCCGGGCGTCATCCGTATGCTTCTCGCAACGTGGCCTCGTCCGTCCACGATGAATCGCAAGCGGATCACCTCACTCGGATGGCTCTCCTCGGCATCGCTGGCCGTTCTCGTCGCGCTGCTTCTCGGCGGCTGCGGCGGCTCGCAATCGAGCGCCGAAACGGCCCAGCCCGCGGCGACTGAAGGCGGCAGGTACTCGGGGGGCGAAGCGAAGCCGCCGAAGCTGGCCGCGCCGCTTGTCCTGCACGACTCGCTGGGGCACCTGGTCAACCTCGAGGAATACCGGGGCAAAGCGGTCCTCGTGACCTTCATCTACACCCACTGCCCCGACGTCTGCCCGTTGATCGTCAGCCACCTGAAGACGGCGCAGGCCCTGCTCGGCCCCAAGGCAAAGCGACTGCAGATCGTCGCCGTCTCCACCGATCCGCGCGGGGACACGCCGAAGACCGTCGCCGCCTTCCTCAAGGCGCACGGGATGACCGGCCGGATGCGGTACCTGATCGGCAACCGAGGGGAACTCGGTCGCGTCTGGAAGGACTGGAACATCGTCGCCAAGCCCGCCAAGGCGGGCCGGGACCTGGTCGAGCACTCCGCTCTCGTCTACGGGATCGCCGCCAACGGCAAGATCACCACGCTCTACCCGGCCAACTTCAACCCCTCCCAGATCGTTCACGACGTTCCCCTGCTCGAGCGGTAGAAGGGCGAGTTGAGGCGGGCGCTCCCACCGGCCCTGATCGTCCTCGCGGTGGTCGGCGTGTTCGTCGTCGAGATCCTCACCGCGAGCTCCAACGGAAACGAAGGAGAACCGGCGCCGCCGCTTCCTGCCGCGGTCCTGCGAGCGCCAAAGGTGACGCTCGCCGACCTGCGCGGCGGCCCCGCCCTGATCAACTTCTGGGCGAGCTGGTGCGATCCATGCCGCGAAGAGGCAGCGGAACTGGAGCGGCTCTACGGCTCCCTGCCCACTGGAGCGCACCTGGTCGGGGTCGACTACACCGACCAGGAAGGCCCGGCCCGGGCGTTCATCAAGACATACGGCTGGACCTTCCCGGTGCTCAGCGATCCCGACGGCGTCTTCGGCGCCCGCTACCGCTTCACCGGCCTGCCGAGCACCGTCGCCCTCGACTCCAGGGGGCGGATCGTGCGGACCCTGCGGGGCCCCCAGACAGTCAGCGACCTGCGCCGGGCGCTGAACGAAGCCAAGCGAGACTGAGCGGAGGCTTCCTAGTGCGCACGGCGCCCCAGGGTCGATCCCACCGTCCTCGTTGCAACTTCACCGGCACCGTCAGTCGCCCTGCCGGCGATCGCGAGCTTCAACTCCGAGACGTGGCGAAGCTCTTCGCGACCCCGCTTCGACAGCCTCAACGCAACCCTCATCTCGCCGGCGCCGCCGATGCGGACGGTTCTGCCCTCGAACGCCTTGACGACCCTCGTCCGCACCGTGCGATGCGAACGCACCCCAAACGCCGCGCTCCCGCTCAGCCTCACGCTCGCTGCCTTGCTCACCCTCGTCGCGACATACAGCTTCCCGGTCTGGAGCAGCTCCCTCAACGACTCGGCCTTGATGCGGAGGGAGAGGTCGAGGCCGGGAGACGGCGGGCCAGGGGCAGCCGGCGGCTGGCCGGGCGATCCTTCCGGCCCGGGTGCCTGCCGCGGCACGACGGTGTAGCCGATCGAGGTACCGCCGGTCAGGCCGTCTTTGGAGACGGCGGCCACCGAGTATTCGTGGGGGCCCACCGTCGCGGTGTCCAGGTGGCCGAAGCCGCCGCTGGTGGTTTTGATGCCGTTCGAGTCAGTGCAGGAGGACATGCCGGTTCCGCCTGATCCGTCGCCGCAAGAGAAAGCCGTCGAAACGGACTGCCCGACGGCGTAGGTTCCGCCCGCGGCCGGAGCGGAGATCGACGCCGACGGTGGCGCCGCGACCGTCAGGCTCACCTGGGCGGTCGCGTAGTCACCCGAGGGATCGGTCACCCGGTAGGTGAAGGAATCGGCGCCGTCGTAGCCGGCGCCGGGCAGGTAGGCGAACGACCCGTCGTCATTGAGAGTGAGTGAACCGTGGGCAGGAGAAGCATCCACGCTTGCGGTGAGCGGATCGCCGCTCGGGCCGGAGGCGGCAGCGAGCACGCCCGAACCGGCGGGGACGACAAGTTCCTGATCGGGCTGCGTCGTATAGCTGAGTTTCGCCACCGCGATCGGGTTCGAGTAGGCGATCGAGACCCGCCCATAGCCGCGCTTGATCCCGCCGGTGAACGTGGCAGAGACCCCGGGCGCGGCGAAGCTCGAGCCTCCACCGCCGCCGCCCGCGCCCGCCGTGCTGCCGCATTCGTCGCCGGCGCCACCGCCTCCCTGACCGCCGCCGACGTAACCGCCGCCACCGCCGGCGCCGCCCCCCGGGGCCCCACCGCCGCCGGCCAGGCTGCCGCCGGAAGCACCGGCTGCCCCAGCCTCAGCACCGCCCGGGCAGGTGCTCGCTCCCGTCAGCTCACCGCCGGTGCCGCCGACCCCGGCTTCATCGCCATCTTCGCCGCCCCCGCCTCCACCCAGCGTCGCTCCGTTCGCCTGCGTCGTGGCCCCGTCGAATCCGGGCGTGCCGAAATGGCCCCCCTGTCCGCCGGCCCCGGCCTTCACTTCTTCCCCGGTGCCCGCATTGACGCCTGGCAAGCCCCTGCCGCCGCCGCCGCCGGCCAGGAGCATCAGGGTCGAGCCCAATTCCACCGAGCTGTAGCCGCCGCCGCCGGCGCCGAGCGTGCCGTCCCCGCCGCCGCCGTAGCCCCCCGCCCCTCCTTCGGCATAGGACTCCCCCATGCCGCCGACGCTCACGGTCGCTTCCTGCCCGGTGCTCAGCGAGCCCAGCGTCGCTTCGGCCCGAGCCCCCCGGCCCCGCAGGCCGGTCGCGGGGGTCGGGTCGCCGCCCTCGGCCCCTTCGACGGAGAAGTCGGCCTGATCGACTCCCGCCGGCACCGTCCACGGCATCGCGGCGTCTGAGCTCCAGTAGCTGACCGTGCAGGCACCGCTCGCGCAGGCGGGTCCCTCGACCGGGGCCAGCGTCGCGCTCGCGGGTTCGGACGCGTTGCTCAAATTCCCGGTTTCGTCCTTCGCGTAGACGACGTAGGTATGTTCGCCGGCGGAGGTGAAGGAGTCGAGGAAGCTGGTTGCTTCTCCGGTATTTTCGTCGACCTTGATCCCGTCCCGGTAGATGAGGTAGCGATAGACGCCGACGTTGTCGGTGCCGGCGTCCCAGTTCAGCCGCACTCCTTCGACTCCGGCGGTCGCCGTGAGATTCGTCGGGGCGCTGGGCGGTTCTTCGTCGATTTCGACCGCGACGGTGGCGCTGCCGCTGCCCGCCGACTCGGTCGTGACCTTCACCGCCCCGCCGTCGAAGGTCTGCCCGACCCCGAGCGGCGCGTCGTTGAAGGTCGCGGTTGCCGGGTTGGCATCGAGCAGGATGGTTTCCGAGGGGATCAGGGTGTTTTCCCGGGTCACCCGGATCGAGACGCCGGTGGTCGTGGCGTCGGTGACGTCCTCGAAGACGCCGCCCGTCTGCCTCACTTCGAGCAGGTACCAGGATGAGGCAATTCCGGTCGCCGATTTCTTCCGCGGGATGAGCAGCAGCGTCGGTTCAGTGGTCGGGTTGAGCGCGGAGTGCATCGAGTAGACGCCCGATTCTTCGATCGTCTCGACGTTTTCCGGGGCGAGGATGCCGAGCTTGTCGAGGTTCCAGCCATTGCTGTGCCGGGGGGCGATGTTGCCCATCACGTCGAAGGGATCGCCGTATTCGTTGAGCGTGCATTCGTCGCTGATCTGCACCCTGACCCCGCCCGAGGTGCAGGTCCAACTGCCGGCGTGTTCGAGGCCGAAGTTGTGCCCCAGCTCATGGGCGATCGGGTGCACTCCGAGGTCCCCGTTGATCATCACCCAGTCACCGCCGACAGGCGCGATGCCGAGCCAGGAGCAGCTGCTCTGGCTCGGAAAGGCATAGACGACGTGCTGATAGCCGGAGAGGTCGATCCCTTTCGCGGCGGCAGCCGCTTCGGCCTTTTCCCGCCATTCGATGAACTGGCATCCGCTCGTCGGCGCGTCGATCTTGAGCCAGCCGAACGCGTCTCCCCCTTCGTCCAGCTTCCCGATCAGAGAGATCTGGCCGTAGGACTCCTCCTGGTAAAAGGCATTGGCGGAGTTCGTCGCGGTGAAGGTGTTGGAGCGCGTTTCCGCGAGGGGCCAGGGCGCTTCGGGTTCGCCGGCGAAGGTGAAGAGGACCACGGCGGTCTTCTGCGGCCCCGGCGAGAGCGCCTCGGCGCCGGCGGTCATCGTTTCGACGGTTCCCACCAGCCGCCCGTCCCGGAGCTTCCCCGTGACCTCGACCCGATCGCCAGGTTCCGCCGCGAGCTTGGTCGGCCTCACCACCGTCTCGCTCTTCCCGGACGTCAGGGTGTATCGAGTAGCCGATTGGCCGGTGCGGAAGTTGTCGCTGACGATCTCGTGAAGCGTCCCCGAGCGGGTGACGGCCGCCTGCGCCGATTGACAAAGGCCGAGAACGGCAAGACACGTCACGCACAACGCACAGAGCGCCCATGTCGCGCGCAATGAATCACACTCCCCCGCGCCCTCCCAAGCCATCGTTACCAGTCCTTCCCTAGCCGCTCCTCAGCCTCATTCTATTCCAGGGAGGGGGACGATTGGGCGGAATCGAGGCGACCGATGCCCGCTCAGGCACCGACGTAGCCCGCCAGGTGCTCGCCGGTCACGGTCGAGCGCTTGGCGACGAGGTCGGCGGGCGTGCCCTCGAAGACGACCCTGCCGCCATCGTGGCCGGCGCCGGGTCCGAGGTCGATGATCCAGTCGGCATGCGCCATCACCGCCTGGTGGTGCTCGATCGCGATCACCGACTTACCGGAGTCGACCAGCCGGTCGAGCAGGCCGAGCAGCTGCTCGACGTCGGCGAGGTGCAGGCCGGTGGTCGGCTCGTCGAGGACGTAGACGCCGCCCTTCTCCCCCATGCGCGTTGCCAGCTTGAGCCGCTGTCGCTCGCCGCCGGACAGCGTGGTCAGCGGCTGGCCGATGTTGAGGTAGCCGAGCCCGACGTCGGCGAGGCGCCCGAGGACCTTGTGCGCGGCCGGGATGCCGGCTTTGGCGCCCTCGCTAAAGAATGCCTCGGCCTCGGTCACCGACATCGCCAACACCTCGCTGATATCCACCCCGCCGAGTTTGTATTTGAGCACCTCGGCCCCGAACCGCTTCCCCCCGCACTCCTCGCAGGTGGTGGCGACGCCGGCCATCATCGCCAGGTCGGTGTAGACGACGCCGGCGCCGTCGCAGCCGGGACAGGCCCCTTCGGAGTTGGCGCTGAAGAGGCCCGGCTTGACGCCGTTGGCCTTGGCGAACGCTTTGCGAATCGGGTCGAGCAATCCCGTGTAGGTCGCCGGGTTGCTGCGCCGCGAGCCGCGGATCGGGGCCTGGTCAACCGACACCACGCCGTCCCGCCCCGCCACCGAGCCGTCGATCAGCGAGCTCTTGCCCGAGCCCGCCACGCCGGTGATGACGACCAGCAGGCCGAGCGGGATGTCGACGTCGACCTTGCGCAGGTTGTTGGTGTCGGCGCCGCGCACCTCCAACGCCTCCGAGGACTCCCGCACGGCTTTCTTGAGCGAGGCCCGGTCGTCGAAATGGCGACCGGTGGTGGTCTTGCTCCGCCGCAGTCCTTTAACTGTGCCCTCAAAGCAGACGCTGCCGCCGTCGGCTCCCGCGCCGGGACCGAGGTCGATGACATGGTCGGCGATCGCGATCGTCTCTGGCTTGTGCTCGACCACCAGTACCGTGTTGCCCTTGTCGCGCAACTGCAGCAGCAGCTCATTCATCCGTTGGATGTCGTGGGGGTGCAGGCCAATCGTCGGCTCGTCGAAGACGTAGGTGACGTCGGTGAGCGAGGAGCCGAGCTGGCGGATCATCTTGATCCGCTGCGCCTCGCCGCCCGAGAGCGTGCCCGAGGCGCGGTCGAGGCTGAGGTAGCCGAGCCCGATCTCGACGAAGGAGTCGAGGGTGTGCCGCAGGGTCGCCAGCAGCGGCGCGACCGGCGGCTCGTCCAGGTTTTTGACCCACCTGGCGAGGTCGCTGACCTGCATCGCGCAGAGGTCGGCGATGCTCTTGCGCTTGATCTTCGAGGACCTTGCCTGCTCGCTGAGCCGGGTGCCCTCGCACTCGGGACAGGTGGTGAAGGTCACCGCCCGCTCGACGAAGGCGCGGACGTGCGGCTGCAACGAGTCGACGTCTTTGGAAAGGAACGTTTTGCGGATCTTCGGGATCAGGCCTTCGTAGGTCAGGTTGACGCCCTCGACCTTGATCTTGGTCGGCTCCCTGTGAAGCAGGGCGTCGAGTTCTTTCTTGTTGAACTTGCCGATCGGCTTGTCCGGGTCGAAGAAGCCGCAGCCCCTGAAGATGCGCCCATACCAGCCGTCCATGCTGTAGCCGGGGACCCTCAGGGCGCCCTCGCTCAGCGACTTGCTCTTGTCGTAGAGCTGGGTCAGGTCGAAGTCGTTGACCGAGCCGCGGCCCTCGCAGCGCGTGCACATGCCGCCCGTTCTGTTGAAGCTCGCCACCGTCGTCTTCTTGGCGCCGCGTTCAACCGTGATCGCGCCTTTTGCCCGGACCGATGCGACGTTGAAGGAGAACGCGTTGGGCGAGCCGACGTGCGGTTTGCCGAGCCGGCTGAAGAGAATGCGGAGCATCGCGTTGGCATCGGTGGCGGTGCCGACCGTTGAGCGGGCATCGCCGGCCATCCGCTGCTGGTCGACGAGGATCGCCGTGGTCAGGCCGTCGAGCACGTCGACCTCGGGCCGCGCCTGCGCCGGCATGAAGCCCTGGACGAAGGCGCTGTAGGTCTCGTTGATCAGCCGCTGCGACTCGGCGGCGATCGTGCCGAACACCAGCGAGCTCTTGCCCGA
>Ga0070679_100000447_pt1 | contig 34977 bp, 33 predicted proteins | sample KBSC63BmetaG_FD_65652 | JGI IMG/M metagenome (GOLD analysis project Ga0070679, IMG submission 65652) | Corn rhizosphere microbial communities from Kellogg Biological Station, Michigan, USA - KBS C6-3B metaG | ecosystem: Host-associated > Plants > Roots > Rhizosphere | place: USA: Michigan... | reverse complement strand
TCGTACTTGACGCTGGCGCGATTGATGAGCCGCTCGCTCGTGACGGCGAACAGGCGCTTGTGGTTTTCGTACGCGTCCTCGAAGTTGCCAAGCAGCGACGCGCGCTCGGCGACCAGCGCATGCGCCTTGCACAGCGTCGGCACGTGGTGGACTCGCGTCGCCGCATCGACGGCGCGCGCGAGGACCGGCAGCGGCCCCGCGCCCGGATCGCGCGCATGGGCGAGCACCGCCTCGGCCCAGCGGTAGTTGACCTCGTTGTAGCCGCCGGGATAGGCCTCGTAGATCTGCCGCCCGAGGTCGACGGCGCGCGCGGCGTCGTCGAAGCGGCGGTTGAACGCATAGACCTCGGCGGCGATCGCGCAGTAGTGGTTCTGCGCCGCGCGCGCGACGCGCAGCGTCGCGTCGTCGAGCATCGTGTCGACGGTGGCGAGGGCCGCCGCGTGGTCGCCGAGGCCCTGCAGCGCCTCGGCGAGGTTCGAGCGCGCGAACAGCATCAGCTGCGGGTTGTTGAAGCGCGACTGTATCTCGAGCGCGTCCTGCGCGAGCTCGCGCGCCGGCGCGTAATCGCCGACGGTGACGAGCGCCGCGGCGAGGTTCGACATCACCGTCGGCAGCTGCGGCGACAGGTCGACCGAGCGCAGCGTCTCGAGCGCCTGGTAGATGTAGCGGATCGCCTCGTCGACCTGGTCGGCGTAGAAGAACGTGGCGCCCAGCGCGTTGAGCAGCCAGAAGCGGTCCTCGGCCGGCAGGAGCACGGCGGCCTCGTCGCGGATCGCGAGCAGGCGCTCGCGCGCGGGCACCGGTGCCTGCTGGACGATCAAAAGGCGCGAGCTGCCGATCTCGGCGAGGAGCTGGCCGCGACGGTCTCCACAGCGCTCGAAGATCTCGCGCGCACGCGCTAGACCCGCCTCGGCCTCGACCGGCATCGCCGAGAAATAGAGGTGATTGAACGCGAGGGTGATCTCGGCCCAGCCGCGCGTGCGCTCGTCGCTCCCGGGTTCGGCGAGCATCGCGCGCGCCGACTCCTGCGCCGCCAGCGGATCGCGGAAATGACGCTCCCACAGCAGCACGCCGCGGTCGGCGGCGGCCGGCGCGGTGGCGGACGGCGGGGATGGAGCGAGGACGGGCATCGGCAGGAACGCGTGGTGCGGTCGATGATGGTAGCGCGTGGAGGCAACTATGCAAGGCGTCTGCCCGCACTGTGTCCTACATGTTGCGTCCCGTAAAATGCGCGGTGCCCGCCGATCCGGATGCCGCCTCCGCCGCGCCTCGCCACGACGCCGTGCTGTGGGGCACGACGATCGCGGGACGGCCGTTCCGCCCGAGCGACTGGGCCGAGCGCCTGGCCGGGCTGACGTCGGCGTTCGGTGCCGAGCGCAAGCTCGCCTATTCGCCGCTGGTGTGCCCCGTCGACGTGCGCGGCTCGCACGCGCTCGTCGTGTCGCACGCGCTCGCGGACCTCGAGCCCCGGCTCTACCAGTTCCTGCTCAATTTCGCGCGCGACAACGCGCTGGTGGTCACCTGGGAGGCGAACGCGATTGACGCACCGCGTCAACTTGAGCCGCCGCCCGGAGTCGCCGTGCATGGCGAGCCGCGCGAGCCGGTCTGATGCCGGCGACACCAAGGCGGGCGACAAAAAAGGCGCCCCGCGTGGGACGCCTTTGCGTGGAGCGAGGGTGAACGCTCCGCTAGGCCAGCGCCTTGACCGCCTGCGCGAGGCGCGACTTGGTGCGCGATGCGAGGTTCTTGTGCACGATCTTCTTGTCGGCGATGCGGTCGATCGTCGACTGCGATTCCTGCAGCACCTTGGCGGCAGCCGCCTTGTCGCCGGCGGCGATCGCCTTGCGGACCTTCTTCACTGCGGTGCGGAGCTCGGACTTCTGGCTCGCGTTGCGCTTGCGGGTCGCTTCCGACTGCCGCGCGCGCTTCTTGGCTTGCGCCGAATTGGCCATGACTGTGGGTTCCTCGGTACGGCCGCGCCCCTGTCGGTGCGGCTCGGAGCGCCTTGGCGCCGGCATGGCGCGGCAAGGCTTGAAAGACCCGCGATAATATCCGATTTCCCCAATCCCCGCAATGTCTTAGCCGCGGCGCCTGCCGCCGGCTCCCGGCCATGAACCTCCTTCGCGTCGTCTCCACCGTCAGCGGCATGACGCTGCTGTCGCGAATCACCGGGCTCGCGCGCGAGAGCATCAAGGCGACGGTGTTCGGCGCGGGCCCCGCGATGGACGCGTTCGAGGCTGCGTTCCGCCTGCCCAATCTCCTGCGCCGGATGTTCGGCGAGGGCGCGATGAGCCAGGCGTTCGTGCCCATCGTCGCCGAATACCACCGCCAGCGCGGCGCCGAGGCGACGCGCGGGCTCGTCGCCGACGCGTCGGGGCTGCTCGCGCTGATCCTCCTCGTCGTGTCGGTGGCGGGTGTCGTCGCCGCGCCGTTCCTCGTCTACGTGCTCGCGAGCGGCTTCGCCGCGACGCCGGGCAAAGTCGAGCTGACGGCGCAGATGATCCGGATCATGTTCCCGTACATCTTCTTCGTCTCGCTCACCGCGCTCGCGGGCGGCGTGCTCAACGTGCATCGCCGCTTCGCCGTGCCGGCGTTCACGCCGGTGCTGCTCAACCTTTGCGTGATCGGCGCCGCGATCTACCTCGCGCCTTACTTCGATCCGCCGATCGTCGCGCTGGCGTGGGGCGTTGCGCTCGGCGGCATCGCGCAGCTCGCATTTCAGCTCCGCCCGCTCGCGAAGATCGCGATGCTCGCTTGGCCGCGCGTCGACTGGCGCGACCCGGGTGTACGCCGGGTCCTGCGCGCGATGGGGCCCGCGGTGGTCGGCGTATCCGCCGCGCAGATCTCGGCGCTGATCAACACGCAGCTCGCGGCGTGGCTCGGCGACGGCCGCATCTCGTGGATCACCTATGCCGATCGCCTGATGGAATTCCCGAGCGCGCTGCTCGGCGTCGCGCTCGGTACGGTGCTACTGCCGTCGCTCGCCAAGCACCACAGCGACGCCAACCCGCGCGAGTACTCGGCGCTCCTCGACTGGGGACTGCGCCTCGCGTGCCTCGCGGCGCTGCCGGCCGCGGTCGCGCTGTGGTTCCTCGCGCTGCCGATGATCGTCACGCTCTACCAGTACGGCCACTTCTCGGTCAACGACGCGCTGCGCACGCGCGAGGCGCTGCTGGGCTACAGCTTCGGGCTCCTCGGCATCGTGCTGGTGAAGATCCTCGCGCCCGGCTTCTACGCGCGGCAGATGATGAAGACGCCGGTCAAGATCGCTTTCGCGAGCGTGCTCGTCACGCAGGCATTCGCGCTGACGCTGATGTGGCGGATCGGCCACGCGGGCCTGACGCTCGCGACGAGCATCGGCGCCACGTTCAACGCCGCGCTGCTGTGCTTCCTGCTGGTGCGCCGCGGCCTTTACGTGCCGCAACCGGGCTGGGGGCCGTTCGCCGCGCGTCTGGTCGTCGCGCTCGGCGTGCTCGGCGTCGTGCTGTGGCTGATCGTCGGGTCCGCCGACGCGTGGCTCGCGGCGGGGCTGTGGCACCGGCTCGCGCGCCTCGCAGGCACGATCTTCGCGGGCGTGCTCGCCTATTTCGCGACGCTGTACGCACTCGGGTTCCGGCTGCGCGACTTCAACCGCTCGGAAGAGCACTGACTACGGCTTGCGATGCGGGCAGCGGACCTTGGTGCAGTCGGCGTACAGGTAGAGCGCGTGGTCGACGATCTCGAAGCCGCGCTCGTGGGCGATGCGCGTCTGGCGCTTCTCGATCTCGGCGTCGTAGAACTCCTCGACGCGGCCGCACTGCATGCACACGAGGTGGTCGTGGTGCTTGCCCTCGTTGAGCTCGAACACCGCCTTGCCCGACTCGAAATGGTGGCGCACGAGCAGGCCCGCCTGCTCGAACTGCGTGAGCACGCGGTAGACGGTGGCGAGGCCGATGTCGAGGCCTTCGCCGACCAGCAGCCGGTACACGTCCTCCGCGGTCAGGTGGCGGACCTTGGAATTCTCGAAGAGCGTGATGATGCGAAGCCGAGGCAGCGTCGCCTTCAGTCCCGCGCTCTTGAGATCGTGTGTGGTCATCGACGGTCGTCCATGCGGGGGGACTCGACCCCCGCGGCTATAATAGCGGCTCCGTTCAGGCTTTCCCATAGCGAGTGAGTAGCGTGCCGCAGGCCCCGATCCGCCGATGCCTCGCGTGCGCCGTCGCGGCGCTCGCGCTGTCGTCGTGCCAGACGATGGACAGCTACATGCCGAGCTGGCGCAACTTCGGCATCTACAAGCTCGACATCAACCAGGGCAACTACCTCACGCAGGACATGGTCGACAAGCTCAAGGTCGGCATGACCGAAGTGCAGGTTCAACAGGCGCTCGGCACGCCGATGCTCGCCGATCCGTTCCACGCCGACCGCTGGGACTACATCTACCGCTATACGCGCCAGGACAAGCTCGTCGAGAGCCGCGAGTTCCGCGTCTACTTCGTCGACAACAAGCTCGCGCGCTGGGAAGGCGACGAGGTGCCGCGCTCCGCCGCGGAGCTGAACCGCATCGCCGCCGAGCGCTCGCTCGGCCAACCGCCGGCCGACGACCGGAGCTGGTGGGACAAGTTCATCGGCATCTTCCACCGGAATGACTGACGCGCCCCGCGCGAGCGCGTCCACCTCGACGCCGCTTCGCGTCGGCGTCGCGGGCGCGTCGGGGCGGATGGGCCAGGCGCTGATCGCGGCGACGCTGGCGGCGCCCGATCTCGCGCTCGCCGCAGCGCTCGACGTGCCCGGATCCGCGTTTCTCGGCAGCGACGCCGGCGCGCGCATCGGCCGCGCCAGCGGCGTGACCGTCGACGCCGACATCGATGCCGCGCTTGCGCGCATCGACGTGCTGATCGACTTCACGCGACCCGAGGGCACGCTGCGCCATGCCGCCGCGTGCGCCGCGCGCGGCACGCGGCTCGTCGCCGGCACCACCGGGCTCGACGATGCCGGCAAGGCCGCGATCGCGGAATGCGCGCGCAACGTCGCGATGGTGCTTGCCCCCAACATGAGCGTGGGCGTCAACGTGCTGGCGGCGCTGGTCGAGCTCGCCGCGGCGCGCCTTGGCCCCGCGTACGACATCGAAGTGCTCGAGATGCACCACCGGCACAAGGTCGACGCGCCGTCGGGCACCGCGCTCGCGCTCGGCGAGGCCGCCGCGCGCGGCGCCGGCGTCGCGCTCGCCACGCACGCCGTGTATGCGCGGGAAGGCGTCACCGGCGAACGGCGCGGCGGCACGATCGGCTTCGCGACGCTGCGCGGCGGCGACGTCGTCGGCGAGCACACGGTGCTGTTCGCCGGCAGCGGCGAGCGCATCGAGCTCACGCACCGCGCGACCTCGCGCGCCAATTTCGCCGAAGGCGCGCTGCGCGCAGCGCGCTTCGTGAGATCGCGCCCCGCCGGCCTCTACGACATGCGCGACGTGCTGGGCCTCTAGGGCGCGTGCAATTCGCGCGGCCGCTGCGCCGCATGCGAGCGCCTGCCGGCGGCTCGCGCGACGTTCCGCCGCAGCCGCACGCGATTGCCGCGCGGGCCGGTTTGCGGTAGAATGCGTTGCTTCAGGCGGGGGGGCGACAAGCTCCCCCGTTTGCACGTCCAGCGTCCCCCCGGGGCATGACCTGACGCACGGGGCCGCGAAGCCGAATGTCGCCGCATCGCCCCATGGCCAACGCACCCGCCGCCTCCGCCGACGCGCTGTTTCCCGCGCGGCCGCCTGCGCTCCTGGCGCTCGCCGACGGCACGTTGTTTCGTGGCGTTTCGATCGGCGCGGACGGGCAGGCGTCGGGCGAGGTCGTGTTCAACACGTCGATGACGGGCTACCAGGAGATCCTGACCGATCCCTCCTACGCCGGCCAGATCGTCACGCTCACCTACCCGCACATCGGCAACGTCGGCATCAACGCCGAGGACGTCGAGTCGCGCAAGCCGTTCGTTGCGGGCCTCGTGATCCGCGACCTGGCATTGCGCGTGTCCAACTTCCGCGCGCAGCAGTCACTGTCCGACTACCTCGCCGCCCACGGCGTCGTCGCGATCGCCGAAATCGATACGCGCAAGCTGACGCGCATCCTGCGCGAGAAGGGGGCGCAGAACGGCGCGATCTTCGCGGCACCCGCGATCGACATTGACGTCGAGCGGCGCGCGCTCGCGCTGGCGCGCGGCGCCCCGGCGATGGCGGGACTCGACCTCGCGCGCGACGTCACGATCGCCGGCGACTACGGCTGGTCTGGCGGCACGTGGGCGCTCGGCGATGGCTACCGGCCGTCGGGCGAGGCGAAGTACCACGTCGTCGCCTACGACTTCGGCGTGAAGCACAACATCCTGCGGATGCTGAGCGACCGCGGCTGCCGCGTCACCGTCGTGCCGGCGCAGACGTCGGCGAAGGACGCGATGGCGCTGGCACCCGACGGCATCTTCCTGTCCAACGGCCCGGGCGATCCCGAGCCCTGCGGCTACGCGATCGACGCGATCCGCGAGCTCGTCGAGCGCGACGTGCCGACCTTCGGCATCTGCCTCGGCCACCAGCTCCTCGGCCTCGCCTCCGGCGGTCGCACGATGAAGATGAAGTTCGGCCATCACGGCGCCAATCATCCGGTGCTCGACAAGGATACGGGCCACGTGTTCATCACCAGCCAGAACCACGGCTTCGCCGTCGACCCCGCGACGCTGCCCGGCAACGTGCGCGTGACGCACGTGTCGCTGTTCGACGGCAGCCTGCAGGGCATGGCGCGCACCGACCGGCGCGCGTTCAGCTTCCAGGGGCATCCCGAGGCGAGCCCCGGCCCGCACGACATCGGCTATCTGTTCGACCGCTTCATCGCGCAGATGGCCGAAGCGAAGACATGAGCGCGCAGGGGACTTCCATGAGCACCGTCAACACGCCGATCGACACCGCCGTGGTGCGCGCCGCGCTCGACGAGGCGGCGCAGGCGCTCGACGGACTGAGGCGCAACGACGAAGCGCTCGCTGCCGTGGCGCGCGCAGCGTCGCTCCTCGCCGACGCGTTCGCCGCGGGTCGCAAGGCGATGTCCTGCGGCAACGGCGGCTCGATGTGCGACGCGATGCATTTCGCGGAGGAGCTCTCGGGCCGCTTCCGCGACGACCGACCCGCATATCCGGCGGTGGCGATCAGCGACGTCACGCACATGAGCTGCGTGGGCAACGACTACGGCTTCGAGCGCGTGTTCGCGCGCTTCGTCGAGGCGCACGGCCAGCCGGGCGACGTGCTGCTCGCGATCACCACGAGCGGGACCAGCAGGAACGTCGTCGCCGCGGCGGAAGTCGCCAAGGCGCGCGGCGTCAGGGTGATCGCGCTGACAGGCAACCGCGGCAGCCCGCTGGAGGCGCTCGCCGACGTGGCGATCGTCACGCCCGGCGGTCGTTACGCCGACCGTGTGCAGGAGCTGCACATCAAGGTGATCCACATCCTGATCGAGCTCGTCGAGGGTCACCTCGCGGGCGCGGCCGCGCAACGCTGAAGCCATGCCGAAACGCAACGACATCCACTCGATCCTCGTCATCGGCGCCGGTCCGATCATCATCGGCCAGGCCTGCGAGTTCGACTATTCCGGCGCGCAGGCGTGCAAGGCGCTGCGCGAGGAGGGCTATCGCGTCGTGCTCGTCAACTCTAATCCGGCGACGATCATGACCGACCCGGAGATGGCCGACGTCACCTACATCGAGCCGATCACCTGGCCGATGCTCGCGCGGATCATCGAGCGCGAGCGCCCGGACGCGCTGCTGCCGACGATGGGCGGCCAGACGGCGCTCAACTGCGCGCTCGACCTCGCGCGCGAGGGCGTGCTGTCGAAGTTCGACGTGGAGCTGATCGGCGCGTCCAAGAAGGCGATCGACAAGGCCGAGGACCGCGAGAAGTTCAAGGCGGCGATGACTCGCATCGGCCTCGCGTCGGCGCGCTCGGGGATCGCGCACACGATGGAGGACGCGCACCGCGTGCAGGCCGACATCGGCTTCCCCGCGATCATCCGGCCGTCGTTCACGCTCGGCGGCACCGGCGGCGGCATCGCCTACAACAAGGACGAGTTCGAGGAGATCTGCAAGCGCGGCCTCGCGATGAGCCCCACCCACGAGCTCCTGATCGAGGAGTCGCTCCTCGGCTGGAAGGAGTTCGAGATGGAGGTGGTGCGGGATCGCAAGGACAACTGCATCATCGTCTGCTCCATCGAGAACCTCGACCCGATGGGCGTGCACACCGGCGACTCGATCACCGTCGCACCGGCGCAGACGCTGACCGACAAGGAATACCAGGTGATGCGCGACGCGTCGATCGCGGTGCTGCGCGAGGTCGGCGTCGACACCGGCGGCTCGAACGTGCAGTTCGCCGTCAACCCGGCCGACGGGCGGATGATCGTCATCGAGATGAACCCGCGCGTGTCGCGGAGCTCCGCGCTCGCGTCGAAGGCCACCGGCTTCCCGATCGCCAAGATCGCCGCCAAGCTCGCCGTCGGCTACACGCTCGACGAGCTTCGCAACGACATCACCGGCGGCGCGACGCCCGCGTCGTTCGAGCCGACGATCGACTACGTCGTCACCAAGGTGCCGCGCTTCGCGTTCGAGAAGTTCAAGGCCGCCGACGACCGCCTCACCACGCAGATGAAGTCGGTGGGCGAGGTGATGGCGATCGGCCGCACGTTCCAGGAATCGCTGCAGAAGGCGCTGCGCGGCCTCGAGACCGGCGTCGACGGCTTCAACCTGAAGTCGGTCGACATGGAGAAGATCAGCGACGAGCTCGCCTACCCGCGCGCCGAGCGGCTGTGGTACGTCGCCGACGCGTTCGGCGTCGGCATGACGCTCGAGGAGCTGCACGCCCATACCAACATCGACCCGTGGTTCCTCGCGCAGATCAAGGCGATCGTCGACACCGAGCTCGAGGTGGAGAAGCGCACGCTCGACGCGATCGGCGCCGCCGACATGCGCGCGCTGAAGCGGATGGGCTTCGCCGACCGGCGCCTCGCCCATCTCCTCAAGTCGACCGAGAAGGACGTGCGCGATCGTCGCCATGCGCTCGGCGTGCGCCCGGTCTACAAGCGCGTCGACACCTGCGCGGCCGAGTTCGCGACCAGGACCGCGTACATGTACTCGACCTACGAGGACGAGGACGAGTCGGCGCCCACGGATCGCAAGAAGGTGATGGTGCTGGGCGGCGGCCCCAATCGAATCGGGCAGGGCATCGAGTTCGACTATTGCTGCGTGCACGCGGCGATGGCGCTGCGCGAGGACGGCTTCGAGACCATCATGGTCAACTGCAACCCGGAGACGGTGTCGACCGACTACGACACCTCGGACCGGCTGTACTTCGAGCCGCTGACGCTCGAGGACGTGCTCGAGATCGTCGACCGCGAGAAGCCGTGGGGCGTGATCGTCCAGTACGGCGGGCAGACGCCGCTCAAGCTCGCGCGCGACCTCGAGAAGAACGGCGTGCCGATCATCGGCACCTCGCCCGACATGATCGACGTCGCCGAGGATCGCGAGCGCTTCCAGAAGCTGATCGACCGCCTCGGGTTGAAACAGCCGCCGAACCGCACCGCGCGCACGGAAGGCGAGGCGCTCGAGGCGGCCGAGGCGATCGGCTATCCGCTGGTGGTGCGGCCGTCGTACGTGCTGGGCGGGCGCGCGATGGAGATCGTCCACGACCCGCGCGACCTCGAGCGCTACATGAAGGAGGCGGTCAAGGTCAGCAATGATTCGCCGGTGCTGCTCGACCGTTTCCTGAGCGACGCGATCGAGGTCGACGTCGACGCGGTCAGCGACGGCACCGACGTCGTCATCGGCGGGATCATGGAGCACATCGAGCAGGCGGGCGTGCATTCCGGCGACTCGGCGTGTTCGCTGCCGCCGTTCTCGCTGTCGCGCGAGCTGCAGCAGGAGATGCGCCGGCAGACGGTGGCGATGGCGAAGGCGCTCGAGGTCGTCGGCCTGATGAACGTGCAGTTCGCGATCCAGGACGGCGTCGTCTACGTGCTCGAGGTCAATCCCCGCGCGTCGCGCACCGTGCCCTACGTGTCGAAAGCCACGGGCCGCCCGCTCGCCAAGATCGCCGCGCGCTGCATGGTCGGGCAGACGCTGCGCGCGCAGGGCGTCGAAGGCGAGGTCGTACCGCCGTATTTCTCGGTGAAGGAGGCGGTGTTCCCGTTTATCAAGTTCCCCGGCGTCGACACGATCCTCGGCCCCGAGATGAAGTCGACCGGCGAGGTGATGGGCGTCGGCGACACGTTCGGCGAGGCGTTCGTCAAGAGCCAGCTCGCCGCGGGCAACCGGCTGCCCGCGTCGGGCAACGTGTTCATCAGCGTCAAGAACGCCGACAAGCCGCGCGCCACCGAGGTGGCGAGGGCGCTCGTCGCGCATGGCTTCGGGCTCATCGCCACGCGCGGCACCGCGGGGGCGCTGGCCGCGGCCGGCCTGCCGGTGCGCACGATCAACAAGGTCGCGGAAGGACGTCCCAACATCGTCGACCTCCTCAAGAACGACGAGATCGCGATGGTGATCAACACCGTCGAGGAGAAGCGCACGGCGATCCAGGACAGCTACCACATCCGCCGCGCGTCGCTCACCGACCAGGTGCCGACGTTCACGACGATCGCCGGCGCGCGCGCCGTGGCGATCGGCCTCGATTACCTGCCGACCCTCACCGCCTATTCGCTGCAATCGCTGCACGAGCGGCTGGCGGCGAACGCGCGCACGACGCCGCACGACGAGGTGCCGGCGACGCCCGAGCCCGCGCGCGCGCAAGCCGCGAGCTGAAGCCCGCCGCGCCGGTCGCGCGCAACGCGGCGGCGGCACGCGTCGACCCACGTTTTCGCAGAGCCGAACGATGACCAAGATCCCGATGACCGTCGAAGGCGAGCGCCGCCTCAAGGCCGAGCTCGCACGCCTCAAGTCCGTCGAGCGCCCGGCGGTGATCGCCGCGATCGCCGAGGCGCGCTCGCACGGCGACCTCTCGGAGAACGCCGACTACGACGCCGCCAAGGAGCGCCAGGGCTTCATCGAGGGCCGCATCGCCGAGGTCGAGCACAAGCTCGCCGGCGCGCAGGTGATCGACCCCGCCACGCTCGACGCGGACGGCCGGGTGGTGTTCGGGGCGACGGTGGAAATCGAGGATGCGGACTCGGGCGAGGCACGCACCTGGCAGATCGTCGGCGACGACGAGGCCGACATCAAGCACCAGAAGATCTCGATCAACTCGCCGATCGCGCGGGCGCTGATCGGCAAGTCGGCCGGGGACGTCGCGGAAGTCGCCGCCCCCGGCGGCACGAGGCACTACGAGATCGTCGCGGTCCGCTACGCCTGACGGCGCGCGGCCCGCGACGGGCGGTGCCGGTCAGCGCGCGAGCGCGAGCCGGCGCAGGAAGGCGATGCTGCGGGAGATCGCCGAGGCGACGTCGTCGGCGACGCGCATCTGGCGGATCGCCGCCTCGCGGTCGGCATGGTTCAGCTGGATATCGTCGAGGAGACCCTCGAGCGACTTGGGGGCAATCATCTGGTGGGTTTTCGGCATGGTCCGTCTCCTTGGTTACGGGCCGCTTATGCTGCGGCGCACCATGGAATATACGGGCTCTGGCGCCAAATCCCAATCGCATGTTCGGATGCCGCCGATCGGCCTCGCCGATCGACAGCAACAACTTGATTGGAAACGATTTTTTTGCGGTTAGCCGCCGCGGCCGCGCTTGCGGATCAAAGGCGCCTGCGGCGTCGACGCGACGAACCGCCCGGCGCCCCGCCGCGAAAGATACGGCATTGCAGCACCGGCGCCGGGCGGGGCGTCCCGCCGGCGGCGTCGCGCATCCGCGTTGCCCCCCGGCCGCGCTGCCGGTTTCGGCTGCACCGGAGGGGGCGCGGCCGCCTTGTCGGGGTTCTCGCGCCAGACGATCAAGAGCTTGCCGAGGTGCTGGACCGGCGCGCATTGCAGCGCATCGCCAATCGACGCGAGCATCACCTCGCGCTCGGTGCGCGATTCGCTGTGAACGCGGATCTTGATGAGCTCGTGCGCCTTGAGCGCAACCTCGATCTCGGCGAGCACCGCGGGCGTGAGCCCGTGCTGGCCGATCGAGACCACCGGCTCGAGGTGATGGGCACGCGCACGCAGCGCGCGGCGGTCCGCGGAGGCAAGGGTCGGCATGGCGGCAGTGTAGCCCGGGCCCGTCGTGTAATGTCCAAGCCATGACCCGCAAGGCCACCGGCGCCGCCGCGCTCAACCCGGCCGGCCGCAAGCACCGCTTCGGCAAGGCGTGGATGCACGACCACGTCAACGACCATTGGGTCCAGGAGGCGCGGCGGCTCGGCTATCGCTCGCGGGCGGCGTTCAAGCTCCTCGAGATCGGCGAGCGCGATCGCCTGTTCCGCCCCGGCATTCGCGCCGTCGACCTCGGCGCCGCGCCTGGCAGCTGGAGCCAGGTGCTGGCGCGAAAGCTGGGCCGCGGCGCGACGATCGTCGCGGTCGACCTCTTGCCGATGGCGCCGGTCGGCGGCGTCGTCGCCGTCGAAGGCGACTTCGCCCAAGACGCGGGCCTGGCGGCGGTCGAGGCGGCGCTCGGCGGGAGGGACGTGGGTCTCGTCGTGTCGGACATGGCGCCGAACCTGTCCGGCATCGACGCCGTCGACCGGGCGCGCGGCGTCCATCTCGCCGAGCTGGCGCTCGAATTCGCCGTCGCGTGGCTCGAACCGGGCGGCGACCTCGCGGTCAAGATGTTCCAGGGCGAGGGCTTCGACGGCTTCGTCCGCGCGGTGGGCATCCACTTCGCCAAGACCTATGTGCGCAAGCCCAAGGCGTCGCGCGACCGCAGCCGCGAGGTGTTCGTCGTGGGCAAGGGGTTCGTTGGCCGGGCGGGCGACGGTTCAGGGGCGGGGACCGGCTAGAATCCACCTTGGTTGTCCCCACGTAGGGACACGTGGCATTTCTTCGTCCTGCCGAGGCGCGCGGTCGCGCCGGCGGGCTGCGACCGACGACCGCCGGCAGGAGTGGGATTTGAACAATCTCTTTAAGAACATCGGGATCTGGGTCGTCATCGTTTTCGTGATCCTGATCGTCGTCAAGCAGTTCGACGCGCGGCAGACCGTGCGCGACACGCCCTCGTACTCCGAGTTCATGGACCAGGCCAAGGCCGGCAAGGTCGAGTCGGCGACGATCGAGGGCCGCAAGATCACCTGGGTGTCGAACGACAAGAAGAAGTACGTCACCTACAGCCCGGGCGACATCTGGATGGTCGGCGACCTCGTCAAGGAAGGTGTCAAGGTCGATGCCAAGCCCGAGGAGGAGCAGAGCTTCCTCGCGCAGGTGTTCATCTCGTGGTTCCCGATGCTGCTCTTGATCGGCGTGTGGATCTTCTTCATGCGCCAGATGCAGGGCGGCGGCCGCGGCGGCGCGTTCAGCTTCGGCAAGAGCAAGGCGCGGATGCTCGACGAGTCGAACAACACGGTCACGTTCGCCGACGTCGCCGGTTGCGACGAGGCCAAGGAGGACGTCGCCGAGCTGGTCGAGTTCCTGCGCGATCCCTCCAAGTTCCAGAAGCTCGGCGGCCGCATCCCGCGCGGCGTGCTGATGGTCGGGTCGCCGGGCACCGGCAAGACGCTCCTCGCGCGCGCGATCGCCGGCGAGGCCAAGGTACCGTTCTTCTCGATCTCGGGCTCCGACTTCGTCGAGATGTTCGTCGGCGTCGGCGCCGCGCGCGTGCGCGACATGTTCGAGCAGGCCAAGAAGAACGCGCCGTGCATCGTGTTCATCGACGAAATCGACGCGGTCGGCCGCCAGCGCGGCGCGGGCCTCGGCGGCGGCAACGACGAGCGCGAGCAGACGCTGAACCAGCTTCTCGTCGAGATGGACGGCTTCGAGGGCAATGCCGGCGTGATCGTCATCGCCGCGACCAACCGCCCCGACGTGCTCGACCCGGCGCTGCTGCGCCCGGGCCGCTTCGACCGCCAGGTGGTGGTGCCGCTGCCGGACATCCGCGGCCGCGAGCAGATCCTGCTCGTGCACATGCGCAAGGTGCCGATGTCGCCCGACGTCAACGCCGCGGTCATCGCGCGCGGCACGCCGGGCATGTCGGGCGCGGACCTCGCCAACCTGGTCAACGAGGCCGCGCTGTTCGCCGCGCGCGGCAGCAAGCGCCTCGTCGACATGCACGACTTCGAGCGCGCCAAGGACAAGATCATCATGGGCGCGGAGCGGCGCTCGATGGTGATGGACGAGGAGGAGCGCCGCAACACCGCCTACCACGAGTCCGGCCACGCGCTGATCGGCAAGCTGCTGCCGAAGCTCGATCCGGTGCACAAGGTGACGATCATCCCGCGCGGGCGCGCGCTGGGCGTGACGATGTCGCTGCCGGAAAAGGACAAGTACAGCTACGACCGCGAGTTCCTGATGAACCAGATCGCGATGCTGTTCGGCGGGCGCATCGCCGAGGAGGTCTTCATGGGGCAGCAGACGACCGGCGCCGCCAACGACTTCGAGCGCGCGACGCACATGGCGCGCGACATGGTGATGCGCTATGGCATGAGCGACGCGCTGGGCCCGATGGTGTACGCGGAGGACGAGGGCGAGGTGTTCCTCGGGCGCTCGATCACGCGCACCAACAACGTTTCCAGCCACACGCTGCTGAAGATCGAGAACGAGATCCGCCGCATCATCGACGAGCAGTACGCGCTGGCCAAGAAGCTCATCGTCGACAACAGCGACAAGATGCACGCGATGGCCAAGGCGCTGCTCGAGTTCGAGACGATCGACGCCGACCAGATCGACGACATCCTCGCCGGGCGCCCGCCGCGCGCGCCGAAGCAGCCGGCCGGCGCCGCGCCGACGCCGCCTCCGCCGCCACCGGCCGGCAGCGCCGAGCCCTCGACGACGCCCGCCTGACGAACGCGCGGCCAGCCGCTGACCCGCGCGTGCGGGGCGAGGCGCGCGTGCTGCGGCTGCGCGGCCGCCTGCTCGACCTCGCCACGCCGCGCGTCATGGGCGTGGTCAACGTCACCCCCGATTCCTTTTCCGACGGCCGAGGCGCCATCGACCTGGCACGCGCGATCGACCTGGCGCGCGCTCATGTCGCGGATGGCGCCGACATCGTCGACGTCGGCGGCGAGTCGACGCGGCCGCGCGCGACACCGGTCACCGAGCGCGACGAGATCGCGCGCGTCGTGCCGGTGATCGCCGCGCTCGCGGCCGACGGCGCGCTGGTCTCGGTCGACACGATGAAGCCCGCGGTGATGCGCGCGGCGATCGAAGCCGGCGCGGCAATGGTCAACGACGTGCGGGCGCTCACCTCGCAAGGCGCGCTGGAAGCGGTCGCGCGAAGCGACGTCGCCGTCTGCCTGATGCACATGCAGGGCGATCCCGCGACCATGCAGGTTGCCCCGTCGTACAACGACGTCGTCGCCGAGGTGCGCGCGTTCCTCGCCGCGCGCGTGGCGGCCGCCGAGGCCGCGGGCATCGCGCGCGATCACATCGTCGTCGACCCTGGCTTCGGCTTCGGCAAGACGCTGGGGCATAATCTCGCGCTGCTGCGCGGCTTGCCCGCGATCGCCTCGCTCGATGTCCCGGTGCTCGCCGGGCTCTCGCGCAAATCGATGCTGGGTGCCATCACGGGGCGCGATGTCGGCGACCGGCTCGCGGCGAGCATCGCCGCCGCGCTCGCCGCGATCGCGCGGGGTGCGGCGATCGTGCGCGTGCATGACGTACGTGCGACCGTCGACGCGTTGCGCGTCTGGCACGCGGCTTGCGAAGGGTAGCGGAATGGCGGAACGACGATATTTCGGCACCGACGGCGTGCGCGGGCGCGTGGGCGAATTGCCGATCACGCCCGAGCTCGTGATGAAGCTCGGGTACGCCGCGGGCAAGGTGCTCGCCGCCGAGGACGGCCGCGCGCGCGGCGACCGGCCCGGCGTGCTGATCGGCAAGGACACGCGGATCTCGGGCTACCTGCTCGAGGCGGCGCTCGAGGCGGGCCTCTCCGCCGCCGGCGTCGACGTGTACCTGTGCGGCCCGCTCCCCACGCCCGGCATCGCGCACCTGACGCGCGCGCTGCGGCTCTCGGCGGGCATCGTCATCAGCGCGTCGCACAATCCCTTCGACGACAACGGCATCAAGTTCTTCGGCGGCACCGGCGCCAAGCTGCCCGACGCGGTCGAGGCTGCGATCGAGCGCGCGATGGAGGGTCCGATCGACTGCGTGGCGTCGGCCTCGCTCGGCAAGGCACGGCGCGTCGACGACGCCGCGGGACGCTACATCGAGTTCTGCAAGAGCACGTTTCCCAACGAGCTCGACCTCAAGGGCTTCTCGATCGTCGTCGACTGCGCGCACGGCGCCGCGTACCACGTCGCGCCGACGGTGTTCCGCGAGCTCGGCGCCGACGTCACGCCGGTGGCCGTCGAGCCGGACGGCGTCAACATCAACGCAGGCGTCGGCGCGACGGTGCCCGCGCATCTCGTCGGCGAGGTGCTCGCGCACCACGCCGACCTCGGCATCGCGCTCGACGGCGACGGCGACCGACTCGTCATGGTCGACAGCCACGGTCGCATGTTCGACGGCGACGAGCTCCTCTACGTCATCGCGCGCGACTACCAGCATCGCGGCGCGCTCACCGGCGGCGTCGTCGGCACGCAGATGAGCAACCTCGGCCTCGAGCAAGCGCTGTCGCGCTCGGGGATCGCGCTCGAGCGCGCGCGCGTCGGCGACCGCTACGTGCTCGAGCGGATGCTCGAGCGGTCGTGGCGCCTCGGCGGCGAGAATTCCGGCCACATCATCTGCCTCGACAAGCACAGCACCGGCGATGCCATCGTCGCCGCGCTGGCGGTGCTGCGCGCGCTGATCGACCAGAAGACGACGCTCGCCGAGGCGACCGCGCCGCTGACGCTCTTTCCGCAGCACCTGATCAACGTGCCGGTGCGCCGCGGCATCGAGTGGAGCAACGACGCCGAGGTCGCGAAGGCCGAGCGCGCCGCGGTCGCGGCGCTGGGCACGGCGGGCCGCGTGCTGCTGCGTCCCTCCGGCACCGAGCCGGTGCTGCGCGTGATGGTCGAGGCGCGCGACGCGGCACTCGCGCAACTGCACGCGCAGTCGCTGGCGGAGACGATCGCGAGGATCGCCGGGCAGCGCCTTTGATTCGTGGCGCCGGCGCCGGCGGGCGCCGTGGCGCGCGGCAGCGCGGTGTACATTGGGCGGATGCGCATCAGCATCGTGACGCCATCGCTCAACCAGGCCCGCTTTCTCGAGAAATGCCTGCGAAGCGTCGATGCGCAGCGCGGCGGCAATTTCGAGCACATGGTGTTCGACGGCGGCAGCACCGATGCATCGGTCGATATCCTGCGACGCTGGGGCGCGACGGTGCGGTGGGTCTCGCAGCGCGACGGGGGGCAATCGGATGCCGTCAACCAGGGGTTTCGCGCCGCTGACGGCGACATCGTCGGCTGGCTCAATTCCGACGACTTCTACTATCCCGGTGCGTTCGAGGCGGTGCGTGCGGCATTCGCCGCGGACGCGAGCCTCGACGCCGTGTACGGGCATGCCGACCACGTCGACATCGACGGTGTCGCCTACGAGCGGTTTCCGACCGAAGCATGGAACCCGGCGCGACTCCATGCCACCTGCTACATTTGCCAGCCCGCGCTGTTCCTGCGCCGCCGCGCGATCGACAGGGTGGGTCTGCTCAACGCCAACCTGCACTTCTGCATGGACTACGAATACTGGCTGCGGATGGCGCGCGCGGGGCTCGTGGTGCGCGAAATCCCGGCGAAGCTGGCGGCGTCGCGCATGTACCCGGCCAACAAGTCCATGCGATCGCGGATTCGCATGCATGCCGAGATCAACTCGATGCTGCGTGACCAGCTGCGGGCGACACCGGAGCGCTGGTTGTTCAACTACGGCCACGCCGTCGCCGGCCAGCTGACGAGCCGTGACCGTCATCGCCGCGTGTACGGCGCGTTCATGGCGCTCGGTGCGCTGTTCGCGGCATTGCGCTGGAATGGCAAGGTCGCCGGTTCCATGCTACGCGAAATCGGAACCCTGGTGCGGCGGAGCCTTGCGCGCGCGCGCTGACGCCGCTCATCGCGCCTGCCGTCGGCGGGCGCGCGCGGTGTCGGCGCGGGACACGTGAGCGTCGCCATGGACAAGTCGACGCCGGTCTTCGTCGCGGGGCATCGCGGGCTGGCGGGCAGCGCGATTTGTCGCGAGCTCGAGCGCCGTGGCTTCGACCACGTCATCGTGCGCACGCATCGCGAGCTCGACCTCGCGCAGTTCGAGCCGACGCGCGAGCTGTTGCTGCGAGAGCGTCCCCGCGTCATGTTCGTCGCGGCATCGAAGGTGGGTGGGATCGGTGCGAACAGCGCGGCGCCGGTCGACTTCCTGGTCGACAACCTCGCGCTGCAGATCAGCCTGTTGCGCGCGGCGCACGAGGCGGACGTCGAGCGCGTCGTGTTCCTGGGCAGCTCGTGCATCTATCCGCGCGACGCTGCGCAACCGCTGGCGGAGAGCGCGCTGCTGAGCGGTCCGCTCGAGCCGACCAACCGGCCATACGCGATCGCCAAGATCGCGGGGGTCGAGATGTGCTGGGCGTACAACCGCCAGTTCGGGCGCCGCTGGCTCGCGGCCATGCCCACCAACCTCTACGGGCCCGGCGACAACTACGATCTTGCGACCGGACACGTTCTCGCGGCGCTCTTGCGCAAGGCGCACGAGGCACGCGGCGGCCGTGGTGGGCGCTTGCGCGTCTGGGGCAGCGGGCAGGCGCGACGTGAATTCCTGCACACCGACGACCTCGCGCGTGCGCTGGTGCTGCTGGCGACGCTGCCCGAGACGCTTTACGCGACGCTGGTGGCCCCCGACAACTGTCCGCTGGTCAATGTGGGCAGCGGCGAGGAGCTGACGATCCGCGAGCTCGCGGCGCTGGTGGCGCGAGTCGTCGGATTCGATGGCGACATCACCTTTGACCCGAGCAAGCCCGATGGCGTGCCGCGCAAGATCGTCGACAGCACGCGTATCCGCGCGCTCGGTTGGCGTCCGGCCATCGGCCTCGCGGCGGGCATTGCGACGACCTACGACGACTTCCGGTCCCGCCACGTATAATTTGCGCATGGTCGCGCTCGTGCAAGCCGCGTCTGCACCGACGCCGCCTGCTGCTCCTGGCAACTGGCGCGATCCCCTGCACGGCACGTACGCCGAAAGCGACATAAAGGCGCTCGGCGAAACCGAGGCGTTCGTGCGCGACGCGGCGGGCGACGCCGTCCTCGCCGACGGCGCCCCGATCCCCGCGCGCGGCGTCGCGATCGCCGCCGTCCTCGCACCGCTCAAGCTCGATCCGGCGACGCTGCACGCAGCGCTCGTGCTGCCGCTCGCGCAGGCGCGGCGTACCGACACCGCCACGCTGGCCGCACGCTTCGGCGACGAGGTCGCCGCGCTGGTCGGAGGCGTGGCGCGGATGGAGGACATCCGCGCGACACCCGCGCAAGGCACGGGCGCGGAGCGCGAGGCGCAGGCCGAGAACCTGCGCAAGATGCTCTTGTCGATGGTCGAGGACATTCGCGTCGTGCTCATCAAGCTCGCCGAGCGCACCGCGGCGTTGCGCCATGCGATGGGCGGCGACGGAGCGGCGCTGCGGCGCGCGGCGCAGGACGTCGTCGACCTCTTCGCGCCGCTCGCCAATCGCCTCGGCGTGTGGCAGCTCAAGTGGGAGCTCGAGGACCTCGCGCTGCGCGCGCTCGAGCCCGATGTGTACCGGCGCATCGCGACGCTGCTCGACGAGCGCCGCGTCGACCGCGAGCGCTACATCGAGGGCGTCGTCGCGACGCTGAAGCGCGAGCTCGCCGCGTCGGGCATCCGCGCCGACGTCAGCGGACGCCCGAAGCACATCCACAGCATCTGGCGCAAGATGCGCCGCAAGCAGGCGGGCATCGAGGCGCTCTACGACATCCGCGCGCTGCGCGTGCTGGTCGACGAGGTGCGCGACTGCTACGCGGCGCTCGGCGTCGTCCACCACCTGTGGGCGCCGCTGCCGGACGAGTTCGACGACTACATCGCCAAGCCCAAGGCCAACCGCTACCGCTCGCTCCACACTGCGGTGATCGGTCCCGACGGTCGTGCGCTCGAGGTGCAGATCCGCACGCGCGAGATGCACCAGCACTCGGAATACGGCGTTGCGTCGCACTGGCGCTACAAGGAGGGCTCGGCCGCCAAGGGTCGCGACGCCGGCTTCGACGAGAAGATCGCGTGGCTGCGGCAGATCCTCGACTGGCGCGACACCGTCGCTGCGGGCAGCGACTTCGTGTCGGCGTTCAAGAGCAGCCTCTTCACCGAGTCGATCTATGTGCTGACGCCGCAGGGCAAGGTGATCGACCTGCCGCGCGGCGCGACGCCGGTCGACTTCGCGTACGCCGTGCACACCGACCTCGGCCATCGCTGCCGCGGCGCGCGCGTCGACGGGCAGCTGGTGCCGCTCGACACGCCGCTCGCCAACGGCCAGCAGGTCGCGATCGTCTCGGCGAAGGAGGGCGGCCCGTCGCGCGACTGGCTCAATCCCGAGCTCGGCTACGTGACGAGCCACCGCGCACGCGCCAAGGTGCGGCAGTGGTTCAAGGCGCAGCAGCTCGAGGCGACGATCGCGCAAGGGCGCGCGCTCGTCGAGCGCGAGCTCGCGCGGCTCGGCCAGTCGCTCCTGAAGCTCGACGCCGTCGCCGCCAAGGCGGGCTTCGCGAAGACCGACGAGCTCTTCGCCGCGTTCGCACGCGACGAGATCAACTCGCGCCAGGTGCAGGTCGCGATCCAGGCGCTCGCGCAGCCGCAATCGGTGCCTGCGACCGCGCCGGCCGATGCGGTCGAGACGCGGAAGAGCCGCGCCGGCGGCTCCGGCGGCGGCATCCTCGTCGTCGGCGTCGACCGGCTGATGACCGGCCTTGCGCGCTGCTGCAAGCCGGCGCCGCCTGATCCGATCGTCGGCTTCATCACGCGCGGCAAGGGTGTGACGATCCACCGCGCCGCGTGCGCCAACGTCGCGCGCATCCGCGAGCGCGAGCCCGAGCGGTTGATCGAGGCCAACTGGGGCGTCGCGCGCGACGAAGTGTTCCCCGTCGACGTCGTCGTCGAGGCGATGGACCGCCAGGGCCTGCTGCGCGACATCTCCGAGGTATTCTCACGCGAGAAGATCAACGTCACCGCGGCGCGCACGCTGACGCGCAACATGCAGTCGCGAATGGCGTTCACCGTCGAGGTCGCGAGCCTCGAGTCGCTGAAGCGCGCGCTGGCGCTGGTGCGCGACGTCGCGGGCGTGCTGAGCGCGAGCCGGCGCTGAGCCGGCGACCGGAGGTCAGGCCGCGCGGCGGTTCCGCGCGATCCAGTCGTCGACGCGTGCGACGATCGCGTCGACCGCCTCCGAGCGCATGCCCTTCTGCGTGCCGAGCACCTTCACCAGCTGGTCGATGCGCTCGATGTCACGCGCGCCGTTGGCGAGCGCGCGCGCGGCCGAGGACGGGCTCGCCAGCGACAGCGCGGCGTTGGCGTACTTGTCGAAAGGCACCATGTCGTCGTGCGACGCCCCGAGCGCCACGCACAGCTTCACCACCCAGTCGTAGACGGCGCGCGACGCGGCGAGGTCGGCATGCACCGCGTCGCGGATCGGGATCATCGCGTCCTTGCCGACGCAGCGGTAGTTGCCGGCGAGCAGCATCGCCCACTTGGCGAGCGGCACGAACACGGACTCGTGCACCTTGAGCTTGACCGGCAGCGCGGTGCGCACGCCGTCGACGTCGAAGCGCGCCGCCTCGATGCCGGCGGCGAGGTCCTCGAGCATGTGGGTCGGCGCGTCGCCGTCGAAGCGTGCCGACTTGAAGTTCGTCGGCAGCCGTACCTGCAGCACGTTGACCGGCTGGTCGGGCGGTCGGAACGCCTGCGGATCGGGACTGCACAGCGTCATCAGCTTGGGATCGCAGCCATCCCAGACCGATGCATCGGTGTAGCAGGGGCGGCACGCGGCGAGATCGATGCCGGGGATGCGCGCGAGGTAGGGCAACGGCGGCATGTTCATGATCGACATGCACGGGATTCGCGCACGCGCGATCGCGGCGACGAGCTCGCGCACGCCGGGCGAGCGGTACTGCGGCTCCTGCATCGCCAGCACGACCAGATCGTAGCCGGCGCCATCGATGCGATCGGGCGGCGCCGCCGACAGCTTGCCAGGCAGCGTGCGCGAGTCGATCTCGAAGAGGCCCTCGCGTCCCTTGACCGGCATGCGCACGCGCGCGCCGTCGCGATTGAAGGCCTCTGCTTCAGCGGGCAGGCATGCCAGCGTGACGTCGTGGCCAGCGGCGACCATCTTGATCGCGAGAAGCGAGCCGTACGAGGCGCCGAGGCTCAGGACGCGGTAGGACGCGGGCATGCGGACGATCTCCTTGCGGGAATGCGCGGCTGGCACGTCATGCGCGCGCGAGCCCGCACTTTAGGACAGGCCGCGGCGCCCGCGCAACGCCGCAGCGCAAAAAGTCAGGCGAGCGGAATGAAGCGCAGCGCGACGCCGTTGATGCACCAGCGGTCGCCGAGCGGCGGCGGGCCGTCGTTGAAGATGTGGCCGTGGTGTCCGCCGCATTTCGCGCAGTGCACCTCGAGGCCGACGAACACCGACTTGCTGCCGCGCCCCTTGTCGAACGCGTCGGGGACGGACGTCACGAAGCTCGGCCAGCCGGTGCCGCTGTCGAACTTCATCGCCGAGGTGAACGCCGGCAGCGCGCAGCCGGCGCAGACGAAGAGCCCGTCGCGCTTCTCGCCGTTGAGCGGGCTCGAGCCCGGGAATTCCGTGCCGGCGTGCCGCAGCACGCGGTAGGCGTCGGGCGCGAGGCGCTTCTGCCAGGCGTCGTCGCTCAGCGTGAGCGGCGTCGCGTCGGTGGCGACGTCGGCGCCCTTGGCGAGGTATTTCTTCCACTGCATGCGCAGCGCCTCGACGCCCTGCTTGCTGGTGCCGGACACGTATTCGGCGCGCGCGGTGCCCGCGAGGGCGGGCAGCATCGCGGCGGCGGCGAGGAGTTTGCGACGGGTCAACATGGGAAAGCTCCGGTGAAAGCGGTGCGGATTGGACGCGCGGTCGCGCGTTTACCTTACACCTTCGAATGCCGCCGCTGCCGCAAGTTCACCGCGCCGCGGCGGCGGGCCAGACGTCGCGGACGATTCCGGCCAGCGCGGCGATAACGGGCTCCTCCTCCCGCTCCCGCGCGTACAGGAACTGCAGCGAGGTGACGAGGCGCGTGCCGTCCCACAGGCAGACGTCACCGGCCTTGACGTGCGCCTCGGCCTGGTCCTCGCGCATCAGCGATACGCCGAGCCCGGCGACGACCAGCGAGCTGATGACCGCCTCGTGGTCGGCCTCGATGCGCGTCGCCGGCTCGACGCCGTTCTCGTCGAACAGCCGCCGCGTCAGCGCGCGGTGCGTGCTGATGCCGGGCGTCATGATCCACGGCAAGAGCGCGATGTCGTGGAACGCCTTGCCGTCGACGCGATCGCGCCACTTGATCGGCGCGACGATGCGGTACGCGAAGTCGGTGAGGTGCAGGCTCGCGACGTGCGGATGCGTGCGATCGCCGTAATAGAAGCTCGCGTCGAGAGCGTCGTCGCGGACCTTGTCGAAGGCTTCTCCCGACACCTCGTGCTGCAGCATGATCTCGAGCAGCGGATGGCGCTCGACGGCGCGCGCGAGGAACTGCGGCAGGCGCACGAAGTTGGGGTCGGCCACCGTGCCCACCTTCACCTGGCCGGCGAGCTCGCCCTCGATCGCGTGCGCGGCGTTGCGCAGCGCCTGCGCCGCCGCCAGCACGGCTTGCGCGTGCGGCAGCAGCTTGCGGCCGGCGGAGGAAAGCGCCATGCCGGAGGGCGTGCGCTCGAACAGCGTGACTCCGAGCTCGTCCTCGACGGCCTTGACCTGCGCCGACAGGGCGGGCTGGCTGACGTGGAGCTTGTCGGCGGCTCGCGTCAGATGCCCGGACTCCGCGACGGCGACGAAGCCCTTCAGTTGGTAGAGCTCCATAAGTCCCTGTATTTTATCACGTTTGCTGCACTGCGGGAGCGGTGATCACTGCGATTCGTCAAACTTATGCGATTGATTCGAAAGGACGATTGGAAATCGGGGCCGGGGCGTCCTAGATTGGTCCTGTGCGGTGCACCATAAGTGCGGCCGCCCGCTACGAAAGAGGAACCATCATGAAAACGACTGCCCCGATCGACGGCTGGAGTGCCTACTACGCGCTCTTGACCGATGCCCTTTCCGCCCAACCGGCCCGCGCGCCCAAGGCGCCGGCCAAGCCGCGCCGCTCGCTGTCCGAGCGCCTCGACCGCTGGTTCACCGACCAGCGGATCCGCGAGCGCGACCGCTACCTCGCCGAGGCGAGCGACCTCGCCGACCTCGAGCACCGGATGCGCAGGATCGACCGCTACTATTGATCGCGGTCACACGAGGCCGTCCAGCAACTGCACGTCGACGCTCGCGCCCGCGTCGACGTTGCCGACCGCAGTGCCCAGCACCACGAAGCAGTTGGCGCGCGACATCGAAGAGAGGATCCCCGAGCCCTGGTCGCCGGTGACGCGCACCAGCGCGTTGCCGGCGTCGTCGCGCGACACGATCGCGCGCTGGAACTCGGTGCGTCCCGGCATCTTGCGGATCGGCGCCGTCAGCGTCGCCTTCAGCATCGGCAGCGGCGGGGTGTCGCGGCGCCCCGCGAGGTGCAGGAGCGCGTCGCGGACGAATTCGTAGAACGTCACCATGACGCTGACCGGGTTGCCGGGCAGCCCGAAGAAATGCGCGCCGCCGATGCGGCCGTATGCGAGCGGCCGGCCCGGCTTCATCGCGATCTTCCAGAACACCACCTCGCCGAGCTTGTCGAGCAGCGTCTTGACGTAGTCGGCCTCCCCGACCGACACGCCGCCCGAGGTGATGACGACGTCGGCGTTGGCGGCCGCGGTCGCGAACGCGCGCTCGAGATCGCCGGGCACGTCGCGCACGACGCCCATGTCGAGCGTGTCGAATCCCATCCGCGCCAGCATGCCGTGGATCGTGTAGCGGTTGCTGTCGTAGATCTGGCCTTGCGCGAGCGGCGTGCCGACCGACACGAGCTCGTCGCCGGTCGAGAAGAACGCGACGCGCAGCTTGCGATAGACCGACACCTCGCCGATGCCGAGCGACGCCAGCATGCCGATCTCTGCGGGGTTGAGCGGCTGGCCGCGCGCGAACACCATGCCGCCCGCCTTCAGGTCCTCGCCGGCGAAGCGGCGGTTCTGGCCGAGCTTCGTGACCGCGCCCTGCGCAATGCGCACGCCGCCGGGTGTCTCGCTGGCGCGCTCCTGCATGACGACCGTGTCGGCGCCCTCCGGCATCACGCCGCCCGTGAAGATGCGCACGGCCTCGCCCTTGCGCAGCTCGCCTTCGAACGGCCGGCCGGCGAACGATTCGCCGACCCGCGCGAGCGAGGTCTCACCGCTCGCGGCGAGATCGTCGAAGCGCACCGCCCAGCCGTCCATCGCCGAGTTGTCATGGCCGGGTACGTCGAGCGGCGAGATCACGTCCTCGGCGAGCGTGCGGCCGAGCGCCGCGCGGATCGCCACGCGCTCGACCGCGGTGACGGGCTCCAAAAAGCGGCGAATCAGCTCGCGCGCGCGCTCGACGGGCAGCGAATTGGGATCGTAGTCGTCGGCGCACGAGAGCTCGCGCAGCGTCGTGCCCGGTTTGGGCGAGGACTGGTCGTTCATGGCGGACTCGCTCGTTGTTCGCGAAACCGTGATTTTAAATGTAGCGCCGGTCGCTCGACGCCGAACCACGAGAGCGCTGCAGCGGCCACGACGAGAGGCGCCGTCGCGGCGCACAGCGTCCACGCACCGAGGCCAGTGTCCATCGCGAGCAGCGTTTGCTGGATCGGGAATGCATAGACGTAGAGACCGTAGGAAAGATCGGCGCCGCGCGCGAGGCGCGGCACGACGAGCCGCGGATGGTAGGCGGCGACGAGTGTGACGTAGCCGACGAGCGCCGGCGTCGCCCCGGTGCGCCAGAAGCCCGGCGGCAGCGCGACGTAGAGTGCCAGCGCGATCGCCGCGGCCGCGAGCGACAGTGGCACGCGGTCCCGCCAGACGTACGCGAGCGAACCCAGCGCGAAGAGCATCACCAGCGTGTGGCTCGCGATCGCGTCGAACACGATCGCGAGCGGCCACGGCGCATGGACGAGGAGCGCCAGCACGATGACGCCGGCGAGCGTCGCCGCGACGCGGCGCGCGAGGATGCCCAGCACGCCGGCGAGCGCGATCGCGATGTAGAGGCGGATCTCGACCGGCAGCGTCCACAGCGAGCCGTTGGGCGCCTGCGGGTAGGGGTTGTGGAGGTACGCGCCCGGCAGAAGATCGGTGCCGGCGATGCCGGCGGCGGTGCGCCAGAGGTAGCGGCGGGTGTCCGGATGCGCAAGGTAGTCGCGGAGCGGCAGCGCCGAGGTCGCGCCGGCGAGCGCGATCGTGACGAGGGTCGCGGCGACCAGCGCCGGGTAGATGCGCAAGACGCGCGCAGCGGCGAACGGGCGCAGGCGCGGGTGCGCGCACCAGCTTTGCGTGACGAGGAACCCCGACAGCACGAAGAACACCTGCACGCCGAGCGTGCCGAGCGTCGCACCCGGGACGACGCGGTGCAGCGGGTCGAGGTCCGGCTGCGCGGTCAGCGCGAACGAGTGGAACACGATGACCATCGCCGCGGCGACATGCCGCAGCACGCGCACGTTGTTGACGCGGCCTTGCGCCGCGTCGCCGAGCCGGGTCATCGCTGCGGCAGGTTGCCGGCGAGCTCGTCGCGCGTGTTGATGTTGCGGAACGCGTCCGCCTCGTCGTCGAACGCGACCTCGACGGTGGCGAGCGCCGCGTACCACGCGTCGATCTTGCGGCCGCCGCCGGCGAGGAACGCCTCGAGGTGCGGCAACACGCGGCGGTGCACCAGCGCGAACACGGGATGCGCCTGGTCGCCGGTGCGCGCGACCGCGAGGTCGGCATCGCCGGCGGCGATCGCGGCCGCGAGGCGCGCGACGAGATCCGCCGGCAGGAATGGCGAATCGCACGGCACGGTGGCGACGTGCGACGTGGTCGCGAACGCGAGCCCCGCCTGCAGGCCGGCGAGCGGGCCCGCGAAGCCGCCCACCGCGTCGGCGACGACGGCGTAGCCGAATGCCGCGTAGCGCTCGGCGTTCTGGTTGGCGTTGACGACGATCGTCGCGACCTGCGGGGCGAAGCGATCGATCACGTGCGCGACCATCGGCCGCCCGTCGAAGTCCACGAGGCCCTTGTCGACGCCGCCCATGCGGCGTCCTTGGCCGCCGGCGAGCACGAGGCCGGTGATCGAGCTCGTGCCGATCAACGGGTGGCCCCCCGAAGCGCGCTGCGCGCGCTTTCCACCTCGGTGGCGCGAGCGCCCCGAGTGCCCGATGCGAGCGGCCGGTCGGCGCTCATCCCCTGAACCGCTCGGCGCCGGTGAACAGCAGGAAGTGGCGGTTGGTGGCGCGGCCGATCATCGTCATGCCGACCTTTTGCGCGATCTCGTAGCCCATCTGCGTCAATCCCGAGCGCGACACGAGGAACGGGATGCCCATCTGGGCGGCCTTGATCACCATCTCGGACGTGAGCCGCCCGGTCGTGTAGAAGATCTTGTCGCCGCCGTCGATGCCGTCGAGCCACATCTGCCCGGCGATCGCGTCGACGGCGTTGTGGCGGCCGACGTCCTCGACGAACATCAGGATCTCGCTCGCGTCGCCGTCGTTGCTCGCGAGCGCGCAGCCGTGCACTGCGCCCGCCTGCTTGTAGATCGTCTCGTGGAGTCGCACGCGCTCGAGCAGCGCGTACAGCGCGTCGCGCGTGAGCGTCGCGCCGGGCGGCAGCTTCACGTCGTCGATCTCGGCCATCAGGTCGCCGAACACGGTGCCCTGGCCGCACCCCGATGTCTTGGTGCGCTTCGCGGTCTTCTCCGCGAGGTCGGCCAAGCCGCCGCGCGTCTTCACCGCAACCGACTCGGTGTCCCAGTCGACCTGCACGGCGACGATGTCGCGGATGTCGTTGACGAGGCGCTGGTTGCGCAGGTACCCGATCGTCAGCGCCTCGGGCGCGGCGCCCAGCGTCATCAGCGTCAGGAGCTCCTGCTTGTCGACGTAGATCGTCAGCGGGTGCTCGCCGGCGATCGACACGTCGCGGCGCTGGCCGTTCTCGTCGACGGCCTCGACGTCGAAGGTGGCGGGCCGCGCGTTGTGCGTGAGGACGGGGCGGTAGCGGGTGCCGCCGGCGTCGGCCGCGTCGCGCCCGGGGCGACCTTGCGCGCTCATCCGCCGATGTAGCTCATCTCGACCTTGTCGAGCCGGCGCGTCGCCTCGCTGCGGAGCTCCGAGTAGCGGTCGGCGCGCAGCGACCAGATCGCGCGCACCAGCGCGGCGATCTCGTCGTCGCTCGCGCCTGCGCGAAGCTGCGCGCGAACGTCGTCGCCGCTGCGCGCGAAGAGGCACGTGTAGAGCTTGCCGTCGGTCGACAGCCGCACCCGCGTGCAGTCGCTGCAGAACGCCTGCGTCACCGACGCGATCACGCCGACCTCGCCGCTGCCGTCGCGATAGCGCCACCGCTTGGCGACTTCGCCGGTGTAGTTGGGCGCGACCGGCTCGATCGGCATCTCGCGGTCGATCGCCGCGACGATCTCGCCCGCGGGCACGACGTCGTCCATCCGCCAGCCGTTGGTATGGCCGACGTCCATGTACTCGATGAAGCGCATGATGTGGCCGGTGCCCTTGAAGCGGCGCGCCAGCGGCACGATCGCGTGCACGTTGACCCCGCGCTTGATCACGGCATTGACCTTGATCGGCGCGAGGCCCGCGGCGGCGGCGGCGTCGATGCCGGCCAGCACGTCGGCGACCGGAAAGTCGACGTCGTTCATCGCCTTGAACGTCGCGTCGTCGAGCGCATCGAGGCTCACCGTGACGCGCTTCAACCCCGCGTCACGGAGCGCGCGCGCCTTTTTGGCGAGCAGCACGCCGTTGGTCGTCAGCGTGAGCTCGACGGGCAATTCGGCCAGCATCGCCACGAGTCGCTCCAGGTGCCGGCGCAGCAGCGGCTCGCCGCCGGTCAGGCGGATCTTGGCGACACCTGCAGCGACGAACGCGCGCGCGACACGCGCGATTTCCTCGAACGTCAGCAGCTTGTCCTGGGGCAGGAACTTGTAGTCGCGGCCGAAGATCTCCTTCGGCATGCAATAAACGCATCGGAAGTTGCAGCGGTCGGTGACCGAGATCCGCAGGTCGTGCAGCGGCCGCCCGCGCATGTCGAGCGGCTGCGCGTCGCGCGTGCCCGCGGCGTCGCGCTCGGCCAGCAGGCGGGCGCGGCGCTCGGCATCGCGGCGGTCGGCGAGCGGAATGACCTTCATGACCATAGGTGATTGCGTCAGCGAGCGTCCTTTGACCGATGGTAGCAGAGCGAAACGACGCGTCGCACCGGTTGTCAAACGCGGTGCGTCGCGATACCTTCGGACGCATCGGACACGCATTGCCGATTTGACCACTGACCGAGGGCGATGTCCCTGCGAACGCAGATGACGACTTTGAAGATTCCGCGATTCCCGGTGCACATCGTGATGCGCCGCACACCGCTCGTGAGCCGATGGGCCGACGAGAAGTGGGCGCCGTGGGGCATCGAGATCGCCGGCGTGCCGCAGGACGATCTCGACGTCGTCGCGGCGCCGCCGGTGTGCTTTCGCGACGACGCGGAAATGACGCTGTGGCGCTTCGCGGGCTTCGCGCTCGAGATCCATCGCAGCGAGGGCGAGGGCTACTACCTCAACGTGCGCGAGGACGCGCCGCAGGTCTTCGTGATGTGGCGGCGCGACGACAGGCGCACGCCACCCGTGTACCCGGTGTTCGCGACGGTGAGCTACCACGAGGCCGCGCGCTCGATGGACGGCGGCGAGACCGTCGATCCGGTGCCGATGCCGATCGAGATCCTCGCGTGGCTCGATGCCTACGTCGCCGCCAACTACACGCCCGAGGTCAAGGGCAAGCGTCGTCGGGTGGGCCCGTACGCCGATGCGCCGCCGGTGGGCGCGAACGCGCCGCGTCGCGAGTCGTGAGCGTCCCCGGGAATCCCGCGGAAAAGCGCTTCTCGCTGTCGCGCTGGTCGGCGCGCAAGCGTGACGCGCGGCGCGGCCGTGCGAACGTCGCGGGCGATGACACTCGGCTGCGACAGGACGGTGTCGCCGCCGATCGCGTGCCGGCGCAAGCACCGGCCGGCGCGGTTTTGCCGGAGGCGGGCGACGCGCCGGTCGCGGTGCCTCTCCCCGATGTCGACGCGCTGACCTTCGATTCCGATTTCTCCGCATTCATGGCCAACGGCGTCGACGCCGACGTGCGGCGCGCGGCGGTGCGCAAGCTCCTGCGCGACCCGCGCTTCAACGTGATGGACGGGCTCGACGTCTACATCGACGACTACACGAAGCCGGATCCGATCCCGCCGTCGATGCTGGCGCAGCTTCAGCACGCCGTTGCGACGCTGGCGCCGACGGCGGCGCCGGCGAGCGACGTGCCTGACGCCGGCAGCGCCGAATCGCCCGTGGAAATCGCCGACGCGGGCGATGACGCAGCGCTTGCGTCACCGGTGTCGCTCGAAGCGCCGATCCCGCTTCCGGCAAGCGTCGCCGAAATCGATCCCGACGCCATCGGCGCGGACGGCGCCGTACAACCCGCCATTTCGCGCGAGCATCTCGCGCCTTCACAAAAGACATGACCGACGTCGCCGACAAATCGCTGTTCCTGTGCTCGTGCAACGGCACGCAGCCGCTCGACGCTGACGCGCTCGGGCGCGCGCTCGCGCTGCCCGAGGCGCCCGCGGTGCGCACCATGCTGTGTCATCGCGAGCTCGGCGACTTCACCGACGGCGCGCGCGGCGACGTGCTGGTCGCGTGCACGCAGGAGGCGCATCTTTTCAACGGCGCCGCCGAGCGTGCGGGACACGTGCGCACGATCCGCTTCGTCAATGTCCGCGAGAACGGCGGCTGGTCGAGCGACGCGCGCGCGGCGACGCCGAAGATCGCCGCGCTGATCGCCGCCGCGGCGCTGCCGGAGCCCGATCCGGTGCCGGTCGTCACGTACCGCTCGGGCGGTCAGGTCCTCGTCGCCGGGCCCGCGGCCGAGGCGCTGCGCTGGGCGCGCGCGCTCGACGGCCACGCCGCGGTGACCGTGCTCGTCACCTCGCGCGACGACGGCGTCGAGCTGCCCGCGACGCGCGACTTCGCCACGCACGCCGGTGCGCTCACCCGCGTCGCCGGCTGGCTCGGCGCGTTCGACGTCGAATGGCGCGTCGACAACCCCATCGATCTCGACGCGTGCACACGCTGCAACGCCTGCATCCGCGCCTGCCCCGAGCACGCGATCGGCTTCGACTACCAGATCGACCTCGACGCCTGCCGCGACCACCGGGCGTGTGTCGCGGCGTGCGGCGAGGTCGGCGCGATCGACTTCGAGCGCGAAAAGACCACGCGCAGCGCGCGCTTCGATGCGGTCGTCGACCTGCAGCGCGTGCCGTCGCTCAGGGGCTTCGACACGCCGCAGGGCTACTTCGCTCCCGGCGACGACGTCGCGGCCCAGGCTCGCACGCTGGTCGAGGTGGCGTCGCTCGCCGGCGAGTTCGAGAAGCCGCGCTACTTCGCTTACAAGGCGTCGATCTGCGCGCATTCGCGCTCGCAGGTCGAGGGCTGCAGCGCGTGCATCGACGTTTGCTCGACGCGCGCGATCCGCGCCGATGGCGACCATGTCGTCGTCGAGCCGCACCTTTGCATGGGCTGCGGCGGCTGCGCGACCGTGTGCCCGAGCGGCGCGATGCGCTATGCGTACCCGTCGATGCCCGATCTCGCGCGGCGCGTGCGCACGCTGGTCGACACGTACACCGCCGCCGGCGGCCGCGACCCGGTCATTCTGCTGCACGCGGCGCAGGGCGCCGCGTCGATCGCGCAGGCCGCGCGGCATCGTCGCGGGCTGCCGTCGGCGGTGATCCCGGTCGAGGTCCATCACGTCGCGTCGGTAGGGCTCGACCTGTGGCTCGCGGCGCTCGCGTCGGGCGCTTCGCGCATCGCGGTGCTCGCCGGTCCCGACCTCGCGCCGAGCTACCGCGAGGCGATCGAGGCGCAGATGCGCTTCGGCGAGACGATCGCCAACGCGCTCGGCTACCAGGGCGAGCATTTCCGCCTCGTGGACACCGATCCCGCGCGCTTCGACGACGCGCTGTGGCGCTGGGCTCCGCCGCTCGCGCCGCGCGTCACGGCGACGTTCGCCGTCGACGCGGACAAGCGCACGACGCTGGCGATGGCGATCGAGCATCTCGCGCGCCACGCGCCCACGCCGCAGACGCACATCCCGCTGCCGGGCGGTGCACCCTTTGGCGCGATCGAGGTCGCGGCGAGCGCTTGCACGATGTGCCTCGCTTGCGTCGGCGCCTGCCCGGTCGGTGCGCTCGCCGACGGCCAGGACACGCTCGAGCTGCGCTTCATCGAGTCGCGCTGCGTGCAATGCGGCATCTGCGAGGCGACGTGTCCCGAGCACGCGATCACGTTGCGGCCGGGCCTCTGCCTCGAGCCGTCGGCAAAGGCGCTGCGCGTGCTCAACGCGGCACGCGTCGCGGCGTGTACGCGCTGCGGCAAGGCGCTCGGCGCTGCCAAGCTGATCGACGACATGGTGGCGCGCCTCGCGACGCATTCGATGTTCGCGACACCGGAGGCGCTCGCGCGCCTGCGGATGTGCGCCGACTGCCGCGTGATCGACCAGTTCGCCGCCACGGCGCGATAGCCCGGTGACCGCCACGGCGACCGTGCATTTGCCGATCGCGCCCGAGGACCGCGCGCGCGCCGACCTCTATGCGCTGCTCGCGCGGCTCTACGCGCGGGGGCCCGACGCCGCGCTCCTCGCGCGGGTCGCGGCGGCGCCAGCATTGCCGCCGGGCGAGGGTGATTCGCGGCTGTCCGAGGCCTGGAACGGGCTGCGGGCGGCGAGCGCCGCGATCGGTGCCGAATCCGCGGACGAGGAATACACGTCACTTTTCATCGGCATCGGCAAATCCGACCTCGACCTGCACGCGTCGCACTGGGTGGTAGGCGCACGCTCCGAGCGGCCGCTGGTGCGCGTGCGCGCCGATCTCGCGCGCCTCGGGCTCGCGCGCCTTCCCGATGTTGCGATTTACGAGGATCATCTTGCAACGCTGTGCGAAGCGATGCGCGTGCTGATCGTCGGCGATGGATCGCGACCACCGTCGCCGATCGACGAGCAAAAGCAGTTCTTCGACGCGCATCTCGGGCCGTGGATCGACGCGTGCTGCAATGCAATATGCAAACATGCTCTTGCAAACCTATACCGATACGTTGCACAATTGACTCAAGTACTAGTGGCGATCGAGCGCGACGCGTTCGCCATTGACCAATAAGCACGTCGCAGAGTCGTTTCCTTCGGAGGACGCCATGCACGAATCTTCGCGTCGTGATGGGCGCCGCGCCGGGTCGCCCCAAGCCGCGATCGACGCGCCCGTTCCCTCCGGGATCCGTAGCGATCCCGTGCCACCCCAGACGTCGCGCCGGCGCTTCCTGTTCGCCCTCGGTGCGTCGAGCGCCGCCGCGATCGGCGCCGAGACCACTGCCGCCGCCGCTGCCGTCGGCGCACCGGCGCCGACGCGCGCCGCTGCCGACGGCTACCGCGAGACCGACCACGTGCGCCGCTATTACGCCAGCGCCAGGAACTGAACCTACCAGCCCGGAGTTGCCATGCTTCTGACGCGTAAATCCCGAGGCGACACCGCGACGCCCCCGCTGCGACGGCTCGCCGCGCAGGCCGCGACGATGGACCGCCGCGCCTTCCTTCGTCGCTCAGGGCTCGCCGCAGGTGCCGGCGCGTTCGCGACGCAACTGCCGCTCGGCACCGTGGGCACCGCCGAAGCCGCGGGCGAGGGCGACACCGTCAAGCGCGAAGTGCACCGCACGGTGTGCACGCACTGCTCGGTGGGCTGCGCCGTCGACGCGACGGTCGAGAACGGCGTGTGGACGCGCCAGGAGCCGGTGTTCGATTCGCCGCTTTCGCTGGGCGGCCACTGCGCGAAGGGCGCCTGCGTGCGCGAGCACGGCATGCACGACCATTCGCAGCGCCTCAAGACGCCGATGAAGCTCGTCGGCGGCAAATGGCAGCGTCTGTCGTGGGACCAGGCGATCAACGAGATCGGCGACAAGCTCCTCGCCATCCGCAAGGAATCGGGGCCCGACGCCGTGTACTGGGTCGGCAGCTCCAAGCACAGCAACGAGGGCTCGTACCTGATGCGCAAGTTCGTGTCGTACTTCGGCACGAACAACATGGACCACCAGGCGCGCATCTGCCACTCGACCACCGTCTCCGGCGTCGCCAACACCTGGGGCTACGGGGCGATGACGAACTCGTACAACGACATGCAGAACACCAAGTGCGCGCTGTACATCGGCAGCAACGCCGCCGAGGCGCATCCCGTGTCGATGGTGCACATGCTGCATGCCAAGGAGAACGGCGCGAAGATGATCGTCTGCGACCCGCGCTTCACGCGCACCGCGGCGCACGCCGACCACTACATCCGCTTCCGCTCCGGCACCGACGTCCCGGTCCTGTTCGGCATCCTGTACCACATCTTCAAGAACGGCTGGGAAGACAAGAAGTACATCAACGACCGCGTCTACGGCATGGACAAGGTCCGCGAGGACGTGCTCGCCAAGTGGACGCCGGACAAGGTCGAGGAAGTGAGCGGCGTGCCCGAGGCGCAGATCTTCCAGGCCGCCGAAATGATGGCCAAGAACCGGCCGTCGACACTGGTGTGGTGCATGGGCCAGACGCAGCACACGATCGGCAACGCGATGGTGCGCGCGTCGTGCATCCTCCAGCTCGCGCTCGGCAACATCGGCGTGTCGGGCGGCGGCGCCAACATCTTCCGCGGCCACGACA
>Ga0070679_100000443_pt1 | contig 35227 bp, 30 predicted proteins | sample KBSC63BmetaG_FD_65652 | JGI IMG/M metagenome (GOLD analysis project Ga0070679, IMG submission 65652) | Corn rhizosphere microbial communities from Kellogg Biological Station, Michigan, USA - KBS C6-3B metaG | ecosystem: Host-associated > Plants > Roots > Rhizosphere | place: USA: Michigan... | reverse complement strand
CGCTTCCGGCTCGCTCATGTAGGTGGCGAGCGCGGCGATCGGGACCACCAGACGTGCAAGACTCACACGATCCTCCTGACGAGACTAGCGAGCGCGCGTGCGCTCGAATGTGATGCCGAACGCGCGAGCGGCAATGACGTTGCCCGCTCCGTCGGTGACGAACGAAACGCTCAGGGCATCGCGATCGCGTCCGCCTTGAGTTCGAAAGGTGTCCCGCGACACTGGTGCAAGCGCGCCAAGGTCTTTGTCGCGGAACCGCGCGGTGAGCGAGCCATTCGAAAACTTCACGTCGATTGTCCCGTAAGCGGAATCGACGTAGGCCGCAGCGTACTTCTCGAGCGCGAGCGATGGTGGTGCCGGTACGCGCGCGCCTTCGCTCGCGCGAAGCTGTGATGCCAGCGTTGTCTGATGCTCCAGTGCGAACAGATCCTTGCTCCAATCCCGCGCCGGGTTGCCCATGAAGAGATCGAACACTTTGTACATGAGCGCGTGTCGCAGCTCGATGTGGTCCGTGTTCTCGAGCACGTACACGCCGGTGCGGCGATCGGGCAGCAACCCGATGATCGCGCACATGCCGTCGATGCTGCCCGTATGCATCCAGACCACTTCGCCCTGATAGTCCTGGATGAACCAACCGAGTCCGTAGCTGAAGGCGTGGGGTCGCGAGAGCGTGAGCGCCGGATAGAGCGCCATGGGCGCGCGGATTTGCGGCGTGACGAGCTCAGTAAACGACGCCGGCGAAATGAGCCGCTTGGTGCCCACGCGCCCGCTGTCGAGAATGAAGCGCATCCACTTCGACATGTCGAACACGCTCGAGTAGACCGAACCGGCGGGTGCAATCGCATCCGTGCTGCGATACGGCACCACGATACCAGTGTCGCCGGACGGCGCATGCGGTGACGCGACGTTCGGCTTGCCGATGATGCCCGACACGAGCGGCTCGCTTTCGGTCATGCCGAGCGGCTCGAAGATGCGCTTGCGGATGAACGCGTCCCACGGCATGCCTGAGACTTTCTCGACGATCGCGCCGCCGATCGCGTACGTGACGTTCTGATATTCCATCGTCGAGCGGAACGACGTCGTCGGCTTCACGTACCGCAGCCGATGAATCATCTCGGCCATCGTGAACGGATCGCGCGCCCACATGAGATCCGTGCCGGGCAGTCCCGTGCGATGCGTGAGCAGATCGCGAACCGTCGTCTCGCGCGTCGCGTACGGATCGTAGAGACGGAAGTCCGGGAGGATGTCGATGACGCGGTCGTCGAAATGGAGCTTGCCGTCGTCGACGAGCATCGCCAGCGCGGCGGACGTCATCGCCTTCGTGGTCGAACCGATGGCGAAGCGTGTGTGCTCGTTGACGAGATCAGGCTTGTGCGCGTCGAGCTTGCCGTAGCCCTTCGCGAAGACGAGCGAGTCGTTGCTGACGATCGCGATCGCGAGGCCGTTGGTGTGCCAGTCCTTGGCGGCTTGTGCGACGTAGCGGTCGAAGGCGGCGAGATCCGGCTTCGCGGTTGGGCGACCCTGAGCGCTTACGGTGGCGGCCGCCAACAACAGAGAAGTGCAGATCCCTCGCTGCGCTCGGGATGACAAAATTGGCGCTCGGGATGACAAAATTGGCGCTCGGGATGACAGGTGCGCTCGGGATGACTCCCACTTCCCTCGTACCGCTTCCCCCCGCTTCCCGCTTCCCCCTTCCCTCTTCCCTCTAATCATGGAATCACCGGACGTTGAACGACTGGAATCGACACATACGACGACGCGTCCTTCGAGCGGAAGATCTTCTGCGTCGCGACGCGGAAATCGGAGTCCTTGGCTTTGTAGATGTTCGGAACGAACGTCTGCGGATTGCGATCGATCAAGGGGAACCAGGTGCTCTGTACCTGCACGCGGATCTTGTGGCCCTTGAGGAATCTGTAATTCTGGGTGTGGAGATCGATCGTATACTCGTCCGTGTGGTTCGGCACGATCGCCTCGGGATGCTCGAAGCTCTTCCGGAACCGGCCGCGAAGGACGTCGTTCGCCACCATGAGCTGATAGCCCGGCAGCTTGGCGTCGTTCTCCGGGTAGACATCGATGAGCTTCACGACCCAGTCGGCGTCGGAGCCAGTTGTGGCAGCAAATAGATGCGCGCTGATGTCTCCGGCGATGTCGACGTCCTCCGTCAAGACGGGGCTCTCCCACGCCACGACGTCGGGACGGTCCTGGACGAAGCGCTGATCGTCGGCCAGCCATGTCGACCACGTCGAGCCGCGTCCGTACGTCGGCATGATCGGGCGCGGCCGATACGGAATCGGGTGGTTCGGGTCCGAGATGTAGGCGTCGAATGCGGTCTTGCTCGTCTCAGTCGGCGGATCGTACGACATCTTGCCGTTCGCCTGGAAATACAGCCGCCGCGGCGACGACACGCTCGGCTTTGGCGGCCACGCGTCGTACTGGCGCCACTGATTGGCGCCCGCTTCGAAGGTCGTCGCTTCAGCGAGGTGCATCTCGCCCTTGTCCTTCAAGTAATACGCGAAAAACGGCGCCTGGATGTTCTTTCGATAGTACGGGGACGTCTCGCTGCCGAAGTCGACGTTCTGGAGCTTCTGTCCCGACGGGCCGCTCCAGCCGCCGTGATTCCACGGTCCGACGACGAGAAAGTTCTTATGGTCGGTGTCGTGCTTCTCCAGCTCGCGGTAGATGGTGACTGGTCCATAAAAATCTTCCTGGTCCCACCATCCCGCGACGTTGAGCGTCGGCACGGTGACTCTCGTCAGGTACTGCATCAGGGCTTCGCGCTGCCAGAATGCGTCGAAGTTCGGATGCTCGACGAAATCGTTCCACGTCGGCCGCGACTCGTGCAGGTACTTCGGGTTGATGTTCGCGAGCGAGCCCTGCGACAGCCACCAGCTGTAGTTGTCGTACTGATCGAACTCGAACGGCGTGCGCTCCTTGCCGCCTTCCATCATCACGGAATACTCGAAGCCGTACGCGAGTCGGAACGCCCCGTTGTGATGGAAATCGTCGCCCAGGAACATCGAGGCCGGCGACGCTTGCGGCGACGCCGCTTTGAGGGCCGGGTGCGGATCGAGGATCGACATCACGGTCAGCCAACCGGGATACGACACCCCCAGCTGTCCAACGCGCCCGTTGTTGTTCGGCACGTTCTTGAGCAGCCAGTCGATCGTGTCGTACGTGTCCGTCGCTTCGTCGATCGCTTTCGGGTCGTTCTTGTTCTTGCGCAGCGGCCGCAGCATCACGAACTGCCCTTCCGATGTGTAGCGGCCGCGAATGTCCTGAAAGACGAAGATGTAACCGTCGTCCGCCAGTTCAGCGTAGGACGTTTTGAGCGCGCGGTTCGCGCCGGCGATGCCGTAGGGCGTGCGCGTGAGGATGAACGGCAATTTGCCGCTCGCGTTTTTCGGCGCGAAGATCGTCGTGTGCAGCTTGACCCCGTCGCGCATCGGGATCATGACCTCGCTGGAGTCGAACGCCGGAAGCGGTGTCGAGGCCGCCGGCGTTTGCGCGGCGGCCACTCGAGCAAGGCTGAGGACGATCAGGCTAGCGCAGAGCTTCATGCGTCGTCTTCTCCCAGATCTTCCGTCGGAGGAAGTCGTCCATGCGGCTGTAGAGATAGAGCCAGCGCTTGTGAATGAGCGTTTCGTGCGTGTCGTCAGGCACCACGATCAATTCGTAGTCGACCTTGTGCGCCCGGAGGAGATCCACGAGACCGATCGTCTGCGAGAATTCCACGTTGCGGTCGTCGTCGCCCTGCCACAGCAAGACCGGCGACTTCCACGTGTCGATTGCCGAGATCGCGGAGGATTTGTATGAGACGTCCGCGCTGTCGAGCGAGTTGCCCCAGAGGTGCACGCCCGCCATGTCGACACCGGCCGAGAAGACGTCGGAGTTGCGCGCGAGCGCTTGCGCGGTGAGCACCCCGCCGTACGACAGGCCCCAGATGCCCACGCGATTCGGATCGACGTCGGCTCGCGCGGCCAGCCACTTTCCGGCAGCGATGACGTCCTTGTACTCCGCGTTCCCGCGGCCGCCCGTGTTCGGTGCGGTGCGGAACGACTTTCCGTAGCCGACGCCCGAGCGGTAGTTCACTGACATCACGACGTAGCCTTTGCTCGCCAGCCACTCATTGATTGCGTACGCCTGCGCGTAGAAGTCCATGTAGTGGTAGCCGAGCAGCATCTGCCGGATCGGACCACCGTGGACGAAGATCATCGCGGGCCGCTTCTCGCCCGGCTTGAGATCTTTGGGCAGGAAAAGCTGATTGTGGAACTCGAATCCGTCGTCGGCCTTGAGCGTGACGGCGGTCGGGACGACCTGCGCGGCGACCGGGAAATCTTTCGGCAGCGTCGGATAGACCACTTTTCGTGAGCTCGTGCCGTTGCTCGAGGCCGGCGCATCGGCGGAGATGATGCCGACGCCCATCGGTCGCGTCGCGCCCGACGTCAACACCGCGAGCTGTTTGCCGGAGCCCAACGGCGACGGATACATCTCGATCTCATCGCCCGTCGAGATCTGCACGGCCGTTCCGCCCGCGGTCGGCACCTTCCAGATGTGGCGGCGGTCGATGTCGCCCGCGTTGGTCGCGTAGTAGAGCGTGCTGCCGTCGCGCGACAGTGCCGTGCTTTCGGCCTGCCCCTCGCCAGGGGTCAGCTCGATCGGCGTGGTGGTGCTGCCGTCGACCGCGACGGAGTACCAACGGATCCACTCCTGCGGCTCCTGCTGGAAGATGACGCTCTTCCCCGCCCACGCGATTGCGTTGATGTTCGGGAACGTGCGATCGCCCGGCTGATTGTGCCAGAATTCGTGCACCGCGCAACTCCCCGACGCGTCTGGGCAGCCGGCGATATCGCCTACCATCAGAGAAACGTTATAGCCGCCGGCGAACGCGGCGCGGTATAATCCGTCGATGCGAGCGGCGCCCGCCTGTTCGACGGCACCCCCGCGTCCACCTCTTCCGGCGCCACCGCGACCACCTCGACCCACCGCGGGTCCGCCCGGGTTGCCAATGCTGCCGTCACCTTGCTGCGCCTGTTGACCGAACGGCGTGCCCGGACGACGAATGAACGCGATCTGCTTGCTGTCGGGCGACCAGGTCGGGCTCACATCCGTATCCGTGCTCGGTCCGACGTAGTGCAGCTTGCGCGTCTTCATGTCGTAGACGGCGATGAGCGCGTGATTGTCGCGCACGCTCACGTAGGCGAGCTTCGATCCATCGGGCGACCAGCGCGGTTGCGCTTGTCGGCCCCACTCCTTGATGAACGGCTGCTCGTTTTTATCCGCCGATGCGCGCGCTGCCGTGAGGAGACGGAAGATCTGTCCCTCCTTTACGAACACGACGCTCTTGCCGTCGGGCGACAGCGTTTGACCGGCACCGTCGCCAAGCTTCCATGCGCCCGTGCCGTCCGTCTTCGCGGCCCAGACGACGCGCTCCGGTCCGTCGGGATCGCTGCTCGGATTCGCGAGCCACCCCTGACGATTCGGCTCGCTGCCGCGAACGAACGTCACGATAGATCCGTCGTCCGAGATCTCGAGCTCCGACAGGATGACGCCGTCGTCCTCGAGGAATTTGGTGAGGCGAACGGGTTTGAACTCCGGCGCCGCCGCCGCATAGATGTTTCGCATGCCGCGATCATATGCGATCCACGCCACGCGATCGGCCTTCTTCGCCGAGACGAGCTCTGATGGATACGCGACCGAGAGGAACTGCTCGTAGGTCGGCTTGGTCTGTGCGGCGAGCGGAGCAGTCAGCGCAACGCTCGCAAGGCAAATGCAGATCCCTCGCTCCGCTCGGGATGACAATCGTGTCGTGTTCACTGTGATCCTCCTCGTCCGCCGCGCCCACCACGACCGCCGCCCTTCTTGCTCAGCAGCGAGACGTCGCCAGCGAGCCCGAACCAGAGACCCGTGACGGTGTTGTCCGGCGCGACTTCGAACTTGATGAACATCGGTCCAGTGACCGACGACGCGTTCCAACGGAAATTCGTGGCATTCCAGTACTCGAGCGGCGCGCGCCAATCGCCGCGCACCAACTCGAGATGGCCGTCCTTCAGCGAGACCGTTGCGTCACCGTAGAGGCTATCGGCATACGTTCCCACATACGAGTTGAGCGGAAGCGGCGGCGTCGCGTTGGCCGGATGCTCAACGGACTGTGCCTTTTCAACCGAATCCGCCCGCTTGCGCTGCTCGGCGTACCGCGCGTAAGCCTCGGCGCTCAGATCGCGCACCGGCGCTCCGACGGCACGATCGAAGATGTATTGCCGAAGCAGCTCCGGGAGCTGCGCGCTCTGCATGTTGCTGAGCACAACGACGCCGAAGTGCTTGTCCGGCATTACGCCGACGGCGGTGGTCATACCGGGCGTGTTGCCGCCGTGCTGCCACGTGAACTGGCCGCGGTAGTCCTCGACCATCCACCCCATTCCGTAGGTGTGAAACCGCGTCGCGGGCGGCAGCGAATCCGCCGCGCCGCCGCGGCCGCCGCCGGCGCCGCCGGCCGGAATGACGATTTGCGACGTGTGCGTCTCGCGAAAGGCAGCGCTGTTCACGAGCCGCTTGCCGTTCACCTGGCCATCGTTCAACTGAAAGCGGAGCCACTGCGCCATGTCGACGGCATTCGACATGATCGCGCCGGCGGGCCCGATGTTGTCGCCGTCGAACTGGGGCTTCTTCACCGGCGTGTCGTGGTCCATGCCATGCGGCGTCGCCACATTCGCATTCTCGAGGCCTTTCGATGAGGTCACACTCGACGCCATTCCAAGCGGACCAAAGATGCGCGTGCGAACGAGCTCGTCCCAGGTCGTGCCGGCCGCTTTCCCCTCGGCTTGTCCCGCCGCGAGGAACATCATGTTCTGATACGAATAGTGCGAGCGGAATGGCGCTTCCGGCTTGAGGAAGCGAACGCGATGCAGCACCTCGTCGCGCGAGATGTTGGCCCCGAGCCACACGAGCTCGCCGCGCGCGATGCCGCTGCGATGCGTCAGAGCATCGCGCAACGTCACGCCTTCGTTCGCGACCGGATCGTACATCCGGAAATCCGGCAGATATGCCGTGAGACGCTCGTCCCACTTCATCTTGCCTTCGCCGACGAGCATTGCGGCGATCGTTGCCGTGAACGCCTTCGAGCTCGAGCCGATCTCGAACAGTGTTTTCTCGTTCACGGCCGTCGTGCTGCCGGTGGCCAACACGCCAAAGCCCTTCGTGTAGAGCACCGAATCGTTGCGCACGATCGCGACGGCGAGGCCCGGGATCTTCCAGGTCTGCACCGCCTTGGTGATGTACGCATCGAGACCTGGAAAGGGCTCGGCATGTTGCGCCGATGCCGTCTGGCCGGCGGCGACCAATGCGATCGCCACCGAGCCAAGTGCCGCAATCACTCGGACACGCATCTTCATTGCTCAGCTCTTGAAGTTCGGATTGTTGATCCGCTCGACGTCCGGGAGCGGGAAACACGTCTGCGTACCGTACGTGGCGCCGCCCGGATAGGGCGTCCCGGCCGCGGGGGTGAACGCCGCGCCGTAGCGGCGCAGATCGCCGAGACGGTGACCCTCGAGGAACAGCTCGCGCCGCCGCTCCTCGATGATTTGCGTCTTGAGTGATGCGGCGGTTGCTCCCGTTCCATCGAACGCGGGAAGACCGGTGTGCGTCGCGCGTGCTGCATTGATCGCAGCGACCGACCCGGCGAGATCGCCCGACGCGGCCTTCGCCTCGGCGACGATCAACTGGGCTTCCGCATAGCGTGCGATCGGCATTTTCGTGTCAAGCGCCGGATACTTGTCCGGCGTGTAGATCGGAGCATTCGGCGCTGTTCCGTTCTTTCCAGTGTTCGTCAGCGCGACGCGCGGATCGGGCGCGCCGTTCACCGTAAGGCCGCGGAAGCTCGCGTCCACGGTGGCGAAATTGCTGTTGTTGATCGTAAAGAACGAGAAGTTCTCGCGCCGGATGTTGAGCGCGTCCGTCGACATGTAGGCAACGAACGTCGGCTGGATCGTGGCGGCATCAGTGCCCGCGGCAGCGACGTTGCCGAGATCGAGCTGTGTGCGCGCGCGGCCGAGCGTCGCGAAGCTCACGGTCGCGGGGTCGGACCCGCTGGTGGCCGCGACAATTGCCGAATCGAACCGCGACTTGGCCTCCGCGAACAGCTGGGCGGGCGTGAGCTCCGGTCCGAGATTGATCGCGGCGGAACACATACCCTCGCCCAGGAGCACGAGGCTGTAGCCCGCGTACGCATACGACTGCCCGATGAGCTTTGTCCGGCTGACGCCAGCCGGCATCTGCGCGTCGGTCCAGCTCTTGAGGTAGGCGATCGCCGTGTCCGCCGAACGACGGGCAACCGAGAGCGGCGTGTAGATCGCCGGCTGCTGATTTGCCCCGCACGTGCCCGTGCCGTAGGAAGCGCCGGTCGTCAACGTGCGGCGGTCGTAGTCGTAGTTGGCGGCGTTCGAGATTCCAGCCGCCAACTCGTCCGTGAAGACGCCCGAACCGACGACGTATCGTGAGAACGCACATTCGAAATCGCTAATCGCACCGTTGACGATCAGCGGAGCGTTGAGCGGGGTGTAGACCGTTGCGGACGACAGCGCGCCCGGGTTGGATTGCGTGAGGGTGGTCAGATCGGTGCAGCCGGTGACGACCACCAGCGCCGTGCCGAAGGCCAAGATTCGTCGCATGGGTCACCAGGAGAAGTTGAAGGTCACGAGAAACCGGGTGAGCGGCGGAATCACCGCCTGATCGATCGCCGTCGCGGCGCCCGTCGTGGCGCTCTGCGCCACCCCTTCGGGGTCGATCCCGCCGTAGCTCGTCCACGTATGGAGCTCGCGCGCGGCGAACGTGATGGATGGATTGACCACGCGCGGGAGGAAGCGGCTCGGGATGAAGTACGTCGCCGAGACCTCGCGGAGCTTGACGAACGACGCGTCCTCCATGAACTGGTCGAGATAGTTGCCGACCGCGGCGTTGAGCGACGCAGCAGCGAGATACGTCGTGGAATACTCGAGCGGGTAGTAGTTCGCTCGGCAGAGCGGCGCGCCGGCCAGTCCGTCGCAGCGAATCTCTTCGTTCTGATTCCAGATCTTGTTGCCGCGACGTCCGTCGACCAGCGCGTACAGCCGCAACGACTTGCCGATGTTGAACGTGTTGCCGAGCGAGAACGTCTTGCTCGGCGTCGGATTGCCAATGTAGACGAATGGCGCCGACCCGCAGGCAACGGCGGGTCCCGGTTTGACTCCCGGAGGAAGGTTGGAGGCGTTTCCGCCGTCGCAGAGCACGTTGGTGGCCAGATTGGTCTTCGGATCGCGGTCGGCCGAAACGACGCGCCGAGACCACAGACCGCCAATCGGATAGCCGACGATGTTGTACTGCCCGGCGCTCGCGATCGCGTTCGTGATGTTGCTCTTGATCGTGTTGTTGATGGTCGTGAAGTTGCCCACGATCTCCCAGTCGAAGCTGCGGCGCGTCACGGCCTGCAATCTCGCCTGCAGCTCGATGCCGCTGTTGACGACTTTGCCGAGGTTCGTGAGCTGATTTCCCGAGAAGCCGGTGGACGGAGCAACCGGCTGGCTGACGATCTCGTTTTGCGTGGTCTTGCTGTAGTGCGTGAAGTCGATGCTCAGCCGATTGAACAGACCGGTCTCGAAGCCAAGCTCGGTCTCCGTGCCACGCTCTGGCCGAAGGTCCGAGTTGCCCAGGCTTCCGGGCGTGACGGCGTTCGTGCCGTTCGGGCCAACGACCGGCGTGAATGTCTGTAGCGCCGAAAACGACGCCGGCTGTCGACCGGCCGCGCCGTACGCGCCGCGAAGCCGGAGGGTGTTGACGCGATTGCCCCATTTCCAGAACGGCTCGTCGCTCAGGACCCACGACGCGCTGACCTTCGGGTACGTGACCCACTTGAAGTCCGACCCGAACGAGCTGTTGTTGTCCACGCGAACCGCGCCAGTCACGAAGAGCCGGTCACGCCACGCGAATTCCTCCTGCGCGTAGCCGCCGACCGTCGTGTTGACGGTCTGCGACTGGGTTGCCGCGACGGCCGTTGCCGCGGCGCTCACCGTCTCGACGCCGGACGCCGGGAAGCCCTGACCTCCGAGGAAGCTCTGATTGGCTTCAGAGTTGTTGAATTGACCGCCGACCGATGTCGATGAAACGAGCGCGGACGTCACGTTGACCTTGGCCGTTCCGGCATAGTCCGCGGTGATCATGGTGGTGCGCCGCAACGTCTGACCGATCCGGCCCCCGGCCGCGGCGGGCGACAGAAGCGCGGCCAGCTCAGGCGGCGCGAAGTGCTCGATCCCGCGATCGTCCTGGTTCGTGTAGTCGACTCCCAACACGCCCCGTTGTGTGAACCACGGCGTGAGCTGGTTGTTGATCGTCGTGCTTCCCGTGAAGCGGTTGAGTCCAGTCGCGTTGTCGTATAGCGTCTGCGGAACGGCCGGCGGAAAGCCCGGATAGAATCCCAGCGACGCCGGCTTGTAGCCCGGGAGCAACGGGTGGCCGGCGACGGCGCCGAGCAACGCAGATGCACCGACGTCCGCGCCGAGATGCGTCGACATGTCGATGAAGTTGAAGCTCGTCGACACGTCGGTGGACGTGCCGAGCGGCGTGCTCAAATTCAAATGCGCATTGAAGTCGCGCTGCAGGTTGTTCGGCTCGATGCCGTAGTCATTCTGGTATCCTGCCGACGCGTAGTAGCGCAGCTGATCGAGGCCGCCGACCACCGCGGTCGAGTAGTGTCGCTGCAGTCCTGTCTTGAAGATCGGCGTGCCGCTGTCCGACATTGCCTTCACGCCATTCCACGGAACGATGTTGCCGGAGCCGTCCTTGGCGTAGTTGGTCGGAACGCGACTCTCGGCGTCGCGGAAGGACATCGAGCCCGCCGTGATCGACGTTCGGAGCTGCGCGCGCTGTGACGCGCCCTTCTTCGTAATGATCTGGATCACGCCGTTGGCGGCCTCGGTGCCGTAAATCGTCGCGGCGGCCGGACCTTTGATGATCTCGATGCTCTCGATGTCTTCCGGGTTGATGTCGTTCATCCGGCTTTCGACCGGATTGCCCTGGGCGCCGAGGCCGCCGGCGATTCCCGTTGGGCCGAGGCCCGTGGAGTTGTTGACGCGGACGCCGTCGATATAGATCAGCGGATTATTCGAGAGACCGATGCTGCTCGGCCCACGGATCTGAATCGACGGGCCGGCGCCGATACGCCCGCTGATCGGCTGAATGTCCACGCCGGGCGCACGCGAGCGAAGCAAGTTCGCGACATCGGGCGGCGAGGCCTTCAGCATCTCATTCGACGCGTCGATCGTCGATACGGCGTTGCCGATCGAGCGCTTTTCGGTCGCACCGGCCGTGCCGGTGACGACCACCTGGTCGAGCGAGACGGCGCTCGCCTGCAGGGCGAAGTCGAGCGTCTGGTCCTGGCCGGTGACGACCGTGACCGGGCGGCGCACCGACGCATAGCCGAGTCGCAACACGAGGATGGAGTGAGCGCCGGCGGGCACGTTCACGATTCGATATCGGCCGTCGGATCCCGCGACGCCGGCGAGTCGGGTGCCTTCGACCTGAATCGTCGCGTTCGGGATTGGATCACTCGATCGCGCATCTGTCACGCGGCCGGTGATCGAGGCTGTCTGTGCCGCTTGGCCAGCGGCGATGGATGGTGCCGCGAGCAGGAACGTCGTCCCGAGCGTGATCCAGACGGCGAGCAAGACGCGCCGCTGGGACGGTTGGCCGAACGGGTGTCGCATTCGTGACTCCGGTTGAGCAGGAAGGAACGGAAACCAACGCCTTACAAAAACTCTATTTCGACAGCTATATCGACGGCGCGAGCGGCTGAACCGCGCGCTTGAGTCGCGAACGCCAGAGATAGAAGGCGGGAGTACCGAGGAGCACCGCGCCCAAGCCGATGGCGGCGCGGAGTGGTTGAGTCGCGAGGGTGTTCACCACGAGCAGCGCGGCGGACGCCACGAACAGAATCGGCGACAGCGGATAGCCCGGCGTCCGGAACGGACGCACCGCGTTGGGCTGGCGCCAGCGGTACGCGAAGATCGCGAGCGCGCCCAGGCCGTAAAAGATCCAACCGACGAATACCACGTACGTGAGCAGCTGCTCGAACGTACCGCTGATGGCGAGAATCGCCGACCAAACACCGAGGGAGACGATCGCAAAGACGGGCGTTCCGAAGCGCTCGTCGATCTTCGCGAGCCGCGCGAAGAACACGCCGTCGCGCGCCATCGCGAAGTACATGCGCGGCGCGGTGAGGAAGAGCCCGTTCGTCGCGCTGAAGATCGATACGAGGATCAGCGCACCGACGATCTTGCCCGCGGCCGAGCCGAAGATCGTGCCGACGGCATCCGCCGCGACGTGATCGCTCGTAGCCGCCGCGTTGGTGCCCAGCGCGGCGAGATAGCCGAAGTTCGCGAGAAGATAGATCGCGACGAGTGCCGCAGTCGCGACGGTGATCGCACGAGGGAAGACGTGCTGCGCATCGTTCGTCTCACCCGCGGAGAACGTCACGTACTGCCAACCTTCATACGCCCAGAGCACGCCGATCATCGCCGCGCCGATGCCGGCGAAGGTCAGCGGGCCCGCGGGCACGGACGGCTGCGCCGCCGGTGCATGTCCCTTCCCGAGCACGATCAACGCGAGGCTCAACAGCGTGAGCACGCCGACTTTCGCGCTCGTCGTCCAGTTCTGCATGGTCGCGCTGTTGCGCGTGCCGCGCACGTTGACGACGACCAACAGCGCAATGAGAGCGACCGAAATGATGCGCGCCGCCGGTCCGCTCAACGGCACGATCTGACTCAAGTAGTTCGTGAACGCGACGGCGAGTGTCGCAACCGACCCGGACGCGATCACGACGAAGCTGGTCCAACCATAGAGAAACGCCGTGAGGGGACCGAACGCGTCGCGAAGATAGACATACAGTCCGCCAGCATCGGGATTCGCCGCGCCGAGCTCCGCGTAGGTCAACGCGCCGAGAAGCGACAGCACACCACCAACGGTCCAGATCAGAATCGCCACACTGGCATTGCCCGCGCTTTGACGCAACACGACGCTCGGCACGAGGTAGATGCCGGAGCCGATCACCGTGCCGATCGTAATCAGCAGGAGATCGCGAAAGCCGAGGGTGCGCCGAAGCGTGGCGGCCGCCGTCATGCGACAGCCACCGCGGTGCGCGACGCAAGCTCTTGCGTACGCACGGTGATCGAGTCGATGAAGTCCGTGTCGACCGCGACGCCGAGACCGGGCGCGGTCGGGACGCGCACCATGCCGTCGGACTCCATGGTCCACTCGGGCGAGACGATGTCGCGCGCCCAGTATCTCGCGCTCGGGCTGAGATCGCCGGGCAACGAGAAGTTCGCGAGCGACGCGAGCGCCACGTTGTACGCGCGGCCGATGCCGCTCTCCAACATTCCACCGCACCACACCGGAAGACCGGCGCGCTGGCAGATGTCGTGAATCGCGATGGACGGCGTGAATCCGCCGACACGACCCGGCTTGATGTTGACGATCCGGCCGCTGCCGAGCGTGATCATGTCTTCGGCGCGGTCGACGCTCGTGATCGACTCGTCGAGACACACGGGCGTGGAGAGACGCCGCTGCAACTCCGCATGGCGGACGAGATCGTCGTCGCCCAGTGGTTGCTCCAGCATGATCAGATCGAACGCGTCGAGCTGGGCGAGATGATCGGCGTCGCGCAACGTGTACGCGGAGTTCGCGTCGACCATGAGCCCAATGCTCGGACCGATCGCCTGTCGAACCGCGCGCACGAACTCGACGTCGCGGCCCGGTTCGATCTTCACTTTGATTTTTCGATAGCCGGCCGCGACCGCGGCCGTCGCACGCTCCGCGAGATTCGCGGGCGTCGCTTGGATGCCCAGCGAAATCCCCGTCGGGATGCGCTCTCGCACGCCACCAACCACCGCCGATAGCGGCCGCTGCTCCAACTCCGCGACCAGCCCCCAGCAGCCCATCTCGAGCGCTGCCTTCGCCATGTTGTGCCCGCGAATGTTCTCGCCGAGCAGCGCGTGCACGGCCGCAGGTCCCTCGACTGAGACGCCGAGCAATCGCGGCGCGAGCCATTCGGTGATCGCGAGCCAGGCGGTGTCGATCGTCTCCGAGCTGTAGATCGGACGTTGGAACGCGACACACTCCGCCCACGCGACGGCGCCGTCGCGGTCCGTCAGCTCGAGCAACGCGATGCGACGCTCTTGCATGACACCGGACGAGATCCGGAACGGCTCCTTGAGAGCGAGCCGGATCTCGCGCAGCGCAATGCGATCGACGCAGAAGGAGGTCATGCTCGCTCGCTCACTTCGCGCCGGTGTGCGGCTCGCGCCGCAGTACGTAGAACGCGCGCGATGCGAGCCGGTCGCGATGCAGCGCGGTCACTCGATACCCGTGGAGGAACGCCCACTGGAAATGCGTTCGTGTCGCCTGGCGCCAGCGGTTGAGTGTCTCGGGGCCCTGGGCGGTCACGGCATCCATGTCTCCCGGAATCTCGAGCAGCACCGCGGCAGGAGACTCGCCCTGGAAGATCACATCCCCCGCATGCGGCTCGGGCGTGAGAATCGGCGAGCGCGTGAGCGGCTCGAGGGCCGGGCTCGACATCGGCGTCGGACGCGGGCGGGCGTCCGTGGCGCACTCGACGATCAAGCGGTCGGTGGCGACGCCGAAGTGCAGCGGGCTGCCCATCGATCCGTACATGTCGACGACGTAGTCGATGACGCGCACGCCGAGCCGGTTGACGTTCAGATGAGCGTTCTTCGCCTGAAGCGGATCGAACGTCCAGAACTCGCGCTTGACGCCATGTCGTGCGAGCGCGGCGCGCTGGTATTCCTTGAGTCGACGTCCGATGCCCATCTCGCGCGCGTCGGACCGCACGCCGAGCATGTGCGACCAGTGGACGATCTCGTCGTTGCGCACGCCGGTGAGGCCGAACACGAAGCCGAGGAGCTGGTCGTCCGCGAGCGCGCCGACGAGCAGGCCGCCGACGTGCGACGACACTTGCAGGATCGACGCGGGCACGATGTCGCTGAACTCGCTGCCCCACACGGCGGTTTGCAGTGCGACGCACGCGTGATAGTCGGCCATCGAGACCAGCGGACGAAGGTGCACGCCGTGGGCATCGGGCTCCGTGAACGACGGGTCGGCCGGCAGCGTGACGGAGAGGTCGTGCGCGTGGGACATGGCGCTCGGACTGAGGCGAGAGGGTCGTAGCGCGCTAACAATAGATCGCGGTTTCGGAGGCCGCAATGGTAGACCAGCGTGGGTCCTGTATGGGTAGACCATTTTGGTATACCAAAACACAACCCCGGCATCGCCCGTCGTGTCACAGTGTCGCGGTCTTGAGCCTGGCTGTACATTGGGCATACATGCCCCCGACTCCTTCCCGCCGGTCGTCCCGGACGACGGCCCGGCGCGGCCACTCGACGGCCTCGAACGGCCGGTCCGACAACGTGTCGCTCGTCTACGATGAGCTGCGCCAGCTCATCGTCTGGGGGCAACTGCCACCGGGCGCCCGCATCGCCGAGCGCGTGGTGGCCGAACGACTCGGGCTGAGCCGCACGCCCGTGCGATCCGCGCTCCACCGGTTGCAGCAGGAAGGCTTCGTGGCGTCGAGCGGCGCGGGCGCGGAGCAGCGCTTGATCGTCGCGCCGCTCACGGCAGAGGATGGTCGAGAGCTGTTTCTGATCATCGGCCACCTCGAGGGCCTCGCCGCTCGCATCGCGTCGCAGCTTCCGAAGCCTCGACGCGATCAGGTCGTGCGGCGACTCCGCACGTTGAATCGCGACCTGGCCGTGGAGTCACGCAAGCAGACCAGCGTGAACAAGGCGTTCGACGTCGACATGGAATTTCATCGGTCGTACGTCGAGAACGTGGCCGGGTCGCGGGTCACTGCCCTGCACCGCGCGATCAAGCCGCAGGCCGAGCGTTACGTGCGGCTGTATGTGTCCACACTTCTTGATGAGTTGCCGAAATCGGTGACGGAGCACGAGGCTATCGTGCGCGCCATCGCGAAGGGCGACGGTGCGGCGGCGCAACGTGCGGTCGAGACGAACTGGCACAATGCCGCGGAGCGATTGGCCAGCGTCATCGCTGAGCACGGCGAGCGCGGGATCTGGCATTGGTGGAGTGGTCCTGCTTCGCGGCGGCGCCACTAGACAGCGAGCAACGCATACGGATGGGCGCGGACACTGACGGACAGACGCGGCAACTCGGTTGTGCCCGTCTGGTTGTGCCCGTGCCGTTCCGTGATGCGCTCGGGTTCGCTATTCCTCGGGCTTCTTCTTTTTGAAAAACCTGAGAAGCGTCGCGGCCGCGAACAATCCGATCCCGGTCCACTGCAGCAGGATGATCTCGTTCCGGATGCCAACTGCCCACACGACGATGCCGACGACGAGCAGCGCGAGCTGAATCTCCGTTCGGCGACCCATTGGCTACTCGCGGTGGGAGCGGTTGTACGACGGCCAGATCTTGGCGCCCGGCAGGCGCGCATCGCGCGCTTCGTCGTCCGGAACGTCCAGCACCATTCGAAGCAGCGCCGTCGAGTAGACTTTGCCCTGCGCGTCGGTTTTGAGCGATAACGTACCGCCGCCGTCGAGCGCGCCGTGCAAGAGAAAGTTGAGCGCCCCGAGATTCGGCAGCTCGAAACGCTCGACGTCGCCAGTGATGATGCCGTGGAAATGCTCACGAACGGCGTCGAGGGTCACGTACTTCTCGAGCACCGGATACCACTCCGGCTTGAGCGCGATGACGCCGACGTTGGCCGTGTCGCCCTTATCGCCCGACCGCGCGTGCGCGATGTCCAGGAGTCGCACTTTCATGTGAGCACCTCGACTGACGTCGAGACGACGGTCTTGTCGATGAGCGCCGGCCAATAGGCGACGATTTCTTCGACCTTCGGGCGTCCGCCGGCGAAACCAGTCACGGTTGGCGGCCCGTTGAGCACGAGGGGCGCGATCTCGCGCGTAAAGCGCTCCACCGCGGCCTTGTCGCTTCCGCGCACGCCGATGCGGAGCTGCACCTCGGGCGGATCGTTCACCGGACCCGCAAGTCGCCCGTGCGTCGACGAAACGCCGACGAACTCCGTGAGAATGTTCTCGAACCTGAGGCCGAGCATGGTGAGCCGCTCGCGAAGCACCTTGTCCGCGAGTCGTGCTTTGGCATACGCGTCGGGCCACGAGTAGACGAGCGTCCCGACCGCCTTGAAGCCGGCGCGATAGGCGATCGACACCTTGAGCTTGTCCGTCGCCGGTCGACCCTTGATGCCGAAGACACGAACGCGATCCTCGCCATCCGGCTCGAGGTGGATGCTCGTGAAATCGGCGATCACGTCCGGTGTGATGTACGAGTGCGGGTCGCCCATCTCGTACACGAGCTGCTCCGTCACCGACGGGACTGAGATCCGCCCGCCGGTGTTCGGATGCTTGTAAATGACGAACGTGCCGTCTTCGTGGCCTTCGACGATCGGGTAGCCGACGTTCGCGAGATCGGGAATCGTCTCCCACTCGTAGAGACAGTTGCCACCCGAGCACTGCGCGCCGCATTCGATGATGTGCCCGGCGATGATGCCGGCCGCGAGCCGATTCCAATCGTCGGCCTTCCATCCGAACTCGTGGCGGAGCGGCGCCATCGTGAGCGCGGTGTCCGTCGAGCGGCCAGTGATGACGATGTTCGCGCCCTTCGCCAGCGCTTCGATGATTGGAACGGATCCGATGTACGCGTTCGCCGACAGCACGCGATCGCGCACGGTCGACAGCGGCTCGCCGGTTTCCATGTTGGCGAGCGCATGCCCCTGCGTGATGAGCTCATCGAGCCGCGGGAGCAGATCGTCGCCGGTCACGACGCCGACCCGCACCTTGTCGGAGACGCCGTGCTTCTTGGCCACTTCGCGAATCGCGGCCGCGCACGCCGGCGGATTCACGCCGCCCGCGTTGGCGATCACGCGTACACCGCGCGTCGCGATCGCCGGCAGCACACTCTCGATCGCGCCGATGAAGTCTCGCGCGTAGCCCATTTTCGGATCGCGCTCCTTCTGCTTTTGCAGAATGCTCATCGTGACTTCGGCGAGGTAGTCGAGCATCAGGTAGTCGACATCTCCGCCTTCGACCTGACGTCGCGGCGCCTCGAGCCAGTCCCCCCAGAAGCCCTGCCCCGAGGCGACGCGGACCACGCGTTTCTTCGAACCGTTCGTGCTCAGGCTGCTCATACGTCGTCGAAATGTGCGGGAAGCACGAAGGCCCCCAGGTGAGGACCGCTGTTGTGAAGCGCGGCACGGAGCGCGAGCGCCAGCACCTCGCGCGTTTCTTCCGGATACACGATGGCGTCGATGAACCCGCGGGCACCTGCGTACCGGGCGTCGAGCTGATGCTCGTAGTCGGCGCGCATTTCCTTGATCGAGTCGGCCACCTCATCGGGCACAGACTTTCCCTTTGCTTTCGCCGCTTCGATCGCTGGCCCGTGAACGGCTTGCACCGCCGATTCGCCTTCCATCACCGCCATGCGACCCGTCGGCCAACTGAAGATGAAATCGGGGTCGAAGCCCTGCCCCGCCATCGCGTAGTAACCTGCGCCCGACGCGTGATTGACCGTCAGCACGATCTTTGGAACGCGCGCCGTCGCCATCGCTTCGACGAACCGCGCGCCGGCACGAATGATCCCCTCATGCTCGGCTTCAGGTCCAACCATGAAGCCCGACACGTCTTGCACGAAGAGAATCGGAATCTGCTCCCGGTCGCAGCGGTCGATGAAGTACGCGACTTTGTCGGCGCTCTCCGCGTAGAGAATGCCGCCGAACCGCGGCTTCTCGCCTGCGCGCCCCTTGATCAAGCCGCGCTGATTCGCGATGACGCCGACGGGAATTCCCATGATGCGCGCGTCGCCGCAGATCATCTCCTTCGCGAGATTGCCCTGAAATTCGTCGAGCTTTCCGTCGTCGAGAATCGCCGCGAGCAACTGATGCATGTCGTACGACATGCGATGATCCGCCGGGAGCAATTCGTACAGCGCGTCGGCCGACGTGTCATCCCGAGCGGAGCGAGGGATCTGCACTCCCGTCGGCGTTCCCTGCGGAATCATCGCGATGAGATCTCGCAACTTCTCGAGACAGGCCTCGTCGTTGTCCACCGCGTAGTGCGCGACCGCGCTGATCTCCGTGTGCGTCTGCGCGCCGCCGAGCGTCTCGCCGTCGATCGTCTGACCCGTGGCGCCCTTCACCAGATTCGGCCCGCCGAGTCCCATGAACGACGTGCCCTTCACCATCACGATGAGATCGGAGAGCGCGGGCAGATATGCCCCGCCGGCGATGCACGGTCCCATCACGGCCGCGAGCTGCGGAATACGCAAGTATTTCCGCATGATGGAATTGTAATAGAAGAGTCGGCTCGCGCCGTACTGCCCCGGAAAGACGCCGCCCTGATAGGGCAGATTCACGCCCGCCGAATCGACGAGATAGATGATCGGAATCCGGCAGCGCATCGCGATCTCCTGCGCGCGGAGCATCTTGCCGATCGTCTCCGGCCACCACGAGCCCGCCTTCACCGTCGCGTCGTTGGCGACGATCACCACTTGATGGTCGCGCACCGTGCCGATGCCGGTCACGACGCCGGCGCCGGGTGCCTGACCGTCGTACGCGTCGTGTGCGACGAGCAGCCCGATCTCCAGAAACCGCGTGCCTGGATCGCAGAGTCCGGCGATCCGCTCGCGGGCCGTCAGCTTTCCCTGCTTGTGCTGTCGCGCGATCCTGTCCGCCCCGCCTCCTTCCCTGAGCTTCGCTTCGAGTGCTCGAACCTCGCCGCTCAGCTCACGAAGTCGCGTCGTGGTCACACTTCCTGCCGCTCTCGCTCGGTGAACCACTCGCGGATGTAGTCGATGAGATCGGAGGTCGGCGTCCCCGGCCCGAAGAGTCGACCGATACCCTGTGCCTGCAGGGCTTCCATGTCTTCCTTTGGGATGATGCCGCCGCCGGTAATCAGGATGTCGTCGCGGCCTTGCTGCCCGAGCAGCTCACGAACGCGCGGAAACAGCGTCATGTGCGCGCCGCTCAGAATGGACAGCCCAACGACGTCGACGTCTTCCTGGACGGCGGCCGTGGCAATCATCTCGGGCGTCTGGTGCAGGCCCGTATAGATCACTTCCATGCCGGCGTCACGGAGCGCCGCGGCGACGACCTTCGCGCCGCGATCGTGACCGTCGAGGCCCGGCTTGGCAACGAGAACTCGAATTGGACGCATAACCGTCCAAAGCTAGCGGACCCGCCGAGCGCGGGGCAACGGATGACGTTGGGGGCCCTTCCGCGCGAGGACGAGCATCTCGCTCGAGCGGCGCGTCAGATCACGCGGCGTAAAGCCATCGAAGGCCGCTTCCACGATGAGCCCCGCCGCGGCACACAGCTCGGCGAGCCGTGTGGGTGTGTACAGACGGATGTGATGCTCGCGTTCGCCCGCGCCCGATGGACCGCTCCACGTCGTGTACACGGTGAGACGACCGGAGAGTGGATCGAAGTCGCGCTCCTGCGCGATGAGCGTTCCGTCACGGGCCTTCCACCAGTCGCGCTGAAGAAAACGCGCCATCACGCCGTCGCGATTGCCGCCGTGCCACACCAATGCGCCGCCTGGCTCGAGCACGCGTGCGAATTCATGAATGACGCGCGCATCGTCGGACGGCTCGGTGAAAAAGCCGAACGATGTGAACAGGTTGACGACGGCGGCGAACCGGCCTTTCCATTGCTCCGGCAGCTGGCGCATGTCGCCGCGAGTGTAGCGCAGCAGCCGTCCGGTGCCTCGCTGCCTGGCGCGCGCGAGCAGCTCTTTCGAGTAGTCAAACCCGTCGACGTCGAACCCGGCTTCGGCGAGCAGATGCGAGTGTCGTCCCTGGCCACACGGAACGTCGAGGATGCGCGAACCGGCTGGGAGACCAAGGAGATCGATCAAGCGCGCGACTTCGCGGCGATCACGCTCGAGCGCGAAGAGCGGCTCGTATTCGAGCAGGTATTGGGTGTCGAAGTAACTCTGCCACCACTCAGCGGATTGCGGTCGCTTCGGCATAGGATGAAGATATACCCAGCTTGTCATCCCGAGCGCCCCTCCGCCGCCATCCCGAGCGCCCCTTCGCCGTCATCCCGAGCGCCCCTTCGCCGTCATCCCGAGCGCCCCTTCGCCGTCATCCCGAGCGCAGCGAGGGATCTGCACGTCCAACCCAGAAGTGCAGATCCCTCGCTGCGCTCGGGATGACGCTAGAAGGGCTCGGGATGACAGATCCCTCCTGGAGCCACGCATGTCAGACGATCGTTCAATTTCTCGCCGCGATGCAGTCAAACTCGGACTCCGCGCCGGTGTAGCGCTGGCAGTCAGTCGCTCGGTGCTCGCCGAGTCCAGCGCCACAGCACGGCAGCAAGGCGGCCAGCTCATCACGCGGCCGATTCCGTCAAGCGGCGAGCGACTCCCGGTCGTCGGTATGGGAACCGCTGTCATCTATCAGAATCCCACGCCCGAGCAGATTCCGCCGCTCCGCGACACACTGAAGCTGTTCCCCGAGCTTGGCGGACGCGTGCTCGACACCGCGCCGTCGTACGGGCGCGCCGAAAGCGTGGTCGGCGATCTTTTGGCGGAACTGAAAAATCGCGACCGGTATTTTCTCGCGACGAAAGTCTCAGTGCGCGGCGGCGGCGATCGCGCCGCTGTGGTTGCATCGATCGACGAGTCGCTCCGCCGGCTCAAGACCGATCACATCGATCTGATGCAGATCTGGAACGTATCCAACCCGACCTTGATCGCGCCGATTCTCGACGAGTGGAAAGCAGCGAAGAAAATCCGCTACACCGGCATCACGAGCAGCTTCAAGGCTCAGTATCCGGATCTCGAAGCCGCCATGAAGGCGCACAAGTTCGATTTCGTGCAGATCGATCTCGCGATCGACAATCGCGATTCACAGGACCGGATCATCCCGCTCGCGGCCGATCTCGGAATGGCGGTGTTGGTCAACAGCCCGTTCGGTCGAAACCGCGTCTTTCAGAAGACGGCGGGCAAGTCGCTACCGGACTGGGCAAAAGAGCTCGACATCAACAGCTGGGCTCAGTTCGCGCTCAAGTACATCGTGTCGAACCCTCAAGTCACGGCGGCGATTCCGGGCATCGGCACGACGCAGTACCTTACCGACGACTTAAACGCGGCAAGGGGCAAGTTGCCGGATGCCGCGACTCGAAAAAAGATGGCAGAGTTTCTCGACCAGATCGTGTAGTTGGCTCGTTACGTTGGCCATCCCGAGCGAAGCAAGCGACCGGCAGGTTAGCCCCTCCACAGGCCTCTTGCTTCGCTCGGAATGACCAGCGAGCTAGAAGAACACAGGCTCGCGGTACGCGCCGAACACCGACTCCAGGGCCGCTCGAATCTCGTACAGCGTGGCATACCGCCGAGCCGCCTCGAGGATGAACGGAAATACATTCTCTGTGCCAGACGCTGCTTCCTTGAGCCGGGTAACAGCTTCGTCCACCGCGGACTGATCGCGCTCGGCACGCAGCTTCGCCATTCGCTCGCGCTGCGACTTTTCGGCCGATTCACCCACTCTCAGGATCGGAATGCTGAGCTCGGGTTCGTCGGTCACGAACTCGTTCACGCCGACGATCACGCGGCGATGCTGCTCGATCTCCCACTGCTGCCGCGCCGCCGACTCGGCGATCTTGCGCTGGAACCAGCCAGTTTCGAGGCCGCTCACGACGCCGCCCACCTCGTCGATCTGCTCGAACAGCGCCTCGGCTTCTCGCTCGAGTTGATCCGTGAGTGATTCGACGTAGTACGAACCGCCGAGCGGGTCGATCACATTTGGGACGCCGGTCTCGTAGGCGAGCACCTGTTGCGTACGCAGCGCGACCTGCACCGCTTCTTCAGTCGGCAGCGCGAGCGTCTCGTCCATCGAGTTGGTGTGCAGCGACTGCGTTCCGCCGAGCACCGCGGCGAGCGCCTGATACGCGACGCGCACGACGTTGTTCGTCGGCTGCTGTGCGGTAAGCGTCACGCCGGCGGTCTGCGAGTGAAAGCGCATGACCCACGAGCGCGGACTCTTCGCACCGTACTTTTCCTTCATGTGCCGCGCCCAGATGCGCCGCGCGGCGCGGAGCTTGGCGATCTCCTCGAAGAAGTCGTTGTGAATGTCCCAGAAGAACGAGAGCCGCGGCGCGAAATCGTCGACGTCGAGACCGCGAGCAATTCCGCGCTCGACGTACGTGAAGCCGTCTGCGAGCGTGAACGCGAGCTCCTGCGCAGCCGTGCTTCCCGCTTCGCGAATGTGATAGCCCGAGATCGATATGGTATTCCAGAGCGGCGCGTGCTTCGCGCCCCACTCGAAGCAATCGACGATGAGACGCAGCGCGGGCTCGATCGGAAAGCACCACGCGTGCTGCGCCATGTACTCTTTCAGAATGTCGTTCTGAATCGTGCCGCGAAGCTGATCGGGTTTGACACCCTGTTTTTCCGCGGCCGCGATGTAGAACGCCCAGAGGATGATCGCGGGGCCGTTGATCGTCATCGACGTCGACACTTTGTCGAGCGGGATGCCGTCGAACAGCGTCTCCATGTCGGCCAGGCTCGAGATCGCGACGCCCGTCTTCCCGACTTCGCCCTCCGACCGCGGATGGTCGGAGTCGTAGCCCATCAGCGTTGGAAAATCGAACGCTGTGGAGAGGCCGGTCTGGCCATGCTCGAGGAGAAACTTGAAGCGCGCGTTCGTATCGGCGGCGCTGCCGAAGCCGGCAAACTGCCGCATCGTCCACAGCTTGCCGCGATAGCCGGTGGGATGAATGCCGCGCGTGTACGGATAGACGCCGGGCACGCCGAGCGTTTCGGCGCTTTCCTTGTCGACATCGAGCGCCGTGTAGAGCGGCTCGACCTCGTTCGCGCTATTCGTGAAGGCGATCTCGCGGAGCTCACCCTTCGCGAAACGTTTTCGCCACTCGGCGACTTCGGCTCTGAGGCGTTCCAGCTCCGCGCGTTCGTCGGCAGCGGAGTCTGATTCGGCGAAGTCGTGCCGGAAACCACGTGTGGAAGTCATTCGCGATCCTGCGTCAGGAGATTGCCGCTGCGAGCGAGCAACGCGTCCGCGACGTCGAACGGATTCGTCGCGCCCGCCTCGAGCGCCGGGAGTTGCTCGTCCAACCACCGGTTGGTGTTGGTGTCGCGCCAGAGCCGTGATCGAACCCGCTCGTGAACGACGTCCACCACGCGTTCCCGTAACCGCGCCCGGCGGCGCTCCCTAAGTACCCCACTGCCTTCAAGATAAGCAAAATGGCGGTCCAACGCCCCCACGAGTTCGCCAATTCCCTCACCTTTCACCCCTACGGTGCGTAAAACCGGGGGTGTCCATTCGTCTGGATGGTCGGCCTTGGCGGCTTCGCGCGCTGCGCGCCCCGGATTCATGGCGAGTCGTTCGGCCTTCGTCATGGCCCGGCCGAGATCAACGCCGTGGTGTGCTGGCACGTTCTTGAGCGTTTTTCCATCGCGCAGGCCGAGCATGAGCTCCAACTCGTTGCGCAGGCGATCCGCGCCTGGACGATCGGCCTTATTGACCGCAAAAACGTCAGCGATCTCCATCAACCCCGCTTTGAGGGTCTGAATGGAATCGCCCGACTCCGGCACGAGCACCACGAGGCTCGTGTCCGCGGTGCGCGCGATGTCGAGCTCACTCTGTCCGACACCGACCGTCTCGATGAGAATGCGATCGAGCCCGAATGCATCCAGCACATCGCAGACTTCACGCGTGGCCGTGGCGAGCCCGCCGAGTGATCCGCGCGTCGCCATCGAACGAATGAAGACGCCTTCGTCGAGCGCGATGCTCTCCATGCGAATGCGATCGCCGAGCAGCGCGCCGCCAGTAAACGGCGACGTTGGATCGACGGCGACAATGCCGACCGTGAGTCCGAGCTCGCGGTAGGAGCGCGCGAGCAAACTCGTGATCGTGCTCTTGCCGGCACCCGGCGGTCCAGTGATGCCGATGCGGCGCGCGCGTCCGATGCGTGGCTGCAGTCGCGCGAGCAGCACATCGAAACCCGAGCGATGGTTTTCGACGATACTTACGGCGCGTGCGAGTGCGGCCTTACGTCCGTTATCGAAGTCGGCAAGGAGCCGCGTGGTACTGTCTGGCAGCGCGGGCGCGGTCATTTGGTGGGACGCGGCGGCGCGGGCTCGTCGTGCTCGTCGCGGATGTCTCCGACGAGCTCCTCTAATAGATCTTCGAGAGTGACTAGTCCCATGGTCTGGCCGCGATCATTGCGCACGATGGCGAGGTGTTGCCGCTCGCGAAGCATGCGGAACAGTAGCTCGTTACAGGGAGACTCGGGAGCCGCGAACGCGACCTGGCGAAGCGTGCTCGGTGTGTCGCCGTGTGCCTTGATGACGTCGAACGCGTGCACCATTCCGACGATCGCATCCAGCGTTCCGTGATAAATCGGCACGCGGCTGTAGCCTGACTGCGCGATCTGCGTCGCAAGCGTGTGCGCGTCGACACCGTCCGGCAGCGCGAAGATGTCGGAGCGCGGCGTCATCACGTCGTGAACGACCTTCTCGGTGAAGCGCACAACGCCGCTGATGATCGCGATCTCGTCGCGCTCACCGACACCTTCGAGCTCGCCCTCGCGAAGGAGGTCCTGAATCGTGTCGCGCTCGCTCGACGTCGGCGCTTCCGGACGCGTACGCACGAGCGGACGCGCCAACACGCCGCCCAACGCGATGACCGGCCGCATGAACAGGTCGACCAGGCGCAGAACCGGAAATACCAATGGGGCAATCGCCACGGGCCATCGCCGAGCGATCGCGCGCGGAATGAGCTGCCCGAACAGCACGACGGTTCCCGCGAGCACAATGCTGTTCCAAACCACATCGGCGCCCTCGGCGCCAACGTCGACGGCCATGCCTGCGAGCACGAGCGTGATCGCGACGCCCGCGCTCACGGTCGTCAACAGACGGTGCGGCCGCTCGAGATACGACACCGCCGCCGCCGAGCCACGCAGTTGTCGCTCGGCCCAATGGCGCAACCAAATGCGGCTCACCGTGCGGACAGCAACGCCGCCCGCCGTCAGCCAAGCGACGACGATGAGCGATGCCGTGAGTGGAATCGTGAAGAGACTCATGGTCGGGGCCGCGCTTCCACTGGCTCCATTCGCTCGAAGTACACGCGTTCGATGCGCCGCCGCCGCACGCGTTCCACCACGATTCTAAATCCTGAGCGAATCACCGATTCGCCGGATCTCGGCACGCGACCAAACAGCGCATAGACGAGACCGCCGACCGTCGTCACGTCTTCGATCCCGAAATCAGCGCCGACGAGCTCGCCCAGCTCGTCGACTGGCACTCCGCCGGAGACCCAGTAGCGCGTGGTGCCTTCCTGCTGGATTTGCGGCTCTTCGACGTCGTATTCGTCGCGAATCTCGCCGACGATCTCCTCGAGAATGTCCTCGATCGTCACGAGCCCCGCCGTGCCGCCGTATTCGTCGCTGACGATCGCGATATGTGTGCGGCTCGACTGAAAGTCGCGCAGCTGCGCGTCGATGCGCTTGGACACCGGGATGAACACGGGCGGGCGCGCGAGCGAGAGCCAACCGTTCGCCGGCTCCTCGTCGGCAACGATGGCCGGCAACACGTCCTTCGCGTAGAGGACGCCCGTCACATCGTCGAGCGTGTCGTGGTACACGGGCAAACGTGCGTGCTCCGACACGCGGATGCGGTCGAGCACTTCGGACCACGGCGTTGCCGCATCAATCCCGACGATGTCGACGCGCGGCGCCATGATCTCCTCGACGGTCGTCGCGCCCAGCGAGAACACGCCATGAATCAGCTCTTCTTCGGCCGACGACACCTCCGCCTCGGCCGCGACGACGTCCGCGAACTGCTCCGCGGACGCATCGCGCTGGGCTTCATTGTCTGGCGGCGGCGGAATGATCGCGTGCAGCGTCCGATCGATCGCGGCGCCGAGTGCCACCGCTGGACTCAAGAGGACGTTGACGCCTTCCGTAACGCCGGCGAGGCGCGCCTGCATCGACGATGGATTGGAGTAGCCGATCGCCCGACCAATGCCCTCTGAAATCGTGCAAATCACGATGGCGGATAACGCGGCGGCCGCTATTCGCTCGAGTCCGGACATGGCGTCGAACGGCAGCGCTTCCGCCAACGCCGCGCCCGCGGTGATGTACGCGAGCACTCGGCTCATGGACAGCGCACGATGCGACCGCTCCCGCTGGGCGAACGCCGCGTCCGAGGTCATGGAAGCCTCGGATGCGTGAAACGCGAGCAGTGCGCTGTCAGCGGTCGCGAAGACGGTCGCGAGGATTGTCGCCGCTATAACGATCAGCCACGCGTAGAGCGGCGTCATCGAGACGACCTCGACGTGCGAGGGGGTGCCAGACGCTCGAGCAGCTGCTCCTGCCGTCGCCACATGCGCGACGATTCTCGGCGATCGTCGTTCGGGTGATCGTGCCCGAGCACATGCAGCACGCCGTGAATCACCAGACGCGCTACTTCCTCACGAACCGAACGATCGCGCTCGGCGGCATTCCGACGCGCGACCGCGGGACAGATGTAGACGTCCCCGATCACCGGATCGGATCGCTTGACGCGATTGAATTGGAACGAGATGACGTCCGTGGCGCCCGAATGATGGAGGTGCGTACGGTTCAGGCGCGCCATGGTTGCCGCGTCGACGAGCGTGATCGAGATCAGTGCGTCGCGCACGCGCTCCGCCGCGAGCGCGCCACGCGCGATCGTGGCGATCGCCGCGCGCGAGAGCGGCGCGCGCACGTTGACGGCCGCCACATCGATGTCGAGGCTCATCCGAACGCGAACCTATTCGCCGCCATCGGCGGCGTACGCGCGCACGATGTCGCGAACCAGCCGGTGGCGAACCACGTCCGTCTCGTCGAAATAGTGGAAGGCAATGCCGTCGATGCCCGGGAGAATGCGTTCCACCTGCATCAAACCGGAATCTTCGCGCTTCGGCAAGTCGACCTGCGTCTTGTCGCCGGTGATCACCATCTTCGAATTCACGCCCAGGCGCGTCAGCAGCATCTTCATCTGCATCGTCGTGGCGTTCTGCGCCTCGTCGACGATCACGAACGCATCGCCGAGCGTGCGGCCGCGCATGAACGCGAGCGGCGCCACTTCGATGGTCCGTGACTCGAGCGCGCGCTGGATGCGCTCGAACGGCATCATGTCGTCGAGAGCGTCATACAGCGGCCGCAAATACGGATCGACTTTCGCTTGCATATCGCCGGGCAAAAAGCCGAGGCTCTCCCCTGCTTCGACGGCGGGACGCGCGAGCACGATGCGGCGAACGCGCTTTCGCGTGAGCGCGTCGACGGCGGCGGCAACGGCGAGATACGTCTTGCCCGTTCCCGCGGGACCAATGCCGACGACGATGTCGTTCTCCTGCATCTTTTGGAGATAGTCGGCCTGCCCCGGCGTCTTCGGCTGAATGACGCGACGAACGCCCGGCAATGCGATCCGGAGCCCCGGCGTGCCGTTGCCCGCGACGCCGTCGTCTTCGTCGCCGGTTTCGCCGCGGTCGACGACGTCGCCCAAACGCAGCACGTCGTCGGGCGTGAGCTCACGCCGCTGGCGCGCGCGCTCGATCATCCGCGTGGCAATGCCCGCCGCCCGTTCAACGAACTCTGATGGGCCGGAGATCGTCATCGTGTCGCCGCGCAGCGCGACCTTCACCCCGCCGAGTCGCGACAGCTCGACCAGGTTGCTGTCGTTCACGCCGGCGAGGGTGAGCGGGTCGGCGCCCTCGGTCGAGAGTCGTTGCGTGATACTGTCACTCACGCCGATCACCATTCACGCTGATGTGCAGATCGCGGAGGTCGTCGGACGGCACACGGGACGGCGCGCCCTCGAACAACGCCCGCGCGGCGGTGGTCTTCGGGAATGCGATCACGTCGCGGATCGATCCGGCGTTCGACAGCTGCATCGAGATGCGGTCGAAGCCGAACGCGATGCCGCCGTGCGGCGGCGCACCCGCGCGCAGCCCCTCGAGGAGGAACCCGAAGCGCGCTTGCGCCGTCGCCTCGTCGATGCCGAGCAAGGCGAAGATCCGCTGCTGGAGACGCGGGTCGTTGATACGAATGCTGCCGCCGCCGAGCTCCATCCCGTTGAGCACGAGGTCGTACGCCTGCGCGCAGGCGCGCTCCGGTGCCGTCTCGAGCAGCGGAATGTCTTCCATTCGCGGCGACGTGAACGGGTGATGGACTGCGCCCAGAGCACCGGTGGCCGGATCCTTGTCGAAGAGCGGAAAATCCGTAACCCACAGAAAGTGTTGCTCGCCAGCAGGAATCATGTCCAGGCGACGCGCGATGTCCTGTCGTACGCGATCGAGCGCCGGGCTCGAGACGTGATCCGGACCGGCGACGAACAGCGCGAGATCGCCGTCCTGGAGATTGAGCAGACCTGCCGCGCCCTCCGGAAGGAACTTCGCAACGGGTCCCTCGAGCGTGCCATTCACATACTTCAAACGCAGCAGGCCGAGTGCGCCGGCCTTCTTCGCTTCGGCTTCGATTTCGTCCTGCACTTTTCGCGACACATTTGCGGCGCCGCCGGGCACGCGAATGCCTCGCACGCGCCCGCCCTTCTCGAGCGCAGCGCGTGTGATGCCGAAATTCGCGCCGCGAAAGACGTCGCTCGCGTCGAAGAGCTCGAGACCGTAGCGCGTGTCTGGCCGGTCGATGCCGTAGCGCTCCATGGCCTCGGCATAGCGCATTCGTCCGAACTGCTTCGGTGGCTCGAGACCGGCTTCCTTCCAGAGCGCCTTGATGAGGCCTTCGCTCAACCGCAAAACGTCTTCCTGCCCGATGAACGACGCTTCGATGTCGATCTGCGTGAACTCGGGCTGCCGGTCGACGCGCAGATCCTCGTCGCGGAAGCAGCGTGCGATCTGGAAATACCGGTCGAAGCCGGAGACCATGAGCAATTGCTTATAGAGCTGCGGCGATTGCGGCAGCGCGTAGAACTCGCCGGGATGCACGCGGCTTGGCACGAGATAGTCGCGCGCGCCCTCGGGCGTCGGCTTCGTCAGAATCGGCGTCTCGATCTCGAAGAAACCGTTCTCCGTGAGATACCGACGCGTGACCTGCATCAGCCGGTGGCGCAGCATGAGAATCGCCTGCAGCTCCGGCCGCCGCAGATCGAGAAAGCGGTGACGCAAACGCAGCTCTTCCGCCGCGAGATTCTCGTTGCGGCCGCGTGCGACCGGGATCGCCGGCGGCGTCGCGGGGCCAACGACGCGAAGCGACGTCGCGCGCACCTCGACGTCTCCCGTCTCCAGCTCGGGATTCCGCATCGCCGCGGGACGGGCGACTACTTCGCCCTCGACGAGCACGACGGACTCGAGCCCAGCTGACGCCGCGGCGGAGCACACGTCCGGCGGGCAGTTCTGCGGATCGAAGGACACCTGCACGATGCCCGCGCGATCGCGCAGATCAACGAATGCCAGCCCGCCGAGATCGCGACTGCGATGCACCCAGCCGCCCAGACGAACGCGGGCACCGACGTGTTCGAGGCGCAGCGCACCACAGAGGTGCGTGCGATGAGTTGTCGCGAGAGGATCAGTGGTCATCTAGATGAATGATGGGCTGGGTGCTCGGCTCTGGAGTGCAGCGCGAACCGGACCAAATCGCGCCGGACAGCTCGGTCGACAGCGGCCGTCAGCGCGCCCAGTCTGATCGACGGACGGCGGGCCGAAAATGCGGATCGAGCCGGATGGGAAGCAGGTTCTGCTTCGGCACATGAGCCATGAGCGTTCAAAAAATCTACTGATACAAGGCGCGCGGCGGTAGATATTCGCTTGACCGGTGAGTAACCACTGGGTAACCTCAAGTATATGTCCCGCTTTATGTTCGCCGCGCTGGGCTCGATTGTTCTCGCGGGCTCCACGGCGGCCCAACAGGTCCCAGGCCGGGACCTGTTCGAGTTTCCGATCGGGCTTCTCGCAGAACCGGCAGCGCTCAGCTCGCGGATGCCCGCCACGTTGTGGAATCCGGCGGCGGCTGAGCTTGCGCCGCCGCGTCGCGCGGCATTCGGACTTGCCGAGCTATACTCGCCGCAAGAACAAGGCGTTCGGCTGGGGATGTTCGGAGCGTCGTACGCCCCTCGTCCGAATTTCACAGCGACTGCGTCCTTCGCGTCCGCATCGGTTGCCGACCTCTTGAGAACCGAAACCGATCCGCAGTCGCTCGGGGGAGAAATTCCGTATTCGTCGACACTCGTGTCCCTCGGCGTCGCGACGGCAACGCGATGGGTGACGCTCGGGCTTGCGGCGCGTTATCGCTACGGCGCTGCGGACGAGGATCGCGCCAGCACCTTCGCGATCGACGCGGGGGCGGTGATCGACCGAGTCGCGGGCACACCTGTCCGGTTCGCCGCGTCTACATTTCTCTTCAAGCCGACGAGCCACAACGACGACGCCTCGTATCAGCTCGCCGCGGACGTTCCGGTGTTGGCCGCCGATACGACCGCGTCACTGCGCGCGGGGTACGCGGCAAACTTCATGGGCATTCGCGGTCGCGAGGGCTACGCGTACGCGATGGGACGGTACCGGCGGCTCGACGTGAGTGCTGGAGTCGCGCAGGCGAATGCCTTCGGAAACACCGAGCTCCGCTGGCGCTTTGGGGCTGGCCTTCACTATGCCGGGTACACGGTGGCGATCGGCCGCGAGGACGGCGCCGCCGGATTGGGCGCGAGCTATCAGATTCTTCTCAAGCGTGTGGTCCCGTGACAGACGCCACGACCAAGGTCAACCTGCTGGAACTGCCGCTCGCAACGGCGGCTGAGCGCTTGCGCGACTTCATGGCGCGCGCCGGTCAGCCATCGTATCGAGCGAATCAGGTCGCGCGGCGGCTGTGGCTGAACCCGGCGCCATCGTTCGAGGCGATGACGGAGCTGCCGACGGATCTGCGCGATCTCCTCGCACAGGATTTCGAGCTGCCCCGCCTCGAGGTTGCCGCGCGACAGAAATCGGCTGACGGCACCGAGAAGTTTCTCTTTCGGCTCCACGACGGCGAAGCGATCGAGACGGTCGCGATTCCCGAAGGCAGCCGGCTCACGCTCTGTATCTCGTCGCAGGCGGGATGCGCGCTGCAATGCGCTTTTTGCGCGACGGGCGCGATGGGATTCACGCGGAATCTCACGCCGTTCGAGATCGCGGGACAGGTCCGTGAGATGGCCCTGCTCGATCCGCCGATCGACGTGACGAACGTCGTGTTCATGGGCATGGGTGAGCCGCTCATGAACTGGAAGTCAGTCGATGCGGCGCTCTCGATCCTGAATGATCCGGCGGCGCTCGGTATTGGCGCGCGACACATCACGATTTCGACCGTCGGCGTGCTGCCGGGAATCGTCGCGCTCGGAGAACGTCCCGAGCAATTCCGCCTGGCGATTTCGATTCATGCGCCAAGCGACGCGCTTCGCCGCGAGCTGATGCCCATCAACACGAAATATCCGCTCGCGCAGGTGATCGCGGCGGCGAAGGTCTTCGACCGGCGCGTCACGTTCGAATACGTGATGCTCGGCGGCGTCAACGACGGCGAGGAGCACGCGATTCAACTGGCGCAGCTCGCGCGCGAGTGTCGAGCGTTCGTGAATCTCATCCCGCTGCATCCCGGTGGTGCGCGCGGTTTCACGCCGTCGCCGCCCGAACGAATTCGCGCGTTCGCAAAGGAGATTCGAAAGCAGGGCGTCGAAGTCGCCGTGCGAAAAAGCCGGGGCGTCGACATCGCCGCGGCCTGCGGACAGCTACGGGTAGAACGGCTGGGCCGGCGGGCGCCACGTCGTGCCAAGAACGACAGCGATATCCAGGTAGCGTGAGCTGTCGGTGCGCGCTTGAATGCGCGCAGTGCCGAGTGCGCGAGCGACGCGCTTGGCCCAATCGGGATGGCCGGACAGATCGAGCACGAGCGTGGTGTCTCGCGCGTCGTTGATCGTTCCGGTCTCGACGACGTCGAAGCCGTGATCGCGTAAAACCTGCGTCGCACGGCGCGCGAGCCCGCGCGTGCTCGTGCCGTTCAACACCTGGACCCGAACCCGCACGCTGTCAGGCGCGCGATCGGGAGCCGCGATCGCGGTGACGCGATGGCCACTTTTGCTTCGAACGGCGGTCGCACCAATGGGCACGAGTACAAGCGCCGCGATCCCGACCAACTGCCACCGCTTCATCGAAAGGAGTTCCAGAGCGCGACAGTTTCGGGAAAAAGCGAATGCCCTTCGTGCAGCGACCACTCGAGCTTCGCGCGCACGACCTGCTCGAACACGCCGTCGAAATCCGCCGGCACCTGCGACGCGAGAAATGCGCGGCTGCGCTTGGAAAAGCTGCGCCCCGGCTCGAGGAAGTCGGCCATGTAGAGCGCGCGACCGGTGCGGTCCCAGTTGAGATAACCGATCGTGTGATAGCGCACGGCATCGAGCACACCCTGGCGTGTTTCGCCATCGCGCTCGAGACGCGCCGCGGCGGCCGGGCCGTGCAGCATCTGCGGCTCATACGCGACGTTGCCGACGAGTGCGCGAAGCTCGGCGTCGGACGCGTCCTTGAGCGCGTCGTGAAAGCGGCCCGCGTCGATCCACGCGCGCCGCTCTTCGCTCGAGATCTCGAGCGCGTCGGCCCAGTCGGCGAGCAGCGACGTGACGCGCGCAATGTGGCCTTTGCGCTTTTCGTTCACGTTCGCCCACGGCGGAAGCTCGAACGTTGCGACTCCGGTGGTGACCGTCAGTGTCATGGCGTCGTTTCTCCCCGCAGCTCGGCGAGCTCTCGCTGCCAGAAGTCCCGGTTGGGCAACTCGGCGTGTGGTACGCGTAGATCCGGCTCGTCCACCACCTGCCGTGCGAAGCAAACGATGTCGAGATCGATCGTGCGCGACGCCCACCGCTCGTGGCGGGTGCGCCCGAGCGATCGTTCGATCTCGTGCAAGCGTTCCAGCAGCTGTCGCGGAGTCAGTGTCGTTTCGAGCGCGATCATTTGGTTCAGATACTTGTCCTGCGGCAGACCGCCCAACGGCTCGGTCTCCTCAATGGACGATTCGCCAATCAGCTCGCTACCAACAGTCGACGCCAACGCCGCCCGCGCTCCAGCCAGGTATGCTCGCCGATCGCCAATGTTGGAGCCGAGCGCGATGTACGCCACGTCGATCACGTCTCGTCTGCCGAGCGATCGACGACGACCTCGGCGTACGACAGCGGCCCTGGCAGCGGCACGTGAATTTTGCGCACGGCGACGCGCGCGGAGCGCACGCGTGGATTGAGGGCGAGCGCCGCTTCGGCCAAGCGATCGGCGATCTGCTCGAGATAATCCGTGTGCTCCTTGACCGACTCGGCGGCGACATCGTAGAGCTTCCGATAATCGACGACCGACGCGCCCGTCGATTCAGCAATGCGCACGATGAGATCGATCTCCACCGGCTGCCGCACGTGCTGCTCGTGATCGAGAATTCCAACCAGCGCATGAAAGCGCATGCCGCGGAGCGTGATCTCTTGCATGGTCGTGGTGAGGGTCAGGTCGCGTCGATCGCGGCGCGCAAGGATGCGGTCAGCTTCGCCGCGGCGTCTACGCTTTCACCCGCCGCACGGACGATCGCACTTCCGACGACGACTCCGTCAGCGATGCGAGCGACAGCGGCGGCCTGTTCGGGGCGCGACACGCCGAAACCGACGCACACGGGTAGCGTGGATGCCGAACGGAGCCGCTCGACGGTCTGCGGCAGCTCGTCGGGAAGTCGCTCGGAAATTCCGGTGACGCCGAGTCGGCTGATGAGATAGACGAATCCACTGCCGTGCGAGGCGATCTCTCGCATGCGTTCCTGCGGCGTCGTCGGCGCGACGAGGCGAATGTACGAGAGTGGGCCGCTGCCGACCCACGCCTCACGCTCCGGATCGGCGCCGACGGGAAGATCCGTGAGCAGAAGACCGGAGAATCCAGCCTGCGCCAGGCGGTCGAGCGCGTCGGTTCCGGCCGCGATGATTGGATTGAGATAGCTCATGAGCACGAGCGGAACCTTCGGCTGTGCTCGCGAGGCGAGATCGAGCAATCGGTCGAACGTCATTCCGTGCTCCAGGGCGCGCTGCGAGCTCGCCTGGATGATGGGCCCATCCGCCATCGGATCGGAGAATGGAAGTCCGAGCTCGATGACATCGGCGCCCGCCGCTTCGAGCGCCGCGATCAGCTCGATCGTGCGCTCGGCGTCCGGGTATCCTGCCGTGATGTAGGGAACGAGCGCGCGTCG
>Ga0070679_100000437_pt1 | contig 35450 bp, 35 predicted proteins | sample KBSC63BmetaG_FD_65652 | JGI IMG/M metagenome (GOLD analysis project Ga0070679, IMG submission 65652) | Corn rhizosphere microbial communities from Kellogg Biological Station, Michigan, USA - KBS C6-3B metaG | ecosystem: Host-associated > Plants > Roots > Rhizosphere | place: USA: Michigan... | reverse complement strand
GTAGCAAAAAGTTTTTTATAAAATTCTTTAAACAGGGGATAATCATTTGCGGCATATACAGGCTTTTCAAAATCAACCTTTATTCTTAAATCTACTGAATTACTGTCGGCCTGCATGATACGCTGTAACACAATACTGGTATCGGGCATTATCATTTTAATATTTTTAGGAAGTTCTTCAAATTCATAACCTGCTGGTATAAAAACTTTACCTACAATCTGGAAAGATCGTTTATAACCAAAATCAATGTTAGTGCCCCTTTCATCTGCTATGAATGGATTTTTTTCGAGGCCCTGGAAAAGATTTAAAGGAAAATATTGATAGTCGCCTGTCTGATTTACCGGGAGTGAAAAATGTAATTTTTGTTCAAGGGGCAAAGTATCTATATCGGCATTATTCACTTCAATGCTATCAACCTTTACGCCAGTAAAAGCTTTTGAAAAATAATCATCAAAAGCACTTTTATCTTCTTTCCATTTTTTTACGCGGGGGTTTTTTGAGTAGCCATAACTGTAAACAGTTGCTTCTCCTTTCATAACTCCCTCCGGAGTAATCTCAGAAAAAAGAGAAACCACGTTTTCATATTTATCTTTATCATCATCCAAAGTAATCCAGCCACCTATCTGCTTGTCTACTACAAAAGCCTGGTTATTTATTACATCGTAAGGAATAAGATAAGCAGGATTGTATTTATCTGCGCCGTTTAAAATATATCTTTTTCCATCTGCAAAAACGCAGGCCATTGTATTATTAAACTGTTGCAAAAAAGGATAAAGCGTATTTACTTCTCCATTGTCTTTTGTGCTTACTAAAAGTGGATATACTTTTATTCCTGCATCTTTTAAAAGATTAATTAAAATAAAATTAATCTCGCTGTTAGTACCCGATTTTTTATCCCAGGCTGATTTAATTCCGTTGGTAGAATACAAGCTCTCTCTTCCATTCCAGTTCATATTGCGCTGAACGTAATCATAAATGGCAAGCATTTTTTTATAATCGCTTTTTAGAAGTTTTAATGAGTCATCGAGACTTCCGGTGTGAATATTTTTTTTGAATTGTCCTCCAAAATCTTCTTCATCGAGTAACTGCTCGGTAAGCTTTGGCCAGGTTGACATTACCTGTTGGGTTTCGCCACTTGGATATATAATTTCGGCCAGCTGAAAAATTACCCGTTGCAGATAATCCTTTGCAGCGCCCATGTACGGCTCATCTTTAAGGGCAGGCACATTGTTTAGCGAATAGGTGCGTACTATTGAATTGTAAGTGAGAATGCCATGCGGCGTGGACATCTGGTCCGGAACTTCGTCTTTTAAAACTGTTACATCCTGATAAGTTAATACCTGGTTTACAAACCTGAAAATAGAAGGGACTTTTATTCTGTACATACTTAACCGGGTAGGTATATCGTCCTGGAAATACCAATCATCAAGGTCTTCAATAGATTCTTTTTTATCAGAATACTTATATTCAATTACGCTTCCTACTTTTACATCCGGCATTGTAAAAACCACTTCAGAAATTCTTTCATCAATTGGTTTTTTATAGATGGAAGATTTTTCTAGCTTCGTAGTAACAATGTTACCGGAGTTATCGAGATTGTAAGTAACCGCCGAAATATCAGTTATATTTTCATAACCAAGTTTGCTGAAAAATCTAAGTTTTATATTCGCATTATCAAGTCCCTTATCTTTTAAAATTTTTATACGAACTCTTCTTTTTGTTTCGATGGCAAAAATATCCTTGCCGTTGGTGTATTGCACATCTCCATAGTCTAACAGCTTGTATGCAACTGCATCTTTATCAAATTCGCATTCAGTAGTAGTAAGATCAGCCTTATCAATTTTTCCAAAGGCAGGTAAGTCTTTTTGGGCAAAAATTGTACTTGTGGTGGTTAATAGCATTGCTGCTATTATAGCTTTTTTCATAAATTAATTAGTTTGGGTTAGCGACGTAAACGATAAAATACTTGAAAATCCAATTTCTTTATTTTTTATATGAGAGAACGCTTTATGAAATATGTTATTGTGAAGGCCATTAATATGTTTTGTGATTTCCCGATGCCATACCCGGCAGGACATTTATTTATTAAGGATAAAGACGCTACTTTCTTCTAAATTACCAGCAAAAGCGGGGCGAGTAAATAAATACAAAAAAGGGAAGTGGGTAGCCTGCAAAGGAATATGAAATTTAGTGTAGCCAAGGCAGACCTTGATCTCCATCCTGAACCTTAATCAGTCGATTCAAAATGCCTTTTAATAAGAACAAAAAACCAATATTGCACTGTCATCGGCATACTTTATTTTTGATGTTTTAATATTTAATAGATATCGGTACCTCAAATATTACAGGTAAATTTTTTATAAATAAATCTTTCCTTTTTCTATTTTAATAACATTTTTCTTTTCCAAATTCTTAATAGTCCTGATAACTGTTTCTACCCTGAAGCCTATTCTGTCTGCTATTGCCTGGCGTGACAGTTCAACTTTATGGTCAAGTTTGCTTCGGCTTCCGCTTTCTTTTAAAGTTTTAAACAAAGCAGTTATCCTTTGTTCGGGCGTATAAAGCGTTATAGCTTTTGCAAGCTGCGCTTTATCATAAACCCTTTGGGCAAGCACTTTTGAAAAGTGAAAGCTGATGTCAGGGTATTGCATCAATATTTTTATGAATTCCTCCCGCGGAAGTTTTATTAACTGGGTATTTTCAATAATTACCGCAGTTGCCGGATAGGGCTTATTAATAAGTAAAGAAGGCTCTCCAAAAGACTGTCCATTGGTAAAAACTTCATGTATGAATTCTCGTCCATTCTCATTTATGCTTACCATTTTAATATTGCCTTCTATAACCTGGTAATAAAATTTGGGCATATTTCCTTCAAAAAAAACATTTTGATTTTTTAGATACTTCCTGATAATGCCGCCTTTGCTTAATAATAGTTTTTGGGAAATCATACAATTTTCAAATGTAGATAGGCTGAACCGCAGAATAAGTGACGAAAAACATACGTCTTAATGATATTACTCATTAGAGAAAATAGATGGCCTTTGTAAACTTGCATCTCAATAAAAAGCAATCTTAAAATTACAGTTTATGAAAAAATTATTTGTATTGAGTATTATCACATTTTTTATGGCAGCTTGTGGCGGTGGTAATGCTGGTGAATCAAAAGAACCAGATGCTGCTGTGGCTGATTCAGGCGGTGAGAAAATTCCAAATCCAGGTGGAAGCGATGTTGCAGCTTACGATCCCAACAGGGGCACCGGTAAATTTACTCATGTAGATGTAGCCGATAAATTAGATCCGCAAATGGCTACTTCCGGTGAAAAAATCTACGGAGTAAAATGTGCAGGCTGCCATAAGCTTACAGGTGAAAAACTGGTTGGGCCGGGATGGAAGGGTGTTACAACACGGCACAAACCAGAATGGATCATGAACTTTGTTACCAATACCGATGAAATGATAACAAAGGACCCCAAAGCGCAGGCTATGCTCGAAATTTGTCTTGTGCGCATGCCCAATCAAAATCTTACTGATACAGATGCAAGAGATCTTCTGGAATTCATGCGCAAAAACGATGGCGTAAAATAAAATCAAACTAACAACTTTATATCACACATAATTCATTTCAAATGAAACAGAATAACTATGTCTTGTATGTTTTAATAACACTAGTTTTATTCGTCAACTTAAACTCCTGCAAGCCAAAAAATACTTCAGATGCAGTTAGCGGCGATGCTGCGCAACAAACATATATAGCACCAGGAAAATATGACCAGTTTTATGACTTTGTTTCCGGCGGCTTCAGCGGACAAATGAGCGTTTATGGGATACCGTCAGGAAGGCTGCTAAAAATAGTTCCTATATTTTCTGTATTCCCCGAGAACGGTTATGGCTATAGTGAAGAAACGAAGCCTATGCTAAATACTGCTCATGGTTTTGTTCCCTGGGATGATCAGCATCACCTGGAACTATCCCAAACGAATGGCGAAATTGATGGCCGTTGGATCTTTGCCAATGCTAATAATACACCCCGTATTGCCCGGGTGGATTTAACTACCTTTAAAACATCAGAAATATTGGAACTACCCAATAGCGCCGGCAACCATTCTTCACCCTTCATTACTGAAAATACCGAATACGTAGTGGCAGGCACCCGCTTTGCCGTTCCAATGGACAATCAAAACGGAGATGTTCCTATCAATAGCTACCGCAAAAATTTTAACGCTTCCATCAGCTTCATTTCTGTTGATAAAAATACAGGTAATATGAAAATTGCCTGGCAGCTAAGAGTACCGCCCGTTGACTTTGATCTGAGCCATAGCGGTAAAGGTCCGTCACATGACTGGTTTTTCTTTTCATGTTATAACACTGAACAAGCAAATACTTTGCTGGAAGTGAACGCTTCGCAGCGTGATAAAGATTTTATACTGGCTGTGAACTGGAAAAAGCTGGAAGACCTTATTAAGCAGGGGCAGGGTAAAAAAGAAGCCGTTCAATATGCGCATAATGTATATGATGAAAAAGTTCATGCGGCCACTTCTACCATTGAAAAAGAAGTAACCGTTTTGGATGCGAAAGATTTAAAAGACATCTGTTATTTTATTCCATGTCCAAAATCGCCACATGGCTGTGACGTAGACCCAACAGGAGAATACATTGTAGGCAGCGGGAAACTGGCAGCTTTAATTCCGGTATTTAGTTTTACGAAAATTCAAAAAGCTATTGCTGATAAAAAATTTATCGGCAACTATGAAGGAATCCCGGTAATAGAATACGCAGCTGCTTTATACGGCGAGGTAAAGAAACCAGGCCTTGGCCCATTACATACCGAGTTTGACGGAAGAGGCAATGCCATCACAACGATGTTTGTTTCTTCAGAAATTGTAAGATGGAATATTAAAGACTTAAAAGTGATTGACAGGCAACCTACCTTTTACTCACCGGGCCATTTATCCATACCTGGTGGAGATACCAGGAAGCCCAATGGTAAATATGTAATTGTTTATAATAAAATAACCAAAGACAGGTATTTGCCAACGGGCCCTGAACTGGCGCAAGCTGCACAGTTGTTTGATATCTCCGGGGATAAAATGAAACTCCTTCTCGACTTTCCAACAGTAGGCGAGCCGCACTACGGCCAGGCCGTTGAAGCTTCTTTGATAAGAGATAAGTCAGTTAAGTTTTTTGATATAAATAAAAATGAAAATCCTTACGTTGCCAAAGGCGAAAAAGAAGCTAAAGTGGTAAGAACCGGTAAACGCGTGGATGTGTACATAACCCAAATACGTTCGCATTTTGTGCCTGATAATATTGAAGGAATTAAGGTGGGCGATGATGTTTACTGGCATGTAACTAACCTGGAACAGGATTGGGATGTGCCTCATGGGTTTGCCATCAAATCTGCACCCAATCTTGCAGAATTATTGGTAATGCCGGGTGAAACACAAACAATCAAATGGAGTCCTCAGACAACAGGTATGTTTCCATTCTACTGTACTGATTTTTGCAGTGCACTTCACCAGGAGATGCAAGGCTACGTTAGAGTTTCAGCCGGTAACAGCAATGTACCGATTACTTATACTACCGGTACGAATGTGCCTGACTCATCTAATACGCCACCGTTGCTTACTCAATAAAATAAAATAGAGCAGCGGCTTTACCGCTGCTCTATTCATTTTCATTTTTTATATACCATGAAAAAAAAATCGTCTATACATAAAATAAATCGCCTATTGCTTATTGCCGGTGCAGTAGTTCTATTTATTGTTATGGTTGTGCCCATGTGGCGAATTGATTTGCAAGCGCCGCAATATCCCGAGGGATTGCAATTGTTTATATATCCCAATCGCCTGGCGGGTAGTGTAGATATCGTAAACGGATTGAACCATTATATCGGGATGAAACCCTTGCGTACAGAGAATTTTATTGAATTCACTTTACTCCGTCCTATAATTTTTGGTTTTGCATTTTTGCTTTTATTAACTGCTTTTATTAACAAGCGCGGAATGCTTAATACTGTGTTTGTTTTATTTGTTTTGTTTGGCATTATTGCTATGATAGATTTTTGGAAATGGGAATATAATTATGGCCATAACCTTAATCCAGATGCGCCGATTATTGTTCCGGGAATGGCGTATCAGCCACCGCTGATAGGGTTTAAACAGCTACTGAATTTTGGTGCATACTCTATTCCGGCCATTGGCGGATTGTTATTTGCAGGAGTTGGTTTAATGCTCTTGGTGATGACGGTTGTAGAATATAGACTGCATAAAAAAGTCGCTTCAATGTCACGAATGGCTGTGGCGGCGATCCTTGCACCACTTCTATTTTTTGTAGCTTCCTGCAATACAGAACCTAAACCAATTACTGTTGGCAAAGATGTTTGCAGCTATTGTAAAATGCCGGTGAGCGATAATCGCTTTGGCGCGGAAGTAATAACAACTAAAGGCAAAATTTATAAGTTTGATGATTCGCATTGCATACTTTCCTTTTTGCATGATGCAAAGTTTCAAAGCGAAAAAAATTATGCAATTTATTTTGTCGATTTTTCAGGAGACCATTCTTTGATTCCTGTATCTAAATCTTTATTTCTAAAAAGTCAGGCGCTTAGAAGCCCAATGAACGGGAATATTGCAGCCTTTAATAATGCAGATAGTTTACAAATGGCCTTTGATAAATATGCCGGCGGTAAACTTAACTGGAATGAAGTCTATAAACCATGAAGAGATTTATTATAATAGCCGGTTTTTTTATGCTGCCTCAAAGCATGCTTTTAGCCCACGTATATATAGTTAAAAAAAATACGGCAATCAGTTCTGTACAGGGCGCTATCAATATGGCTCATGCGGGAGATACCGTAATAGTAATGAGCGGCACTTATGCAGAAAATAATATTGTTATCAATAAACCTTTAGTGTTAACAGGTAAAGATTATCCGGTATTGGATGGCCGGCACACTTTTGAAATTATTTCTGTTAAAGCAAATAATGTAGTTGTCGAAGGATTTAAAATTGCACATTCTGGTGTATCAAGCTTAAATGATATTGCGGGTATTAAAATATACGAGGCAAAAAATATAGTGATAAGAAATAATGTTTTAAATGATACCTTTTTTGGAATTTACTTACAAAAATCAGTTAATTGTCTTATTGAAAACAATAAACTCACTGCTTATGGCGCTACAGACCAGCAAAGTGGAAATGGTATACATTGCTGGCAAAGCGACAGCCTTCGTATTATCGGTAACACTATTACAGGCCACAGAGATGGAATTTATTTTGAATTCGTTACCAATTCACTTATCTGGAGAAACATTTCCAAATTAAACTCGCGGTATGGTTTACACTTCATGTTTTCGCATAATGATGATTACATAGGCAATGTTTTCAAAAATAACAATGCCGGTGTTTCAGTTATGTTTACGCACGGCGTAAAAATGTTTAATAATATTTTTGAAGATAACTGGGGCGACGGATCTTATGGAATTTTTTTAAAAGAAATAACAGATAGTTATATTTCCGGCAACAAGTTCCTTCGAAATACCACAGGTATTTTTATGGAAGGCGCCAGCAGGGTAATCGTTACAAAAAATGAATTTAGTAAAAATGGATGGGCAGTGAAGATCCAGTCCAGTTGTCTTGATGATACACTTAATTACAATAATTTTTTGGGTAATACTTTTGACATCGCCACCAATGGTTCGCTTGTATTGAGCAATTTTAATTGTAACTATTGGGATAAGTATGAAGGATATGATTTAAACCGCGATGGCAAAGGTGATGTGCCTTACCATCCTGTCAGCATGTTTTCTATGATCGTTACTGAAAACCCAACCGCTATGATTTTATTCAGAAGTGTAATAGCCACCTTATTTGACAAAGTTGAAAAAATTATTCCCGGACTTACTCCGGAAAATTTGATAGATAATTATCCTTGCATGAAACCTTTACATTTATGATTATCGCTAATAATGTTACAAAGAAATTCGGCAAACTGGTTGCACTTAATAATGTGTCTGCTACGTGTAACAGGGGAGAGTGCATTGCCCTGATAGGCCCTAACGCAAGCGGTAAAACCACCTTAGTTAAAAGTATTCTTGGCATGGTAGTGCCCAACAGCGGTTTCATCACCTTTAATGGCAAGAATATTTTGCATGATTGGCTTTACAGGAAGCAAATAGGTTACATGCCTCAAATAGGCCGTTATCCTGAAAATATGACAATAGGCCAGGTGTTGAGCATGATGAAAGACATCAGGAGCAATAACTATCAGTCAGGCATAGACGAAGATTTAATAAAAGCTTTCAAACTACCGGATTTATTTCAAAAGAGAATGCGAACACTTTCCGGCGGCACCACACAAAAGGTAAGTGCTTCGCTGGCATTTCTTTTCAATCCAGATGTTTTAATATTAGATGAACCTACCGCGGGTTTAGATCCTTTAGCTTCCGAAATTTTGAAAGAAAAAATCACTGCCGAAAAGGAGAAAGGGAAACTCATATTAATCACATCACATATACTAAGCGAACTGGATGGCATTGTTACACACGTTATTTATATGCAGGAAGGAAAAATATTATTTCATAAAAGTATTGATTCACTACGTGAAGATACCGGCGAAGAAAAATTATCAAAATCCATTGCTTCTGTGATGAAAAAAAATAATTAGCATGAAAAAAATTATTAAATATGTAATTACAGATATCCTTAGAAATAAAATTGTAATCGCATACACTCTGCTTTTATTAATTATTTCATTTAGCGTTTTTACCTTGCAGGACAATTCAGATAAAGGCCTCCTGAGCCTGATGAATATCGTTCTAATCATCGTTCCTCTTATTTGCATTATTTTTTCAACTATTTATATTTATAATAGTGCTGAATTTATAGAACTGCTGGTAAGCCAGCCATTGCAACGCAAACATCTTTGGCTAAGCCTTTTTGCAGGAGTGGCTATCGCGTTGACACTTGCATTTTTTATTGGAGCGGGTATTCCGGTTCTTTTATATTCTTTTACACCTGCCGGATTAATATTAATAGGAGTGGGGTTACTGTTAACACTCATTTTTGTGGCAATTGCTTTACTGGCAGCCGTTTACACCAGGGATAAAGCTAAAGGCATTGGCCTGGCGGTTTTAATGTGGCTTTATTTCTCCATCATTTTTGATGGTCTTGTTTTATTCATCCTCTTTCAGTTTGCAGATTATCCTTTAGAAAAACCGATGCTTATATTGAGTGGCCTGAATCCTATTGATATGGGTAGAATATTGATTTTATTGAAGATGGATGTTTCTGCATTAATGGGATATACAGGGGCTGTTTTTAAAGATTTTTTCGGAACATCGTCCGGCCTCATTATCACGCTTTTCATTATGCTTCTATGGATACTAATACCGGTAAGTTTATCTGTACGAAAATTCAGGAAGAAAGATTTATAAAATTTGATTTCATAAGGATAAAAATTATAGCCGTTTTTCTTTGAAGGCTTTTCAATATCGTTTACCTCCGATGCAAATTATGACCAGATTAAATTTGAAGAATAAAAGTACTTTAATACTTTTATATTAAAACGATTACCTTTACAAAACAATTAAATATATAAACATGGAAACATTATCAGCAGAATCGCGAATACTAAATGTTACAGCAATAGAGCCTAAACTAAAGCATCCAACCATCTTTAAGAAGTTTGATGTGCTGGAACCAGGTGAAACTCTTACTATTCACAACGATCATGATCCTAAACCGCTTTATTACCAGCTTTTGGGCGAAAGAGGAAATATTTTTACATGGGAATACCTGGAAGAAGGTCCTCAATTGTGGCGAGTAAATATTTCAAAAAAGCTTTCCGGCTCAAGCGATGAAACGCTTGGAGAAATTGCTGCAAAAGACTTGCGCAAGGCAGAAGTATTTAAAAAATACGGCCTCGATTTTTGTTGCGGTGGAAAAAAAACAGTAAGGGAAGCCTGCCTTGAAAAAGGTCTTGATGTAACGAAGGTAGAACAGGAATTGCAGGTGGCTGATAAAAATATAGCTTCCTCACGCCCTTTGCCTTACAATGAATGGAGCCTTGATTTCATGACTGATTATATTTCGAATACGCATCATCGTTATGTAAGAAAAACCATACCCGATTTAAAATCTTATGGCGCAAAAGTGGCAAGTGTGCATGGCAACCTGCATCCTGAATTGCACAAGATGAACCGACTCGCAGATGAAGTAAGCGATGAGCTGGCATCGCACATGTTGAAAGAGGAAGCTGCCTTATTTCCTTATATAAAAAGCCTTGTTGCTGCAAAAAATGAAGGCACCCGTTTACAGAATGTAAATTTTAAAAGCGTTCAGTCGCCCATAGATATGATGGAGCATGAGCATGAGTCTGTAGGGAAAAAGATGGAAGAAATAAGATTGCTTAGCAAGAACTATTTATTGCCTGAGGATGCATGTGCCAGTTATTCTTACTGGTTTAAAACATTGGAGGAATTTGAGAACGATCTTCATCTTCATGTACATTTAGAAAATAACATATTATTTCCAAAGGCACTTGATTTAGAAAAAGAATAAACTTTGGAAAGCCACCTTGATTATCCATAGCAAGACCCTGCTTGTATGTTATTGGGAGGCATTCTAATACATCGGCGGGCCTTCTTTTGCTGAGATGTTATGGGTTTTAAAATCGTTTATATGAAAACAAAAGCGCTTATTTTTTTATTCACCATTGCATTGTTTGCCTGCAATCAAAGTGAAAATAATACTGAATCCCAAAGCGACGAGATCAATTCATCAATGACAGATACCGCGATGGCTTTTAATAATGGCGTTAAGTGGAAGGCAGATTCTATTACCAATCACAATGTGATTCAGCTTAAAAATACGGCGGATATATTCCGGGTAAAGCCTTTTCCACCGTTAGTCACTTACCAGTTGTTGGGTAGTGATCTTTCAAGCAATGTAAATACGATAATACAACAATGCAAAATGAAAGGGGAAGCCCACGAAGCTTTACATAAATGGCTTAGCCCGATATTAAGTCAATCAAACCAGTTAAAAAGCGTAGCGGATACAGCAGCTGCAAGAAAAATTTTTGACAACGTTGCCAGGCGGATAAATGCTTATTACCAATATTTTGAATGACATGACTATAAATGCAGATACAAAAATTGCCTCACTACTAAAACAAAATCCCGGGGCATTGAATGCTATTATAAGCATTAATCCCAGGTTTGAAAAATTGCGTAATCCTCTGTTAAGAAAATTAATGGCTGCACGCACCAGCATTAGTATGGCATGTAAAATAAGCGGCAATAGCACGCAGGAATTCTATTCAAAATTAGCGCCGCTCGGTTTTGAAATTGATGAGAAATCAGAGCCTGATAAAAGTGAAGAAAGGCCGGCCTTGCATACTCTTTTTAATACTATAAAACAAGAAGATGTGCATGAGTTGGATGTGCGCCCAATAATAGATGCAGGTAACGACCCGTTACGGTTAATTACTGATAAAGTGAAGTCACTGCCTAAGGGCGGCGTTCTTAAAATCATCAACAGCTTTGAGCCTACACCATTAATTTTATTGCTGCAGAAACAAGGTTTTGAATATTATGCAGATGCGGTACATGACCAATTGATAGAAACTTATTTCTATAAAAAAGATGATGCAGAAGTTTTATTAAATGAAAGGGTTTCTGCTACTGAAGATTGGAAAGCTTATGTGCAAAAGTTTTCAAATAAAATACAAACTATTGATGTACGTAACCTTGCCATGCCCATGCCTATGTTAGCTATTCTTGAAGCGCTTGATAACTTACCTTCTGATACCGCATTACTCGTTTACCATAAGAGAATACCTGTTTTCTTATTACCTGAATTAAAAGAAAGAAAATTTGATTACAGGATAAAAGAAATCAGCGATGGCCAGGTGCATCTTTTAATTTTTAAAAGCTAAATGTTTTCGCCATCACCAAATAACGGCCTCGTAAAAAATACATCCTGGCAAGTTGTTTTGCCGTTTTATGTATATGCAGCGGTATCATTTTTATGCGCAACCATTCTGTTATTTTTTTCTTCGTCAGCATTTTTGCGACATTACTTTCACCCGCAGACACTCGCCATTACGCATGTTATGGCGCTTGGTTGGGGCACTATGGTCATACTTGGAGCCAGCCACCAGTTAATACCAGTGCTTATAGAAGGGAGGTTATACAGTAATGCGCTGGCTTATCTTTCGTTTGTAACAGCGGCTATTGGCATACCTCTTTTAGTTGTTGGTTTTTATAATTTTTATTTTGGATGGCCTGCGCAATTGGGTGCTATTTTAATCAATATTTCCATACTATTTTATTTAATAAACATTGCCACAACCATGTTGAAAAGTAAAAAGGAAAATGTACATGCGGTATTTGTTTTTACTGCTGGCCTTTGGTTGTTCATCACTACATTGGTTGGGCTTTTTCTCGTTTATAATTTTACATATAATATTTTATCAAAAGATTCTTTAGCTTATTTGCCGTTGCATGCGCATCTCGGCATTATCGGGTGGTTTTTGCTGCTGGTGATTGGCGTGGGTTCCCGTTTAATTCCAATGTTTCTTATTTCAAAATATGACAGTAAAAAATTGTTGTGGCGCGTATACGTTTTAATAAATTTTGCATTGATCAGTTTTATTATTTTCTTTTTGTATGTAGGTATAAATTGGTTGTATCTTATTTCGCTGGGGGCTATTCTGCTTGCAGTTTGCATGTTCGGCTATTTTTGTTACCAGGCTTACAAAAACAGGCTTCGGAAAAAAGTGGATGACCCTTTGAAAGTATCGCTTCTATCAGTTTTTATGATGCTGCTGCCTTTGATTATTTTAATCATAATTATTTCAATATTGGTATTTTCAGTTGATAATACCGCTCTTGTGCTCACTTATGGATTCTGTATTTTCTTTGGCTGGATTACGGCTATTATTTTTGGAATGACTTTTAAAACACTTCCATTTATACTCTGGAACAGGGCGTATCATGGCAGGGCTGCTTTAGGAAAAACCCCGAATCCGAAAGAACTTTTTAATCAGCAAATTTTTAAACTGATGGCTATTTTATATATCGCAGGTTTTATAATGTTCATCACCGGTGTTTTTGGCGCTAATATTTTTTTATTAAAAATTGCAGCTTGCTTGTTATTTGCAGCGGCTGTGTTATACAATCAAAATGTTTTTAAAATGATTTCCCATACGCCGGTAAAATCATGAATATAATTACAAACGATAAAGTAAAACTTGAACAAGCTGTTATTCGATTAAAAGATGTAATGGATCCGGAAATAGGTCTGAATGTGGTTGACCTTGGTTTAATTTACCATGTGGATTTTGACCATGTCGATAAAGTAATTTATTGCGCTATGACACTTACTACGCAATTTTGCCCAATGGGCGAATCTATTGCAGATGGTGTTTCTAATGTGCTTGAGCAATACTTTAAAGATTATAATATTGATGTAAAAGTTATATTTGACCCGCCCTGGAATTCTCAATTAATAAGTGAAGAGGGCCGTGAATTTTTAAACCGATGATATGCTGAGCAATACCTGTAAAACCGCAATAAAAGCCGTAATCTATTTAAGCTCAAAATTTGATGCTGAAGGCAATGCGGGCATAAAAGAAATTGCAGAATTTATAGATGCAAGCCAACATACTGTAGGCAAAATATTACAGACGCTGGTGAAGCATCGTGTGATCAATAGTGTTAAAGGGCCCGCCGGAGGTTTTTATATCTCTAAAGAACAGCAAAAGCAGCCAATAATTAATATAGTTGAAGCTATAGATGGAAGATCAGTTTTTAAAAGCTGCGGGCTCGGTTTAAGTAAATGCTCCGGAAGCCATCCATGCCCCATACACAATGATTACAAAGAAGCCCGCGATATAATTGAAAATTTATTCAGGCAAAAAAAAGTACAGGAGTTATGTGAGCCCGTTACTAACGGCATAGCCTACCTGATGGGGTAAGGAATATTTGCGCCATAGTTGACGACTATCTTTTAATAAAAAAATGACGCGGTAAACATTTAGTAAGGCTATTAAGTAGTTTGTAACTTCAGGTATTCCAACGCATCTTCTGAATCAATTACAGGTTTGTCTTTTACATCACCATTAAACCAGTATATCCAGGCATCGGCAGTGGTGCCATCATCTTTGTAAACAGTTGTCAATTCTCTTCTATATAAAATGGGCTCGTCATGCGTACCAACCAATCCTTCGTATTCATCCAATTGGCCGAACACCCATGAAAAGTCAGATTCGTTATTTAGCAGGTATAATTCGCCCTTTATAAATTTATCTTTATCATAAGGCGTCGCCACCGGTTCTGTTCCGGAATCTCTCAAAATGCCTCTCACTTTGCCCACGGAAACAAAGCTGAAAAATTTGACTAAATATTCATATTCGTGCCGGTGAAAACCTTTACGAAGAGAACTATAAACAAAAAGCAATAAAGAAGGATGAGTTTTCATTTATGACATTTTATATTACCAGTTTTAAAAATAAGTAAACGCAAATTTATTCAGATACAGTCAGCTTAATTATGACAGAGAACAACTTTAATCATGATTAAAGTCAGGGTAGTTTTTAAATTGCTGCACAATCATTCACTATTTCTTTTAATAAAAAAATTCAACTTATAAAAATAGTATTCCTGACATGTATCAAACAAATGGTTGACTGTTATCATGGTTGCACAAAAAGTTGAAGGGTAATTTTACAACTTAAAATCAATGTTATGAATCAACTTCTTTTACCCTCTCCAATTAAGCACTCTGCTTCAATTAAGCCTCCTGCTGAGACAGATTATATCTTTCCATCCGTTTCTATATTTCTTCCTTTTAATCCTAAAATGAAATCGAAAGCTTCAATCGCGAAGACATTACAGTCGGCAGTTGATAAAGTTGAGCGAGAGCTTTTTGATGGTTTTTCCTTTGAGATGGCGTTAGTAGTAATGTATAAGTTAAAAGCAATTTTAAAAAATTTGAATTTTAGTTCCCATAAAAAAAGCCTTGCCATTTTTGTGTCGCCTGTTTTTGAAAAAGTATTTTATCTCAATACTGAAATCGAAGAAAAGATACTTATAGGTTCTTCGTTTCATATCCGCGACCTGGTGAGAAGTAAGAAACAATTACATGAATATCTTGTATTGAAAATAACCGATACCGAATGCAGGATATATGCAAACCAGTCTGGCGAATTGGAAACTATCTTTTTATACCGGATGGGAATTGGTTGGAATGAATTGGAAGTTACCGCCGAAAAATTTTTGCAGCGGATAGATAACACGCTTCAATTTATACTTGAATCGCACAACCTGCCGCTCTTTGTTCTGGGAAATAAATCGTTAATAAATCATTTCCGGGAAATCACTAAACACACATCTCCCATAATTGAATTTATACCTATTGAAAACGAGTATATCACCAGTGATGATATAAAAAATACTTTAACTCCTTATCTGCGGGACTGGCAAAAAATAAAACAAAAATTAATTACTTCACAGCTTCGGGATGCTACTAAAAATTGCAGTCTTGCGGCGGGCATGCATAATGTTTTTAGAACGGCGGAAAAAACAAGCGGCCGTATCCTTTTAGTGGAAGAAGACTATACGTATCCTTCTGAAAGTATTAACAACGAAGAACTAATCTTTAAAGCCACACAACCGTATAGCCGGTATTCTTACATTAAAGATGCGGTGGATGAAGTGATCGAAAAAATATTAGACAAGGATGGCGATGTGGAATTTGTAAACAAAAGAATGGTTGAAAAGCATGGTAATATTGCACTGCTTTTATAAGATAATTGTTCTTTCTCACCAGGTGGTTACAGATGCATAATTTTCAATTTTATAAAATAAACTCTCACTAGGTTGCTCAAAACAACCATTCTGAAATTGTATGATAAGTGATGTCTTTAAATTCAACGCAGCACAGTAAGAGTATCTAATAGTTTCTTATGCGTCAAAATTATGATACCCTAGATGATTTGTTGCTAAATTTACAGATGCAGTCGTCTCCAAAAAACAATGCACTTTTCATGAATGCGTCTATGGGTATCGTAGTCGTAAATAGTAAAGGCATTATCCTGTTAATAAATCCATTCGGATTAGAGCTTTTTGGTTACACCGTTGAGGAAATCACCGGGAAGTCAATAGAAACGCTTATTCCGCAGCGATATCACCATAAGCATGAGCACCACAGAAACGAATATGTGGAGCATCCTCATAACCGGCCTATGGGTGTAGGAATGGATTTATTTGCATTAAAAAAAGATGGTACGGAATTTCCGGTAGAGGTAAGTCTTGGAGCCTTTGACAACGAGGGGGAAGAAAACGTGATTGCGTTTGTAAGCGATATAACCATTCGTAAAAACGCCGAAAAGGAGATCAGAAAATTAAATGATGAGCTGGAAGCAACAGTAGAGCAACGAACAAAGGATTTAATACAAACGCTGGAGCAACTTAAAATAGCCAACGATAAATTAGCCGATGCGCTTTATTATCAAAAGGCTTTGCTGGACAATGCCGGTGCTATGATTATTGCAACGGATGAGAAGGGAATCATCCAGCTCTTTAATCCCGAAGCATCTCTTAAAACCGGCTACACCGAAGATGAGATGATTAATAAAAAAACGCCTTTGTTGTTACATGATAAAAATGAAATAGCACAAAAAAGAAATGAAATATTTAATGAATCGGGGATAGAAATTAAAAATGATTTTGATGTGCTGGTTCACAGGTCCATGCAAAATACACACAAAGAAGAGATCTATTCTTACATCAGGAAAAACGGGACTTCGTTTCCCATATCCCTAACAATTACTGCCATAAGAAATAATGAAGGTAAGGTGACGGGTTTCGCAGGCATCGCGATTGATATTTCCGAAAGAAAAAAGGCCGAAGAAAAATTGCTGAAGGCACTGGAAAAAGAAATGGAGCTAAACGAACTGAAATCCAGGTTTGTTTCCATGGCATCGCATGAATTCCGAACACCTTTAAGTACGGTACTTTCATCAGCCTATTTAATTGAAAAATACAATACCGCAGAAGACCAGCCAAAGCGGGAAAAGCATTTGCAAAGAATTATTTCATCTGTAAATATGCTTACAGATATTTTGAATGACTTTTTAAGCGTTGGTAAAATTGAAGAGGGCAAAATCCATGTGAGGCTTTCTGAATTTAATATCAGTAAATGCATGTCATCGATTTTGGAAGAAATAAAAAATACCCTGAAAAAAAATCAACGGTTTGCCTACCATCACAAGGGTGGAGAAGAAGTGTTAATGGATGCGTCGCTTCTTAAACACATCGTGATGAATCTTGTGTCGAATGCAAGTAAGTTTTCGCCCGAGGGAAGTATTGTGCAAATAGATACAGCCTGCGATGAAAAACACATCACGCTTGCTGTGAAAGATAGTGGCATAGGAATTTCACGAGAAGATCAGCAACATTTAATGGAGCGTTTTTTTCGTGGCGCCAATGCTTCGAATATACAGGGCACTGGCTTGGGGCTTCATATTGTTTCCAAGTATGCAGAGTTGATGAATGGCACCTTATCTTGCAAAAGCGAAATTGAAAAAGGTACCACTTTTACAGTTACATTTAAAATATAAAAAAGTATAATGAAAAAAATATTACTGATAGAAGACAACGATGATATTCGTGAAAACACCGCAGAAATACTGGAGCTCGCCAACTATCAGGTAATTGTTGCCGCTAACGGAAAGATTGGAGTTGAAAAAGCTTTGCAGGAGATTCCTGACTTGATAATATGTGATATAATGATGCCGGTACTAGATGGATATGGAGTACTTCATGCAATACATAAAAACGATGTAGTTAAAAATACGCCGTTCATATTTTTAACTGCTAAAACAGAACGGAATGATTTTAGGAAAGGTATGGAACTTGGAGCCGATGATTACATTACCAAGCCTTTTGAAGGAACAGAATTGCTAAATGCCGTTGACAGCCGCCTTAAAAAAATTGATCTCCTAAAGCAAGAATTAGTTCCGGGTATAAAAGGGCTTGAGCAGCTTACTAATATATCACTTGGCAAAGATGCTTTGCACAGTTTAACAAATGACAGTGATATAAATACTTATCGTAAGAAGGAGGTAATTTTTAGTGAAGGCAATCATCCTTACAATCTTTATTATGTAATAAGTGGCAAGATAAAAACCTATAAAACAAATGACTCGGGAAAAGAGTTGGTTACACAATTATACACCGCCGGCGATTTTATGGGCTATGTTCCATTACTTGAAAACTCCAATTATAAAGATAGTGCTGAAGCGCTTGAGTCGTCCGAATTGGCCGTGATACCCAAAAAAGACTTTGAAGACCTTTTGAACAAAAGCCCTGAGGTATTAAAACAATTCATCCGGTTACTGGCAAAAAATATTTCGGCTAAAGAAGAAATGCTGCTTGCGCTTGCCTACAATTCTTTGCGCAAGAAAGTGGCGGAATCATTAATAATGTTACAAAACAAATATCAACAGCAAAAGGAAGAAAATTTTTCAATTGACATCAGCCGTGAAAATCTTGCAAGCATTGCTGGTACTGCAACGGAATCTCTTATCAGGACATTAAGTGACTTTAAAAGTGAAAAGCTGATAGAGATAACTGCGGGAAATATCAAGATTATTAATCGAAAAAAACTCGAAACGTTGGTTAACTAAATTTATAAGTTCTATGGTTTGGGAAAACTCTTACATTTTCTCGTAAAATATCTGTTGAAATCCGACCGCATTTTTAGAAACTGATTTTCTGCTATATGTGCATTGTTGCGCAAATCCGCCAACATTATATCTGTCTTACTATTTAAATTTTCTTTTCCCTGGGTTATTGATGAAAGAACGCTTTCCAGTGCAGCAAGATCATTACGTAACAAATGCATTCGTTCATCTTCCCTTATAAATGCACTTTGAAAAAACTCTGCTTTTTCAAGTAAGTTTTTATCAAAGGAATTTTTAAGAATGTCAGATAAGCGGTTTTTCAATGCGATATTCTCTTCTTTTAAAAAAAACAGCAAGCGCTTGAGTGTATCGCATTCATGTTGTAATTGCCCACGTTTCTGTAAATCCATTCCTGTTGCCTTTAATGAGTTTATAATTTGCATGTTTGGCATAGCTTAAACACTGATAGAAGGTAATTGAATTATTCTAGCCCTGTTCAAAAATAGGGATGAATCTATTGGATTGCTATGACTGGAGTCAATCGAATTAATGAGATAGATCATTAACCGAAATCGAAATCCTTGCCTTCCGTGGAAACATAATTGCAGCAAACTTTTCCATTACCGGATTTATTATTGGTGGGAAAGAAAGAAGAAACTTGGTAAGCAAATGGAAGTAAATAAAAAGCCCTGATCTATTACAGACAGGGCTTTTATTAAAGAAATATTTATTCAATTCTCAATCAGGATCGGTGGAACTCATAATTGAAACTGAGTTGGTGAGCCTGTCATAGTCATCGTCAACAGCGGTTTGTTCGCTTGCTGTGGTGTCAATAGTGTTCTCAGCATCAGGGTTTACCTGGCCAAGCGCAAGCTTAGTAAGTGAATCATCTGCTTCATATTCTTCCTTTAACGTTTTTTGTAGCTCTGTAACTATGGGGTCCATCTTTAGCTCCGATGCATACGCACGCACTGTGCCATATCCGGCAATTTCATAATGTTCTATCTTTTGCGCAGCGCCAATAATAGCGGCATCCATAGCTTCGGGTGTCATGTCTTCATCCATTATTTTTTTTGCTTCTTTTATCAATCCTTCTATACCTGCGGATTTTACTTCATTACTTCCGCCAAACAAGGCTGAAAAAAAGCCTTCGTCTTCCTCATCATTTTCATCTATTAAAACATTTTTAATTGCATCAAGCCGGTCTCTATGTGTCATAGTAACCGCAAGATGATTTCTTAATGCTTCCTTTAGCTCAGGCCTGGTTGCATTATCAATCATGCCTGGCAGGCTTTCTATAATTTGCTCTTCTGCGGAATACAGATCGAGTATTTGGTATTTCAGTAGATCTTTAAGATTAATTATTTTTTCCATGATTAATTATTTTGATTTATATTTTATGTTACAAAATCATGCCGGAAAAGTCGTGCAATTTTTTCATATGCACGATATCAAAAAAACATTACCGCGGGGATATTTCCTACTTGAAGTGTCTAAAAATTTCCCTGTTTCAATTAAAATCATCATTGTTTTTTTACATAAATAGTTACTCCTGCATTATTGTGGGTAGCAGCAGGTGGCCCATTTTTAACTGTATAAATACTGTCTATATCCTTGTTCAGTTCGTTTTTATTTTTTTCAAGTATTGCCTTTATATTACTGAGCATTGAAGTATTGGGTTCGCAATGAAATTCATTTATAAAAGAAAAATGATTTGAAAAATTAGTTACTTTTTTATCATTCTTCCAATATTGCATATACCAGGTAGTAAAATCTTCAAGCTCATAGTTCTTTGCAGCATTAAAGTTCACCAATTTGAAAGATGGATTGTTTTTATGGCCTGGCGTAATGGAAGGTACAGAAATAAGCAAAGAAGAAACCGAATCGTTGTTCATTAAAAGTCTTATGCCATCCATATGTGAATGGCTGGAAAGCAAGCCCGTAATATGTATTTTAAAACTATCGATAATTTCAAGAAATGCATTCTGTACGGGCCGCCCTTCGAATTGGAGTTTATTATCCCATAGATATATTTTACTGGTAGAATCTGTTGTGTAACCATCATTGCCAGGTGGTATATGCATAGCAATTAAAGCTGTTTCGTGACTATCAGCCACTTGCTGCAATTGAGTTCGCAACCACGACATTTGAAGATCTGTATGAAGTTGCCTGTTCGTTCCATAAAAGAAATTTTTATTTGCTTTTGGAAACGAAAACATAACGGTATTTAAAACAATTAAACGAAGCTTTTTATCTTTTCCTAACGGATATATTGAATAGACGCCAATACCTGCCAATGAATTATCTGCAAAAGATGCAATAGAATCAGGATAAAATAAATTAGTGTAATGATCCGGATTCAATTGATGGTAATCTCCATCGTACGAATCATTATTACCCGGAACTATAATTAAAGGAACACATGCGGCTTTTGCTATCGCATTCAAATTTTCATAAACAGTATCAAAGCTATTTCTTACAGAATCCATATCAGAAAGATCGTCCTTAACATGAAAAGGAAGATCTCCGAGCACCAGCACGAATTTAGGCTTCGAATCATTATTACTATCAAGCAGTTTATTGATTTCAATTTTCGCAGAATCCCAAAGATCATAACCGGTATCTCCATCGCTTAACGCCTGTTTTTCATACCTGTTTAAATGAACGTCAGAGATAACGAGGAAACTTGAAACGGGATTACTGGTATCGGTAACAACTAAACGTTTTTCTGCGTCGTAAACTCCAGGACCTATCTTATTAAATCCTATACATAATATTGCGGCAATAAAATAGACAACCGGCAGTCTTCTAACTTTTTTAATCTTCATATAAATTAGTTTTAACATTATACAAATACGATTCGTTTAATGGTAACTGCTAGTTTATGTTGCTACCCCAATAATCCTGCACTAAAAGCTTTGGAAATTATCTCAGTGAGTACCGAAAGCATTTTTGAAACTTTTTTTATTGTATCGCTTATATCCGAAAGATGCTTTGAAACCTTATCCATCTGCAGAATAAGGACTTGTAAAGAATTGTTGGAAGTATTGATTTTATCTACCATATCCTGCAGGGTGCAATTAATAAGAATATTTTCCTCATCTTCAAGAGTAATCAGCACACTTCCTAAAACCTTTTTCTCATCGGCTGATATAGGCGAATCGGTTAACTTGCTTATTACGGCAGTTTTTGCGTCTCTTACGCTTTTTAATGCGTTTAATGTTTCAGTAGTCATAAAATTTTATTCAGTGGCTGGTGAAGGATTTTTAATATAAGCATACAGGCCTTTTACATCAGTAACAAAGTCTTTTGTTTCATGCAGCAATTCCATAAGCTTTTTTTTCCCGGTAATATTATTTTTTAATTCTTTATGAGCTAAGGCCATTTTTACGGCGGCATCTTTACATTTTTGCCTCAGCAATTCTATGTTCTCATAATCAGTATTTGTTTGTACATAAAAGTGAAGCATATTATAATCAACTTTTTCAATGTGGTTAAAAACTATGGTATGGTATTCCGTTTGAAAGGTGGCTTTATAGTTTTCAATTAAATTTTTTAAATCATCATCTAATGCTTCAACGAGTTTATCTTTTGTAACCTGGATTAATGTGTCTGCAATCGGGATAAACTTCTTCAGCGCCTTTGCCTGCTTGTTTTTAATGATTCTGTTGCCTACGATATTTATAATGCTTGAAATGCCTTCTCCTACGTTTGGCGGAATTTGTGTTGAAAACCCGGAGTTAAATAATGCCACTGCGTTATTAAGGCTTCCGCAAAGCTCCGTAGTGTTTTCACCCAAATCATTTGTATAACTATCGGAAGTTAGCTTTACAAGTAAGGCCGTATAATCCTGTATCAGCCGCAACGACAGATCCATCTTTTTTGAAAAATCTAATCCTTTTTTATATTGTTCTTTTGATTTGGTAAGAGACTGGATTATTAAGCCGGAATCTGGCAACACTGACGCTTCCAGTATGTTATTATTATATTGTAATTGCTGGCCTTGCTTTACAACCTCGCCGGGAAAGTCCGTATAGTTTTTTGTAGCCGTGGCAAATGTGTTGATATTTTGTAACTGGCTATTTGAAAGTACCGCACACCCTGATAAAAGGATAGGGATATAAAAGATTAAAATACTTTTTTTCATGTGTATCATTATAAAACTCATTTCGTTAATTGGTTATTAATTCAAACTAATGAATTCATATTTATTTACTATCATCAACTGCTGATAATTTCGGTTTAGCACCCGTGCTTCTGAGGTTAGATATTTTATTAAGTATATCAAACCAAAAAGGTGCGCCCAGCATAATAGCAAGAATAGTTGCTAACAAGCCGGTAATCTTCGAAAATAATAAGAGCCATGAGAAATTGCCATCAACATTTATTAGCTCGTTCTCTTTCCATGTAAGCGGCATTACATTACTTAATCCTTTTTTTGCTACATCAATATCATTTATTTTCTGAATTATCTTCTTTTTTATTTCTTCGCCACTCATTTCATTGCCCGATGATGTATCTGTTTTCATCACCTTTATTGCCTGTACCTGTCTTATAAAATTCGTATCGCTGGTTGCATTATATGCCTGCATGGCAAGTTCTTTCCGGGCTTCGGGATTGCTGTATAAATATTTAGCCAGAGCAATGCTATCGGCATTAAGAAAAACGGTAACTATAATAGCCACAAAAAGGGTAGCCGGACGGGAATATCTTTTCTTTAAAGCATCGGTAACACGATCCATTGATGAATTAAACCATTGCTCGATCTTTGCCCTGAACAATTCTATTTCGCTCACTGTTTTTTCACTTAGCGATTTATAGGTTTCTTTTGCATCATTTGCATACATTAATAACACCCTTTGAAATTCAGGAGAAAGCGCATCTGTTTTAGATAGTAATTCAATGTATTCATCAATATTTTTTGCAATGCTTTTTGGATCTGAAGGATTATAAGTTAATTTTTCAAGCAAAGCCGAAGTGAAGTTTTTAGCATCGATGTAGGAAGTCGAATCTTTTTTGTGAGAGAGTGCAGTTACTGAACAATGATCCATAATGGCCTGCCCTAAACTTACCTCTTTTCCATCGGTACTTATTAATATAGGCTTATCAAAAATTTTAAACAGCCATTCTTCAAGTAGCGTAGCCCTGGCTTTAAGTCCGGTTAAAATCATTTCTACACCGGAACTGCTAATAATGCTAAGCAGGAAATAAACGAAGATGATACCAACTACAAGGTCGAGTATTGGGAAGCCACTCATAACTATTTTTTTAATGATGGTAGTGTCTTAGCTCAGGAAAAGTCTTTGGGGTATTAATAGGATTGGAAGTTTTAAACTAATAAAAGGTTTCCGGATTTCAAAGTTTTATTTTTCTTTCATTAGTTATTATTCCTGTCTTTTGCAAGCTTACTAATTTTGGTCCACGCATGCCGCACAATCCCACACTTCATTCTTGCGCTTCTACGGGGATTATTTATTTTTCCTGTCTTTTACAGGAATCACCAATTTTAACCCCGACCACGTTTCATCAATAGCGCATACTTTTATATCTACAAGTCCATTCTGTAAAGCAATGTTTCTGACATCATTTTCTGTGATGTTACTTTCTATTTTTGACGATTTTTTAGGCCAGGAAATCCAGATCATTCCACCTTGAAAAATTTCATTTCGCAAATCAATAATATTCGCCTGGAAATCTTTTATTTCTTTGGTAAAGTAATGAATACAATTTTTCGGTGATTTTTTTTCTTTTACAAAATGCACTTTTTCGGGCATATCTGTAAAGAGCTTAAAATAGTTGGCAGGCTCGTTTATTAACCTGACTACAAACCCTTCTTTAATGCCTAATTTCTTTGCAAGTGGCGTACCAGAATATCCAATCCCTGCCATGTTTATCTTGTTATTATTGTAAGGAGCGTTGCTGGTAAATTCCAAAAATATTTCCCGCCGGATCGGTGAAGTGAGCTGTTATTTCTGAAGCATTTATATCCACTTCCTTAACAATTAAACCGCCGTGCTGAACAATCAAATCAATGCTGGCTTTCGCATCGTCAACCATTATTGATATGATGATGCCTGCTTCACCAACAGGCTTAGGCCCCGTTACCCACATTCCGCTTACTTCACCAACGGTATCGTCAAAAGAAGTGAAACCATGGTTATCTTTCCTGATATGCCAGCCAAAAACGTTTTTATAAAACGCAGAAGATATTTCAATATCCTTTGCAGGAATTTCCAGGTAACATATTTTGCCATTGGCATATTTTGGCTGTTCCATTTTTAATTTAATTTAAAATTACAAAGTACCTTTTCAAATCTAATTCATTAATATAGATCAATGCATTTAATTATTTTATGTCATTTAAACAGGCTGCGGTTCAGGTTAACTTTGCATCATTACAGGTTAATGATTTATAAAGATTTGAAAAACATTTTTATAGAATAGCCTGCCAGTTAGTGAAACAATTAAAAATAGAAATTATGTATAGAAATATTGATAAGATTATTTCTGCGCCTCTTGTAAGCATGGGCGCTATAAAGCTTCGCCAGCCATTACCAATTGCCGGAACAGAGCAAATAAGCCCTGTTATTTTGTTGCATCATTTCGATATAAATATGCAGCCGGGGCATAACGATTTTGATGTGCCTCCGCATCCGCATCGTGGTTTTATGCCAATTACTTTTATGTATGAAGGCGCTGTAGAGCACGACGATTCATTGGGCAACACCAAAGTAATTGGTGATAATGAAGTGCAGTGGATAAATGCCGCAAGAGGAATTATCCATTCAGAAAAAACAGGAAAGGAATTTAGTGAAAAAGGCGGGCGCTTTCATGGCATACAGCTTTGGATTAACCTGCCCGCTTCAGAGAAAATGAAGACGCCTTCTTACCAGCCCATCACTAAAGATGAAATTGTATTAATAGAAAAAGAAGGCGTGCAATTCAGGCTGGTTTCCGGTAAATATGATGGAAAGACAGGCCCTGCAAAATCTGATGTTGTTACAGCAATGATACACATGAAGGAAGGAAGCGATTATTCAATTTCATTACCGGAAAGTAACAATGTAATACTTTATGTTCTGGAAGGAAATCTTGATATTAATGATGAAAATTCAGTGAAACAACATGATCTTATTTCCTTTAAGCATTCAAATGAACAAATTAAACTTAATGCTAAAAGCGATTGTGCGTTACTGTTAGTAAGCGGCGATCCAATAAATGAGCCGATGGTAACACACGGGCCTTTTGTAATGAACACTCAAACAGAAATAATGGAAGCAATGCGTGATTATAAAAATGGCAAGATGGGATTTTTATATTAGTACTTTTCTTTACTTTGAACAAAATATAAGAACATGGAAGAGGTTTGTGAACACATTAGCCATATAAAGAAAATAAAAACTGCTAAAGAAGACGTGTGCGAAGAGTGCATTAAAACCGGCGATGACTGGCTGCATTTACGCACCTGCCAGACCTGCGGCGCTACACTTTGTTGCGATAGTTCGCCCAATACGCACATGACAAAGCATTATCATAAAACGCATCACCCGGTTGTAATATCTTCGGAGCCTGGTGAGCGATGGCTTTGGTGTTATGTTGATGAAGTTGCTGCTGAATATTAAATGATAGATTTATTTAGTGTCATACAAATTTTTGAAATGGAAAATCAACAGTGGCCGGAATTAAGATTTGAGAATCTTAAAGACACTATTACTAACGTGCAACTGTACACGCAAATAATAGGAAAAATACGCTTACAAAAAATGCCATGGATCAATCATTCGTGGCATGTTGCATTATATGTTTCTCCGGCAGGGTTAACTACCGGCAGTATCCCTTATGAAGAAGGCATCTTTGAAATGGAATTTGATTTTAATAATCATTTTCTTTCAATTACCACCAGCAATGGAGGTGTAGAAAAAGTGGAATTGTATGCGAGAACCGTAGCTTCTTTTTATAAAGAAGTTTTTGATAAACTGGCTTTGCTGAATATTGAAGTTAAAATACATGCAAAGCCCAATGAAATAGATCCGGCAATTCGTTTTGCGCAGGATGAAACGCATTGTGCATATGATAAAGAACAAATTAATTTGTTCTGGAAAGCACTTGTTAAAATTGATCCCGTATTTACAAAATTCAGGGCAGGCTTCATCGGCAAATGCAGCCCGGTACATTTATTCTGGGGAAGCTTTGACCTGGCAGTAACAAGGTTTTCGGGAAGAAAAGCTCCGGAATATACTGGTATTGTGCCAAACCTGGCATTGGAAGTAATGCAGGAAGCTTATTCACACGAAGTATCAAGCGCAGGTTTTTGGGCAGGCAGCGACGCTTTCCCTCAGCCCGCTTTTTATTCTTATTGTTATCCTTCTCCTGCAACATTTGGTGAGCAGAAAGTAAAGCCTGCAGAAGCATTTTATAGCAAAGAAATGGGCGAGTTTTTTCTTCCTTATGAAGTGGTAAGAACTTCAGCTAACCCGGAAGAAACATTAATGCAGTTTCTACAATCTACCTATGAAGCCGCAGCCAATACGGGTAATTGGGACAGGAATGCGTTAGAGTTTAATTTTAAAAGAAATTACAGGTTTTTATAATTATTTTTTCGCCTGAACACAATAATGTATTCTGTTATCAGTTTATATAAGCGTGTAATAGTTGAAGATAATTTAAATTCCACCCTGAAAAGGGTGGTTTTTTTATTTATCGCTACACCGTAAACTTTATCCCCTGCGCCAACGGAAGCTTATCTGTATAATTAATGGTATTAGTTTGCCGGCGCATATAGGCTTTCCACGCATCGCTACCGCTTTCGCGGCCTCCACCAGTTTCTTTTTCACCGCCAAAAGCACCACCAATTTCTGCACCTGAGGTTCCAATGTTTACATTAGCTATGCCGCAATCGCTTCCTGCATGTGAAAGAAATAGTTCCGCTTCGCGTATATTCAGTGTAAAAATTGCACTTGATAAACCTTGCGGCACTCCATTTTGTATAGCGATCGCTTCTTCTAAAGTTTTATATTTTATTAGATATAATATGGGTGCAAATGTTTCATGTTGTACAATTTGCATATCGTTAGTTACCTCGGCAATACATGGCTTCACGTAACAACCGCTTTCAAATCCTTTTCCGCTTAGTGCGCCGCCTTCTACCACAAATTTACCGCCTTCTTTTTTGCAGTTATCTATGGCCGTTAGGTACATTTCTACTGCATCATTATCTATCAGAGGGCCTACATGATTTCCTTCCTGTAAAGGATTTCCAATCTTAAGTTGTTTATAAGCTGCTACTAATTTCTTCTTAAATGCATCGTATATTTCTTCATGAATTATCAACCTTCTTGTGGTAGTGCATCTTTGACCGGCAGTACCCGCAGCTCCAAATAAAGAACCGATTAAAGCAATATCCAGGTCAGCATTTTTTGAAATGATAATTGCATTGTTGCCACCAAGCTCCAGCAAACATTTACCTAATCTTTGGCCTACTGCTGCACTTATTGCCTTTCCCATTCTTGTAGAACCTGTGGCGGAAACTAATGCAATTCTTTCATCTTTGCTTAGCCATTCGCCTGCTTTTCTTGCTCCGGTTATTAAGTTGCAAACGCCTTCAGGAACTTTATTTTCTTTAAAAACTTTTGCAATTATCTGCTGGCAGGCAACACCGCATAAAGGCGTTTTTTCTGAAGGCTTCCATACGCAGACATCTCCGCAAACCATAGCCAGCATACTGTTCCAGCTCCAAACCGCAACAGGAAAATTAAAGGCAGAAATAATACCCACGATACCCAACGGGTGATATTGTTCATACATTCTATGGCCAGGCCTTTCACTGTGCATTGTTAATCCGTATAATTGCCTTGATAGCCCAACGGCAAAATCGCATACATCAATCATTTCCTGTACTTCACCCATTCCTTCCTGTAAACTCTTTCCCATTTCATAGCTTACAAGCTTGCCTAAATCACTTTTATTTTCTCTCAATTCATTTCCTATTTGCCTTATAATATCACCCCTTTTTGGAGCCGGCCATAACCGCCATTCAGCAAATGCTTTTTGTGCGGTTGTAATTACGGTATCATAATTTTTGCTGTTGCAAACGCTTACAGTTCCTATTTCTTTTCCATCAACAGGGGAAAAAGATTTTATTTTTTCTTGTGATGAAGTAAGCCATTTGGTTCCTGTGGAAACGCCTTTATTTTCTTTATCAATATGTAATCTTTTTAAAAAATCCATCTTTTGTTTTTTGCAAAACTAATGTTTAAAAGATTTACAATCTTATGTTGAAAAAGCTGTTGCATTTCATTTTTATTCTTACTACTTTTATGAAGCCCGAAGATTTTTAGATGATTTTTTTCTGATTGAATCCCACTACATTTTAAAGCTATCCTTTAATTATACCTGGTAAAATTTTCAAAATTTTAAACCGCTAAATATTATATATTATGAGTAAAGCAAAAAGTCAGGCAGCGAAGCCTTCATTCGGATATGGATGGGTTCCAGACCTTCCGGATCAAAGAGACCTCTTATATTCTGCACCAATGATGGTGATGAAAAAAATCCCGCCAAAGATTGATCTCAGGAAGAAATGCCCGAAAGTTTACAACCAGGGGGCAATAGGAAGCTGTACAGCAAATGCACTTTCAGGAGCCTTTGAATTTGCACGGAAGAGTCAAAAACTAAAGGACTTTATGCCTTCGCGCCTGTTTCTTTATTATAATGAAAGAGTGATGATAAATACGGTTAATTCTGATAGCGGCGCATATATAAGAGATGGTATTAAATCATTAAATACAACGGGTATTTGTACAGAAAGCGATTGGAAATACGACGTAAATAAATTTACTGAAAAGCCTCCGCAGAAATGCTATGACGAAGCACTAACTTGCACTGTAAAAAGTTATCAAAGATTAAATAATACCAACCTTGCTCAATTGCAATCCTGCCTTTCTCAAGGTTATCCTTTTGTGTTTGGTTTTACAGTTTATGAAAGCTTCGAAAGCCAGGAGGTTGCACGGACGGGTATGATGCCGATGCCTCAAGCCAAAGAAAAAGTAATTGGCGGCCATGCTGTAATGGCTGTAGGCTATGACGATAAAAAGCAGGTAGCCATTATTCGTAATTCGTGGGGAAACGACTGGGCAGATAAAGGTTATTTCTATATGCCGTATAGTTATATCACGAGTAATCATTTATGTGATGATTTCTGGACGATAAGAATAGTATAGATTGTATAAATAAAATGTTGTTATTGATAAAGGATCTCCGTTATGCGGAGATTCTTTTATTTAATAACTTGTGATTGAAATAAAGAAAATAAAATGCCTGCTGATAAAACTGAAGAGATAAAACTGAAAAAGGGTGCATCTACTGAAATAAGATTGAAGGGCCTGGCTACCGCAGGTTACGTATGGAATTATACTACCGATGCGGATAAAAATGCTATAACAGTTTCAAAGGATTTTATTTTGTCTGAAAAAATTGAAAAAAATGCCGGAGCCAGTGCCGATGAGATTTTTAAGATAACAGCTAACGAAAGAGGAGTAGTGTATATTACTTTTTTTCAAAAGAGAAACTGGGAAAAAAATACAAACCCCATAAATACCAAGACGGTAAAACTTACAATTGAGTAATTAGTATTGCTCGTTTTCATTAGGAAAATCCTTTGACTTTACATCACGAATATATTGCTGAACAGCGCCTGTTATTTGTTCGTTCAGGTTTAAGTAGGTTCTTAAGAACCGGGGCCTGAACTCAGTATTAATTCCCAACATGTCATGCATTACAAGCACTTGGCCGTCACAGTCTCCGCCTGCGCCTATACCAACTGTGGGAATTGATAAACTATTCGTAACTTCTTTTGCAAGCGATGCGGGAATTTTTTCAAGCACAATGCCAAAGCAACCTGCTTCCTGCAAAAGCAGCGCATCTCTTTTTAACTTTTCCGCCTCTTCTTCCTGCCTGGCTCGCACCACGTAAGTTCCAAATTTATAAATGGATTGTGGCGTTAAGCCAAGATGCCCCATTACAGGAACTCCTGAACTTAGAATACGCTTTACGGATTCAATAACTTCTTCGCCTCCTTCAAGCTTTATAGCGTGAGCCCCTGTTTCTTTCATAATTCGTATGGTAGAAATTAACGCTTCTTTACTATTGCCCTGGTAACTTCCAAATGGCAAGTCAACAACAATTAATGAATGTGCGCTTCCGCGGACAACGGAGGAAGCGTGATAGATCATTTGCTCAAGTGTAATTGGCAAAGTAGTTTCGTGGCCAGCCATTACATTACTCGCGCTGTCGCCTACAAGAATAATATCGATACCTGCTTCATCAAAAATTTTTGCAAATGAAAAATCATAAGCGGTTATCATTGATATTTTTTCCCCTGTTTGTTTCATCTTTTGCAGCGTATGGGTTGTAATTTTTTTTACTTCTTTATTAACTGACATAAATATTTTTTTTTGAAAAGACGCGACAGGCGGGAGATGGCTCTGCATTAGAATAAAACAAATCCTTGGAGCATTCGCAGGGTAAAAGTATAGATAATTTAAAACTTTATTTTATTTAAGTCCGTGATCATTTTAAGTCAATGGTCATTGGTGACTGAATTGTAATCCAGTTGCTGGTTGCATGTTAAATTATTTGACTACTGACTATTGACAATTGATCCTGGCTGATAATTTCATTAGGCGTATATATTTTCTTTAGAAGATAATTGTATGTTTCTATCTGTGAACGTACTTTTTTTGTGTTTCCATTTTCTACATATTCATTTGAAAGTTCATTATCAAGCACTCTTGCTTTTACATTATCTTCCAATTGGATGGTGAGTATTTCTTTTAGTTCCCGCTGAATTTCTTTATCATAAACGGGGCAGGCGGCTTCTACGCGATGGTCAATATTTCTCACCATCCAGTCTGCAGAGGAAATAAAAACCCGTTCCTTTCCTTCGTGATGAAAGATCATTACACGTGCATGTTCAAGGTACTCATCAACAATACTTATTGCTTTTACTTTTTTTACAAATTTTTTGTTTTGCGTAAACATGCAGCAAATGCCGCGTATTATCATTTTAATTTTTACCCCTGCTCTTGCAGCGGCATATAATTTTAAAATTAATTCCTCATCGCTTAATGAATTTAATTTTAAAATAACAGAAGCATGCTTCCCCTCATTGGCGCTTTTTATTTCCTTGTCTATTAATGAATGAAGTTGCCTGCGCATAGAAACGGGACTTACTATTAACCGCTTGCACGATTTAAGTGCCTGGATGTTCTTGGGGTTTTCAAGATAAACAAATATTCTGTTCACGTCAGCCATAATGTGCCTGTCGCTTGTGAGCAGGCAATGGTCACCATAAACCTTTGCAGTTTTTTCGTTAAGGTTTCCGGTACTTACAAAACCAAAATGAATAGTTTGGTTGTTAACTCTTTTTTTAATAAGGCAAAGCTTTGCATGTACTTTCAAATTAGGAGCACCCAGAAACACTTTTACGCCAGCCTCTTCAAGCCTTTCTTTCCATTCAAGATTAGCTTCTTCATCAAACCTTGCCCTTAGCTCGAGGACTACTGTTACTGCTTTACCGTTGCGAACAGCATTGGTAAGTGCGTTAATAATATTAGAGCCTGATGCAAGCCTGTAGCACGTAAGCTTTATACTAACGACATCTGGCGCAATCGCCGCTTCAATTAGCAGATCAATAACTGAATCAAAAGAATGATAGGGAAAATTCAGAAGTACATCTTTCTCTAAAATCACTTTTGAGATACTATTGGCGTTTTGCAATAAAGGGTGAATAAAAGGTTTTTTTCTCGGATTTTTTCTTTCAAAAACTGAATCAGGAAAATTAATAAAATCCTTGAAATTGTGAATTCTACCCCCTGATTGAATATTATCCTGGTTAGATAAGCCTAATCTTTTAATAAGATAATTCAGAAGCTGGCTGTCGATATCTTTATCAAAAATAAAGCGGACAGGCTTTCCCTTTTTGCGGTTCTTTAAACCTTTTTCTATTTTTTGTATAAACGAAGTCGACAGATCATTATCAATGTCAATTTCGGCATCTCTTGTTACTTTAATTATGCTGGATGAAAAAGTATCGTACCCGAAATAAGAGAAGATATTTGGCAGGCAAAATCTTATAACGTCTTCCAATAAAATAATATAGCTTCCTTCTGCGGTTGAAGGCAAAATAACAAACCTGGGCAATCTCGATGGAACAGAAACCAATGCAAACCTTTGCGGAATACTTCCATCTTTTGTTGAAAGCACACAGGCGAGATAAATTGATTTGTCATTAAGGTTGGGAAAAGTTTGTATGCTTTCAATCATTAAAGGAACAATGTTGTTTCTTACATCATCATTAAAATAAGAAAGCACAAATTTTTGTTGTTCGCGGTTAAGATGACTGTCTGTTACCAAAAAGATTTTCTGGCTTTTAAGCTCTGTAAGAATATTTGACCAGGTGCGGTTAAATTGATTTTGCTGATTAGTAACTATAATATTAATTTCTTCCAGTATCTTTTCAGGCGTCTGCTCAAGATGCATATTTGCCTTGCTGCCAAGTTCTGTCATACGCCGTAAAGCGGCCACCCTTACTCTAAAAAATTCATCGAGGTTACTTGAGAAAATTCCGAGGAAGCGTATTCTTTCCCGCAGGGGAACTGTTTCGTCACCTGCCTCCTGAAGCACTCTTCCGTTAAAGGCGAGCCAGCTTATGTCTCTTACGATAATTCTGCGTTTATCCATAGTCGTTAGTAACTAAATTTTTTTCAATTGTTCTATGATATTTGTTGTTGAAAAACCATTCTCCAATGAAATAATTTCAACTTTGCCACCGTTTGCAGTTACTTCTTTAGCACCTACAATATTTTCTAAAGCGTAATCACCTCCTTTTACCAACACATCCGGTAAAATATTTTTTATAAGGTTAAGCGGAGTATCTTCTTCAAAAATAATTACCGCATCCACCATTATTAAAGATGCCAGTACCAACGCACGTGATTGCTGATTATTCACAGGACGGTTGTTTCCCTTTAATCTTTTTACAGAAGCATCGCTGTTTACTCCTACAATTAATATATCAGCAAAAGATGCTGCTTGCGACAGAACTTTAATGTGGCCTTCATGTATAATATCAAAAACACCATTAGTAAAAGCTACCGTTTTATTTATCAGCCGCCACCACTTTATATAAGATTGTAATACTTCAGGCGAAAAAATCCGTTCGTTAATTTTACTGCTTTGATTCATTTTTCTTTTTATTAGTATATATTAACAATCCAAAACTTATTAATCCTATAACAATAATAATACCTGTTGATACACCCCACATTAGCCAGCCGAAAGATATATTATCAATTGAATAAATAAGCAGTACTTGCTGCACAGCAACGGGAAATGCACCAATGCCACCGGGCGCCACTATCATAGCAAGCGTGGCAAGCGAAAGCACACTGAATGCGGCTCCCAGGTGAAGACCTGAAGTAGCAGCAAGCGCATTAAAACCTATATATATTTCCAGCAAATACATGGCCCAGATAAAAAAGGAATGGAAAATAAATGTCTTTCTTTTTTTTAACCGGATAATGGAATAAAAACCTTCCTTTAAACCGATGTGAATTCCTTTAAGCTTTATGATGTGCCTGTGATCGGGATAGTTTTTTAATATCCAGCGTACGAAAATGATAATAATAATACTGCTAATTATAACTATCGCTAATATTTGTCTCCACGGGAAATGCGCACGATTATTTGATACCTGCAAAACTTTGTTTTCTACAAATTCGCTTACCGTATTTATCTGAATGCAAATAGTAAATATTACCAGTAGGAAATAACAAAAAAGATCAAACACTCTTTCGATTAGGATAGTGCCGATCAACTTATTCACGGGAATTTTTTCATAGCGTCCGAGCAAAGTACAGCGTAGTATTTCACCGGCTCGCGGTATAAAAGTGTTGGCAAAATAGCCGCACATAGTAGCATAAAAAGTGTTAGCTGTGGATGGATGATAACCCATTGGCTCCAGCATAATTTTCCATCTCATAGCCCTGCTGATGTGGCTCAGTATGGCAATAAAGGTAATAGGTATTACTACATAATAATTTGCATGAAGTAAGGATTCCCGGAATTGTAATCTTTGAACCGCATTCATCTTGCTGAACTGCCACCACATCAAAAAAATTCCTATGCCAAGGAAAATGAGATATTGTAAAACAGCAAAAATTTTTTTTCTCATAATTTAGGTGACAAGATAATAAACAGATTTAAAATAACCCGTTAACAATATAAGTTATCGATCAATCTTATATCATTTAACCACGCGGCAATTAAAAGAATGTATGTTTCCGCTTTTTTATAATCTTTTATAATTGTAAGATCAGCCCTGTTGGCAAGTTCAAGATAATCTATTTTGAAGCCCTTATTTTCAAGATTGGAAATTGCTATATTTTTTAATTCAGAAAAATTTTCATTTGAAAGGCTGTCTTTAATATTTTCCAATGTTTTATTAAGTAATGAGGCTAATGTTTTTTCTTCGCCGTTAAGTCTTAAATTTCTGCTGCTCATTGCAAGCCCACTTGCCTCGCGAACAATAGGGCAGATAATTACCGTGATATCTTTTTTCATTAAGGTAATGAGTTTTTTTACTACAAGACATTGTTGGTAATCTTTTTGACCGAGATATAAGTTATCAGGCTTAATAATAGTGAGCAGCTTTTCTACCACAAGACATACGCCCTGGAAATGGCCTGGCCTGAATTTTCCTT
>Ga0070679_100000434_pt1 | contig 35497 bp, 20 predicted proteins | sample KBSC63BmetaG_FD_65652 | JGI IMG/M metagenome (GOLD analysis project Ga0070679, IMG submission 65652) | Corn rhizosphere microbial communities from Kellogg Biological Station, Michigan, USA - KBS C6-3B metaG | ecosystem: Host-associated > Plants > Roots > Rhizosphere | place: USA: Michigan... | reverse complement strand
GAAGTATGGCCGCGTGCTCCGTGGTCCCGAGATGATGAGCCCACGCGAATTCCACCGCACCGTAATGCGCGAGTTCTGGCGTCATCCTTTAGGCGAGTTCCGTGCGTGGAGAGCCAGCAAGAAGGGCGGCACCCAGGCCCATCTGGGGCTCGGATTTAAGACCACGGAGATGACCGGGCTGATGCGGATTCCTCCCGGCAAAGAGTCCCAGCACTTTCAGATGATGGGCGACACCGGTGCAGGTAAGACGACCCTCATCATGCAGCTACTTCGGCAGATTAGGGACCGTGGCGACGTGGCCATTGTGTATGACCCGGCCTCGGAGTTCGTGCAGCGGTTCTACGACGAAAAACGCGGCGACATTATTCTCAATCCGCTCGACGCGAGATGCCCGTTCTGGTCGCCTGCCATGGAGATCGAGAGCAATCAGGAAGCCACGACTATCTCCGAATCGCTGTACCAGCCATCGGGCGGCAGTTCCAACAGCTCGAACAAGGAGTTTTTCTACCGGACGCCTGCTCAGATCTTCGCCCACCTGCTCCGCGAAGGCCCGACGCCGCACACGCTGGCGCAATGGATGGCGGATGAAAGTTTCCTGCAAAAGAAGGTCAAGGGAACGGAGATGGCGTTCTATATCGACCGCAAAGCTGGCCCTCAGGCGGCGGGCGTTCTGGCCAGTCTCGGCCTGGTCGCTCAGAGCCTCCGTCTGCTGCCGAGGAAGGAAGAAACCACGTCGATTTGGAACGCAACGGATTGGGCCAAAAATCGCGAGGGCTGGATCTTTATCACCTCCAAGAAGTCTCAGCGCGAGGTGCTGCGTCCACTTATCTCGCTCTGGATCGACATTCTCGTAATGCGCTTGATGGAGATTCCCAAACCGGGGCAAAAGCAGGTCTGGTTTGTGATCGACGAGCTGGCCAGTCTGCAGAAACTGCCCCAGCTCCACAGCGCCATGACAGAGAGCCGGAAGTCAAAAAATCCGCTCGTGGTCGGCTTCCAGGGGCGTGCGCAACTGGAGGACATCTACGGCAAAATCGCCGAGGTCATGTTGAGCCAGCCCGCCACGAAAATTTTCATGAAAACCACGGAAGGTAAGGCCGCCGAATGGATCTCCGACACGCTTGGCAAGGTTGAGATCGAGCGTCTGAAGGAGACGCACTTCGACGGCTCTCGCGCGGGCAAAAACTACACCATCGACAGGCAAATTGAGCCTCTTGTGATGGCGTCCGAAATCTCCGGTTTGGACGACCGCCGCGCGTATCTCAAACTTGGCAATCGGATCGCTCGCTTCGACTTCGACTATCACGGCCTGCCGACCGTGACGGATGCGTTTATTCCTCGCGAAAACATCGACGACAAGCTGAAGTTCGATCGCCGCACCCTAGAGCCGCTGAAACCGGCGGCATGCTCGGCTCCGGCTGAACCTTTGACGCAACCAGAGACGCCGGCCCAGCCCAGACCCGAAGCCAACGACTCACAGGAACCCAAGCAGAAAGGAGGTGCGCAGTACCGGCGCGCCCTCACGCTGGCCTGGGATGGACCCGACGAAAATTCCAAGACGCAGCCCATCGCGCAGCCGGTAGCGCAGCTCAGCGGCATCGCTGCCATCGCTGCCGAGTTTCTTCAGGAGTTGCAACAGTTCCGCGAGTCGCTGGAGGCGCAGGGCCGCGACTTCTCGGAAGACGAGTTGAAGGCGGTCAAAGAGGGGTGGGCCGATATCGTCAAGCGGGCCGAAGAGCAACCGGAGCAGACCACTTCCGACCCGATCATGCTCACGGATTTAGACCCGTATCTGATTCCGCTGCACAATCCTCAGCACCATACCCATATTCAGGCTTACGACGATGAGCAATTCAGCCTCTCTCTGGAGTAGCCCCGATGCTGACGATTTCGAAGGCCCTGAATGCCTCGCAGGCGGGCACGTACCACACGAAGGATTTCGTGTCCGAGACGCAGAGCTACTACGCCAAAGACGACGCCCTGCTAGGCGAGTGGCAGGGACACTTGGCCATCAGGTTCGGGCTCTCGGGTACCGTCCGCAAAGCCGACTTCATGGCTCTCGCCAATGGTCAGAATCCGCGAACCGGCGAGCAGATGGTGAAGCATCGCATCGCAGGCGAACAGACCAACCCGGATGGTTCCATCACGAAGACGGTGGAGCACCGCGCCGGCTGGGACGCTACCTTTTCCGCGCCCAAATCCGTGTCCCTGACAGCCCTTGTGGGCGGCGATGAGAACGTGCGCCTGGCTCATCGGGAGGCGGTGACCGCCACGCTCTCGGAGCTGGAGCGGTACACGCAAGCACGGATCGGCGGCAACAACCCCGCCGAGCAGACCGGGCGATTTGTCGCGGCTAAGTTCGAGCACGATACCGCCCGTCCTGTGGACGGCTACGCCGCTCCCCAGCTCCACACCCATGCCGTTGTCTTCAACGTGACCGAACGGGAGGACGGGTCTACCCGTGCCCTGCAGGAGCGGGCGTTCTTTGAGAGCCAGAGCTACGCGACGGCGGTATACCAATCGCACCTGATGTACGAGCTCCGCGAGCTTGGCTATGAACTGGAACGTGGGCGATCCGGCGCCCCCGAGATCAAAGGCTACTCGCAGGAATACCTTGATGCGTCCAGTCCACGTTCCGAAAAGATCAGGGAACACCTGGAGCGGAATGGGTTCAAGGGCCCCGAGGCCGCAGAGATTGCCGCACACGCCACCCGCGAAAAGAAACAAGATCTCACCAAAGAACAGGTGTTGAAGGCGCACCGGGAGGTCGCCGCCGAGTTCGGCAATGAGGCGAGTCGTGTCGTTGCAGAGGCGCGGCAACGTTCCATAGAGCAGGGCGTTCGCCAGCCTTCCGCCATCCGTGCTCAGGAGGCGATGACCTTCGCCCGCGATCATCTTTTCGAGCGGGAGGCCGTTGCCGATCAGCGGGCGATCATGACCGTCGCGCTGCGGCGCAGCATGGGCGAGGCGACCTTGTCCGAGGTCCGCGATGAGTTCTCGGCACGCCGTGAGCACGGCCAGTTTCGAACAGTTAGTCAGAGGACATACGATTCCGCGGAGCGCTACACAACGCCTGAAATGCTTGCCGCCGAGCGTGCCAATATCCAGCAGGTTCGGGACGGAAGACACGCCCTTGCGCCCATGATGACGGAACGCGAAGCCTTGGCTCAGGCAGATACGCGGAGCTTTCTAAATGACGCCCAGCGCCGTGTTGTTCATGAGGTACTGACCTCGACGGACCGCGTTCATGGGCTTCAGGGGCTGGCCGGTTCAGGCAAGACCGCGAGCCTCGAAACTATCCGCGAAGGAGCGGAGACAAAAGGCTACAAGGTGGAGGGTTTAGCACCCACGTCTCGCGCTGCTGGCCAGCTCCGCGAGGCCGGAATTGAGGCGAGCACCTTACAGAGTTTTCTCGCCCGCAAAGCCGAGGATACGCCGGGTCAGCGCCACCTTTATATGCTCGACGAATCCTCGCTCGCTTCTTCGAAGCAAATGCGTGACTTTCTTCAGAGGGTCTCGTCTGACGACCGCGTTCTGGTCATCGGTGACGTCCGCCAGCACCAAGGCGTGGAGGCCGGCAAGCCCTTCGAGCAAATGCAGCAGGCCGGGATGCAAACCTCGCAACTGGACCAGATCATGCGCCAAAAGGATGCGGAGCTGCTGAAAGCGGTCCAGCACCTTGCCATCGGAGATACCGAGGAGGGCGTCGAGTTGCTGGCCCAGCAGGGCCGCGTGACCGAGGTAAAGAGCAGCGTAGATCGTATCGCGGCCATCGCCAAGGACTATGCCGCCCAACCGGAAAATACCATCGTCGTCTCCCCGGACAACCGGAGCCGTCAGCAGATCAACGAGGCCATCCGCGCCGAGTTGCAAAGCACCGGCCAACTCTCTCAGGATAGTCGCGAGTTCCAGACGCTCGCGCATCGTTCCGACTTGACCGGCGCAGGCCGCACCTGGGCGGCGCTCTACAATACCGGCGATGTGATTCGCTACGAGTCTGGCAGCAAGGCTCTCGGCTTCGAGCGGGATTCTGAGGCCCGCGTGGTCGGCGTAGACGCCCGGACCAATATCCTCACGGTCCAGAGGCAGGATGGCGAACAGGTCTCCTACGATCCGAAGCGGCTCTATGGCGTGAACGTCTTTGAAGAGCGCAGCCGGGATTTCAGTTTGGGCGAGCGCGTCCAGTTCACTGCCGCGAACCGCGATCTTGGTATCGCCAATCGCGACCTCGGCACCATTACGGCCCTTGCAGAGCACACTATCACCGTCCGCATGGACGGCCAGAGCGTGGGCGAGGTCACGTTCGACCCGACCGAGTTCCGGAAGCTCGACCACGGTTATGCGGTCACGTCCCACAGCTCGCAGGGACTCACCGCCGACCGCGTGATCGCCAATATCGACACCGATTCCAGCCGTTCGCTTATCAATGACCGTCTGGCCTATGTCGCCATCTCGCGCGCCGCTTACGACGCCCGCATTTATACCAACAGCGCTGCCACCCTTGGCGAGCGGCTGGCGACCGATGTTTCAAAAAGCGCGGCCCTGGAACTTGAAGATGTGCGGCAGGCTGTGGACAGCTTCCGGGGCGACGACACACATTCGGCTACCATGCTCCTGCGCGACACGAATCGTATCCACGTCTACAGTGACCCGGAACACCGCGTGGCTGCCGTGGCTCAGGACTACGTTTCCAAAGAAGACCGCGCCGTCATCTTCGCTCCAGATAAGACGGAGCGCGAAGAGTTGACTCGGTTCATTCGGGCATGCCTTCACGAGCAGGGGCGGTTGGGCGAAACCTTCACCGCCAACGTACTCATAGACAGACGCTTGTCAGACAAAGATGCCAAGATCGCCGCGAATTATGAAGTCGGCGACGTCATCCGCTACGGCAGCAAAGGCAGCGATGAGTTGGGCATCTCCCCGAACACCTACAGAACAGTGACCGGCGTGGACGTCGAAAAGAACCTCATTACCGTCACCGGAGCGGATGACAGCCCCCGCGTCTACAATCCTGCAACGGAGTGGCAGATGCGCCTTAAAGCGACCGTTTACAGCTCCGAGGACCGCGAGTTCGCCGAGGGTGAGCGGATTCAGTTCACCCGCTCCGAATCGGATCAAAGAATCCGCTTAGGCAGTCTCGCCACCATCGGGCATATCCACGAAGACGGCGGCCTCTCTGTCAAAGTCGATTCGGGATCCATCCTGCAGCTCACCCCCGAACACGCGCAGCACGTTGAGTATGGCTACGCCATCGAATCGACAAAACGCTTGGCTGTCGATCGAATCATCCTGAGCGGCGAAGCCGAACAGATCACCGCGCAGCGCGAAGCCCTCTCCCAGGTTTCGGCCAACTTCCACGAGCTAACCATGTACACCTCTGACGGGTTTCGGACCGCCACCCCTGAGTTTGCCGTGCATAGAGATTCCGCCGACCCGACGGTAGCGGAAATGGCCATGCCGGAGATCGAGGCTCCTTCTATCGAGTTCGAGGGATACGCCATCGAGCTTTAGCCGATCCGGTCAGCAGATCGTCCTCTCGTTCCGAGAGCCTTTTGCAGTCAGAAGTTCGACTCCTACAACGAATGAAGAAAGAGAACCGAGTGAAGGCTTGGGTCTAGCTCTTTAGTCATCGCTTAACACGCAGTCGATTCAGGCTAGTCCTTAGATCGAACTTCGAGGAAGAGAGTTCGTGATTGCCATAGATCGAAATACTTAGGCATTCAGGGAGCGGACCAGTTCCAACGACCACCAAAACGAACCCTCTCAGCTGGTGTGTAGATTTGGTCACGCAATCTGAGATCGTCCGCTCATCGGTTGACGACGGGTGCGCAAAACGTTCTGGATGCGTATGCCAGTCGCCAATAAAATGGAGGCCCCGCGCGAACATGCTTTTGATTTCGGTCCTCTCGGCACTTCGATCGGGAGCGTATGAAGTCCGTCCCCGTTTATCACCGGGACGAGGTCCGGTCGCAATCTCTACGTAAATTTCGAACCTCGTGAGACGCGCAAATAGTTGACCCCCTGCCTCCATATCGCCGAAGCGGTTTTGCTGATGTGTCAAGAAATGAGCCATGACAGCATCGCTAAACACAAGGTCAGAGTTGCCGTTCTCAAGGGGGAGAGAGAGCACTAAAACACACCTCCACACATAAAGCACTTCTCTGTCCTCGTCCAGTCCGTTGAAATGCGAAGATTGTCGATGCCATCGACACCGAAAGTGTGCATTGCTTGAGGATTCCATTCTCCTCCCTCTTGACGAAGGCGGGCAGTAGATCCCTTCCACATCCAATGAATCGAAGCATCGACCCGCTTTAGCAAACACTCCAGAGCAAGACTTGAGATGAGGCTCACAGTCGAACTCAATTCTACCGGCCCGTAAGGCTGGAACAGGGCACCGCAAGCAGGCTCTTGGCGACGTGTGCCTTCACTAACATGAACCAAACGACGCTCAGCGTTTCCGATCGAATCGAAATGACAGCAAAAGCAACCACCGGTGGATCGGACGACAACCGCATGGCCGGCAGCAGCAAAATCTTCAGTCCAGCCGTACAGAAAGTCTTGTGTTCTTCCTGATTCAATGTGAATCCTGTTAAGCAGAACTTCCGAATTCCAGTCTCCGATTAGACTTAGAACAATTGCACTGCTCTGAAATTCTCTGATGTGTCTGCGATGGAACTCTTCCCAGCCCATGTGGAAGCCACGAACGGTCAGGTGAGGAAAATTCTGCTGCAACTCAAATCCAAGGGAGACTGCCTTTGATTTTCCCAGGTAACGCGCGCCGAGGAAATGGCGTCCTGAATTTGAGCTTGTCAGTGTCTGCGGGTCAACCAGATACAGAGTTCCGACGCCGGCCATAGCCAGTTGATGGGCAACGAAGCTGCCCAGAGATCCGCATCCCAAAACGGTGATGGCAGTCTTTTTCAGCTCATCTTGAGCTGGATCGGAATCACGACCGTGGACCCAGTTGTGATCAATTCGCTCAACCATAGACGGTATTACCTTTCCTGATGCAGCGAGAAATTGACTCATCAAGACCTGGTGAGGAATCCGCCCCGGCCGAAAACCACTGCCTACCCGACCTCGCGACTTGGGATGCTGCTTGTCCGGGGTGTGCTTGTAGAGGGTCACCGCGACGAGGCTATCTCCGTGATCCGTCTCGAAGCCTAAGAGGATCGACCGCATGACATTCTCTTGTTTGAGTAGCTTTTTGAAAAGCACTTCCGAACCAGTCTCAGCGAGGAGCTTCATTATGTCTGCGGACGTCTTCGGGTATTCGGACGGAAGCGGAGCCTTGCTAATCCAAACGAAGAGGCATTCTTCAGTCTTCTTGAACTTTGGTTTCGGACCAAAGCGATGTTCTAGCCAAGTGGTCACATCTGAGGCTTTTTCCCCGACGAAGATCGAATTGGCTCCCATCCAGGCATGGACCACACGATTGCTTCGCAATCCATTCCTTAGCAAACTGAAGAACTTCACACCAAGCACGCCCGATTGGCTCCAGTAGGTTAGAAACTCTTCTCTGAAGTGATCGAGATATTGCCCCTTTTCCAGCCCACCCACTAACTTGATTGCATCGTGAAGGAGAACTTCTGTCAGCCCTGCAGGATTGGTCGAGTCGGTTGGGGTTGAATCGGCAAGGAGACACAAAATGCCGTCTTCTTCAACGTGCGGCCACGTTAAGAAGGGAGGACGATCGACGAGTGTAATCCGCGGCGGTACAAACGGGAAGGCGGAGTCGAGGAGTATGTCCAAATGGCGTTCGGTGAACTCGAATTTGATTCGTAAACGCCAACCAGTAGAGTAATCGCGGCCCGGGTACTCGTTCCGGAGCTCGTCCCTAGTCAGGGACGTAGCGCCGAATCCGATTGCCAACTTACGCACCGAAGCTCTCGCAGCATGGCGGGCACGTGCGAAGCGGTTTTCAGCGCTTTCAAGCGTACCGATTGCTACCACTCTTGTTTACCGGCTTTGCGCCAGCCGCCTCCGCAGAAACAGATCCCAAAATCGAGGCAGCTGTAGCCCAACCAACCGATTTCGCCGCGCTGTCAGTCTCCGCAACATCTTCGCAGTTGGCGAAGTAGTCAGTGTTGAAAACTTTATCCCAAGCGTCCCGAGCTTCGCTCCGCGAGCAGTCGCTTTTGTCTAAAGGCTCTAGCCAGCTGATCGCGTCGGAGAGACGATCTCGAAGGAACGCGATCTTGGAATCGTCACTTCCTTTGCTAAGCGTTTCGTTCGGCGTCACAGGGTGTGTGACCTCCAAAGTCCATTTGAGGCGGTCCCTGATGGTCTTTATCGTCTCTCGGAGCGATTCATCGTCGCGAAGTTTCACCGGCTTGAATTTCTCGGTCACCAGCTTAGTGATGACGAAGCCGGACGCAGTTTGAGAGCACCAACTCGGGCGGCTAGTGGAGAATTTCTTGATGAACCTGCAGATGCGACGCATTTGATCCTCGTCGCCGCTCGGACTGAGACGTTCGTTTTGCTCCTCGAACCACTTCGTCACATCACGCGCGTCAGATCGCTTCCAGGTCGCACTCGCCAGCTCGTAATAGACCTTAGAACTGCCTAGCCAGTCCACCTCTTCAATCTTCCTGTAGACAGGCAGATCGACGTGATAACCCGCCTGATAGAAGACTCGGACACAGTTTTTGCGAACCTCAGGCGCTTTGGCAAAACAACCATCATCCACAGCGTCGCGAACCATTTGCCGCGTCGCGAGAGCGGTCATCTCTCCACCGCGCTCGCCAACTAATTGGTCTTTGTCAAAATAGACGCCGTCGTCGATGTCGTACTTGTTGTCGTCGTGTTGCACCATGGTCTTCATCGCATACGAACCTTGCGAGTGAAAGTTCTTTGGAAGCGGATTCTCCGCCTTGGTAAGACCCGCACGCAGCCGCTTCCTGTTCGCGTCCCGGTGGTCGCGCATTTGGGTGCGTGCCGTCGAGGGCAGCGTTACCTCGTCCTTGTGAAATCCGTTCATTTCCTTCGAGCAGTCAATCATTTGCCAGTCTCCTTGGAAGCATCTACGAAGTTCGCGTCAGTCTGTTCATCAAGTCCGTTGAAGAGCCGGCTAATTAACCCAGCCTCCACGTCGTTCGGGTCGTTACACCGGCTGTTCGTCATATTCACGTCATTCCGGGCAAGATTGATAATTTGCTGGAGTGCGTCCTGTCTAACCTCGTCGAGATCCAGGTACTGCATCATCTTCGCGGGGACAGACTCTCTAGGAAAGCGGACTATCGCGCAAGGCCGGTCAAGGTGCTTTGCAAGCATTCGTGCCATGTTGTGGTAAGCGAATTCTTGAGCGTCAATTGCCAAGGATGCTGCTTCCGCACCGAAGCGCCATTCAAGTAACCCTCGGTGAATAACCTCGTTACTCATATCATCTCCAGCGGGGCGCGGGACTGTCCCAATCGAGTAGATCTCGATGGATTGGCCAGGAGCGGACATCTCCAGGGCATCAATCATGCCAATCAACACAGGATTGTTTGCCCACAAGCCGCCATCAGCGAAAACGTGCGAACCGGAGCTTCCATCGTGTGCAGGCATCTGAGCCAAAGACCTATAGATAGGGGCTGCTGACGATGCTAGGCATAATTCAACAAGCGTGAATGGGTCATCACGGTGATTACTTCCACTGAGGTGTGACGTCTTGAAGACCCACGAACGATGCGTGCTCATGTCCACGGCGGTAATACCGAGGGCGATTCCTCTCCGCTTGTACACTTCTCCAACAGTTTCTTGGCCGAAACATTCCTCAAGAGCCAATCGAAGCGCCGCTTCGCCGCGCTTGAGAGCCTTGGAGCGAGCCTTTAGGTCGTGGAGCAGTGCGAAACCAATATTCGTTGGTACCCGACGCTCGAAGATCGCCGCGCCTCGCTTGGCGTAGAACCCGACCACTTTGGACAGAGGGACGTTCGCGACCAAGGCGCATGCCAGAATTGCCCCAGTGCTGGTGCCGACGATCAGATCGAAACCGGCGCCAACATCAAGTGTGGCGCAACCGCGTTTCTTGCAGAAGCTGTCCGCTAATGACGCTAGGTATTGCGCTGTATAGATTCCGCGCATGCCCCCTCCGTCAAGGCTTAGGACTCGAAATGGCTTGTGCTCGATCACTCGCGTCACTCCCTCACGGTCAGGGCGATTTTCGCGCTGTCACCGGTAATGAAACCGTACGTCAAGTGCTCGATACGAGTCAAGTTTTGATCCCCATATTTGACAGAAACAATTCGCGATATTGTGGAAAACGCCGCGTATCGCGTATAAAGAGAAGATGGAAAAGGAGTGCGGCGTGCGGCGTGGAGTAAAAGAACGGCTCGATTTCATTGACTTTAGGCTATTTTGGGAAGGTCGAATCAACCGATCGGACATAATCGAGCGGTTCGCAATCTCCACCCCCCAGGCCTCGAAGGATTTGAGCCTTTACGAATCCATGGCACCTGGGAATCTTGTTTACGATGTTTCCGCTAAAAAATATTTAGCCTCCTCGTCATACAAACCACGCTTCATCGAACCGAGCTCGGACGGATTCCTCATGCAGCTGAGGAATATATCCGATCGCACCTTGCCGATCGAAGAGACTTGGCTTGGTACGCTCCCGTCCGCTGAATCGATGCCGATTCCCAACCGTCGAGTCAATGTTCATGTCCTCCGAGATGTCATCAGGTCCATCGAAAAACGGACTGCACTCAACGTTCTCTACCAGTCGATGAACATGGAGCGCCCAGGCCCCATGTGGCGGTGGGTTGTTCCCCACGCTCTTGCTCATGATGGTCTGCGGTGGCACGTAAGGGCATTCTGCGAGCAGACCGATCGCTTCAAAGACTTCTTGCTCTCCCGCTGTCTCGATTCAGGTGCTGAGCGCCAAACTGAGGTTAGAGCCAATCGAGATAAGTATTGGAACGAGTGCTTCAGTGTCGTCCTGGTTCCGAATCCGCTTTTGAGCGAGGAACAGCAGAAAGTGATCGCTCAGGACTACTGCATGGAGTACGGCCAGATTGCAGTTTCCGTACGCAAAGCCCTTTTGTATTACTTCAACAAGCGATTGAGACTTGATGTTGCGAAGGCAATCGATCATCCCAAAGAAACTCCCGTTGTCGTTCTGAACGAAAGAGCGTTTCAAGATGTATTGGCGGAAGTGGATCGCTCTTAGGTTGGCACAGCCATCCGGCCAGCACTCTTCGGGGCTGGCTCTCCGGAGCTTCCTATAATGCAGTTAACACGATTCCAAAGTGCGTCAGCGGCCATATCGTTTCCTAGAGACGAAAGACTGCAGAGTGGAAGGTCATGGCAAAGCTCGAAGAGATCACCCGCGGAGCCTCGTTACGAGGAATTGTCGCGTCTAGTCTAGTGTCAGTAGTCGATGTGAAGTGGTTCGGGTCATCAAGTGTCGAACTGACATACAAAGATGCGTCTGGCAAACTCGGCAACGAGCTTCTCTTCAGAGATCGGGAACCCTCGATTGAGATAGTCGAGGTCGGAAGACCTTGGAGCTTCGATGGCGACGGCGGACTCTTCCGCCTGGTTTCCGAGGCGCACCGGATTCGTCTGGCGCACCTGTTTGATCCAGTCATGGCTGTCCACACTTCCTTGGTCGAACCTCTTCCGCACCAGATCACAGCGGTATATGAAGAGATGCTGGGCAGACAACCCCTGAGATTTTTGCTGGCCGACGACCCGGGCGCCGGGAAGACGATCATGGCTGGACTGCTCATCAAGGAGCTTATCGCCCGTGGAGATCTCCAGAGATGTTTAATTGTTTGTCCCGGCAGCCTTGCAGAGCAGTGGCAGGATGAACTCTACCGACGGTTTGATTTGCCCTTCGAAATTCTTACCAATGACAAGCTTGAGGCAGCCCGGACCGGAAACTGGTTCTTGGAAAACAATCTGACAATCGCGCGCCTGGATAAACTCAGCAGAAATGAAGATGTTCAGGACAAATTAAGCATCCCAGAAGCCAATTGGGATCTCATCGTATGCGACGAAGCTCACAAAATGTCCGCTACGCATTTTGGTGGAGAAATCAAGTACACGAAACGATATCGGCTCGGACAAAAACTATCCGGGATTACTAGACACTTTCTGTTGATGACTGCAACTCCGCACAATGGCAAAGACGATGATTTCCAGCTTTTCATGGCTCTGCTGGACGAAGATCGATTTGAAGGCCGCTTTCGTGATGGCGTCCATACGGTTGATGTCTCTGACCTCATGCGGAGAATGGTGAAAGAAAAGCTCCTCAAGTTCGACGGAGAGCCACTGTTTCCGCCCCGCTATGCCACGACGGTGCCCTATAAACTCTCGGATTCCGAAGCGGCCTTGTATGAAGCTGTCACGGACTACGTTCGTCAGGAGTTCAACCGGGCCGAAGCTTTGCAAAACGATAAACGAGCTGGAACAGTCGGCTTCGCATTAACCATCCTGCAACGCAGATTGGCCTCTTCCCCTGAAGCCATCTACCAATCGCTACGTCGCCGAAAGGAGCGTCTCGGTAGCAAGCTCGATGAACTCGAACTAATGCAACGAGGGGCTCTTGTTACGCAAGCACTCATCACTCAAGGCCCCTTTTTGGAGGCTGATGATGAAGAAGATCTTGATGAAGCTCCAGATATCGAAGTTGAGGCTGCCGAAGAACAAATTCTCGATCAAGCTACTGCCGCAGGCACGATTACAGAGCTACGAGCAGAAATCTCAAGGCTCGCCGAACTAGAGGTGCTTGCTAATAAGCTAAGGCGCTCTGGTGAGGATCGCAAATGGATGGAACTTGGATCACTTCTCCACGAAATCTTTTCATCCCGTCAAGGAGTGGGACGCGCAACCCTCCCTGAAAGCATTGAGCCAAAGAGCCTACCGGACTCGGCTGACGATAAATTAGTGATCTTTACCGAGCATCGTGACACCCTCACTTATCTTGAAGGTAAGATTTCACGTCTGCTGGGTTCGTCTGAAGCGGTGGTAGTCATCCACGGCGGGATGGGCCGTGAACAGCGAATGACCGCGCAGGAGCTTTTCAAGCACAATCCCGATGTGAAGGTCCTGATAGCAACCGACGCCGCTGGCGAGGGGATCAACCTCCAGAGAGCACATCTGATGGTGAACTATGACTTGCCTTGGAATCCAAATCGGATCGAACAGCGGTTTGGTCGAATACATAGAATTGGGCAGCAGGAGAGTTGTCATCTATGGAATTTGGTCGCTGAGGGGACGCGAGAAGGCGATGTCTACCGGACTCTCCTCGACAAAATAGAGGAAATTCGTAAGGCTCTGGGTGGACAAGTATTTGACGTTCTCGGCAAGCTCGTTTTTGATGGCAGACCTCTACGTGAATTATTAATCCGAGCGATCAGAGACGAAAGCCCCGAGGTGCGTGCTGAAATTACAAGAAGTGTGGAAAGCGCGCTAGACCTTGCAAAACTTCAGGACCTGCTTGAGGAACGAGCAATCGTTCCTCAAACGATGGATGTCAGCAGGGTCATGAGAATTCGGGAAGACATGGAACGTGCGGAAGCACGTCGTTTACAGCCTCACTATGTCGAGTCATTTTTCATTGAAGCATTCAAGCAGTTAGGCGGAAACCTTCGCCAAAGGGAGAGCCGAAGATACGAGATCACGCATGTGCCATCATCGGTCCGTTCAAGAGATCGACTGCTCGGTTTTGGGGAACCTGTCCTTTCCAAATATGAACGGGTTGTCTTTGACAAGCCGCTGATAAATCCAAAGGGGCAGCCTGCAGCGGCTTTTCTTTGCCCGGGGCATCCGCTATTGGACGCCACTATCGACCTGACCCTTGAGAGAAACCGTGATCTTCTGCGTCGTGGCTCGGTCTTGATTGATGAAACAGATGAAGGCGATCAGCCACGTGTCATGTTTTATCTTGAACACTCCGTTCAGGACGGCAGTCTCATTCGAACTGGTGATCGCCGAGTTATTTCGAAGCGTCTCTTGTACGTCGAGATCGACAGCAATGGCACGGCACGTCATCTGAATTACGCCCCGTATCTCGACTACCGTCCGTTGTCTCCGTCCGAACCATCAGTAGATACGATCCTCATGAGACGTGAGTTTGAGTTCATTGCCAAAGACCTCGAAGTCCAGGCTCAGGCACATGCGATCCAAACTGTGGTGCCAGAGCACATGAATGAAGTGCGAGAACGTCGAGTGAGGCTCATCGAGAAAACCGAAGCGGCTGTCAAAGACCGACTGACAAAGGAAATCAATTTCTGGGACCATCGGGCCGAACAACTCAAGATGCAAGAACAGGCGGGCAAGCTTAATGCCCGGTTGAACTCGAATGAGGCCAGGAAACGTGCAGATGAATTGCATGGCCGGCTCCAACGGAGAATGGAAGAACTAAAAAAGGAGCGTCAGATCTCACCGTTGCCCCCTGTTGTCATTGGCGGCCTTCTCGTTCTTCCAGTGGGCCTCATACGCAGAATTGCCGCTGAGGAATCACCTCTCCCCGATGCGAGAGTTAGTCAATACGCACACGATACACAAATCGCGGCGGCGAAGGCGCGGTTGATTGTCATGGAGGTAGAGCGCGGACTTGGATTTGAACCCATTGATCGAGAGCTCGATAAGCTCGGCTACGACATCGAAAGTCTTGCGTCCGGAAGTGGGCGCGTCAGGTTTATCGAGGTGAAAGGTCGGACTACCACCGCGGATACGATTACTGTAACGAAGAACGAAATTCTCTACTCGCTTAACAAGCCGGATGACTTCATCTTAGCGATTGTAGAGTTCTTCGAAGATGGTTCTCATCGTGTTCACTATGTACGCCGTCCTTTCCAAAAAGAACCGGACTTTGGTGTCACAAGCGTTAACTACAATTTTGCAGAACTCTTGAATCGGGCGGAGGTCCCTGCCTGATGCGCGAGCCAGCGTTCTTCCAAGAAGTTCGGGACAATGCTGCAAAACGATGGGATCAGTTGGACGCGGACCCCGAACTTGCCGCGCCTTGGCATCAACTGTTTCGTCAGGTGCAAAGTCCAAGGCATGTGCTTTCCGAGTTGCTTCAGAACGCAGATGACGCCAGGGCGACGGCAGCTGCGGTTCGGGTCGAGAATTCGCAATTCATCTTCACTCATAACGGCGAAGATTTTGCCCCGGATCACTTCAGTTCGATCTGTCGCTTCGGCTACTCGAACAAGCGCTCCTTGCACACGATTGGTTTCCGGGGCATTGGTTTCAAAAGCGCCTTCAGCCTTGGGGATGCGGTAAAGCTTCGTACTCCAACCCTGTCAGTTATCTTCCATAGTCGGAGATTTACGGAACCCGTTTGGGAAGAGATGGTCACCGAAACCGTGGACCTTACTACGATCAGCGTTTCTCTTCGCGACGCTCTCATCGGGACGGAGATCAGCAAGACTCTTCGAGACTGGCAAGCCAGTCCTTTGTCGCTGCTGTTTTTCAAGAACATCAGAAAGCTAACTGTTGGTGATGAAGAACTGCGGTGGGAAAGCCTAGGACCCGGGCCGGCGCCCGGCTGCGAGTGGATGGCCTTGAATGGCCGTGTCGAAGAACCGCACCTCCTCGCACGTTCCGCATCAGAGCCGTTCCCCAAGGATGCTTTGGAGGAAATCGCTCGGGAGCGAATGTTTGCTCCGAATGAAGCCATCGAATACCCGCAAGCTTGCGTTGATATCGTGCTGGGAGCCAAAGGGTTATACGTCGTGTTGAATGCGGGCGTGGAAGCAAATCTACCGTTCGCTTGCAACGCGCCATTCATTCAAGATCCAGCGAGACTGAAAATCAAAGACCCAGAAACTTCGCCAACCAACCGATGGCTGCTCGCTAAAGCAGGACAATTCGCAGCGTCGCTAATGCTCCAGTGGATCGGAAATAATGCATCGAGTCTCAAAGATCGCTCATGTGCGTACGAAATCATGCCCAATGTGAATCGGGAGGATCGTTCACTTCAAGGGATCTGTGCAACCACTGTTGAGTTGGCATTTGCAGACGCAATTGCGGACCAATGCGTACTCTTGACGGATCTTGGTGAAACCAAGCCCGCTCGAACATGCGTGATCGTGCCGGAGCAACTCTTAGAGATTTGGTCCCAGGAACAATTGAGCGCAATCCTCGATCCTTCGTCTCGGCCGCCCTTCTCTCGGTATGTCGCCGGGCGTGACCGCCAGAAGCTAATCGACTGGAAAAAAGTTGAGGAGATCACCAGATCACACGTCACCACTATATTGCGCGCGAAACATCTTCCTAGGCCTGACAGTTGGAATAAACTTCTCAAATTGTGGAACTTCATCTATCCCGAAACGACTGGCTATCGACCAAGCGGATTCGTCGAGGGACTCCGCATTCTGCCCGTCCAGGGGAAGGAAATCCTCTACTCTGCTAGTGAGATCGTTCGTCTTGGAGAAAAGCGGCTGCTTGCATCTGACGCGGACTGGGATTTCCTTGCAGAGCGCTTGCTCGTACTCAATCCCAACTGGCCCAGATATCTCTCTGAACAGCGGAGACTATTGGAGAGTCGGGCTGCCCAAAATGGGCTTACTGAAGTAGATCGCGCTCAGTCAATGCTTCGAAGCGCTGGTATGGATGACGCCAGTGACGTAAACAAGCTCATTGCCCGTTTCTGTGTAGAATTCGCTGCGGAGAAATCCCATACTGTGGCCGAATGCGTTCAGCTATCGCAAATCGCGGCCAAGCTAAATGTGAGTGTCTCGGGAGCCCTACGTTTCGTCACTCGTGACATGACGCTAAGAGGAGCGGATTCGTCTATCGTCTACGACAAGGATGGGAACGTAGAGCGGCTTGTCCCCGCGACTTGGGCTTCATCGCACATATTGCACGAAGGGTACTCTCGACAATTTCAATCGTGTACTTCGGAAGAATGGGATCGCTGGGTATCATCTGGTCGCGCTGGATTGCTGACGTTGATGCCGATTCGATCCTTTTCAAAGCGATTATGGAGTCGCAATGCCGTTGAGGCTGAGCTCCGCAGTAGAGGTGTTCATGGCACACCAACATACTTCTACAAAGCGGACAACTACACCCTGGAAGATTGGGACTTTGAAGAGGACGTCTGGTCACATTGGAACTTACTCGCGGAACAAGATGACAAGATTTGGACCAATATCGCAGATGCAATCCTGTCACAAGCAGAGCGCTATTGGTCGCAGGCTAAAGCCGCACGGATTCTGCAATCATCGGGAAGAGGCAACGCGACCAGCATTACCGACGAGGTCATTACGCCGAAATGGGTGCTACGCCTCAGAGAGAAACCTTGCCTTCGCGATACGCGTGGATTCCTACGCAAACCCGCGGAACTCCTAAGGTGTACTCCCGAGACGCTCGCACTGCTTGATGTGGAGGCGTTCATTGAACCCCGATTCGATCATGAAGCCGCCAGGCCACTTCTCGACCTGCTCGGGGTGGGATCGACCCCAACGGGCCCCGATCGTCTGCTTGATCGACTTCGAGCTCTGGCTCAGTCGGACGCCCCTCCTGTGGCAGCGCTTGAAAAGCTATACCGAAGCCTCGACAGACTGATTGATGCCTGCTCAACAGATGACTTGATCCGGCTCAAAAGCGCCTTTCGCGAAGAGCAAATCGTGTTCACCGACAGTGGACACTGGTCGAATGCGCCGGGTGTCTTCATCTCGTCTGATCTAACCGAATTGCCTGATACAGAAGTTGTCAGAAGCTCGGTGCGGGATTTAGCCATGTGGCACAAATTGGGGGTCCCAGACCGACCGACGCCTGAGCTCACGATTTCGTGGCTGTTGCAGTTGCCGTTGGGAAGCCGCCTACCAGTCGGCGACGCTAAGAGGGTTAGAGAGCTCCTTCCGCTTTACCCGACTCGGATTTGGAATGAATGCGGACGATGGCTCAATCTATCCGGTGAGATGGCGCCGATAGAGAACCTCAGCTACTCTCTTTCGCGACAATCTGGAACTCCGTATGCTCACCTGCACGAATGGGTCAAGCAACAGACGGCTGATTTTCTGAGGCTTTCGTCAGAGACATCAGATTCCGCTCCGTTCTCCAGCCTGCCTTCGCTTGGTAGCCAGATCGAGGAACTATTCCAACAGAGTCCGCTGCTCACGCGGGATTCCAAGGAATGCCCTTGGCTCAAGCAACTCGGCCAGGACTTGAAACGCATCGCACCTCGGGATGGCGAAACCGACACCGAACTCATTCGGATGCGAGCTTCAGATCTTCTACGCACCGTTTTGCAGTTTGTCCCCAAGCTGGAGCTAACACCCTACCTCAAAGGCGTGCCGGCTGGTACGCCGCGAAGTTCGGAAGTCTGCTGGGCAAATGGAGTCCTGTACGTACAAGACCGTCCGATGGCCAAGCTGGCCAAGACAGTTGCGCGGGAACTAGGGCGCGCTTTCGGTCGGAATGAGATTGAAGAAGCCATCAAATTCTGTTTCGACCGGCCTCCCGAGTTTGTGGCTCAATATATGGAGGAGAACTTTACGCTGAGGCCCAGAGAACTCGAAAACGCCCATAGTACCCTTGTCTCGACCTCGGAGACGGCGAAGTCTGACCCAAATCCCGTCGCGAACGACCACGATCGCGGTTCCGCATCGGTGGTCGCTCCCGAGGAACTCGGAGAAAATCTTCAATCCGGGACCTTGCCCGCTGAGTCGACGCATGACCTGAGTCTGGAACCCCAGATGCCGGTCCAGCGCACCGTTTATCCGCCAAGACCATCCAAGCCGAGCATTATGGAGCGGTTTGCGCTGGGTGAAGGGTTCCTGAAGGACTCAGCCGACCGCTTTTACCACACAAACGGCAGTTGGATCGCTAAGCCGAGCGGGGAGCGCTTCTGGGAATGGCGAACCATCCAGGGCGAGGTCCTCCGTTATCTCTATGCCCGAGAGGTCTGCCTGGAGCGGGAGCCGCTTGAAATTGACGCGGAGGACTGGAGAATGATCGAAGCACATCCCGAGACCCATTCGATGATTCTGGTTGATCCAGAGGACCGGCCGATTGCAGTTTTGGGCTCGGTGATCTGCAAGCTCAAGGAAGACGGCACCCTTCGTCTATACCAAACGCACTTCCGGTTGGTCTGCGAGGATCAATCTAAAGTCTCAGGCTTATTCAATGGTCCGACCATTCCAGGAAAGAGGAGGGAGCCATTTACGATATAAACGCGCTCCCCGAATCGCGGAAGGACCGAAGAGTTGAAGGAATCCGTCAAAACACGCAAGAAGCTGATTGAGGTTGCTCTTCCCTTGGAGGCAATCAACCTGGCGAGTGCCCGAGAAAAAGCAATTCGGCATGGACATCCCAGTACCCTGCACCTCTGGTGGGCACGGCGACCTCTAGCCGCTGCCCGGGCCGTAGTTTTTGCGCAGATGGTGGACGACCCATCCAGCCATCCTGAACTCTTCACGACTACCAAGGCTCAAGAGAAAGAACGTAAGCGTCTCTTTGGCATCATTGAAGAGCTGGTGAAGTGGGAGAACACTACGAACGAGCATATTCTTGAGCGGGCCAGAGCAGAGATATGGCAGAGCTGGCGTTCCACCTGTGCGGATAACGCGGCCCATCCGAGGGCGCGAGAGTTATTTGACCGTCACAGACTGCCGGCTTTTCATGACCCATTCGCAGGCGGAGGTGCAATTCCTCTTGAGGCTCAACGGCTTGGACTTGAGAGCTATGCGAGTGACTTGAACCCCGTTCCTGTACTGATTAATAAGGCCATGATTGAGCTCCCTCCAAAATTTGTTGGCCGGGAACCTGTCAACCCAGATTGGCAAAACACACAGCCGCAGCAAAAGGCTATGCGGCGTTGGAACGCCCTAGAAGGCCTAGCCGAAGATGTCCAATACTACGGTCAATGGATGCGTCGCGAGGCCGAAAAGCGCTTTGGAAATCTCTATCCAAAAGTTGAAATAACGACGCAAATGGCCGAAGAGCGCCCCGATCTCACTCCGTATATTGGACGAAAGCTGACTGTGATTGCGTGGTTGTGGGCAAGGACTGTCCGGAGTCCGAATCCGGCCTTCTCCGATGTTCATGTGCCGCTCGCGTCAACTTTCATTCTTTCGAAGAGGGCTGGTAAGGAGGCGTATCTAGATACCCTCGTTGACGGTCATTCTTATGCTTTCAAGGTCAGCATAGGGAAGCCGCATAATTACGACTTTGCGAACAGCGGAACAAAGCTGCCACAAGGAGCCAATTTTCGCTGTCTCATGTCTGGCACTCCCATCGATACGGAATATATCAGAGCAGAGTGCCAAGCCGGTCAGATGGGTGAGCGGCTCATGGCTGTAGTTCTGGAAGGAGACCGGGGAAGAGTCTATCTGTCACCAGACAAAGACATCGAAGCTATAGCGACGGGTGTTGAACCCGAATGGAAGCCCGATATAGAGTTTTCCCCCCAGGCCCTTGGATTTCGCATCGGAAGCTACGGCATGAAAAAGTGGAGTGACCTGTTTACGCCGCGTCAGCTTCAGTCGCTTAGCATTCTCTCGGACATCGTCTCGGAGTCAACGGAACAGATTCTGAGAGATACGGAGACCAGCAGTCTCTACAAGCAAGCAGAGAGTACCAAGTGTGATGATCAGGCCAAGGAATACGCAGAGGCGATCACCACTTACTTGGGACTTTTCTTGTCCCGGATGGTAGACCTCAACAATGCTCTCTGCCAATGGAGAAATGATCCGGCCAAGCAGCATGTCGGCCATTTGTTCACAAGACAAGCGATACCCATGGTTTGGGATTTTGCGGAAGCAAACCCATTGGGTAATTCCGGTGGTAGCTTCGAAAAGACCTTTGGTTTTATCCCAAAGGTCTTCCCATTCCTCAACACTAAGCCTGCGGGCCACTCGACGCAGTTGGATGCGGCGGCGCAAACCGTTACTCAAAACAAGATCGTGTCAACAGACCCGCCTTATTTCGACAATGTTGGCTATGCTGACCTGTCTGATTTCTTCTATGTCTGGCTCAGACGATCCCTGAGGTTTGTATATCCGGCATTGCTTGCCACAGTCTCTGTACCAAAGGCGGACGAACTTGTCGCAACGCCCTTCCGACATGGAGGCAAACATGAAGCAGAGGTTTTCTTCCTCAACGGTATGAAGCGCGCGATGCAAAGCCTTGGGGAACATGCGAATCCTGGTTATCCAATAACTATCTACTACGCGTTCAAGCAATCGGAAACAGAGAGTGATGGTGGCACTTCAAGCACCGGTTGGGAGACATTTCTTGAGGCGGTCATACACTCGGGGTTGAGCCTGACTGGGACTTGGCCCATGCGAACAGAGCTTGGGAATCGAATGCGGGGAAAAGACTCTAATGCTTTGGCCTCAAGTATTGTGCTGGTTTGTCGTCCGAGACCTGAAGATGCCAGAACAATCAGTAGGCGCGAATTTCTTAATGACCTTCGCGCGGAACTTCCGACCGCTCTTGCGAATCTTCAACGCGGTAACATTGCGCCCGTGGATCTTGCGCAGGCAGCAATCGGGCCCGGAATGGCAATCTACACGCGGTATGCGAAAGTGATCGATGCGGAAGGAAATCCTCTATCAGTAAAACAAGCACTCGCAGTCATCAACGATGTGCTTGATGAGGTGTTGGCAGAGCAGGAAGGGGATTTCGACGGCGACACTCGTTGGGCGCTTACTTGGTTCGACCAGTTTGCTTTTGCTGAAGGAGAATACGGAGTCGCCGAAACCTTGGCAAACGCCAGAAATACCAGCGTAGATGGAATGAAAACAGCAGGGATATTGGCATCCAAAGCAGGCAAAGTACGACTTCTCAAGCCCGATGAGTTGCCCAGCGAGTGGGATCCCAGCACGGACGAGCGCTTGACGGCCTGGGAGATTGTTCATCACCTTGTTCGGGCTCTCGCGCTGGGCGAATCTGTCGCTGCAGAACTGGCGGTGAAATTAGGATCGAAGGCAGAAATCGGGAGAGAGTTGGCTTATCGGCTATACAACATCTGCGAGCGAAGGCGACGAGCTCAAGAGGCGTTAGCTTACAACGGCCTGGTGCAGAGTTGGCCTGAGATATTGAGACTATCTCGGGAAATGGCATCGTCGACCGCTTCTCAGAGTCAGAGCACATTATTCTCGGAGCCTAAGTAGATGGCGATAACAAATTACGAGCGCGTCGCCAAAGCGATGGAGCTTCTTCGGGACGGCTTGCAACCATTCGTAGAGCGAGAACTGAAGAGTCAGTATAGCCAGCAGTGGTTTGACGAGATGCGCGGTGCACTCCCGGTCCAGCAGATGAAGCTGGTTGGAACAGCCGAGAAGCCCAACTGGGATGTCGCACTCATTCTCAGTACTCTCTGGGAACAGTGGAACGCTGTATTTGCGAAAACACTGGGCAGGTCGGAACGGAGCATCGTCAGTGAATTGAGAGATGTGCGGAACCGCTGGGCGCACCAAAACGCCTTCACAACTGACGACACATACCGCGCTCTCGACAGCGTACAACGCCTACTTCTGGCTGTGTCCGCGCCACAAAGTGACGAGATCGAGAAGGCGAAGTGGGAGTTGATGCGCGTCCGCTTTGACGACCAAATGCGAGGTGAAAAGCGCAAGAGCGCCGGAGGAACAGTCGAGAGCCAGGTGACAGGAACACTGAAACCATGGCGAGAGGTGATTAGCCCACACAAGGATGTGGCGAGCGGACGCTATCAACAGGCAGAGTTCGCTGCCGACCTCTGGCAGGTACATCTTGGGGAAGGTTCCCCCGAGTACAAAGATCCCAAGGAGTTTTTCCGGCGCACCTATCTGACCGCAAGCCTTTCACGGCTTCTCGCTGATGCTGTCGAACGTCTCAACGGAACAGGTGGCGATCCGGTTGTGCAGCTACAGACCAACTTTGGAGGCGGCAAGACCCACTCGATGTTGGCCCTCTATCACCTATGCTCCGGTTCTGCGCCCGGCGAATTGTTGGGCATCGACAAAGTGATGGAGGTTGCTGGAGCAGAGAAGCTTCCCAAGGCAAAGCGTGTCGTGATCGTGGGAAATAAGATTTCACCCGGGCGTCCCTCTAAAAAGTCCGACGGGACGGTTGTAAGAACCATTTGGGGTGAGATTGCATGGCAGCTCGGAGGGAAGGCCGCATTCGCTCGTATCAAGGAAGATGATGAGCGGGCCACGAATCCTGGTGATGCCATCCGCGAGCTGCTGAACGAGTATGGCCCCGCGCTCATTTTGATTGACGAGTGGGTTGCCTATGCACGTCAGCTCCACGACCAAAGCGATTTGCCAGGGGGGGGATTCGAGACACAGTTTTCGTTCGCACAGGCCCTCACAGAGTCCGTGAAACTGGCGAAGAGTTGCATGCTTGTAGTGAGTTTGCCGGCCTCCGACGCCGTAGCTTCGCCTCATGCTCACCTCGAAGATATCGAGGTCGGCGGCGTGCGTGGACGCGAAGCGTTAGAGAGACTGAGGAACGTGATTGGACGCGTCGAGTCGTCTTGGCGCCCGGCGACCCCAGAGGAAGGCTTCGAGATCGTGCGGAGAAGGTTATTTGAGCCTCTCATCGATCCTGACCAATTCAAGTTCCGCGATCTGATCTCCCGCGCCTTCTACGATTCCTACCGTACGCAACCTCAGGAGTTCCCGCCCGAAGCGAGCAAACCGGAATACGAAGAACGGCTGAAGGCCGCGTACCCCATACATCCCGAGGTATTCGACCGTCTTTACAACGACTGGTCTTCGATGCCCAATTTTCAACGGACTCGTGGTGTGCTGCGTCTGATGGCGGCAGTGATTCACTGTCTTTGGGAAAGGGGCGATCGCAACCCGCTCATCCTTCCATGCAACATCCCATTGGATGACCAACGTGTTCAGTTTGAATTCACCCGCTATCTCTCGGACAACTGGACTCCTGTAATGGAAAAGGATGTAGACGGAGTCAACGCCTTACCGCTGAAGATCGACGGAGAAATTCCCAACCTTGGTCGCTATCATGCAAGTCGGCGTGTCGCACGAACGATCTATCTTGGCTCCGCCCCCACCACCGGAGCAGCGAATCGAGGGCTTGAAGACCGGCGCGTAAAGTTGGGTTCGGTGATGCCCGGTGAATCTCCGAATATATTTGGGGACGCTCTCCGCAGACTGAGCGGTATGGCGACCTACCTCTATTCTGACGGGCAGCGCTACTACTACTCGACTCAGCCAACTGTGACGAAGCTGGCAGATGATCGCGCGGAACAACTTCGCCGGGAGCCGGACAAAGTCTTGGCCGAGGTTGAACGTCGTCTGAAGTCGGACTTGCAGAATACGGCCGATTTTCGACGTGCACATATCGCTCCTCAGTCGGGAGCCGACGTACAGGACGACTATGACGCTCGTCTAGTTGTCCTCAGTCCCGAAAGGCCCTACTCCAAGGGAGGAGAGGAAAGTGCTGCGGAGCAAGACGCGAAGGCCATCTTAGACTCCCGAGGTAATGCTCCTCGCATCTTCCGCAATAGTCTTGCATTTCTGGGCGCGGATAAGACCAAGCTACAGGACCTTGAAGATGCGGTTCGCAGATTTCTAGCTTGGCAGGAAATACTTGAAGATAAAGAAAAGCTAGAACTCCTCAAACCTCAGGTAAACCAAGCACAGACGCAGCTCCAGAACGCGGAAGAATCAATCAAAGCTCGCCTTCCGGAAGCTTATCAATGGCTGATTGTCCCGATCCAGAATGGCGCGAAGGCGGATATCCAATGGCAAGTCACACGGCTGAGTGGCCAAGACCCGTTGGCTGTGCGGGCTAGCAAGCGGCTTAAAACTGATGAGCTGCTCCTGACTTCCATAGCTCCCTCTCGACTCCGCATGGAGCTTGATCGGGTGCCCCTGTGGCGTGGCACATACGTCAGCATTCGACAACTCATTGAGGACTTTGCTAAGTACATTTACCTGCCGCGCTTAGTTGAGCCGAGAGTGCTAACGGAGTCTGTTCAAAAGGGACTTGAATTGCTTAGTTGGCAACAAGACTCCTTTGCTTATGCTGATTCGTTTGACGAAGCAACAGGTCGATTTCGTGGATTGGTCTTTGGGAAAATGCTTCTTCTCGCCGGTGATGCCAATTCTGGGGTTGTTGTTAGATCCGAAGCTGCTCTACAACAGGCTGAGTGCGAAGCGAACTCTACGAAAGCAGACCAGACCACATCGACCAATCGAGCAGATGCCGAACCGAATCTGATCGGTGGGTCTGCCGGAGCCGTTGGAAATCCTCCAAAGAAGCTGCTACCTAAGCGATTTCACGGAAGTGTGACTTTAGACTCCTCTAGAGTTGGGCGCGATGCAGGCCGCATTGCAGACGAAATTGTGTCCCATCTGGTTGGTCTTATGGGATCAGATGTTCGTGTCGTGCTCGAAATCGAAGCTTCCGTCCCTAACGGAGCCGGAGACGACATTGTTCGGATCGTTACCGAAAATGCCCGAACGTTAAAATTCGATTCCCTTGGGTTTGAAACGGACTAGGAAACTCACGGCAGGGTGGGAGGAGGTCTCCTCCCACATTGCAACCGCTATCGCGTTTTCCACGCCCCACCTCAGCGGGCCTTTCCCGCCCGCAACGCCCACCCTATAAGCGTCAGCTTCGCGATCAAGAACTGTTGACAGACCCTGCGCTAAGGGGCTCTGCCCCGGTCGCGCGGCGCAAGGGGTTTCCCCAATCTTCCGCGCTTCGCTTGTGCAGACCTCCGCTGCGCTTCGCCCTTTCCGTTCCAGCGTTCCGCTTCCTCTTCAAGGGTGGGGAGACCCCTCCCCTTGCGCCTTGCTACCCCCGCCTTCGCCAGGTGGCGTTCGGCATGTACATGCCGCGTTTCAACGCGGACGTGCAAAGGCCAACACCCAAGGAGGAAGCACCCATGAATACCACCAGCAGCGTTACCCCGATCAGCGAAAACCCCAAACAGCCGCAGCGACGGCAGACCGCCAAAGACATCATCGCCGCGAACGTCAAGAGCCTTATTGAGCAGTTAGAGGCCGGACACTCCGACGTACTCACCGCCTACCTCGACGCCATGAGCCGCTTCCACAATTACAGCTTTGGAAACATTTTGGAGATTGCGCGGCAGCGACCGACCGCAACCCACGTTGCAGGACTGTACGCATGGAACCAGCTAGGCCGGAAGGTGAAGAAGGGCGAGAAAGGGATTCGGATTCTCGCCCCGATTGTCGGCATCAAGCGCAAGAAGGACGAGGAAGCCAACAAAGACATCACCAAGCAGAACACTCGCGTTTTAGTTGGGTTCCGCAACGCTTACGTCTTTGATGTCGAGCAAACCGAAGGCGCAGAGCTTCCCACCTTGCGGGAGATGAGCGGCAGTGTTGGCGATAACCGCGACCGTCTCGTTTCCTTCATCGAGGCCCAGGGCATCCAACTTGCTTTCACCGAGAAGATTGCCCCCGCTTTGGGCATGAGCTACGGCGGAAAGATTGCCATTCTCCCCGGACAGTCCGAAGCCGAGGAGTTCAGCACCCTTGTCCATGAACTCGCGCACGAGATGTTGCACAAGGCAGAGCGCAGGACGACCACCACGAAGGTAGTGCGGGAGACCGAGGCCGAGGCTATAGCCTTTGTCATCGGCAAGGCTGTAGGACTCGAAACCGGAACGGCAAGCGCCGACTACATCAATCTCTATCACGGCAACGCCTCACTCTTGATCGAGAGCTTGGAAGTCATCCAGCAGACCTCCGGTGTCATCCTTGCCGCCTTGCAGCCGCCCACCGCAGCAGAGGCTGAGATGCCCGATGCAGAACTGGCGAAGGTGGCGTAATGCAGACCATCCTTCGCATCCTCAAACAGGCCGGAGGTTGGCACCACGGCCTGTACCTCAAGATCGAGAACCCGCCTTATATGGCGTTGGTCATCGAGGCCACCGACGAATCAGGGCCATGCGGTCTCCCCGCAATCTCCGTCTGTCACTACGGCGAACAGAACGGCGACCTGATGCGCGACCCGGAGATGTGTTTCGAGCTTGGATTAGCAGACGGGCCACACCTGAGCGCCTTCTATTACAGGAACGACTATGTAGGCGTGGAGCAGTGGAGCCGCACCATTCACGGCAGCAACTACGTTTACCTCGTCAGCTTGCACCAGCAGCACGAGCGATTCGCCAAGGTGTGGGACAACAATCTGCGATTGCAGGGCTTCGCCGAAGCCTTCGAGCAGCAACAGCAGACCCCACGCGCCTAAACCTTTCCCGCCCCGAAGCGGATGGGAAAGCGCGTCCGCTCCACAAATTCAGTGCAGTGCAACCGCTCAAGGAGAGCAGCCATGCAGGATTCTTCCGCCTTCCAATTCCTCGCGATAGACACCATCCACGAGTCCACCACCAACCCCCGCCGTACCTTCGATGAAGCCAAGCTGTACGAGCTTGCCGAGTCCATCAAGCACAACGGACTGATTCAGCCGATCACGGTAAGACCGAATAACCAAGGCTTCGAGATCCTCGCCGGAGCCAGACGCTATCGCGCCGCGCAGCTTGCCGAGTTGTTTTCCGTTCCCGCCCGTATCGTCGAGATTGACGATGCCAAAGCGCTCGAATGGCAGCTAGTGGAGAACAGCCAGCGCGTAGATGTCCACCCATACGAAGAGGCGCAGGGCTTTCAACGTTTGTTGGACATCCCCGGCTATGACGTTGCCGCCTTAGTCGAGAAGTCGGGCAAGAGCGCAAGCCACGTCTACGCCCGTCTGTCGCTCTTGCAACTCATCCCCACTGTGGCCGAGGCATTCACCCAAGAGCGGATCACCGCCAGCCACGCCAACCTCATCGCGCGTCTACCGCAGGAGAGCCAGGCGGCAGCCTTCGAGCAGTGCTGGCGGAAGGACTGGCAGGATAAAGAGCCTCACCTGCTACCCGCAAAGCACGTTGCCGCGTGGATACAGGCCAACCTCTATCTCTCCCTCGCGGATGCACCATTCGACCGGGAAGACCCCACCCTCAACCCCACTGCCGGAGCTTGCATCACTTGCCCCCGCCGTAGCGGATACAACACCGCACTTTTTGCCGATGTGGTTTTTGACCAGTGTCTCGATTCAAGCTGCTACCACGGGAAGGTTGAGGCCTTCCTTGACCGGGAGATTGCAGCCCATCCCGGCCTTGTCCAGATCGAGAATGGCTGGCGCAATCCCAAGGAACAGCGACCGGGAGCCGTCCAGCGCGGCCACGTTCGGGAGCTTGAAAGCATGATTGACAACCCGGACGCGGAACCCGTGATGCCGTGCGAAGCCGCCAAACCCGCCATTGTCGTTTACGGCAAGCAGCTTGGTCGCAAGCTTACCGTTTGCACGGACAAGCACTGCCCGGTGCATGACCCGCAAGCGGCAGCCGAAGCAGCGGCCCACCCAGTGCCGACAATGCCGCCGCCGCACGAAGCCGAGACGGAAGAGGAGGCCGCAGAACGAGAAGCCGAGCATGAACAACGCATGGCCGAGTACAAGGCCGAACAGGAACGCAGAGAGGAGGAGCGCAAAGCCGAGTTCGAGCGACAGCAGAAGGAGTTCGAGGCCGAGCAAGCCCGCCGCGACAAACAGCGCAAGGCAAGGGTCGCCACCTTCGAGCGCATCATCGAACAGGCTCCCGCATCTTTCAATCCAGCGCAGATGCGCATCTTCCTTCGTTTGCTCATCCACCTGGACTACAGCTTTCTTGAGGAAGTTGCGAATCACTTTGCAAACGGCGACGAGAGCGCGCAACAGTCAGACGATGAGTTTGTGTTGGCCGCATTGGACGGCACCGCAGACGAGAAGCTAACCGGCCTCGCCTTGCGCCTCGTCCTCTCTGACCACATAGGTATCCCTCACGAAAGCCAACCGGACTTGCTCACTGAGGCCGAGCAGGTGTTCGCACCGAAGAAGCCCAAGGTAGTCAAAGCCAAGACCGATGGTTCCAACAAGCCGAAGCCAACAGCCGCGAAAGTTCCGGTGAAGAAAGATGCGATTAGAAACAAAGCAGCTTAGTCTTTTCCATCCGGCCCGGCTTCGGCCGGGGTTACTTTATGTCTGGACTGGGTCCTAACGGCGTCGGGAGTCACCCTTCGATTTCTCCCGGTCCATCATTCCGCTTCGCTATCGGCATCCGCTCGCCAATTTCGCGACAGAAAACGAACTCATCTCTGCATTTCCTTTGCCTGTCTAGTCCTCCGTGAGCCAGACCGGTAACATTTAGGCAAACAATCATTGAGGATCGTCAGGGAAGCATTCCCTCTTGCCATTGATCGTTTGCGTGTTGTCCGCAATTCCAGAACACCAGGCAGCAAGGAGCCCATCGGAACCCATCCCCGTTTCGTTAAAAGCTGGACCCCAATATCCCGAAGAAAATGGGGTTGCACCGAGACTCCCCCAGAGCCCGGAGTATTTTAGAAAAGGCGCTTTGGGTGCTAACTTTGTTCCTAAATCTACAAGATCCCCCACAACTTCGGGTACGGATCCTTGGTAAGAGGCGAGGGCGCCCTTCCACGTCGGATGATCGAAGTAGCTAATGCCCCATTGAGGGGTAGGATGAGCCTCATGAGCCCCCATTTCCGTGTAAAAGACTGGGTGGGTACCATGTTTTTCAATCGAAGACCAAGGTTGTGAGTCGATTGTCGAATGTCCCGTCGTTGCTACAGAAATCGGAACTAGGTCGGCATTCAAAACAACGGCCACCATTTCCCAATCTCCTCCATGAAATCCTAGTTCGATAGGGCCAAGCGTTTTCCCCGTGTTGTATGAATAAAAGCTCCAGTATTGAATTGTCTTCCCTCCACTATCATTTTTGTAGAGGTGGTAATAAGTGCTCCACTGAGAAGGCCTTGTTAGACCTCGCCGATCACTGGCGGAGACATCAGCTAAGACAAACGTCTTAGACCGGCTAGAGCTTCGAGTTCCCGAAGCTGTGAAGGTATGCGTTCCACAGGCAGAAACTAAGGTTGCGGTTGTTAATAGTTGGGAGGATGCAGCGCCAAATTGCTTATTGTCTTGGGGGCAAGAGTTGTTGTGAAAGGAAAGCGTCGTTCGGCCCAAGAACCAATCGACATTGGCAGGTAGGTTTGGCTCGTTTTGAGGATGGCGCAAGAGGGGTGAGTAGAGATTGGCCAAGGTGGCATCATCTGGAGCTGCTTGATTTGCCAGCTGCGCCTCAGCTTGCTGTGTGATAAATAGCAAAAAGAACACAAGCGTTCTGATGGCCATGACTCAACTCTCTTTCTGCTCGCCAAAGCTACCAACACAAGTTTGTTCGTCTAACAACACGAAGTGATCCGAGCGTTGTGCATCAACTTGAAATTGCCCGCATCGATTCTAAAATCAATCTTCCAGTGATGAAAAAGTGGGTTATCCTGTTCCGACATCTGAGGGCCATCCCACTGGAAAGTTCCCAAAGTTCCAGGAGAGTTGACGTAAGGCCCAACATCTAGGTAGAGATGCCATACGTCCTTTGAATGAGTGAAATGCGTGCAGACCTGTGAATCAAAGGTTGCACTACCATCACTACGAATCGTGATGGTGGCGTCTTTCAACTCGCAGTCTCCTAAGTGCCAAGGGTCTAAAGTGGCCTTCTTTGTATTCGCATCGATGTCAATCAAAGCAGGCGTTCGCTTTTCTGATTGACAGTCAGCAAGAGCCGTTACTGGCAAACATCCTATAGCGAAAGCCGCTCCCGCGAGCTTCGTCCCTTTGTATACAAACTGTCTTCTGTTGAACATCATGGTCGCCTCCTAAGCGGTTTGGTGAGTCATAGTGAAGCAAAACAGTTATGAGTCATCGCTTTCACAACTTTTCTGAAACGAGCCCTGTCAGAGCTGAAATCGCCACGACCCTTGGAGACCCTGAATTTTTTCAACAATAACAGCATCGACTCGCGCTGCAATCATATTGTCTAGGTCGCCCCCGGCAACAAGCCCGGCAGCAACTCCGAGGGCGGTTCCGGCAGGTCCGCCGAAAACCGTCCCGACAATTGCGCCCACAATTGGCAACATCTCCTGTAATGAACACCCATCCTTGTCCCATCGAATGGCATGATCGGTCTGGACGTGGTCGAAACTAATACTCATTGTGCCGGCGTTTGCGAGAAGGTGAAACTGTGCAGTAGTTGCGTAAGAGTCGGCGACCGCATATAAATGCACGCGACATCCCGGCTCCGTATCAGTGATGATCTCTTGCCAATGATGCTCATCGTCACTACCACCGTGCGTTCCGTCAGCAGTATCGTCTCTGTCGTCTGGTTGCTGGTGTTCTCCGCGCCCATTAGGAACGATGAGTGTGGCATTCACCGGAATATCGATAGGGCCGTTGGTGAGCGACGTTAGGGAAAATCCCAAATTGTCGAACGTCAGTCGGGAAGGCGGAAACACCAGATCACTGTTCATCTTCAACTCGGCGGTCACTGGATAAATTCGAAGATTGTCGTGTCCCGGATTGTGATAACTGGGCGACGAAGTGTACGTAAAATCTGCCTTCCGAATGCTCCCATTGAAAATGCCAGTGACGAGCGGAGTCTTGCCCGGAGCCTTTGCAATCGTCACATTACTAACATTGAAGACGGCAGTTAGAGGCAAATCGCCACTAGCGAAAGTACCAGTTCCTGTGAAAGATCCGCCGTTGCCATCAATCGAGCCGTCTGAACGATTCGCAACCAAAATATGCGCTGATCCATTGCGGATCAAAAACGTAGCCAACTTCGCGTTGCGAAGTTCGGTGAAAGGTAGGTCTAAAGCTGCTGTTCCCGTGGGAAAGTTTCCCCCAGAAGCGAACATAAGGGGATCTGCGGGTGTCGCACTAACTAATGTTGCACCGGGCGCGGTAACGACCTGAAATCCGCCAGGTACGCCAAAATGTGAGCCGCCCTGTAGGGCTAGATTGAGTGTCGAGAGCTTGCCAACCAGTCCAGCGAATTCAAAGCTGCGAAATACGAGGTTCGTAGCCTTCATCGCACCAGACGCGACTTTTAGGTGGGTGTCCTGATTGAGATCAAGGACTCCACCATCTACCGTTGCGTCAAGGAGAGATATCTCCAGATCAGATTGGGGTCCATCGTCTGCTGCAGAATCCCATTCGCCCAGTAGGCTCGCCGCAAGTGCGCCGGACGAAAACGAGAGAAATCCTGAAGATCCAATTCCAAGGTGAGCCGATGCGATCTGCGCAGATACTGTCGAGCCGCCGCCAACCTTAAATATGGTCTTATGCGCGTCGTCAATGCCTAACGTGAATCCATGCAAATCGACTTGGGACCCGTTGGCGAACGTCACATTACTTGGATTCGTCGAGCCCGTAGACAGATTGAGAGACGATCCGACCCCAACTAAAGCAGTGAGATGACCGTCAGTTGCATCTATAAGCGCGCTCGCACCGTTCTTGTTCAGCAAGACTTGCTGAAAGTTTAAGTTGGAGCCAGATCCCAACACGAGTGAAACGTCTTTCGTGGCTAGGGTCCCGCTGGAGACCCCGAGGTGAAAGTCATCAAGTTTTGCAAACAGCAATCGGCTATCGGTTGTGTAGTCAATCTGCGAAAAAGTAAAGCCACTCGCGCCAGCAGTAGTGATCACGTTATCGAAGGTCTTTCCATTGGCATTCTTTGACGAAAACCTTACGTTCGCTCCATCGTTTAGCACAACCTTTAGCCCTGGGTGGGCGTCATCAAGCTTCTCAAACCTGACTTCTGAAATGAAAGGAGTTGGTGCAGAGCAAACCGTTGCGTCGGAATCTGAACAAGCCTGAGATGGTCCCAACATTGAAAACGGAGCTCCCAACAGGATGCCGTCAGCGGTTCTGCTCATCCTTAGGCCAAGCTCCAGATTATGGACCATATTCGGATTTGCGGTGGTGCCGTTATCGATCGTGTAGTGCGGTGCCGGTGTCCCGAGCTTGTCAAATGCAATCGAGTCGATCGAGGCTGAAAAGCCGTTGTGGGCGTCCTTTACCCATATATGAATGGCGGGTTGAAAGCTTAAAGACGCGGATTGCAGCACCCCGCCTTGGTAATCAACCTGCGCTTGCGCGAGGGTGTTTGGTGCAAAACGTAGCACGAGGGGCTGACCGGTAGGTAACTTAGCTTTCCATATTCCCGCGGTCAAGTTTAGGAAAAGCGTGCCCTGGAGAACTTTGATGTTCTTTGCCAGGCCCTGATAGAGGCCAGCGGGACTTGATTGGCCCAAGATTGGTACAGCGAACGTAAGAATAGCCAGCGGAAGACAGCATAGTCTCTTCATTTCTCTCCTGATGTGTCTGGGGCCCGCGCGAATCGGATAAGTCACTTTCGCACATATGGCGACGTTTTGCGACAAATTTACGGAAAAGAAAGGTGGAGATGCAGGACTTCGGGGAAGCAGGGAAGCAGCCTTCTAGTATCCACTGCGAAGGGCTCGAGCGCACATTTGGCTCTCAACAGAGGCAACTTTCGCAGCTAAGACAGGTTGAGCGGCACGTGGCTGGCTAAGTGAGGCATTGCCAAGGACGGGATCGGTCATTCCACTTGTCGTTGGGAGAGAGGTTCGTCCGGCCTCTCGTCATCGCAATACCGAGCGTCAATGGTCTGCCGGACTCCTACCGCAATTGAAAGTTGCGTCCCGTCTGAAAACCTCAGCAGGACCTCTTTTCCAAACTCAGGGTCATCGAGTATGGAGACCTCGGCGACCGACTTGCCCACAACTTCGGGGAATTCCAGCTTCGATTCTGACATCCTCTCGCCTCGCTTCGATCGATCCATGATGTCCCTTATTAGGGGATCGGGTCAACCGTTCACCACACTTCAGATGTGGCAGGAAAAGCGAAACCGGAGGCTCGGAAATCTCGGAAGGGGCGCAGTCCCGCGATGAGAGATTACTACGCCGGAGTCTTGTCCAAACTGATTTCTGCGCGTCAGGAAGCGGGTCTCACTCAGCGAGAGGTCTCCATCCGATTGGGGATGGCGCATTCCTTCATGAACAAGTGCGAATCCGGCGAGCGGGCAATCGACGTAGCCGAGCTTTGGGCCATCGGAAAGCTATACGGCAAACCTATTAGTTTCTTTGTGCCGGACGAGTCCTAACTGCGTCTGCTAATTGCGTGCGCATTGGGTCAGCGCGGCTTTCGCTCCGATCGGAAGGGTCATCTGTGGGGGCTGCAGGACGGTCTTGGATTTGGTGACGAACGCCCGGACGAACTCGCTCACGACCTTCGAGCTATCGTCCGCACGGGCGGCGAGCCATTCATCCAGGCAGAGCGTTTCCTCATCAAGGGCCTCGCAACCAAACGAGCACCATTGAGCTTCATGGCATTCGCCATCGTGAGAAATGCGACGCCAGGAGCTGCTGTCAGCATATGTTCGGCCTCATCCGCATAGAGGATGTGATCCAATCGCCTCGGCTCAAATCCCTGGTCGTGGGTCCGCTCCATAATCCTGTCATAAAGAATCGGGTGAAGCCGCTTCTGGAAGACGATCCAACGTTCATTGCGTAGATCAGAGAGTTTCACGGATGTTCGGGAGGATAGCGGATGTTCGTGGGGCAGAACGATATGAAGCGGTGTTTCGACCAATTTATTCATGGTCAACTTCGGGTTCGTGGCAGGGTCGGTGATGAGCGCCAGATCGAGATGAGAGCTGAGGAGATCGTGAGCCAAATCTGAGGATGGCTCGCTGTGGACACTGATTTCCAGATGTGGGTACAACGGAAGGCGGATCGAATAGAGAATATCGATCAAGATGGGGTCTACATCAGGGGCCTTACCGACTTGCAGAAGCGTATCGGCCCCGTCGCGACTGGCCTTTGCCGACTTCATCGCTCGCTCGCCATAAGCGAGCGCGGTTCGGGCATGTTCGACGTAGGTTCTCCCCGCGTCTGTCAATTCCATCTTGTTTCGATCACGCTCGAAAAGCGTGGCCTTAGCTTCGCGCTCTGCGCTCTGAATGCACCGACTCAGTCCGGATTGTGAAAGCCCAACCCGGTCAGCCGCCCGACCGAAGTGCATCTCTTCTGCTAAGGCAATCACGGCTTGAAAGTGCCGCATCTTGATGTTGTTCTGCATAGCCCGTCCCCAATCTCTACTCAAGTAGGGATTCACTGCGCCAGCAGGCAGATAAGGCGACGTTCTCCACCGCCGGTACCAGATTATCCACAGATTTACGGGGGAGTGTCAATCTTGATTCTCTCAGGTCATTGCGGCAGACGAATTCTCCAGTAGATATATTCACGTCGATCAGACCCTTACCTTATGCGTTCAACGCATAAGGTAAGGGTTCAAACTCATTGGACTTCGGGTTCGGAAAACGTCACCTTCAAGGCACGTATTTGGAGGTTCCGATGATGGATCAAAAGAAGCCCCCGGCTTCAGAGCGCCTACTCCCCATACTGGGCAGGGCAGGGATAGAGCCATTGCTCGACAGTCACGCCGCCGCCGCCCTGCTGGGCGTTCATCCTCGAACACTGCAGCGGATGGTCTTGAGGGGCGAGATCGCAGGAGTTCACGTTGGCAAACTTTGGCGGTTCAGGCCGTCCGCCATTGACCAATGGATCGAACGCCAACTAGCCGGTTAGAGCGTTTCTCTCCTCTTTTCCGCATGGTAAATCGGCACGCGCTCGGCTACGCTTAAGTCAGCCATTCGTGCCGTGAGTCA
>Ga0070679_100000431_pt1 | contig 35640 bp, 29 predicted proteins | sample KBSC63BmetaG_FD_65652 | JGI IMG/M metagenome (GOLD analysis project Ga0070679, IMG submission 65652) | Corn rhizosphere microbial communities from Kellogg Biological Station, Michigan, USA - KBS C6-3B metaG | ecosystem: Host-associated > Plants > Roots > Rhizosphere | place: USA: Michigan... | reverse complement strand
TGCCACTACGCTAGCTCGCTCATACTCTTTTTAGCCGAAGCCGAGAACTTTTGCTCGGCCCGCTCCAGCGGCTCTGCTCTCCGCGATCCGTCTGAGGCGTTCACGACCGCACGGCCGCTACGCGCGCGCGCATGTCGTCAGCAAAATTGCGAAAAGCCGCTTAGGAAAAAACGACGTTGTCTCCACCGGCGCCGCCGGCTCCTTCGGCATCGGCGGCAGCAATCCGCTGCACGTCAGGCTTCGTCCACGGCGCCTTGCGACCTGTCACGGCGGTCTTGGATTCCTCTGACATGCACGTTCCCCTTTCGCTCGTCGGATGAAGCGAAACCACTATACGTTCTTATCTCTTGTGAGAACCCCCATTTACAATCACCGACGGGAGATGTCCGTTTTCGGCGCGGCTCATTGATTCGAGCCGGTAACCTTACGCAGGAAATAGCCTGCTGAAACACCGCGTAGCAGCGCCAGGCGGTAAGCATTTGTCACATCTCGTCGTTCCCAGCCGGCTTCCGGCCATTGCGCGACAAGTTCCTTCATCCTGGCCACGTCGAGAGTGTGCGCAGCGGGCTGGCATAGCGCCAGCCGATCGACCTCAACCTCCAACTGCGCGCGGGCGGCAGAAAGTCGCTCGTACCAGTCCGCCGCCTGATAACCTTTGCGTCGCTCATCCAATACGAGCCGCGGCAACCTGTCAGCCAAAGCTCGCCGACCGAGCGAGCGCGGTTCTCCTTCGCGCAGGTACTGCTCCATCGGCACAGAAAGGCAAAATTCGACCAAGCGCTTGTCGGCGGTCGGATCGCGCTGGTCTATACCCCAGCCGCCTAGAGTACCCTTGTTGTAGTTTCCGAGGTCCACCCGGCGCATTATCCAAAGGCGCGACTCAAACCCGTCACGACGCGGACGGTAGGAAAAGTCGAGCTGGCGATCCTTCGCAATTTGCGGGAGATTGAGTTCGCGAAGGCGGTCGGCGCGAATTGCAGTGTATTGGTGAACGTCTAATGTCCCGTGCCGGCGCTCGTTGAGTCTTTCCCACAGCCACCCAGGCATGAAAGGCCCAAAGGCGCTCGCCAACAGCCCACGCCAGCTCATCGTGCGGCGCGCGAGCACTCCCGCGCCCACTCGCCCAAGCTCGACGAACCGCCCGGCGCTCACCAGCTCCGATAGGCGCTCCACGCCGTTGTAGCTAATCGTCATGTTGCCCATCTGACCGGTCAGCACGACGCTCAACTTCCGCTGACGCACGGCGTCGTTGACCGCTGAGATCCATACTGAATTGCACAAATTCAGGATGGGCCGGTCGTAGAGGAAAAAATCGCGATCCAGCTTATCCAGGGGCGTCCCGTCCCCGCCGGCAACCAGCACGTGCTCGATGTTCGGGTAGAGGGACGCGGTCGCGGCGGCCAGCGGCCCCTCATTGGCTATCCTCTCCTCTGTATCCCGGCCGGCGAAACCCTTGCGCGGAACGGCCGTGAATGAGACCACCGTACCGCCGTCGACCGCGAGCAACCTGGCTGCGGTGGAAGTCACCGCGGAGCTGTCGAAGCCGGCGCTCAAATGACTTGCGACGGTCCCACCGCTGCCTCGCAGCCGTGAACGGGTCGCTTGATCAAGGTGATGCCGCAAGCCCTCGGCGTAGTCATTGGCGGACAGGACCGATCGGATGGGGCCTGTAGGCTGCCAGTAGGTACGTCGATGCAGCCCCGTGGCCGTGACAATCATCACCTCGCCTGGACCGACAGTCTCGATCCCCGCGAAGAATGTGTGAACTCCATCTGCCGGCATCAGTGTAACGAATTCGGCCATCGTCTTTTCGTCCGGCGAGTAGGGAATTTCCGGAACAGCGTGCAAGCCCTTGGGCATGCTTGCGAAAGCGAAAAAGCCATCACCGCGATGATAATGCAGCGGACGTTGGCCGAGAAAGTCGCGGGCCAGCAGCAGCGTGTGATCTGAAGAGTTCCACAATGCGAACGCGAAATCGCCCGCCAGCCGATCCAGTACGCCTTCACCCCAACGTTCTAAACCAGCAAGCAGTACCGCTGCATCGCAGAAGTTCCGCATCCGTTCGGCGGAAAGGTCGAGCGCTGCCGCCAGTTCTTCGCGATTATCAAGGCGGACGTCCGCCACCAGGTTGAAGCGCCCGTCGGCGCCTACGAGCGGCTGCCGGTCGTAGGAATCCTCCGGCAAGGTGCGAAACAGCCGCCGGCCGATCGCTAGCCTACCATCCGACCAGAGACGCTCGTCGTGCGGTCCGTAAAACGCTTGCGCGGTGAGCATTCGCCGGCATGACTGCTCCGGGTGCGGCTTTCCCCCGTACGTCCAACAACCAGCAAGAGCCGTCACGCTAGGTCGCGCCTACGCTCACGAGGCCCTCCGCGCGCCATTTCTCGATGAGTTCGGCCACATCCTTCCGGCAGTCGCCTTCGTCGACCTCGTATTCGCGAAGAAGGGCTTCACACAGATCATCGAGCGATCGAGGCTCTGCCAGCAATTCCCAGATGCGCGTAGCAACATCGTTGAAGCCATAGCACACGCCATGCTGGACGCTCATCGCCAGCAGGTCGCCGGCGACCGTCGTCGTCAACAGTCCGTCATCCTTTCGGATCACGAGGTCCGATCCACCGTTTTTTCCCACCGTACCGCTCTTGATCATTTCGGCCGCTTGCTCCTCTTCTGGGTCGCGGTAGATGTCAGCAAGCTCATCAGCACCCCTAGCATTGGCACAGCCGCCCCCTCATGGGCATGCATTTCGTCCGGTATGGCCAAGGATGTGTTCCTCAAGGAGCCTCCCCTGCTTTTCCAGTACGTCGTAGCCCCATGCACGATGAACCTCGTAAACCTCCACCGAGGAAATCAAGGTGGCACATTGGCGAAAGTTCTGTTCCAGCAGCCCCATAGGACCCAAGTATTCGTGCCGATATGTTTGTGACATCGCCGCGGCCATCGCCTGCCTGCCGTACACCTGCGAAACGCCAACTCCGACATCATCGGCCGACTTGCGGAGGAGGTACAGGCGGCGAAACGGAATCGGACGGGAGGGCCCGGCAGGCGCCAACGGTACATAGTATTTCTCAAGACCCTCAATCGCCGCGTCCAGCGACGAGGGATCGTGACCGAAAGCCACCGCTGCGTCGCCCCACAACTTCAAGCGGGGCAAACCGGGCCACGCGCTGGGGATACCGGCCTCGTCGAAACTTATCACGCAAACATCGTCGCAGAGCACTTCGTACCCCGCGCGGGCGAAATGTGCGGCAAGCGTGGATTTACCTGCTCCCGAAGGGCCAGCGAAGGCATGGGCTGCCTCGCCGGCGACTATTGCGTTGGCGTGGAGCGGCAGCAGCCCACGCTGATGGCAGAGAATGCCCAAGGCCGATCCCAGCAAAAAAAGCCTGATATTGCGCTCACTCCCTCCCGGCGCCGGATCGATAACAATCTCGCGGCCGCCACGTATGCGATACCGGGCAATCCCCCTGACCGTCAGCAAGACGGTATCGCCAGTTACATGGATGCCATGGCTCAATTCCGCGTCCGGCAGGAACGCCGGGAGCCGGCCGAGACGAACTATAACGGCAGGAAAACTCGACGCAACAGCAGGCGCTAGCTCGTGAAGCGGGAGTTCAGATCGAAGAGAAAAATTGAAACAGCCATAGAGACCGGAGACAGACATGCCATAAGTTGTGGGCGCTCGGTGCATGCTGTCAAGTTGAGGCGAGCGTTATCCGCGGTGCCGCACAGCTCTGCCCTGTGGCGTTGCCTGGCCCTGCTCGAACCTGGACGGGCGATCGCCCACGCTGATTGCGCGGCGGCGATTTGACTTTAAAATGGCGACCGGCGGGCGCATTCTCATTGCGTTGCGCGACTCGCATCAAAACAAGAGTAGCGGGCCTGCTGCTCGCATTTAGGGGGGTTTCATATGAACATATTGCGTATTGCGAAGGGACTTCTTGCCGCCCTGGCAGTTTTCTTCGCCCTGAGCGTCGTGGCGACACCAGCCCAGGCGCAAGCTACCCGCACCTGGGTTTCAGGCGTAGGTGACGACGTCAATCCCTGCAGCCGAACGGCGCCTTGCAAGACGTTCGCTGGCGCCATCTCGAAAACCGCCGCCTCCGGGGAGATCAATTGCCTCGATCCGGGCGGCTTCGGCGCGGTGACTATCACCAAATCAATGACGATCGACTGCCACTTCACCGAAGGCGGCGTGCTGGCGGCAGGCAACGGTATCGTCGTGAACGCTGCGTCGACCGACGTCGTAGTCCTGCGCGGCTTGGATATCTTCGGGGTAAGCCCGCCGAGCAACGGTGTGCGGATTCTGGCCGCCGGCGCAGTCCACATCGAGGATTGTACGATCCGCCAGTTCAACGCGACGAACAGCTTCGGCGTGTCTTTTCAGCCTTCCGGATCGACTCAACTGTACATCACCAATACGGCGATCACTCGTAACGGAAACGGATCCACGGGCGGCGGTCTTTTGATCCAGCCGACCGGAACCGGCGACGGTAGGATAGTGATCCTTAATACGAGGGTGTTCGGCAATGCGAATACCGGCATGCGCATCGATTCCACCGGCAACACTGGAACGACCGGCATCTCCCTCGATGTGCAGCAGAGCCATTTCAGCGGCAACGGTACCGGCATTGCGGCGGTTGCCGTCGGTAGCAACCCGATCGGAATGATGCTCACCAACTCTGACATCGTCAATAATGCGGGCGCCGCCATCATTGGCAACGGCTCTGCAGTGACGATTCGGGTCAGCAATACGACGATCACGGGGAATGGGCAGGGCGTCATCGCCGCCGGTTCCTCGGCAATCCAAACTTACGGCAACAACCGGCTGATCAGCAACCCGATTGTCGGCGCGACGAACAACGGGGCCTTTACGGGAGCCAATCTTCCCACGCAGTGATCCATGGGTGGGGTAGGCCGGTGCGGCCTAGCCCACGTTTGCCGTTATCCATGCGAGGCTGCAGCCACGGCGATGCCGTCTGCCCCCGATCTAGCGCCGATAGCCGAACATTGTATTGTTGCCTAACCCGTCCTCAGATTGAGGATGGAGTTGAGCACACCAACGGTTGACGCGAGCTCAAGCGGCGCTGAATCCTTCTTCAGAACTACTGATCTGTCCTCAGGAAGGCTTGACTTGCCGACCAAACCACAGTCCCATGCTCACTCAAGCGGGATCGGGCAGAACATGGAAGACCCACAAGGCTCAGGCGTAATCATCAACGCTGTCAACTGGCTGCAGGGCACGCTGATGGGCACCGTAGCGACTACCGTGGCGGTGATCGCGGTCGCAGTAGTCGGGTTCATGATGCTGACAGGGCGGATCAACTGGCGGCATGGTGCGGTCGTGGTCCTGGGTTGCTTTGTCTTGTTCGGTGCTGCCAGTATCGTTGCGGGGATTCGCAGCGCCGCTATCGGCGGCTGACAAGGCACGAGTGACATGGAGGGCGAGCTTCGCAGGGACACGTTGTTCGTCGCGCTCACGCGGCCGCAGATGTTCGCCGGCGTCACCTGGAGCTTTTTCGTCATCAACGCCGTCCTGGCGGTCGAGCTCTTTCTCATTTTCCGCAGCTTGTGGGTGCTGATCGCCGCGTTGCTGATCCACGGCGCCGGTATGCTCGCTTCGCTGCATGAACCGCGCTTCACAGATCTCTGGCTGACCCGAGTGCGCACCTGCCCGCGGATTAAGAACCACAGGTTCTGGCGATGCAACTCGTACCGCGCCTGACTAGCGACAACTCGGCAGCTTCGCGCGAGAAGCCAGCAGGCGCGCACCTGCCGTACGCCCGTCATGTGGACCACGTTACGCTGCAGACGCGCGATGGCCTGCTGATGCAGACCATTCATCTCGGCGGGTTGCTGTTTGAAACCGCCGATAGCGGCGAGTTAAACTACCGCGCGGAGTTGCGCGACGCGATGTTGCGGGCCACGGGCTCTTCGCGCTTCGCGATCCATCACCACGTCATCCGCCGACGCGCTGACGCTACGCTAGACGGTGAGTTTGGCGACCAATTCTCAAGGAGGCTGAACCAGCGCTGGAGCGAGCGGCTTGCCACGAAGCAGATGTACGTGAGCGAGCTGTTCGTCACCATCTTGCGCCGCCCGCTTCGCGGCCGCCTGGGCTGGGCGGACCGGCTACGCGCCTTGTTCGCGCGCAGTGTGGAGCCGCGCAACGTTACCTTCGCCGCCGACCTGCGCGCACTCAACGCCGCGCGCGACGCGCTGGTCGCCTCTCTGAGCCAGTATTCGCCCAGATTACTGACCGTTTACGAGAGCGCAGACGGCTCACGCTCCGAACCTCTCGAATTCCTCTCTTGCCTCTATAACGGCGCGATGCGCCCCGTCGGCCTGCCCCACGGCGACCTTGGACTTCACCTGCCTTGGAGGCGGGTGAGCTTCGGGCAGGACACGGTCGAGCTCGGAGCCGCCGGGCAGGAGCCGCGGCGCTTCGTCGGTCTTGTGTCGATCAAGGATTATCCGAACCAGACCTTCCCCGGCATGTTCGATGAGTTGTACCGCCTGCCCTTCGAAGTGACGGTGAGCCAGAGCTTCGCCTTCGTCGACCGCAGGCAAGCGCTGGGCCGCATGAACCTCGTGCTGCGCCGCATGCGCTCCGCCGAGGACGAGGCATTGAGTTTGCGTGGCGAGCTTTCGGTTGCCAAGGACGAGGTCGCCGCCGGCCGCGCGGCGTTCGGCGAGCATCACACGACGATCGCAATCCATTCGCACGATCTGGTCGCGCTCAACGGCCAGACGGCCGAAGTCATCGCCATGCTGGGCGATCTCGGCATCAACGCGGTGCGGGAAGACATCGCGTTAGAGCCCGCCTTCTGGTCGCAGTTTCCGGGCAACTTTCGTTACGTTATTCGCGAAGGACTGGTTTCGACCCGCAACTTCGCCGGGCTTGCGTCCCTGCATAACTTCCCGGTCGGCCAGGCACGCGGCAACCACTGGGGCGACGCCATCACACTGCTCGAGACCACCGCGGCTGGGCCCTATTTCTTCAACTTCCATCAGAACGATCTCGGCAACTTTACGGTAATTGGCCCCTCGGGGTCGGGTAAGACCGTGGTGCTGAACTTCCTCCTTGCCCAGGCGCGCAAGCTTTCCCCGCGCATCGTTTTCTTCGACAAGGATCGTGGCGCGGAGCTGTTCATTCGCGCAATCGATGGCCAGTACGACCGCCTGCGGCCCGGCGAAGCGTCCGGCCTCAACCCGCTGCGATTGCCGGACACGGCCGTCAATCGCGGTTTCTTGGCCGATTGGCTCGCCCTTCTTGCCGGTGGCGTCGACAGCGATGAAACCGAACAGATCCACGATGCGATTGACGCGAATTTTGCGGAGGTGCCGGAGCGACGGCGGCTTCGTCACCTCGCCGAACTGTTTCGCGGATATGGAAAACCACATTCCGAAGACTTGTGGTCCCGGCTTCGCCCGTGGTGGGGCAAAGGCGAGCGCGCGTGGCTGTTCGATAACGAAGACGATCGCACCAACCTTGAGGCCCGGACAGTGGGCTTCGACATGAGCGCAATCCTTGATGATCCCCAGGCCCGCACCCCGGCGCTGCTCTACTTTTTCCACCGCGTCGAGGAACGGCTCGACGGCACACCTTCGATCATCGTCGTCGACGAAGGCTGGAAGGCACTTGACGACGAGGTTTTCCTTCGCCGGATCAAGGACTGGGAAAAGACGATCCGGAAGAAGAACGGCATCGTCGGCTTTGCAACCCAAAGCGCGCAGGACGCGCTCGAAAGCCGCATTTCAAGCGCCATCATCGAGCAGGCTGCAACGCAGATATTCATGATCAATCCCAAAGCTCGGGCCGAGGACTACATCAACGGATTTGGCCTGACGCCGCACGAGTTTGAGCTGATCCGTACATTGCCGGATCGTTCGCATTGCTTCCTCGTCAAGCATGGCCGTGACAGCGTGGTCGCGCGACTGGATCTCTCTGGAGAGCGGGACCTGTTGACCATCCTATCTGGGCGGGAAAGCACGGTGCGGCGCTTCGACGAAATGGTCGACCGAACCGGCCGTCCGCCTGCTGACTGGATCGCCCGGCTGGTGGGAGAAGCGGCGTGAGCGTTTGTCCAACGGTCACGACGGGCGGATCGTTTCTAATTCAGACACTCAATCATCTGGACTGCCAGGCGCAGTCGATCGGCAGCTTTGGCTTCCAGTCTCTGGCCGCCGCCGGATCGCCGGCGTCGCTCGCGCTCACCGGGCTACTGACTCTTTTTATCGCCGTCTTTGCCGCGAGGCTGCTGCTCGGTGATCGCGTCCACTCGCGCGATGCCGTTATTGGCATCCTGAAGATCGGTATCGTCCTGACCCTTGCGACGAGCTGGCCAGCGTTCCGAACGCTGGTCTACGATACGGCGCTGCTGGGGCCGGCCGAGGTCGCCGCCGCGGTGACCCCCTCAAACCTGCCGGACACCGGTGCCGGCTTCAGCGAGCGGCTGCAAAACATCGACACCGGCATTGCCTCGCTGACGCTCCTGGGAACGGGCCGGCAGACCGGATCGCTTCAGCTCGAACAGCGCGGGGACGATAGTTTCAGAACAATCGCGCTAAGCGACGACACCGGTTTCGCTTGGGCCCGGACTGTCTTTCTCAGCTCCGTCATTGGCTCCCTGGCGATCCTGCGGATCACAGGCGGCTTGCTTCTCGCCCTCGCACCGCTTTTTGCCGGTCTGTTGCTGTTCGATTTTGCCCGCGGCCTGTTCGCTGGATGGCTGCGGGGGCTGGTCCTCGTTGCGCTCGGTTCGCTTGGCATCACAGTCCTGCTGGCCGTTGAGGTTGCCGTGATGGAACCTTGGCTCGCCGATGCTTTGCAGCGCCGCGGGCTGGGCTATGCGACTCCATCGGCGCCGACAGAATTGCTCGCCCTCACCCTCGCGTTCGCGGTGGCAAGCGCCGGATTGCTCTTCGTTCTGGGGAAAGTCGCATTCCAGAACGCCTGGTTCTTATCGCTGCCCCGCCCCGTGACCGAGACGCGCCAGGACGTGGCGAACGTCGTCGCTCTCCCAGCTACGCGCTCGCAGACGATCGATATCCGCTCGCAAGCTCGAGCGCTGACCTTGAGCGAGGGCGTTACCAATCTCATTCGGCATGAAGAGGCGCGGCGAGGTGTGACGCAGCTTACCGGCGCGCCTGCAGTGGCGGAACCGAAGACACAGAACCTCGCGGCCGATCACGGCCCACGAATGGGTTCCTCCTGGCGGCGCACCTCGCGCCGTTCCACTGCCGCTCACAGCCAGCGGGATAGCCGGCGATGAACGACATGGCTCGCGAGAAGCTGGATGCATATTATGAGGCGGCCGAGAGTTGGTCCGAAGATCGAGTGCGTGCCGAGAACCGCTCGCGGCGCAACGCCTGGGTTGTCGCTTCGATCGCGGCCGTTATCGCCCTCCTCGAGGCGATCGCGCTAGTCTTCCTAATTCCATTGAAACGGGATGTGCCTTACACCCTGATGGTCGACAAGGAGACCGGATACGTCCAGGCGCTCCATCCACTCGATGCGGATAAGGTGACGGCGGACGCCGCGCTCACCCGCTCATTTCTCGTCCAGTACGTGATCGCTCGCGAAAGCTTTGCGGCAGACACGCTGCAATCGAATTACCGTAAGGTCGGATTGTGGTCTGCCGATAGCGCCCGCGATCAGTACCTCGCCATCATGCGCTCGAACAATCCCGCGAGCCCATTCGCGGCTCTGCCGCGAGGAACGACGATTGACGTCGAGATTCGCAGCATCTCCTCGCTCAACGAGAACACCGCGTTCGTCCGCTTCACGACGATCCAAAGCAATCCCGGCGGGCAGCAAGGCTTGGCGCAGGACTGGGTCGCGACGATCAATTTCCGCTATACCGATGCCGCCATGAGCGCCGCGGATCGTCTGGTGAACCCTCTGGGATTCCAGGTCATTCGGTATCGCAAAGACGCCGAAGCGCTTCCGACGGTCATGGAACAGGCCCCTACCCAGTCACAACCCGCCGCGATCGCCACTCCCACCGCAGGACGAACGCGGTGAAGCTGGCCGCCGCCACTGCTGTCCTGATCGCGAGTTCGACCCTTTCGGCCGAGACTGCGCCTACACCCGGCATTGAAGACGCGCGACTGCAGACACTCGTTGAACGGGTGGGCGAGCCGGGGCGTCTGGTCGTCTTTCCGGAAGCATCGCTCACCTTGATCATGCGGCAGGGTGAGCGAATTCAACGCGTCGTCGTTTCCGACAATTCGGCATTCCACGTTGCCGTCACCGGTAATGACGACAGTATCAGCATCACCCCTTTGCGCCCGGGCGTCGCGGCCTCGCTCCAGGTGGACACCGCAAGCGGCAGCCATGAGTTCAATGTGGAAACCGGGCGAGGCCTCGCGGCCGCTTACGTTGTGCGACTTGTCGCTGCCTCGCCTGCCTTACCTGGCGCCGGAGAAGGCAGCGGCGAGCCCGATCTCGCCTCGATGAACGGACGCTATACCGTCAAAGGTGACCGCGGACTTCGGCCTGCGCGCATCGCCGACGATGGAGCAAAGACATACATCGAGTGGGGCGCTCAGCAGTCGCTTCCTGCAGTACTGGGTGTGGGTGCGGGCGGCGAGGAAGTCGTGCCGGGTTACATGCGCCATGGCATCTTCACGATTGATCGGGTTTATCCAGAACTCGTCTTTCGCATCGACAAGCGGGAATCGACAGCCGTCCGGCAAGCCGCGGCTAGCGGGTCGCGATGACGACACCCATCTCACCGCCAGGCGAACACTCTGATGTGCGCCCGATCGTGCGCGTCGCGTCGCAAGGAAACCGCTCACTCTGGCTCTTTGGAGCAATTCTGCTTCTTGGCGCCGCGGTGCTGTTTGAGGCGCTCAATGCACGACGCGAGGCGCTCACAGCGCCCGCCACCCAAATCACGCCATCCGGTGGAGCTTTGGTGACGGCACCCCCGCCGCTCCCGCTCCCGCCGCAATTTGGCGCAGGCGCCGACCCGGCGCGCGTCTCTCCCGTGCCTCTCGGCATTCTCGCACCAGCTCCGCTCCCTGCCTCGGCGACACCGCGATACATCACACGAATCGTCGAACGGCCGCAGGCCCCCGTGCCCCCCCCATCCTTCCAGCCCAGCTATGTCCCCCAAGCGGCTGTTATCGATAATGGAGTTCGGCAGCCCGACGACTTGTCGGTCGCTGCCGCTTCCAGTTCCCATTTGCCGGGCGCTCCCGCGCCGACTAACGAGCGCGTCCTCGCCGCAAGGTTGCGCAGTCCCGCCCTGACGGTCCCGCAAGGAACGGTGATTGCGGCCGTGCTCGAGACGGCCCTTGATTCGACGAGGCCTGGCGGCGTTCGCGCAATCGTGCAGCGCGACATCATGGGATTCGATGGTTCGCGTGTTTTGATCCCGCGTGGGAGCCGGCTCTATGGCGAATACAACGCGGACATCAGCGCAGGACAGAAGCGTGCGCTGATCCGCTGGACGCGCCTGACCCGCCCTGACGCTGTGATCGTCAATCTCGATTCCCCCGCCGCTGATCCGCTTGGCCGTTCCGGCATCGAAGGTAAGGTCAACAGCCATTTCTTCGAACGGTTTGGGGGCGCGATACTGCAATCGATACTCAACATAGGCGCAGGCGTGGCGACCAGCGCCGCGCTCAACCATGGAGTGTTCGTCGCGTTGCCAAGCGCCACTCAGGCCTTGCCCAACGTCCAACCGCAGGAGGTAAGGCGGACGATCAAGGTAAAGCAAGGAACGAGTGTTTCCGTGTTCGTTGCCCGCGACCTCGATTTCTCGTCCGTCGACCAGTGAACGAAGCCGGCGTCTATCTCGATAGCCTGCTCGCACCATTGGCGCCGTGGCTCGAACGCCCCGATGTGACCGATCTCTACATCAACCGTCCTGGCGAAGTTTGGATCGAGACCCTTGGCGGCGGGATAGAGACTCATGCATCTCCGATGCTTACAGAGCCGGTGCTTATGCGCCTGGCGCGGCAGGTCGCTGCCCGCAGCGCGCAAGGGATCAGCCGCGCACATCCGCTGCTCGGCGCAACGCTGCCGGACGGGTCTCGCGTTCAGGTTGTTGCGCCCCCGGCCGCACGCGAGACAGTCGTCTTCGCAATTCGCAAGCACGTCGCGGCCGACCGCACGCTTGCCGATTATGCCGGAGACGGCTCATTCGAAGACTTGCGCGCGGGCTCCATGGCCATCGAGTCCAGTGCGCCACTCAAAGCAGTCGATACCGCCCACGCGCCAGCTTTTCTGATCGACGCCGTTCGTGAGCGGCATAATATTCTCATCGCAGGAGGAACCTCCACCGGCAAGACCACCTTCCTCAATGCGCTCCTCAAGGAAATCCCTCGCGAGGAGCGACTCATTCTGATCGAGGACACACCCGAACTGGAACTGGCGCATCCGAATTCAGTCGGCCTTCTCGCCGCGCGGAGTCAGCTGAGCGAAACCGACGTTTCGGCAGAAGACCTGCTGATGGCCGCGCTGCGCATGCGTCCCGATCGCATCATCCTTGGCGAGCTGCGCGGCCGTGAGGCGTTTACGTTCCTGCGCTCCGTTAACACCGGCCATCCGGGCTCCATGACCACCATCCACGCCGACTCGGCGCAGCGCGCCGTCGAGCAGCTGGCTCTGCTGGTTCTGCAATCGGGCGCGCAACTACGTTGGGAAGACGTGCTCCAATACGTCCGCGCCAGCATCGACGTTTATGTCCAGCTCGAACGCTCGGGCGGGCGGCGCAAGGTCTCTTCGCTGATGATACGAGGTGGCTGAGTGACACTCGCCCCTGTGTCGCTCTTCGACAAACCAATTCAGCCCGTCCTCGGTGGCGCGAGCGAGTGGGTGAGAGGTTTGCTTGGCGGCACCCTCGCGACGTCGTTGTGCGTGATCGCAATCGCGCTCTTGGGTTTCCTGCTTCTCGCCGGCCGCCTGCGGGTGCCGCGCAGTGTCGAAGTCGTGCTCGGCTGTTTCCTGCTGCTGGGCGCCGGCTTGGTGGCGGCGCAACTACAGCGGCTCGCCAGTAGTGCGACCGGCGCAGGTGCGCGAGGCGGAGAGGAGGTCATCATGCCCACGTTGAGCCCGCCGGAGCCGCCGCGTAGCAGGAATTACGATCTTCACGCTGGAGCTTCGCTTCCGCGCGATTAACTTCGTTGTCCGGTTGTCGGTTTACACCCGACGCTCGACTACTAGCCCGGCGGCTCAACGGCTAACGAGGGCGGCCGATAGCCTGGATCACGAATCGAAAGGGTGGCCGATCGCTACGCAGGACCGACAGGGGCTGCGCTAGCGGCCGCTAGTCTTCCGAACCGGCGAACTCAGAACTGAATTCGCAGCCCGCCCGACACATTCGACCCAGTGCCTCCGCCGGATTCGCCATGATAGCTGAGCGAGAAGTCGACGTTGGGGGCGACCGCAGCCTCGAACCCGGCCGCGTAAGTGACCACGGTGCGATCGCGGCTGACTCCCGGGACAGCGAACCGCGTCGTCGAGCCCGACAGTCCGGCGCTGGCATAAGGCGTGTCTCCTGACAGCTGGTGACGAAGACCGACCTCGCCCCACGGACGCAGGGACGACACCGCGGCCGTGCGGAGCGCAAGCCCACCATCGACAAAGGTCGCCGCATGCGAGTCCCGATCGACATCGAGAGCGAATGCGGCGCTGCCGCTCTCGCGCGTCGCGTCGCGCACCGTGGAAACCCGCGTGAGGCCAACCGAAGGCGTCACCACCAGGCTGGCTCCGACAGGCATGTCGTAGCTCGCCGATCCGTCGAGCACGAAACTGTTGAGGTCGTACTGGGAGGATGCCGTCGCCCCACCGGGGACGGCGCGCGTGGTGTGCGCCTTGCCCCAATAGTATCCGGCCAGCGCGCCGAGGTTGAGGCCCCCCAGGGAGAGGTGCGCGCTCGCGCCGGCGAGCATGCCGTCGCTATCGGTGCTCGCGCCGAGCGCCGCGATCTGCTGCTGCCCGTCCATGTAGCCGACGAAGGCCGCGACGGATGCATGGGCGCTGCCGAAGCCGATGCCGCCGAGGCCGTCGTAGACATGGTTCTTCGCGCCGTTGGCTCCGGTCGCAAGGGTTGGCGCAAGCGTCCGCCAGTTGCCCGAGGCCGCGCCGAACCCGAAAAGGGTCGGCGCGTCGCCGCTGCCGTTCATCAGCCCGGAGCGGTCCACCCTGGCGAGGGTCAGGCCATGTTCGGTTCCGAGCTGCATCGCCGAAGCGTAAGGCTCCGGGTTCAACATGGCGAAGGCCTGCGCATTCGCGTAGCCGTTGCTGTCGAGCAGTGCAGGGACCGAATTGAGCAACGCGGTCGAGGCCCCGCCGGAGACCAGCAGATTGTTGACGTAAGTCACCGCAGCTCCGGCGCCGCCCGGTAGCGGACTGGGGCTCACGAAAGTGCCAAGGAGCTGCAGCTTGTCCTGCCCGGCGCCATCGACGTAGCGCAGGGAGCCTTGCACGGCAGTGCGATCCCAAGTGCCGATGGTGAATTGGCCTGAGATCGAGTTCGCCACGATCATGTCGTACGCGACGCCCGGCGTCAGCGGCCGATTGCCTGTCAGGTTGAGCACGGCGCCCGACGCGATGGTCAGATTGCCGTTGATCAGCAGCTGGTCGCTTTGCCCCGGTGCCGGGACGAACTCGAATACCGTGCTGGATCCGTTCGCGAGCGAAACGTTGCCGTTCACGGTCATGACCGCGGGCGAAGCGCCGGGAGAGAACACCGCGCCGGAACCGAACGACAGCCCGGCGTTGACCGTGCCAGCGGTTCCGAACGTAGCGCCGGCACCGACCGTGATGTTCGAAGCCGAAATCGCCGACCCGGCCAGGCCGACGAAACGGCCACCGGTCAGATTGACGTCGCCGAGCTGAGCTTGCCCGCTCAACGTGGCGAAACCTCCGGTCATCGAGAACGCTTCGATCTCGCTGATCGAGGCGAACCGGACCGGATTGGCGGCCGTTCCTCCCGGGACGGTGATGGTGTCGTTGCCCGCGCCGCCCGTAATGGAACCGACGAAACCGCCCGCGATGACCATCTTGTCGTCGCGCGCGCCGAAGACCACCTGCGGGGCGACGAGAGAGGCATCGGCCGCAATGGTCAGATCGGTCGCGGAATCCACCCGATCGAACTGGGACGCCCCGCCCGACAGTGACAGAATGCCGTTGCCTTCGGAAAGCAGTCGTTCGAAGCCGGTAAAGGTGCCCGCCAGGCTCGTATCGCCGGCTACTGTCACGTTCACCGTATCGTTGCCTGATCCGCCTTGGACGGTACCGACTGTTGCGCTGTTGAGCCGCACAACATCGTCACCGTCGCCAAGATCTACCGTGCCGAGCAACCGCCCGCCGGCGAGCAGAGTAAGCGTCTGCCCGCCATCTCCCAGCGAAACCGTCTCGCCCGCGGCCCCGAGCGTTCCCGCCACCGAAAGAGCGCCGCTTGCCGAGACAACGTGTTCGAAACCGGAGACGGTGCCGTTGAGAACGACGGGTTCGCCGGATGTCAGGTTGAACGTATCCGAGCCCTCGCCGCCGAGGTAAGTGCCACCGAGCACGGCCGCTCCGAGCGACAGGGTGTCGTCGCCCCCGCCCAGCGACACGGCGGGCAGATCGCCCGCCGAAGTCACCTGCTCGGCCGCCCCGCTGCCGATGATCGATCCGGCTCCCGCGCCGGTGCCGACGATCAGGTTCGCCCCCGAAAGGGTCACCAGCTCGAAGCTGCGGTCGAGCGTCAGTGAGCCGCTTCCGCCGACCGCGAGCTCCTCAAAATTGCTGACCGCCGACAAGCCGGCACGATCCCCGTTCAGCACCAGCGCATACGTGTCATGGCCGGCGCCGCCGTCGACCGGCCCGGTCGCGCGGCCGGCGCCGATCTCGGTGAAGCGATCGTCGCCGTCACCGAGCGCAATTGCGCCTGTGAGTGTGCCGGCAACGGTCACGTTCTCGCTGGCGGAGGTTCCAGTGATCGTTGTCGTACCCGAGGTCGCCAGGGTTGCTCCCTCGTCGACCTTCAGGTTGCTGCCCGCGAGATTGATCGTATCGACGCCGAAGGTTCCCGAATACGCGATCGTTCCGGTGCCCGTCTGAGTCAGGCTCTCGAAGCCGGTCAAGGTATCGGCTTTCACCGAGCCGTCGCCGGTCGCATCGACCAGGATGGCATCGGTGCCGTCGCTGCCGTCGACAATGCCATCGATTACTCCGCCGGCCACGAGCTTCAAGGTATCGTCACCGAGACCGAGGTACGTATTGCCCTGCAGCAGCCCGCTGTTCTCGATCCGGTCGTCGCCCGCGCCGAGATCGATCGACCCCGTTATCGTGCCCGAGTTGCGGATCACGTCGGCCGTGTCGCCCAGCGTCTTGACGGCGCCGGCGAGGAATTGACTGCCACTCGCGACCGCCAGACCGTCGGCGGCGGCGAGCATCTGCCCGGCCGTTCCGCTAATCGTGCCGGCGTTCGTAAGGTCCAGCGCGCCTCCCCAGGTCGCAACCGCCATCGAAAGAGGCCCGGTGGCACTGATCGTTCCCGTGGCGGTGTTGACGATCGTTCCTGTCACCCGTTCGTTGCCGAAGACTTCGATTGCCGCCGCCGGGGCCGTGGAGGTGAACGTTTGTCCATACGGCCACCACTGATAAGTGTGTGTCGCGCCGCCGCCGTTCGCTTCGATCGTGCCGCTGTTGGTTATGGCGTAATGCGTCTGCGCATCGTCGGCCGGCGAGAGCGACAGGGTGAGCGCTACGCTCTCCACCCCCGAGGCATTAATCGTGCCGCTGTTGTCGACAGTGACCGTCCCGCCCGCGGTCTCTAGATCGGCGTAGAAGCCGCCGGTTTCCTCCTCGGTAGTGAGGATCGAGCCGGTATTGCTGAAAGCGATGGATGCGTTGCGCGAGGAATCGGGCGCGGAGAGTTCGACTGAGAAGCCGCCATTGATCGTGCCGCTGTTCGCTGCGTTCACGTCGACAGCCGAGTTCGAGGAGATCTCGACCGCGTTTTCACCCGGGGCGCCGGTGATGGTGCCGCTGTTATCGAAGTGCTGCGAGTCCGCGACGAAGAGGTTCACGCCGTCTTCGTAGCCATCGCCATCGCCGATCTGGCCGGTGTTGACGAACGAGGCCGCCTTGCCGTCGAAACCACCCAGAATGGTTCCTTCGTTGCGGAATTCCGCGAGAGTCAGATCGAGACCAAAGGAAGCCGGCACGTCATAACCGAGGTACGGGAGGGAGCCGTTCACCGATCCTTCGATAGTCGCCTGGCTCAAGATCTTGCCGTCGCCGCCGATCCACAGCGAGGGAGCGTACGGCGTGGCTGCTGTCAGCGTGACCGTCGTATCGGTTCCGCGCGCGTGGATCGCTTCGAGCTCGAAGTTCAGCCCGCCGAGAGGGTTGCCGAGGTCCACGGTCGCGTCGCTGCGGTAGATTCGCCCGAAGGTGTCGTCGCCGTCTCCGCCGTCGACGACGCCGGACACGCCGGTCGAATCCCCGTCCGCCAGGAAGAGGTCGGAGCCCGATCCAAACCGCACATCGCCCGATACGGTGCCACCCGCGGCGGCGTAAATGCCTGGGTTGTAGCTTCTCCCATAGATGGAATAGCCGAGGTCGACATCGCCCGAGATGGTCCCGGCATTGAGGACAGTACCGCCGCCGAGCTGAACAGCGACACCGAAACCGCCGCTGATAGCTCCTCCCGACGCATTCTCGACGCTGCTGCCACCGTACATCGCGACTATCGCAGGGCCGCCGGTGCTGGCGAGCGTACCGGTGTTGATAATCTCGCCGCTGCCGGAGACGAAGTCGGCCGCGGCGCCGCTGCTGGTGATCGTGCCGCTATTGGTGAGCGCCTGCATCCCCATGATGCCTTCGCCCTTGGTGACAGTAATGGTGCCGCTGTTCGTGATCGTGCCGCCGACGATGGCGGCCAGAGTGCCATATGTCGCAGCGGATGTGTCGTTTACCGTGATCGATCCCGTGTTGACGAAGGAATCGTTCGATCCGAGCCAGATAGCGGCGCCGGGATAGCGGTTCGCGTCGGTGCGGTTCAAGGTGATCGTCCCGCTGCTCGTGATCGAAAGAGCATTCGGCGTCGATGAATAGCCGGAGCCTATGAGCAGCCCCGTACTCTGGATCGCGGGCTGGTCGTTGACCGCGATATCCGCGTTCAGATCCACGCTTCCCGTGCCTGAGAACGACAGCGGCCGGTCCAGCACGTCTGTGCCGCCCAGCGTCAGCGCGGCGTTGTCGTAAAGATCGTAACCGACCGAAACGAAGCCCGAAGGTAAAGCTGCCGTAGCGCTGGTATCGACTCGGACCTCGTAATGAAGGTTGGATCCCGATGCGGAAACCGTGCCGGAAATGCCCGCGAACTGACCCGTCCCGGTATTGTCGATCTCGGTGACGAGCATGTCGCCTTGGCCGAGAGTAAGATTTCCGTTGAGCACCCCTCCCGCGAGGGCGATGTAGCGGTTGTTGTTGGCGTAATAGGACGGATACGGCGAAGCGAACGATACATCGCCGTTGATCGTTCCTGCGTTGAGGACCACCGAATTGAAGATCATGTTGCTTGCGGCGGGGGCAATTGCAGCAGTCGACCCGGTCACCACTCCCCCGGCTCGGTTGTCCAGCACGCTGGATGACTGGAGTTGCACGGCCGTGCCGGCCGACGAGATGACACCCTTGTTGACGAGCGTCGTGATGAGGCTGACGCCAACGGCGGAACCCTCGATCGTCCCGGTGTTGGTCGGCGCCAGGTCACCGCCATAATACGAACCGAAAAGGATAAGGCCCGTGCCGCCGGTTGACCGAATCGTACCCGAATTGCTGAACGCCGGCCCGCTGACGAACGCGTTGACCGCGGTTCCGGCGGCGGTGATCGTTCCCGAATTGTCGAACGAATTGGGAGAGACATTCACGCCGCCGCCCGACGAAACGATCGTTCCGCCGTTCACGAAGGCCGACAAAGGCTGAAGTCCGACTGCGTACGCACCGGACGAGCCCGTGCTGGTGATCGAACCGGAGTTGGTGAAGCTGCCGGGATAGCTCCCGAAGCTTCCGCCGGAAACAACCGATCCGTCCGCGCTCAACGCGGTGGCGTTGACCAAAGTGCCGCTTCCTGAAAGCGCGATGCCGTTCGAAGGTGACACAAAGCCCTGTGCCAAAGTGACGGTAACACCGGCATCCGGCGCTAGAGCCAGCGTTTCGAAATTCGCCGGCATGGCGATGCCGCTCGACAGGGTCGCGTCGGCCGCGAACTGGACGTTGACGGTGTCCTTACCGGCCCCCCCATCGATGGTGCCGGTTACACCGGTGGAAAGCCCCACCCCGGGCGAATAGGTCGCGAAGAGATAGTCGTTGTTCGCGCCGAACGTCACGTCGCCCACGATCGTTCCACCAATCGAATCGACCGTGCTTGAGGAGTACATACTGCTTGCCGAACCAGCGAGGATCTTGCCCGTGATCGTGCCCCGATTGGTCAGACTGAGGACGTTCGAAGCACTCACTGCCGTCCCGGAGGCTGCGATTGTTCCGCCAGCAGAGTTGTTTAGCGAAATCCCGCCGCCCCGGAGGGCGATTCCGGAGCCGGTGTTCGAAATCGTGCCCGAGTTGTCGAGGTTCAGTTGCCCGGTGACCGACACCGTGTCGCCGGTCGCTGCGGTGATTAGGCCGCCCGTGCCGTTGCTGATCGTAGCAAAGCTGCCAGCGATCGCGGAGCCTGCACCGCTTTGCGCAATCGTCCCCGTGTTGGTGATGCGCGACGTGTAATCGGAGACCGTCGCCGAAGCGCCGTTTGAGTCGATCGTACCCGAGTTGGTAATGCCGTTGGGAAATACGGACACGCTGAAAATCGACCCATAGATTGCGCTGCCCGAACCGCCGTCGACAGTGCCGGCATTGGTGATCATTCCTGCGGGTGCGCTGATCCCGGTGATCAGGCCGCCTGCCCGGTTGGTGATCGTGCTGAAACCCGCGTAGGTGCCCGTCGACGTGAGTGCCGGCCCGGCACTACCGGAGATTGTGCCCGAATTGTCTAGGACCACCAGGCTAGCGCCGAAGGTATTGCCCGCGCTGGGCGCGGCGGTGATCGCGTTCGCGCCTGTCACCGAGCCGCCGGACCCGACCAGGATGGTCGCGGTGGTTCCGACCTGACCGTAGGAGCTGCTGACACTCGTCCCGTTGGTCACGGCGATGCCGGCGCTTCCGCCGCCATCGACCGTGCCATCGACCGTGATCGTGGTGGTTCTGAACGGGTCGCTCGCGCCTGAAGCAATCGCCATAGAAATCGCAGCTGCGCCGGAATTGGTAACGGTCGCACCTGATTGGACCGCCAAGGTGGAGGTGTTGGTAGTAATCGCGATGCCGTCGGAGTCGGTGCCGCTGCACGTCGTCGTGCCTCCGGCGACGGTGGGGTCCGGCGCGCATTGCGCCATCGCCGGTGTCGTCAACCCTGCCGCCACGGCCGCCGCGCTCGTGCCGACGATATGCAGCACTCGGCGCGCGCGAACGCGCTTTATAATATTCGACGACATCGAATCCCCCCAATTATCAACCCGGCTCGTCGGCTTGCGCGAGCCACCCCGCGTCCAGAGCGCTCAATTACATAGGTTTTCTAATAAAGCGTCAAGCGTGTAAAATCCCGCCGGCACTTGCCAATTGGCTTTGCTTACGCACATCCGCTTCGAACACTTATCCCCGAGCTGGACATCGAGGTTGTGCGCGTTTCAAGCCAATGCTGCCGTTCGAACTGAACCGGTGGCCGGCCGGCAGACCCCGACCGCTGAGCTCCGCGGTCGGGGTCTGCCGGATCAGCGGAGGCTCAGGCTCGCGTGCAATTCCTGGCGGTGCTGCTGCAGGATCTCCACCGCTTGACGCCACGCCCGATCGTCGCCGTCCAAGGCCGAGCGCAGGTAGGCCCAGGTCATTCGCTGGACGACAGCGAGCCGCTCGGGATCCTCATCCTGCGTTTCCTTGGCATCATAGCCAGAGATGCCCCCGAGACCGTGCTCGGCGCCGATCATAGTTAGCAGAGCCTCGGAGCCCGGACTGTGATGGTAGGGATCGGCGTGCCAGGAAGGCCCGCGCACCGTAAGATGCGGTGAGGCGTCTTCGCTCCCTACAACGACCAGGTTGCGCGTTGTCATGTGCGAGAAGTCGGGGTTGAAGAACGTGTAGTTTTTCGCCGCGGCCTCGCTCAGGCTATCGCCGCCGTTCCCCGGAATGGTCAGCAAGACGCCCGCTTTGATGCGCGCATCGAGCACATTGACGTCCCGCGCTTGGCTATCCTGCGGGTCGGTGAGGCGGGCGCCGAGCAGCATCGCAGCCGTCTGGCCGCCCATGGAGTGGCCGACGATGCCGATCTTGTCGCGGTCCAGACGGCCGGCCAGGCCCGGGAACGCGGCCTCGATCGTGTCGAGTTGGTCGATGATCGCAACCATGTCTTCAATCCGCGAGCGCCAGAACAGCGGGCCCCCGGGGGCATCGGAAGGCGACCCACCGACCTTGGAGTTGAGATGGGTGGGCTGGATGACGACGAAGCCGTGTTCGGCGTAGAAATTCGCGAGCGGACCGTAGCCGTCTTTGGAGGGAATGTAGAACGAAGGACCATGACCGTGGGACAGCAGGATGACGGCTAGGCCCTCCCCGGAGATCGGGGCGGTGACGCGGACCTCCAGCGGCACCCCGCGATCGGGAGAAGCGAGGACGACCGAACTGAGCGAGAGCGCGGGACGAGCGGCATCGACGGGGATGAGGCGGGCAGATTTGATCAGGTTGTTCATTACGGCGTCTCCTACATCGGCCGCAGCAAGCGGCTGGCAGGGCCGCAATGAGCCAGATGTGATCGACAAACATTGACAGAAGGCGCCAATCGATTGGCATTCAGCGCCAACAGGAGGCACGTCGCTCCAGGAGGCGAGTATCAGGAGTGAGGTTGCGGCCATCGGCAGACACACGCGGCGGGACCCCGTTAGGCTTCGGCGCAATCTGCTATTGGCTTGGCGGGCTCTGCCAGTGCGTTTCGGGCCGCGGACAGGTAGCGGTCCAAGGAAGTTGAGGCTCACGAGACGGGATCGGATCCAGCATGACCCCTTCATCTCCCGACAAGTGCCGGCTGCAGCAATCCTTCTGGGACGCCATCGACAGGATCGGTCTGCGGCCGACTGCCTTGCTCCGCCATGCCCGGCTACCTGTCACCCTCCATCTCGACACCCAGCAACACATCACGACTGCGCAGTTCTTTGCGCTGTGGACGGCGATGGAAGAGCTTACCGGCGATCCACACCTGTGGCTGAAGTTCGTGCGCGCAACCGAGGCGATAGGTCATCAACCGATGTTCGTGGCAGCGTGTTACGCGAGCGACTATCGCGACGGCCTTGGCCGCATCGCCCGGTTCAAGCACTTCACCATGCCCGAGCGGTTCGAGGTCGACGAGCGACATGATGAAGCCCGCATCACGAAGACATGGCTCCATTCTCCAGGGCCGGAACCGGCCATGTCTGTCGACGTGAGCTTCGCATTCCTCGTCTCTCTGGGCCGACGCGGAACTGGAAAGCGGCTGGCCCCGCTTCGGATCGAACTGTCCCGCGAGGGGACTGCGAGCGAAGTCCAAGGGGAATTCTTCGAATGCCCGATCCACTTCGGAACCGCGAGCGATGCCTTAATCATGCGCTCGTCCGATCTCGATCGTCCTTTCCCCGGTCACAATGCCGAGCTGATAGAGATTCTGACGCCTGCTCTCGACGAGGCCTTGGGGCGTTTCCAGCCAAAGTGTTCGTATTCGGACCGAGTGAAGACGGTACTCAAGCGCAGACTTGCGAGCGGCCGGCCCGACATTTCGGCGGTTGCGCGCGACCTCGGAACGAGCGAGCGTACCCTACAGCGCCGCATCACGGAGGAAGGTTCTAACTTCAGGTCCCTTGTCCAGGCCGCTCGCCAGGAGTTGGGGCACAAGCTGCTTTCAGGGGACGACGCAGACGTCGCGGAAGTGGCTTGCCTGCTCGGCTTTCAGGACGTCACCTCCTTCTACCGCGCCTTCCGGGGCTGGGAGGGCGTCACCCCCCAGACCTGGCGCCGAGAAAACGCTCTCGCCGTACCGTAGTCTCCTACCGGCGCGCTTGCGGCGGCCCGGCTCCGTCGCTCGGTGGCGCATCGGGCGGTCGATTGGGCTTGCCGCCGTAAGGCCTTGCTGCAATCGAGAGGGTCGACGCACAAGCGCTGGTCTCGAGGTGAGAATCGACGATGGATCTGGGTATCTCGGGACGCAAGGCGATCGTTAACGGCGGCAGCGGCGGCATGGGCAGGAGCACTGTGCTGGCTCTCGCTCGCGAGGGCGTCGAGGTCTTCGTTTCCGCTCGTCGGGAGGACCGCCTGGTCAAGGCCTGCAAGGAGATCGCCGCGGAGACAGGTGCGAAGGTCACGCCGATCTGCGCCGACCACAGCAGCGTCGAAGGGCGCGAGCGGATACTGGCCGCCTGCCCGGAGCCGGACATCCTCGTCGGGACTTGCGCGCCGCCGCCGATGACGCCCGATTACCGGGCGATCACCGACGAGCAATGGCGGGAAGCGATCGACATCTCGCTGCTCTCGCCGATCGAGTTCATGCGCCGGGTGATCGACGGGATGGTCGAGCGCAAATGGGGCCGGGTGGTCAATATCGCGACAGTCGCGGCCAAGTATCCGGGCGAGATCCGCGCCTTGTCCGGCAGCACGCGCGCGGCGCTGGTCAACTACACCGTCGCGGTGTCGAAGATCGTCGCGCGGCACAACGTGGTGATCAACAACCTGTTGCCCGGGATGCACCACACTGCGACGGTGGAGGAGCAGTTCACCGCCCGTGCCGCGGCCAAAGGCACGACTTACGAGGACGAGGTCGCCGAGTTCGTCAAGGACTGGCGCATTGCCAGCGGGCGCTTCGGCGATGCCTATGACGTCGGCGCCTTCGCGGCCATCTTCTGCAGCGAATTCGCCAATTACATCACGGGGCAAAGCCTGGTGATCGATGGCGGCGCGACCACCTCAACGTTTTAGCTTCCGGCCGGCTCGAACGTCAGGCCCGCCAGTGGCGGCGGCTTGGGACGGGCGATGCGCTCGCCCGTCTGGCCCGCTATGCCGCGCAGGATCGGCCCCGACCAGTCACGGATCACGCGCTCGGCCAGGCGCCAGCGGCCGTCCTCGCGGCGGAACAGATCCTCGTAATAACCCATGACGTTGAGCAGGTGCGGCCCATCGCCCTGGCGCAGCGCCACCGCGACGTAGGACCGGCTGCGGGCGCCCTCTTCGCTCGGCTCTATCAGCGTGTTGCTGACATGGTGCTGGCGGCCCGCCGAGGACGGCAGACTGCGGAAGAATTCAGCGAAGTGGCGCAAGGCCTCCGCGCCTTGCCAGCGCTCGGCCTCCTCGAACGCATCCCACACCAGCGCCCCGTCGCGGCAGAAGCAGGCCACGAAGCCGTCGACGTCACCGGTGTCGAGAGACCAGGCGTAGCGGGAGATAGTGTCGCGAATGGCGAGCTGGTCGACTGCGCCGAGCGTACCGGTCATCTCAAGTCACCGCGTAGTAGTCGAAGGCAGTGGACGCGCCGCGCCGTTCGGCCACGCCGACGAAGGTAGTCCGGTTGAGCCAATCGTGCGCGCCTTCCGGGGCTTCGAAGCGCGGCGTGATGCGGCAATAAGTCTCGGATGGATCGACGCTTTCGCCGGCCTCGATGCGCGCCAGAACCTGCGGATCGGACCAGGCGATGCCGCGATTGTGGATGTAGATCGGCGTGCCGTCGTCGGCCTCTAGCATGTAATGCGCTTCGAACTCGATCAGGCCGCTGGCCCAGATCCGCGGCCAGTCGCCGCCTGAGAACGGAACCACCTTGCCCGACAGGCGCGGGCCGCTGACCTCGCCACCGACGACGGAAACGAACCCGCGCGTGAAACTGGTCCCGCCGGGCGTGAAGCGCACCCGCGGCCCTTCCCCGAAATCGAGCCGCACGCTGAAGGCCAGCTCGAGCGTAGGTGTCTGCAAGGCCGATCCTTCCCGTGGCGCTGCGCCGCCGATGCGCTAGATGACGAACGACTCCTAACGACGCAGCGGGCAAGGTGGAAGAGTTCGACTTCATCATCGTCGGCGCAGGCAGCGCGGGATGCGTGCTCGCCAACCGCCTGAGCGGCGATCCCGCCACGCGCGTGGCTTTGATCGAGGCCGGCGGGGAGTGCCGCCACCCGCTGATCGACATGCCGCTTACCTGGATGCACGCGGCAGCCTCGCCGCGCTTCGGCTGGGGCTACCAGAGCGAGCCCGATCCCAACCTCGACGGTCGTACCCAACCGATCCCGCGCGGCAAGGTTCTCGGTGGCTCCTCCTCGATCAACGGCACGATGTATATCCGCGGCGCGGCGGCGGATTACGACGGCTGGCGCGATGCCGGCCATGCAGGCTGGCGCTACGACGACGTGCTGCCGCTGTTCCGGCGTTCGGAAACCAACTGGCGCGGCGCGAGCCAAATCCACGGCGGCGACGGCGAAATGCATGTCTCGCCGATGCGCCCGGACCCGAGCTTGTTCCCGGCCTTCCTCGAGACCGCAAAGGCGCTCGGTTATCCGGAATGCGCCGATTTCAACCTCCCTCGGCCCGAGGGCTTCGGCATGCCGGACTGCACGATCCGCCGCGGCCGGCGGGCGAGCAGCGTGCGGGCATTTGTCGATCCGATCGCCGGCCGGGCGAACCTGAAGATCGTGGCGAACGCGACCGTCACCCGGATCGTCATCGAGGGGGGCCGCGCAACCGGCATCGCGCTGGCGGACGGCCGCATCCTGCGCTGCCGTGGGGAAGTGATCCTCAGCGCGGGCGCGCTGAACAGCCCTCACCTGCTGATGTTGTCCGGGATCGGACCGGCTCAGGACCTCAAAGCGGCAGGCATCACGCCCTTGGTGGACCTGCCGCAAGTCGGACGGAACCTGCAGGACCATCCGATCGCGATGGGCATCTGGAAGTCTGCTCGGCCGATCGGCTTCAACCGCGACATCCGGCTCGACCGGCTGGCGCTGCATTTCCTCCAGTGGCAGCTGACCGGCCGCGGGCCGCTGAGCCAGAGCCCGATGTCGATCCAGGGCTTCGTGCGCTCGGGCCAGGAGCAGGACCGGCCGGACCTGCAATTCCAGATCGTCCACAGCGGGTATGACGCCCGGGTCTGGTTCCCCGGCTGGCGCAAGCCGCCGACGGCGATGTTCTCGTGCGGCGCGATCCTGCTCGATCCGGAAAGCCGCGGAGACGTGACCCTCGCGTCGACCGACCCGCTGGCACTGCCGCGCGTGCAGTTCAACTTCATGAGCGCGGAGGGCGACCGGGAGCGCTTACGCCGCGGTTTCCGCTTCATCCGCCGATTCTTCGCCACCGCACCGGCCAGAGAGCTGGTCGAAACCGAACTCGCCCCGGGTCAACAGGCGCAGACCGACGAGGAGATCGACGCCTGGCTGCGAGCCTCGCTGATCAGCGCCGGCCATCCGACCAGCACATGCGCGATGGGCAGCGTAGTCGACAGCGAGTTGCGCGTCATCGGCGTCGATGGTCTGCGCGTGGCGGATGCCTCGATCATGCCGAATGTCATCCGCGGCAATACCCATGCTCCGACGGTCATGATTGCCGAGAAAGCCGCGGAACTGATCCGCAAGAGCCCCGGGCGAAGCTAACCGGCGGCCCGCGAGGCCCTGGCTCTGCCGGACGGGTCGGGGACAATCACCGGCAGGGCGACGATAAGCAACGATGCCAGCAGCCCGATGGCAAGCGGGAAGCCTCCCCGTCCGGCCACCAGCACGCCCGTCATCCACGGCCCGATCACGCCCCCGGCCGTGCCGAACATGCTGATCAGCGCGATGGCGCCCGCGGGCACGCTGTCCCCGCCCAGCCGGACGCCGCCGGGGACCGCCCAGAACACGCCCTGCGCCGCACCGATCCCCAGCCCCGCCACACACAACAACGCCAGCACCGGCCAGCCGGGCGGCAGCATCGCTGCGGCCAGCATGGCCAGCCCCGCGGCCGCGCACGGGACGCCCGTATGAAGCAGGCGTTCCCGCCGCCTGTCGGAACGCCCGCTGTTCACCATCAGGCCGATGGCCAGCGCCAGCAACGGCAGCGCGCTCAAGGTGCCGATCGCCAGCTCGCTGCTGCCGATGGCCAGTTTGCGGACGAGCTGCGGCAGCCAGAACACCAGCGCGTAGGACCCGGTCATGATCAGCAGCCAGGCGACGCTGCAGCGCCACAACCACGGATCGCGCACAAGCGCCCGGAACGAGGGGGCGGGAACCGCCTCACCGGCGCGATCCGCCGCGAATTCCCGCTCGATCCAGCTCAGGTCTTGCGCCGAAAGCCAGAAAGCCCTTTCCGGCCGGTCGACCATGTACAGCGCCGCCGCGACCGCGAGAACGGCGTTCGGCACGGCCAGCAGCAGGAACATATACCGCCAGGGCGCCAGGCCGAGCGGATTGCCGATGCCGAGCAGCCAGCCGCACAGCGGCCCGCCGAGAACCATCGACAGCGGCACCGCGACCAGCGCTCCGGCGAGCGCCCGCCCGCGCATTGAAGGCGGCGCCCAGTTAGAGATCAGCCAGGTCATCCCCGGCGCGAAACCCGCTTCGGCCACGCCGAGCAGGAAGCGGGCGGCGTAGAACTGATTGGCACTCTCGATCCGCGACATCAGCAAGCCGGAGGCCGCCCACAGCAGCATCGACAGCAGAATCCACGGCTTGATCCCCCACGCCCGCAGCAACCGCACGTGAGGGTACTGGAACAAGAGATAGGCGACGAAGAACACGCTGACGCCCTGCCCGAACTGGCTCGGCGAGAGCCCGAGATCGGCAGACATCGCGCTGCCGGCATAGCTTATGTTCACGCGGTCGATGGAATTCACGAAGGTGATCAGCGCAATCGGCACGATCAGCCAGACGATCAGCTTGCGCTCGATGCGTCGCCTCAAGTCGCGATCGCTGGCCTCACCCCGTTCTGACACCCGGTCCCCTCGTCCTGCATCTCTTCTCGCCCGCGGCTCTCTCCTGGTGGAACACTCTTCCCAGGAAGAACCGGCAGTGGCGGAGCGGGTGGGATTCGAACCCACGATACGCTTTTGACGTATACACACTTTCCAGGCGTGCGCCTTCGACCACTCGGCCACCGCTCCGCGTTCCCGCCTGCGCTATCGGCGCATGCCTTGGGGACGGCGCGGCCTAGCGATGCGGCGGGGGTTTCGCAAGCGCGCGGGCGGTGGCACATCGTGGCGATGGGTTGGATCGATCTCGCCGCCGTCGCTCTGGCGCTTTCTGCCACGCCGCTTGCCGCGCAGGAGGGTAAGCCGGAACCGGTCACGCCCGCCTCCGTGGTCGCCGCATCGGCTGCGGGCGAGTGGGCGCCGATCGATCCGGCTGACGTCCTCGTCATGGACCTCGCTCCGGATGAGAAGGGCAGCAAGCGGAAGGTCATAGTCCAATTGATCCCGCCGCCTTTCAGCCAGGGGTGGGTGCGCAATGTCCGCACCCTTGCCAGGGCCCACTGGTGGGACGGGACCAGCGTCTATCGCGTGGTCGACAACTGGGTCGCGCAATGGGGCGACGGCGAGGACAACCAGAAAAAGGGCAAGCCGCTGCCGCCCGGCATCTCCAAGGTGCCCGAAACGGACTATACCGCGCCGCTGCCGTGCAAGGTCTACCTGTTCCAGAAGAAGGTCATCAAGGAACAGTGCGATCCGGCAGTGATACCGCTCGACGGGATAGACCCTTATGTCATGAGCGGGCAGGCCGGTTTCGCGGCCGGGTGGCCGGTCGCCTACGCGCTGCAAGGCGAGGGCAACCGGATCTGGCCCGTGCACTGCTATGGCACAGTCGGTGTCGCTCGCGACCTCTCGCCCGACACGGGCACCGGCGCGGAACTGTATGCGGTGATCGGCCAGCCTCCCCGCCAGCTTGACCGCAACATCGCCGTCGTCGGCCGGGTTATCGAGGGGATCGAGAACCTCTCGACCTTGCCGCGCGGCAAGGGCGAGGCGGGGGTTTACGACAATCCGGCGCTGCGCGTACCGGTCGTCTCGGTCAGGCTGGCGAGCGAGCTGCCCGCGGCCGAGCGGCCGCGCTTCGAATACTTCGCGAGCGACAGCAAGAGCTTCGCCGATTACGCGCATGTCAGGGCCAGCCGTGACGATGCGTTCTACAAAGTCCCGGCCGGCGGGGTCGACGTGTGCAATGTGCAAGTCCCCATCCGCCGGGTGGGTGGAAGGCGCGTGTGAGGTGAGCGACATCGTTCGCTTCGCCGGCCCGCTGCAGTCGATGGTCATTGAGGAGGGCTACGATCCGATCGGCTGGGTCGCGCTGACCGGCGGCGCGGCACAGGCGGTGGCGGCGCACGAGCTCGCCCAGCGACTGGAGTTCGGCAAAAGGCGCGGGTTCGGCTCCGTCAAGGTGGCTGCCCGGATCGGCGACACCCGCTGGCAGACCTCGCTGTTCCCGCAGAAGGCTTCGGGCGGCTGGTTCCTGCCGATCAAAAAACCGGTGCGCCTGGCCGAAGAGCTCGATTTCGGCGACACCGTCGAGGGCGAACTGGAGCTGCTCTAGCCTACTCGCTGCATCAGCTCGATGCGATTGCCGAACGGGTCGGCGATATCGCCCCGTTCGTAACCGGCAAGCGGACGGCCCGGCCTGAATTCCACGCCAGCGGCTTCGAGCTCCGCCACCAGCGAATCGAGATTGTCGACCAGGAGCGCGGGATGAGCCTTGCGCGCCGGCGCGAAGCCGTCCTCGACACCGAGATGGATGTGCGCCCCGCCCCCTTCGAACCAGCAGCCCCCGCGGTCGGCTTCGGGCTTGGGCACTTCGACGAGGCCGAGAACGCCAGCGTAAAAGGCCCGCGCCCGTTCCTCTTCGCCGCGCGGCATCGCGAGCTGGACATGATCGAGGCCGATCACGCCCATCAGATGCGCTCGGCTTGCGCCACCGCCTCGCTCGCCCGCAGGGCGCTGACGATGCGCGTCAGGTGAGCGAGGTCCTGCACTTCGAGATCGACCTCGTAAGTGTGGAAGGGATCGTCGCGATGGGTCAGTTCGAGGTTCATCACGTTGCCGTTGTTCTGCGCGAAAATGGTCGCCATTTCCGCCAGCGTGCCGGGGCGATGGTAAAGCACGATGCGGAGCCGGCCGACCGCACCCGTCGAACGCTCGCCCCATGACAAGTCGACCCAGTCGGCATCGACTCCGTTGGCCAGCCGGAGGCAGTCGATCGCGTGGACTTCCACCCCGACTCCAGGCTTGCGCAAGCCGATGATCCGGTCGCCGGGCAAGGGATGACAGCAGGGCGCGAGGGTGAAGCCCATACCCGCCGTCAGCCCTTTGATCGAAATCGCCCGCTCCTGCGCCGGCAGCTCCGGCAAATCGGCCGTGCTGCCGGGGACGAGCGCTTCCATCACCTCGCGGTCGGTCAGCTTCGCGGCGCCGATCGCGTGCATCAGCGCGTCTTCGTCTTCGAGATCGAGCCGCTCGGCGGCGGCCTTGATCGCCTTCCTGCCGATCTTCGCCGGCAGGCGCGCGGCGATGTCGTCGAGCAGCTTGCCGCCGATGGCGATGACTTCCTCGCGCTCCTTGGCCCGCACCGCCCTGCGGATCGCCGCTCGCGCCTTGCCGGTGACGACGAAATTGAGCCACGACAGCTGCGGCTCGGCGTGCTTGCCCTTGACGATCTCGACCACGTCGCCGTTGTGGAGCTCGGTGCGCAAGGGCATGTGCCGGCTGTTGATCTTGCAGCCGACCGTGTGCGCGCCGAGGTCGGTATGCACGGCGAAGGCGAAGTCGACCGGGGTCGAACCCTTGGGCAGCTGGAACAGCGCGCCTTTGGGCGTGAAGGCGAAGATGCGGTCCTGGTAGATCGCCAGGCGGGTATGCTCGAGCAGTTCCTCGGCGTCGTGCGCGGCGTCGACGATCTCGATCAGGTCGCGCAGCCAGCCAACCTGGCCGTCGGGCCGGTCGCCCTGCTTGTAGGCCCAGTGCGCGGCGAGGCCGAATTCGTTCAGGCGATGCATCTCGCGGGTGCGGACCTGCACTTCGACGCGCTGCGAGTTCTCGTAGATCAACGCGGTGTGGACCGAGCGGTACCCGTTCGACTTGGGCGTCGAAATATAGTCCTTGAAACGGCCCGGGACCATCTGCCAGACTTGGTGCAGGACCCCGATCGCGCGGTAGCAGTCCTCGACATTCTCGGTGATGATGCGGAACGCCATGATGTCGGTGATCTGTTCGAACGGGATGTGCCGCTCGGCCATCTTGCGCCAGATCGAATAGGGGTGCTTCTCCCGCCCCGAGACCTCCGCCTTGACCCCGTTCTCGGCCAGCGCCTGCTTGATTTTCAGCGCGATCGCATCGACCTGCCCGCCCTCGCTGCTGCGGATCTGCTCGAGCCGGCCGGTGATCGTCGCGTAAGCCTCGGGCTCGAGCTGCTCGAAGGCGAGGAGTTGCATCTCGCGCATGTACTCGTACATCCCGACCCGCTCTGCCAGCGGGGCATAGATATCCATCGTCTCGCGCGCGATGCGCTGGCGCTTCTCCGGGCTCTTGATGAAGTGCAGCGTGCGCATGTTGTGCAGGCGGTCGGCCAGCTTGACGAGGAGCACGCGCAAGTCCTCGCTCATCGCCAGGAAGAACTTGCGCAGGTTCTCCGCCGCGCGCTCGTCCTCCGGCATCTTCTCGAGCTTGCTGAGCTTGGTCACGCCGTCGACGAGGTGGGCGATCTCGGGCCCGAATTGCGCCTCGATGTCTTCGATCGTCGCCAGCGTGTCTTCGACCGTGTCGTGCAGCAGCGCGGTCATGACCGTATCGGAATCGAGCTTGAGATCGGTCATTAGCCCGGCGACTTCGATCGGGTGGCTGAAGTAGGGATCGCCGCTGGCGCGCTTCTGGGCGCCGTGCTTCTGCACCGTGTAGACATAAGCGCGGTTGAGCAGCGCCTCGTCGGCGTCGGGCTCATAAGCCTTGACCCGTTCGACTAGTTCGTACTGACGCAGCATCGGCCCTAGATGGGGGTATTCGAGGCAGTGGGGCAAGGGGAAAGCTCGCCGGCGGAAAAGTTGACAACTCTGACAGGGTAAGCGCCCCGAGCGCACCGATTTGTCGCCTTAGCCGCCCGAAAATGTCGCTTTCGCGGCCAAAGTGTCGCTTTTCGATGCGGAGCGGTTGGACGACGACGAGGAGTAGCGCCCGGGGCGGCTGTGTCTTAAAGCGGCGCACCGGAGGGGGACGATTCCATTGAGCGAACCGGTCATCAGCTTCGAACGGGTGACGAAGCGCTTCGGCGATCTCACCGCGGTCGACGAACTCAGCTTTGCCGTTCCGGCGGGCGGCATCTTCGGCTTCCTCGGCGGTAACGGGGCCGGCAAGACGACCTCGCTGCGCATGGCGCTCGACATCCTAGCACCCACCTCCGGGGCGATCCGCGTGCTGGGTGCCGCTCCCAGCCGCGAGAACGCCGCCGCCATCGGCTTCCTGCCCGAGGAGCGCGGTCTTTACCGGCGCATGACGGTGCTGGACACGATCGTCTATTTCGCCCGCCTCAAGCGCATGGAGGCCGGCGCGGCGCGCAAGGCCGCGCTGCAGTTGCTCGAACGGCTCGATCTGGCAGACCGGGCGAAGACGCCGGTGGTCAAGCTGTCCAAGGGCCTGGCGCAAAAAGTCCAGGTCGCCACGGCGCTGGTCAATTCGCCGCGGCTGCTGTTGCTGGACGAACCGTTCTCGGGTCTCGACCCGGTCAACCAGGGCGTGCTCGAAGAGCTGGTCAGCGAGGCCGCCCAAGGCGGGGCCACGGTGATCTTCTCGACCCACGTGATGCAGCACGCCGAGCGGCTGTGCGACCGCCTGCTGCTGCTCGCCAAAGGGCGCAAGGCGTTCGAAGGGACGCAGGAGGAAGCGCGCCAGGCCTTGCCGAGCCGCCTGACGCTGACCGCGCGGTCTGACCCCGCCGCGCTTCCAGGCGTAGCCGAAGCGATCGAGCTCGCCTCGCCCGAACCCGGTTGGCGCTCGTTCGACGTCAAGCTGCAACCCGGAATGATCCCGGGCAGCGTGCTCGAACACTGCACCACCCACGCCTTTCCGCTGCGCGAGTTCAACGTGCGCGCGCCGAGCCTGCACGAGGTCTTCATCCACTTCGTCGGCGCCGAGAAGGAGACCGCGTCATGAGGGCCGTTCTGCTCGTCGCCGCGCGCGAGTTCCGCCAGGTGATCGGCACCCGAGGTTTCTGGGTCATGCTGCTGGTCGTGCCCCTCGCCCTCGCGGTCTCCGGTTTCGCCAGCAGCAAGCTCGCCCCACAGCGGACCAGTGCCTACACCATCGTCGACAAGTCGGGCCGCTTCGCGCCGGAAATCGATCGCCGGCTGGAGCTCGGCTATCAGCAGAACGCGCTGCACCGCATCTCCGAATACGTCGCGCGGTGGAACCTCGCCGCGGTCGATCCGCAGGCGCCGTGGGCCAACCCGCAGGCCTGGCTGTCCGACAGCGAAGTGGAGCGCTTCGCTGCTAGCGGTGGCGCCGAGGGCGCGGTCGCCCGGCTGCGGCCGCATGTTCCGCCGGGCGCGGCGAAGCTGGAGGTCCCGGAACGCTATTTCATCGCCGTCCCGCCGCCTGCCGCGGTGCAGACCGACAAGGGGCCTGAGGCGTTCGGCGAAGGCATCGCGGCCACGTTGCAGACTGACGCGGTGACGCCGAAAGGCAAATTTCCTTACGCGCTCGCAGTCTATATTCCGCAGAACTACGGCCAACCGGGCGCGACCGCGCGCATCTGGACGAGCGGCCGGCCCGACACCGGCCTGCTCGGCGAACTGCGCGACGATCTCACCTCGGCACTGCGGCGGCAGATGCTCGAACGCAGCGGCATGCCCGCGGAAGCTGCGGCGCAAGTGCAGGCCTCGGTCGCGCCCATCGCGGTCAGCGAACCGCCGCCCGGAAAAGGCCGCAGCGTGATCGCGACGCGTTCGATCGTGCCGATCGCGCTTGTCTATCTGCTGATGCTGACGGCGATCACGACCGGCTCGATGATGCTGCAGGGGCTGGTCGAAGAACGGTCCAACAAGCTCATCGAATCCGTCCTCGCCTGCATCAAGCCCGACGCGCTGATGCAGGGGAAGTTGCTGGGGCTCGGCGCGGTGGGTATGGCGATCATCGCTGTGTGGGCTGGTTGCGCCGCCGGCGCGGCGTTCGCCTTCCATGGGGTGACGGCCGACATCCTGCGCCCCTCGCTCGAAGCGATCGACAGCGGGTGGCTAGTGCTGGCGATGCTGTTCTACTTCGTCTCCGGCTATCTGATCCTGTCGATCGTGTTCCTCGCGATCGGCTCGGTCAGCGATTCGATCCAGGACGCGCAGTCGTACCTCTCGCCGGTGCTGATGCTCGTGATGATCCCTGTGATCATCATGATGCAGGCGGCGCTGAGAGGCCCGGACGAACTCATCGTGCAGGTCCTGTCATGGATACCGTTCTATACGCCCTTCGCGATGCTGGCGCGGCTGGGGACCGGCGTGTCGTGGCCGGAGATCGCCGGCACCTCCGTGCTGCTGTTGGTGTTCATGGCGATCGAGCTGGTGTTCCTCGGCCGCCTGTTCCGCGCCAGCCTGCTCGGCGCGGGCAAGCCGGCCTGGCGCGAAATCTTCGCCAAGATCCGCTCCCCCGAAGCCGGCCGCTGATAGGGCGCGCGCAAGCATATCTTCGGGAGCCGTAAACAGGACTCGTTGGCGTGGGCCAAGGGGGCGCCTTACCTCTGGACCAGGCATAGACGCGAAAGGACCTCCCCCATGAGCATTCAGCTTGGCCAGATCGCCCCCGATTTCGAAGCCGACACCACCCAGGGCCATATCCGCTTCCACGAATGGCTCGGTGATAGCTGGGCCGTGCTGTTCAGCCACCCGAAGGACTTCACCCCGGTGTGCACCACCGAGCTCGGCGAAGTCGCCCGCCTGCGCCCCGAGTGGGACAAGCGCAATGTCAAGACCATCGGCCTGTCGGTCGATCCGGTCGATTCCCACCACAAGTGGGAAGGCGATATCGAAGAGACCCAGGGCTACGCGGTCGACTTCCCGATGATCGCCGACCCGGACCAGAAGGTCGCCGAGCTTTACGGCATGATCCACCCCGATACCGACGCGACGATCACCGTGCGCGCGGTCTACGTCATCGACCCGAACAAGAAAGTCCGCCTGGTCCTTACTTATCCGCCGAGCACCGGCCGCAACTTCCAGGAAATCCTCCGCGCGATCGACAGCCTGCAACTTACCGACGCGCGCGGCGTGTCGACCCCGGTCAACTGGAACCCCGGCGGGCGCGTGGTGATCTCGCCCAAGCTCTCCGACGAGGAAGCGCTCGCGAAATTCCCGCAAGGCTTCGAGACCAAGAAGCCGTACCTGCGCTTGGTCGATCTCGACGCAAAGTAAGCCCCCTCCACCATCCTGCGGATGGGAGGATCTGCCCGGCAACGATCCTCCCCATTTTCGCGTCAGCGCAAATGGGGAGGTGGCAGCCGCGCAGCGGCTGACGGAGGGGTGATTGCAACAACGGCAACCGTCGTTGCGCGCTAAGCCCTTACCAAGCGGCCCAGAGCGGCCTAACAGGGGCGCGCGATGCTGACGGATCCCACCGCTCTGCTCCTCGCCCGCTGGCAGTTCGCCTTCACGGTGAGCTTCCA
>Ga0070679_100000429_pt1 | contig 35685 bp, 29 predicted proteins | sample KBSC63BmetaG_FD_65652 | JGI IMG/M metagenome (GOLD analysis project Ga0070679, IMG submission 65652) | Corn rhizosphere microbial communities from Kellogg Biological Station, Michigan, USA - KBS C6-3B metaG | ecosystem: Host-associated > Plants > Roots > Rhizosphere | place: USA: Michigan... | reverse complement strand
CTGGTGGTGCTGAGCGGCCTGGCGCTCCTCGCGGCCGACGTCGACACGTTTTTGGGGTCCTGGGTGTATTGGGTGAAGATGGTGCTCGTGGTGGTGTTGCTCGCCAACGGCTATCGCATGACCCGAACGGAGTCGGCGCTGCGGCACGGCGCTGCCGAAGACTCCGCGCAGTGGAACCGTTTACATCGTATTGCAGTCACGAGTCTCATTCTGTGGTTCATCGTCGCCGCGCTGGGCGTAGCGCTCGCGAATTTCTCCTGACGATTGTCTCGGTAACACCGATGTCCGATATACACGAACCATCACAATCTCCCATCCCCGACGCGTGCAACTCCTGCACGTTGCTCGCGCGGCGTGACTTTCTTCGCGACGCGGCGCTCGCCGCCGCCGGCGCGCTGATGGCGTTGGGCGTTGCACCGGCGATCGCCGCTGCGGCGCCGGTCGAGCTCACGTCGGCCATCCGCGGCGGCCGCGAAGACAAGACCTATCCGATTCCCACAGCGGACGGCGTGCAGATCGACAAGTCGAACGACGCGATCCTCGCGCGCTGGCAAGGCAAGGTCTACGTCTACTCGCTCGCGTGCCCGCATCAGAGCACGACGCTCAAGTGGTCCGACGGCGAGAAACAGTTCGAGTGCCCCAAGCATCACTCGCGCTTCACGCCCGACGGCATCTACATCAAGGACTCGGGGCGCGCGACGCGCGGGCTCGACCGAATGGCTGTGCGAAAAGACGGCAACAACATCGTCGCGAATCTCGACAAGGTCCTTCAGGAAGACGAAGACGAAGCCGCGTGGAAGACCGCGTTCGTCACCGTGTGAGCGACGTTGTGATCGTCATGCTGAACAACGTTTTGTCATCCCGAGCCACAGGCGAGGGATCTGCACGTTTCTTTTTCCGCATCTTCGACAATGTCATGTGAGAACTGCGTCAACCGGCGCGATTTTCTTGCGAAATCCGCATTCGCTGCGGCGGCGCTGGTCGTGCTCGACGGGTGCGGCGATGGGCAGATCGGTCCATCCGCGGTCAAGCTGGGTCAAGGCCTGACGATCAAGCTCACCGATTTTCCGCAGCTTGCGCAGACTGGCAATCTGGTGGCCATCTCCAGCGACCGCGCGCTGATTCGTACCAGCGCCACGACGTTCGAGGCCTTTTCGCGCGTGTGCACGCATCAGGGGTGCATCACGGACATTCAAAACAACCGCTTCGAATGTCCGTGCCACGGCTCGATCTTCTCCAACGACGGTTCGGTCGTGCGCGGTCCGAACATTTCGAGTCCACCGATCACGCCACTGGAGAAGCTCAACGTAAACTTCGATCAAGCTGCCGGCACGGTGACAGTGGCTTGATTGTGGCGTAAATCACGCGCCATGGCATCGCGAGGGCGTGTCGAATCGAAGCGCAAGTGTCGTCGTGTTTATCGCGACCACTTGCGCTTTTCGATTTTTCGCATCGGGCGAATAACCGTTTCGCTTCGCGACTCGCTGTCGTAGGTTCAGGCCCATGTTGATCGGCGTCGCAGGAATGGTGGGAACCGGAAAGACGACACTCGCTCACGCGCTGGCCGCGCGGTTCGGTCTCCAGATCGCCCTGGAGAGTGTCGATGCCGATAACCCCTGGCTCGAAAGCTTCTACGGTGGACCTGACGAGATGCGTGCGTACGCAATGCATCTCCAGCTCCACTTTCTCGCCACGCGTTTTGCGAGCATGCGGCGCATGCGCGGCTTGGGCGGCAGTTGGATTCTCGACCGCACGTGGTACGAAGACGCCGAGATCTTCGCGCGTGGGCTCTTCGAGCAGCGACTGATGTCGTCCGAAGAATGGACCTTGTATCGCCGGCTCTACGCGGAACTGTTGCACTCCCCGGCCGCGCGTCCTCCGCGACTGTTGCTTTATCTCCACGGCCCGCTCGACACGATCGTCGATCGCATCGCGACGCGCGGACGTCCAAAGGAGCGCGAGACGCCGGTGGAGTATTGGCGCTTGCTGCACGAGCGCTACGACCGGTGGATCGGCCAATTCCGTCATTGCCCGGTTCTTGCGCTCGACGTGCGCACGTACGATCTCGTTGCTGATCCGAGCACGGTCGAGGACATCGCTGGGCGGGTCCGCCAGCAGCTCGACGGCGAGCTGCCGCAGACCGAGCTGTGGCCGGCGGTGAGTCGCCATCGCGCGTTCGCGTAGACAGTCTGTCGCGGGAGCAACCGAGGTCGCATGGGGCTTCTCTCTAAACTGCTCTTCTTTCCAGTCACCGGTCCCGTTGCGGGAATTCGGTGGTCGCTCGGAAAGGTGCAGACGGTCGTCGAAGAGGAGCTCACCGACGACGCGCCGGTGAAGCAGGAGTTGATGGAGCTGCAGATGAAGCTCGAGCTCGGCGACATTACCGACGCGGAATACGTGGAGCATGAAGCCGCGCTGATGGTCCGTCTACGCGAAGTGCGCGCGTGGCGCGAGCGTCTCGGCAAAGGAACGACCGGCGGACCCGTTCGCGTCGCGCGCGATCACGAGGAGTGAGCGCCTTCGGCGCGCTGCTCGATCGACTTCCGCGCACTACGCTCGTCGTCGGCAAGGGCGGCGTCGGCAAGACCACGTGTGCGACAGCGATTGCGGCCGCATTTGCCCGGCGCGGCGAACGCACGCTGATCATCTCGACGGATCCCGCCGCCGCGCTGGGCACCGTAATCGGTGCGCCGGTCGGCACCGCCCCAACGCCCGTTGCCGGCTTCGATCTCGCCGCACGCCAACTGTCGGCATCGGAGCTGCGGCGCGATTTCCTCGCGAAGTGGCGTGACACGATCGCCGAGATTGTCGATCGTGGCACGTATCTCGATCGCGAAGATGTCGACGGCCTTGTCGATGCCGCGCTGCCTGGCAGCGACGAAATCTTCGCACTGCTCGCACTCGCCGATCATTTGGCGGAGCCGCTTGATGTCTACGCGCGCATCGTCGTCGACACCGCACCGACGGGACACACGCTTCGCCTGCTCGAGTTGCCGGAGACGTTTCGCGCGCTGCTGTCGATGCTCGACCTGATGCAGGAAAAGCATCGCTTCATGGTGCGCGCGCTCACGCATCGATATCGCTCGGATCGCGCCGATATCTTTATCGGCGAGATGCGCCGCCGCGTCGACGCGCTGCGCGCAACGCTTACTGACGCCGATCGCCTCGCGGCCGTCGTCGTCACGCGCGATGAGCCGGTCGTTGCCGCTGAGACGCAGCGTTTCCTCGACCGATTGAGTGACCTGCATCTCAGAGTGGCCGCCATCGTTGTGAATGCTGTCGGTCATCCCGAGCGCGAAAGTGGTCATCCCGAGCAACGCGAGGGATCTGCACCTCCGAAGTACGCTGTTCCTCGAGGCAAGCATCCACCGATCGGCCTCGCCGAAACGCTCGCGGCCTTCGGACGTCTTGACGTCGTCCGCCGTCCCGTTACTCGACGGGCACGACGGAATGTATCGCCACAGGCCGAAACTGCTCCAGATCTCGCCGACGTCGTGCGGAAGCTCACCATCGTCGCCGGAAAAGGCGGCGTCGGTAAGAGCACCGTCGCGAGCGCACTCGCCCTCGCCGCCGTCGACGCGGCACGCACGCCGGTGCTGCTCGTGTCAACAGATCCCGCTCCATCGCTCGCTGACACCTTCGGCGATGCGACAATCGGCGATACCGAACGTGCCGTTGCTGACGTACCCGGTCTCTTCGTGCGTCAAATGGACGCCGCCGCTGCGTTCGCGCGTCTGCGAGACGAGTATCAGTCCCGCATCGACAACCTCTTCGAAGCGCTCGTGAGCCGCGGGGTCGACATCGCACACGACCGCGCCATTCTGCGCGAGCTGCTGGCGCTCGCGCCACCCGGCGTGGACGAAGTCTTCGCACTCTCTGCGCTCGGCGACACGCTCGCCGAGAGCAAGTATGCATGCATCGTGGTTGATCCCGCGCCGACGGGTCATCTGCTTCGGCTGCTCGACATGCCGGCGATCGCGCTGGACTGGTCGCACCGGCTGATGCGACTCATGCTCAAATACCGCGAAGTCGTTGGACTCGGCGACACCGCGCGCGAGCTCCTCGATTTCGCGAAGCGAACACGTGACCTCGAGACGCTCTTGCACGATCGCACGCGCAGTGGACTCGTGCTCGCGACGCTCGACGAGCCAGTCGTACGCGCCGAAACCGTACGTCTCGCCACTGCCGTGCTCGATCGCAAAATCGATGTGAGCGCAATCGTTTGGAATCGCATCGCGCAACCATCTTCCCCTCTTCCTGTCCCGGTTGCCGCGCGCCAGTTTTGCGCCGACGAAGTGGAACCGCCGCCGATTGGCGTCCGCGCACTGCGTGGATGGCTCAGGACGTGGCGGACGTTGGCCCCGAATTCCTGATGGTCGTCTAATGGCGTCGTCGACAACAAGTCCGGTGTGGTATGTGTACGGCGTCGTGCCGGCGAATCTCTCGCCGGCCGCTGCGCCGACTGGATTGGACGACTCCGAAGTGCGCGTGCAGCGCTCCGACGACGACGCACCCGCGGCCCTCGTGTCCGTGCTCGACGGTGATCGATATGCCCCCGGCGCGATCGAATCCACGAGTGGAGACGTCGACTGGGTGAGCCCGCGCGCGGTCGCGCACGATCGAGTTCTCACATGGGCCAGCGACCATGGCGCTGTCGTGCCGCTTCCGATGTTCTCGCTGTTCAGTGGCGACGACGCGGTGCGAGCGATGCTGCGTTCGCGATCGACCGAGTTGGCGTCTGCCCTGGACCGACTCGCCCGTGGACGGGAGTATGCGCTTCGCGTGTACCGAGTCGACAGCGAGTTGCTCGACGTACTGCCGGACTTCAGCCCGCGCCTCGGTGAAATCGCGGCGACGGCCGCTGCGGCGTCGCCGGGACAGCGCTATCTGTTGGAACGAAAGCTCGAGACGGAGAAGAAGGCGGAGCTGCGTGTCGTAACACAGCGGCTCGTCGACGAGATCGTGGATGCGCTCGCGCCGCACGCGATCTCGCACGTACGGTCGCCCATTCCGCGCATTACCGACGCCGACGCCGCTCGGGGCGTGCTGGTGCTCAATGCGGCATTTTTCGTCGCGCCGGCGTCGCTGAACGTATTTCAAAGAACACTGACGACGCTCGTCGAACGCCACGGCGATCGTGGTTTCCGATTCGACTTCACTGGGCCATGGCCGCCGTATCATTTCGCGAACGAGGCGAACCGTGGTGCGTGACGACGATGAGATCGACACCGAGCAACTCGTGCTCGGTGACCTGTTGAATCACGTGCTCGACAAAGGGGTAGTGATCTCTGGAACCGTGACGATATCGGTGGCCGATATCGACCTGCTCGTGCTCGACCTTCGCTTGCTGCTCACATCCATCGAGACCTCGATGCGCAACGGTATCGAGCGATCGATGCGGGAGCTCACCGAACAGTCTTGACGCATAGGCCTGAGGCTTCGTGACGACTCATCTGTATTGCATTTTGCCACACGACCTGCGTGCGGCGCTTCCAGCAGGACTGAGCGGGCTCGCGGGCGAACGAGTCCGCGTGCTGCACATCGACGGACTCGTCGCCTGGGTCAGCGATATCGCGCGCACGATTCCTGTCTCCGTCGACGGCGTGCGCGCGCACGACGCCGTCGTCGAGGCGGCACTCGAAACCGGCACGACACCTGTGCCTGCGCGCTTCGGTCAACGCTTCGACAGCGACGATGCCTGTCGCGAGGCGCTGCGAAACCGCGCGGCATCGGTCGAATCGGTGCTCGCGGACGTGCAGGGCACGGTCGAGATGACGCTGATCCTGACGCCGTCCACGCGCCGAATGATCCGTGACCTCGAGCCGGTCTTGCCCGAGATGTTCGACTCCGAGACCGAGGCGCCCGGCCGGCGCTACCTCGATTCGCTTCGCCGGCGCGAGGCCGTGACGGGCGCCGTGAAGTCGGCGATGGACGAGCTGGCGGTCGAGTTGAATCGAGCCGCCGGCGCGCTCGTTCGTCGAGCGACGGTTCTCGAACAGGTCTCGCCGCTTCCGCTGCGCACCATCTCGCATCTCGTGGGTCGGGACGACGTCAACGCGTACAAGGCGGCTGTCACCGCCGTCGAAGCGGGCGGCGATCTGCGATTCCTGCTCATCGGTCCGCGCGCACCGTACAGCTTCTCGTCGCTGACGGACGCCGGCGGTCGCCACGGCATGAATCTGGCGGACTGATCGGTGGATCCTGAGGCAGGCTCGCCCAATGACGCTGTCACTCCGCCGGACGACCCGACGGTGGCGGCGTTGCACGCGGTCGCGCGCGCACTTCCGGATCGGATCAATGCCGACCCCGAACGCGTCGAACAAGGCCTTGCGCGACTCGTACTGACCGTGATAGAACTCCTGCGCGAAGTGTTGGAACACCAAGCGGTCCGCCGTATGGATGGCGGAACACTCAGTGATGTCGAGATCGAGCGACTCGGCCTTGCGTTGCTGAAGTTGAAAAACAGGATGGACGAGCTGAAGCAAGTCTTTGGTTTGACCGACGAGGATCTGAATATCGACCTCGGCCCGCTTGGGCGACTTCGCTGACTGGCGCTTTGGCTGGTGCCGTCACTTTGAGAACTCACACATGCCCGAGCTCGTCAACCCGTCGCGGACGCACGGCCTGGTCGACATCCTCGACCGTGTGCTGGACAAGGGCCTCGTCATCGCCGGGGATATCAAGATCAATCTCGCCAACGTCGAGTTGCTCACCATCCAGGTGCGGCTCCTCGTGTGTTCCATCGACAAGGCCGAGCAAATCGGCCTCAACTGGTGGCGGAGCGATCCGAGACTCACGATGAACGTGGCGGCCTCGCTGCCGGCATCCGACGTCGAGGAGCGCCTCGCACGCATCGAACAGCAACTGACGCGCTTGGCGAGCGGGGCGGCGGCAGCCCCCGCGGCACCGAAGGCGCGCAAGTAGCATCGAACCACACCCGAGAAGTTCTTGGTAGTCTGGACCTTCGTTTCGAGGATGAAACAACATGGCTGTCGAACGCACACCCAGCGGCAGTTCTCTCATCGATGTACTCGATCGCGTTCTCGATAAGGGAATTGTCATCGACGCGTGGGTGCGAGTCTCGCTGGTGGGCATCGACCTGGTCACGGTGGAAGCGCGTGTCGTCGTGGCCTCGATCGACACGTATCTCAAGTACTCTGAAGCCGTCGGAATCACGTCGCCCGTCTCGCGTCCGCGAGAACTGGGCGCCGGCGATGAGCTCGAGCGAATGCAGCGCGAAAACGCCGAGCTCCGCCGTCAGTTGGAACTTCGGAATGCCTAATCGCGCAGGACCGAGAGAGAGAGGATGACAGCATTCGGAGACCGGGAGATCGCCGGTCTCCTCTCCGCTCTGGCGGAGGCTCCGGATTTTCCAGCTGCGGCCTCGTTTCTGTTGGCCGAGCTTACCGAGCTCTCTGGCGCGACGAAGGCGTGCCTGTTCCGGCTCGAATCCTCGCTGGAGAATCTCACCCCCGTCGCCGCATTCGGCCTCGACGCCGAGCGGCCCGACGCCAGTGTGTCCGCGACAGATCTGTCGAGCCCGCTCGTCCTCGCAACGTTGTCGCTTTCACCAGTCCGTGGCCACGGCTTGCTCGGCCCGCGACTCGGAGCGTTCGAGTCGTGGCTGACCCTTCCGATGCCGCAGCCTGGCTTCCGCGGCGCGCCCGAGCCGATGCCGCGCTTTCGGGCCGTCGAGCTCGCGCTTGCGAGACGCGTCACGCTCCTGCCGGCGGACGTTCGTGTCGGAGCAGTTCCATTCGCCGTCGTCGTCTTGGAACAGCCGGATGACGAACGCATCGACCTGGTCCGCCACGTCGCCGCGCTCACCGGGCCCATTCTCGCCAAGCTGTCGACGCTCGCCGCGGTGAGCGGACAAGAGAACTCACTGGTCGAGCAGCGCGATCGACTCAAGCTGATGGTCGACTCGCTGCCGGATCCAGTCGTCATCACGAACGCCGCGAACTCAATCGTCGCGCACAACGAGCGGGCGGCACGCCTTCTTCGAGGCCGCGACGATGATTCACCGGGCCGCCGGCGTGCCCTCGAGCTGAACAACCTGCTGTTCACCTCATTTCTTTCGAAAGTTCTGATGACGGGCGTCCATCAGGCTGGGCCGCGCGAGCTCAACCTCGTCGACCCAGACGAGGGCTACGATCTTCTGTTCGAGGTGCTGACGCATCCGCTCGGCGAACGCGTCGGTCCCGAGGACGCCGTGCTCTCGGTCTTGCGCGACGTCACCGACCTCCGTCGGGCTGCCAACGAGCTCGAGCGACAGATCCAGCGCGTGCGCCAGGCCGAGGTCACCGTGCGCGGTGAGCGCGATCGACTGGATCTCGTCCTCGAGAACGTCGCCGATCCAATCCTCGTGACCGACGCACGATCGAACATCATCCTGATGAACGAACAGGCCGAGCAGCTCTTTCAGATCGGCGACAGCGATGGCCGGTCGCGACGGGAAATCGCGACCGTGCGCGGCAACGACACGAAGTTCACGTCATTCATCTCGGAGTTTGCATTGCTCGACGACGATTCGCGTCGTGGGCGCATGTCTCTCGCCCACCCGCGCAGCGGCATCGAGCTTCCTGTCGAAGTCGTCTCCGGCAAGGTCCGTAACGAGCGGGGCGAGCCGATTGCCATCGTCTCCGTGCTGCACGATCTCACAAAGCAGGTCGAGAACGAGCGGTTGTACGATGCACTCAAGCGCTTCAACAGCGAGCTCGAGCAACGCATTCGCGAAGCGACGGCGGATCTCGCGGAGCAAAACGCTCGTCTTCAGTGGCAGTCACTGGAGGTCGAACGCGCGACCAAGCTCAAGTCCGAGTTTCTTGCCAGCATGTCGCACGAGTTGCGCACGCCCATCAACGCTCTCATCGGCTATACCGCGCTGTTGCTCGACGGCGTGCTCGGCGACGTGAACAATCGGCAGCACGATGCGCTCACGCGCGGCCGCGCCGCGGCGGAACACCTCTTGGCTCTGATCAACGACATTCTCGATCTCGCCAAGATCGAAGCCGGCAAGATGCCGATGCATCTCGAGGAGGTGCCGCTTCACGACGTGCTGTCCGAGGTGTCTCAGCAGATCGAGCCGATGGTTCGCAAGAAGCAGCTCGACTATGACGTGGACATCGCGCCAGACTGTCCGGCGCTGTACACGGATCGCACGAAGGTGAAGCAGATTCTGCTCAATCTGTTGTCGAACGCGGTGAAGTTCACGAATCGCGGACGCGTGTTAGTCGAAGTGCGGTGCGCACCCGGCGGCATTCGCATGGATGTGATCGACACCGGCATCGGCATTCGTGCTTCGGATCTCCAGGCGATCTGGGACGATTTCCGTCAGGTCGATCAGTCACGTACTCGAGAGTTCGGCGGTACCGGACTCGGTCTGAGCATCACGCGCAAACTTCTGGAGCGACTCGGCGGCTCCGTCACAGTGCAGAGCACATACGGCGAGGGCAGCAAGTTTTCTGTATATCTCCCGCTCGCCGTGCCTGACGCGAGCCTGACCGAGCTGACCGGCGCCAGCGCTTGAGGGTAGAGCCCCCCGGAAACACTCCCCTAACCATCGGGTAGTATGATTCGTCTAACGGACGAACGATTTCCTTGGGAGCTTTGCCCATGAAGACCCCGATCGCGAAGCTGTTCCTTGGCCTCGCGTTGCTCACCGCGGCGTGCGGTGAGAAAGCCAAGCAGGCAGCGCAACCCGATTCCGCGTTGGCGCGCGACCTCGCGCTCGCGGGACAGCAGCCCACACAGAGCCCGACGTTCCAGGACACGTCAGTCGCACCGGCTCCGGCGAAGGCGGCGCCGTCTCCGAAGCCAGAGGCGCCGGCTCCTGTTCACAAGAGAGCCGCGCCGAAGCCGAGACCTGAACCGCCAAAGACTGTCGCTCAGGCGCCGACACCTCAGCCGCAGCCGCCCGTCGTCATTCCGCAGCCCATCGCGCCGGCGCCCGTCGCCCCGGCACCAATTCAGGGCGAAGTTGCCACTGGTGCTGCTGCGGTGCTCACCGCTGGCTCCAAGGTCTGCACGAGCACCAATCAGCCTGGCGACAAGCTCGTCGCCACGTTGAACGCGCCGCTCACCGGCACGAACGGCAAAGAGATTCCCGCCGGATCCACGGTGGTCCTCGAAGTTGCGTCGGCTGCGCCGGGCGGCAGCGCGGATAGTGTGAACATCACGTTCCGCGTCAAATCCATCGTGGTGAACGACAAGACGTACACAGTCGACGCAGGCGCTGTCCCGATGTCGACGCTCGAGAAGACGAAGGTGTCCAGCGGCAGCTCGGACGCGAAGAAAGTGGCCGGCGGCGCGATCGCCGGCGCGATTCTCGGTCAGATCATCGGCCACAACACCAAGGGAACGCTGATCGGTGCGGCGGCGGGTGCCGCCACCGGCGCCGTCATTGCGAAGAGCGGCGAGAAGTGGGAAGCATGCCTGCCCGCCGGCGGTCAACTTCGACTCAGACTGAACTCCCCGCTCGTCATCACCTGACGGATCCTCTCGAGGCATTTCATCCCCTCGTCCGAACCTGGTTCGGTGAAGCGCTCGGCGCGCCTAGCGCGCCGCAGCGCGAGGGATGGCCCGCGATCGCCAGTGGCGCGCACACGCTCATTCTTGCGCCCACCGGTACCGGTAAGACGCTCACCGCGTTTCTCTGGGAGCTGAACCAGCTCATCGTCGACGGCCAGCGTGAACCGCTCCCGAATGCGGTTCAGATTCTCTACATCTCGCCGCTGAAGGCGCTCAATAACGACATCCAGCGCAACCTGGAGCGTCCGCTCACCGAGCTGAAAGAGCGTTTCGCCGCGGCCGGCGAGTCGTTTCCGGACATTCGCGTCGCCGTTCGCACGGGCGATACGTCGCAATCTGCGCGCGCGCGCATGCTTCGAAAATCGCCGCACGTGCTCATTACGACGCCCGAGTCGCTGCACATCATGCTGACGACCGCGCGTGGCCGCGGCATGTTCAGTGGCGTGCGTGCAGTCATCGTCGATGAGATCCACGCGATGGCGGGCACGAAGCGCGGCGCGCATCTGGCGCTCACGCTCGAACGTCTCGAGCAGATCTGCGAGCACTCGCCGCAGCGCATCGGACTCTCGGCAACGCAGCGACCGCTCGATGAGATCGCGCGATTCCTGGTTGGCGCACGCGAGTACACGATCGTCGACTGCGGCTTGGTCAAGCAGATCGAGCTGAAGATCGAATCGCCGGTCGACGATCTCGCGCATGTCGGCGGAACGATTTGGTCGTCGGTGACCCCGCAAGTGCTTCGGCACATGCGCGATGCGCGAACCACGTTGATCTTCGTCAACAACCGCGGCCAAGCCGAGAAGATGGCGGCGCGTTTGAATTCGCTTGCCGGCGAAGAGCTCGCGCTGCCGTATCATGGGTCGCTCTCTCGCGAGCGACGCCTCGCGCTCGAGCAGTCGCTCAAGGCTGGCCGACTGCGCGCGCTCGTCAGCACGAGCGCGCTCGAGCTCGGGATCGACATCGGCTCCGTCGACCTCGTGTTGCAGCTTCAATCGCCCAAGCGAGTGGCGAACGGACTGCAACGCGTCGGACGCGCCGGCCACTCGCTCGACGCGGTGAGTCGCGGCGTCTTCGTGCCGACGTTCCGCGACGACGCGATGGAGATGCTCGCCGTGGTCGGTGCGATGCGAGCCGGCGACGTCGAGCCCACGCGTGTGGTGCAGAATGCGCTCGACGTCCTCGCGCAGGTGGTCGTGGCGTGCGTCGCCGTCGACGACGATTGGACGAGCGCGGCACTCTTCGACCTCGTCCGCCGAGCATACCCCTATCATCAGCTCACTCGGCCCGCGTTCGATGAAGTGCTGGCCATGCTCTCGGGCAAGTACCCGTCCGATGTCGCCGCCGAGTTGGAGGCGCGCATCAGCTGGGATCGCGTGACTGATGTGCTGACGCCAGCGCGCGGCGCGCGAATGGCAGCGATCATCTCGGGCGGCACGATACCGGACCGCGGTCTCTACACCGTCAATCTTCCCGATCGCACGCGCCTCGGTGAGCTCGACGAAGAGTTCGTGCATGAATCGCGTATCGGGGATGTATTTCAGCTCGGCTCCTCGACGTGGCGCATCAACTCCATCGAGCACGATCGCCTCATCGTGACGCCGGCGCCCGGCGCGCCAGCGCGCATGCCCTTCTGGCACGGCGACCACGCGACGCGCTCGTCGCATTTGGCTGCACGGGTCGGCGAGTTGCGACGCGAGCTCGATGCGGTTCGTACCGACGAGCAAATGCGCGTCCTCGCGGAGTCGTATCACGCCGACGAGGCGACGACGAGCTCGCTCGTCGACTACGTCCACCAACAGCGCGCAGCGACAGGCACGGTCCCTGACGAGCGCGTGCTCGTCGTCGAGCAGTTCCGCGACGAGATGGACGCCGTTCGTCTCGTGATCCACGCGCCATATGGCGGCCGCGTGAACGCACCGTGGGGCATGGCGCTGGCGAACAAGGTCCGCGAGTGGCTCGCCGAACAGGGCTCTTCCACGTCGCAGCAGGGCAAGCGCGGCGCGCGCGATGGTCCGAGCTTCGAGCTGCAAGTGCAGACGAACGACGACAGCATCATGCTGCGTTTGCCGAATCTGAAAGAATGGTTTCCGGTGGCGGTGCTGCGCTCCATCACGGCGGCGGACGCGGAGCGGCGCGTTCTCGACGAAGTCGGATCGTCGTCGCTGTTCGGTGCACGTTTTCGAATGAACGCGGCTCGTGCATTGCTGCTGCCGCGTGGAACGCCGCGTCGTCGCATGCCGCTCTGGCTCCAGCGACTCAAGGCGCTCGATCTGTTGCAGGCCGTCCAGGAGTTTCCGTCGTTTCCGATTCTCGTGGAGACGTATCGCGACGTTTTGCAGGACGCCTTCGACATGCCCGCGCTCGCGCGGTTGCTCGACGCCATCGCGACGGAGCGCGTCGCGATTCGCTCCGTCGAGACTGAACTTCCGTCGCCGTTCGCCGCCTCGGTGCAGTTCGGCCTCGTCATGGACTGGCTGTACGCAGGCGATGCGCCGCGCGCGGAACAGCGCGCGGCGCTGCTGTCGCTCGATCGTGCGTTGCTCGATGAAGTCATGGGGGGCGAAGGCGCAGACGAGTCTACGCTGGCCGTGCTCGAGTCCACGCTCGCTCGCCGGCGCGGCACCGCGCCCGGCACGCGTGCCCGCAGCGCGGACGAGCTCGCGGCGCTGCTCGATCGTGCGGGCGATCTCACCATCGACGAGCTGTCCGCTCGCGTCGCATCGCCGGAAGAAGGCCGCCGCGGTGATCCGTTGCGCGAGCTTCTCGACCGCCGTCGCGCGATTGCGCTCGACATCCCGACTGGGACCGGCGTTGCGCGTCGCGTCATTCTCACCGAGAACTACGCGCGCTATGTGGCGGCATTCGCGGCTGTCACCCCGCCCGGCGTCATCCCGAGCGCAGCAGCCTGCCCTGATGCGAGCGAAGCGAGTGGAGGAACGGATCTGCACTCGCCGTTTTTGACCGTTTTCGTCGGCCCCACGCTCGATCCGCAGCCTGCAGCCGACGTCGTCCCCGGCCAGCTACGCGTCGTCGCCCTGACTCGCAACGCCGCACGCCGCGAGCTCCTCGTTCGCTTTCTGTCGTTGAACGGCGCAATCTCAGTCGACGACGTCCTCGCCCGCTACGCGTTCGATGACGGGTGGGTCCGCCAACGACTCGACGATTGGACCCGCAATGGCAAACTCGTGCGCGGCACATTCGGTGCTTCTGTCCCGCGCTGGGCGTCGCGACGTCTTCTCGAGCAGGCACGTCGTCGCGAGCTCGCGCAAGCGCGCAAACAGATCGAAGCCGTGCCGCTCGCGCGCTTCTCGCATTTCATGCAGCGGTGGCAACATCTCGCGCCGTCGGCGCGCCTTGCATCGGACGACGGCACCATCGCTGTCGCGCGACAGATGTATGGTCTCGCGCGACCTGCCGAGCAGTGGGAGCGCGAGTACTTCCCGTCTCGAGTCGACGATTACGATGCGGCGACGCTCTCTCGTCTGATTGCCGCTGGCGAGTTGGTCTGGATCGGCGGCTCCGCTGGCCAGGATGAATCGAGCAATCTGTCAGTCGTCCGCTTCGTGCGGCGCGGCTCCGCGCGTCTCTGGGTCAGCGAGGACAGCACGCTCACCCTGACTGACGTCGCTCGCAAAACGCTCGGCGCGCTCGAGCGCGACGGCGCGTCATTTCTCGAAGAGCTGGTCGCGTCGACCGGGCTGACCTCCCGCTCCGTGCGCGACGGCCTGCGCGAGCTCACCGGCGCTGGGCTCGTCACCAACGACACCGTCGATTCGCTGCGGCAGGTGATTCGCTGGCGGCCGCTCGTGTCGCCGCGCGATCGCAATCAGCCCGATCCCACGCGCTGGCTTCCGGCCGATTTCACACCGTCGGCAAATCGACATGTCGTGCAGCGCCGGCCCAATCTCCGTCGCATGCCTCGATGGAAACGCCCCGACAAGGAGCAGCCTGAATCGAACAATTGGCCGGGGCGTTGGTCGCTCGTGCGAACGCCCCGCGTGCTCGGTCCTGAGACCGACGAGTCCGCGGCCGCTGAGCTCATCGCGCGACAGTGGCTCGATCGCTACGGCATCGTGTCGAGGGAGATCTGGCGCCGGGAAAAGCCTGCTGTCGCGTGGCGAGCGATTTACGGTGAGCTCAAGCGCCTCGAATTCCGCGGTGAAGTTCGGCGCGGCTACTTCGTACAGGGTCTCTCCGGCGCGCAGTTCGCGCGCCCCGAGGCCGTTGAGATGCTGCGCTCCTCCGGCGAACCGGCGGACGCTGAGCCCATCGTCATGACCGCCACCGATCCGGCGAACGTCTGGACGTTGCCGCTCACTCAGGAAGCGCGCGACGCGTTCGTTCGGCCGCGCGGCCGCGGTTCGTTGCTCGTCACAATCGAGGGACTCGTAGTCCTCATCGCTGATCGGCGCGGTGCGCGAGTGACGATTCGACCGGACACATCGGACGAACAAGTCACGAGTGCCGCGAAAGCAATCCTTTCGCACCTCGTTGCGCGCGTCGGCCGCGATCTGAACATCGAGACGATCGATGGACAGCCGGCAGGCGGCAGCAAGTATCTCGACGCATTCGTCAGCGCCGGCTTCAAGCGCTCGGCGTCTGGCCTTCGCTACTATCGCACCGTCTAGCTGATCAGTAACTCAGGCGCGCAGTGCGTTTGTGCTGCGCACGGTACTCCTGCGGCGTGACCTCGTGCCATCGCTTGAACGCTCGATGAAACGCGCTCGGCTCAGAAAGGCCGAGGAGATACCCGATCTCGCGGATCGACAGCGTTGCGTCCGCTAGCAAGCGCTCGGCGCCCTCTCGCCGCGTGTCGTCGAGGATTCGCTGATACGACAATCCCTTGGCGGCGAGATGACGCTGCAATGATCGCGGAGCCTTTGCGAGCTGACGCGCGAGTGCTTCGAGTGAAGGCATTTGCTTGCCGATACGTGCGGCGAGCTCAGCTCGAATCGTCCTGACGACCACATCCTCGTTCGAGTGTGGCTCGACCGTCGTCAGGGGCGCCGAGCGCGCTTCGAGAACTCCGCGCAGCGCGGAGTCACGTCGGCGCAATGGCAGCCGCATATCCTCGGCGAACAACTCCACGCCGCTCCACGTCGACGGCGCCTGGATTGTGCAGCCGAGGAGCTGCTCGAGACCCCGTCGATCCTCCGGCTCGATCATGAAGCTCACGGACGATACGCGAAGCCGCTGCTCCGTCTCGGCTCGCAGGTGATCGACGACGAGAGTCGCCTCGTACTGCGATCCGAACGAATTCTCACCGGGATCAACGATCAGCCGCACCGATTGATCGTTCCGAACGATGCTCAGCGTCATCGGTGCGCTGACGAGATGGAAATAGCGAACGAGTTGATCGAGCGCGCCGCTGACGGTATCAGTCATGACGACGAGATAGTCGAGCAGCGGAAACGCGCCGATCGGCGTCACGCCCGCCAGATGCGCGCCGAGATTCGGCATTCGACATTCCTCGGTCGTCGCGCACATGAACCGATCGAGCATGGCGGCGGAGATCGTCGCGTCGGGATCGTCGAGATCACTCGCTCGAAGCCCGATCACGGACAGCAACAATCGGCTGTTGAAGCCCAACCGATCGAGCGCGTTGGTAAACGCGCGAACCTGCGACACCGGCACCCGCGGTGGCAATTCGTACGTGCCGGCAGCAGCGGCGTCCAGCGTCAATCGACTGGCGTCCGTGGCCACCGCGCGATGCCCGGCGTTGAGCGAATGATGCTCCATGATGACGCGAGCCACTGCATCGCGCGCGCCAGCAGTCACGTCAGAGATTGCACCGTCTCGCTGGTTCTATGTCGGCGCGGCGTCCGCGCCCTCGTCGCGACTGGGCGCACGCGGGCGCATCGCAGGCTGGGTGTTCCGACGCTCGGTGTCGCCACGGCGATGAGCGTGTCCATATCGGCACGCGCGATCGGTTCAGCGCTTGGGCGGCACCGGCGCATCCAGCTTGAGAGGAACACCCGAGTCCGAATCACCGGCGGGCGCGGAGAACAACGACTCAGCTCCATCGACGAAGTTGTCCAAGCGAGTCACGCGCGCAACATCTCGAACCGTCGTGAACACATCGCGCGCTTCGTGAGCATTCCCGTCCGCCCGAAGCACCTCGGCCAGCTCCATCCCGCCGACGATGTATAGCCCAGCGATGCTCGCGGATGGACGGTCAACCCACTGCCCTTCGTCGATGATCGACTTCGGGCCGCCAAACTCCTTCCACAGCGCTCGCGTGCGCGCGATGTCGAGCCATCCGTCACCCTGCACGAATGCCGTGTCCTTTGCCGCGGTCGTCGGCGGCATGAACACTTTGGACGCGAGTCCCTGCGTCAACACGTAGTTCTGCAGTCCGAGAGAGCGCGGATATCCGACATCCGATCGCGCGAAATAGATCGGGCGCTCCGGCCACGAGTCCTGAATCATGCGAAGCACGAGCGCATCGGACCGCAGCAGCATGCCGTACTCGAGATTCTTCGGATCGATCACCGCGTGGAGATCATGCGAGTTGAACTGCACCGGCTTTTGAATGTCGTACGCCTCGGGAATCGCGTTCGCTTCGTCGAACGTCATGTGCAACGGAGGCGTCGTCGGCTTGACCCAATTCTTGTCGCGGTAGATTGCCGGCCCTTTCGCCGCATCGTAGTCGTAGATCGGCCGGCGAATGATTTGCCGAGCATACCAATCCGTGCCGAGCAGCGACGTGCACACGACCACGACATCTCGACGAATGCCTTCCACATCCTGCGCGTACCAGAGTGGAAACGTGTCGTTGTCGCCGCGCGTGATCAGCACGCCGTATGGCTCGACGGAGTTGAGAAGATCCGCGGCCATTTTGGCCGTTGCGTGATGATGCGCTCGTGAGGCAGCTGACCAGTTCCCGAACAGCGGCACGAGCGCAAACGCCGCGATGGGTGGCGCAGACACGAGCCACGAACGTGACGACGCTTCCCCGTCAGCGCTCCGTCCGATCGTTGTCGCGATCGCTTCCCATACGTACGTCAATCCGAACGCGGCCCACACACCCCACGCCGAGAAGCTCCAGAGGAAGAAATAGTCGCGATCGCGCACTTCGTGCGGCGCCTGAGTCGTCGGGCTCTGCGATGCGCCGAGCTTGAAGTTCAGGTAGTAGATCAGCAGGAGCGTCATCGTGAAGACGAGCGTTCCGAAATACCAGAACGTCGAACGATCTCGTGTGAAATGCACCCACGCGCCCACTAACCCGAGCACGAGGAACGTCGCGGCCAGCAGCGATTGCGCGAACGGATGTTGTTCGTTCGCGTCGCGCAGCCACTGCCACCGGAAGTAGAGCCACCACATTCCGATCTGCTCGCCCAGCGACGCTTGTCTGTCCGAGAGCGATGGCTTGCCGTACTGACCTCGATTGAGGTTGTACATGAACGCGTCGTACGTCCCCTTCGAGAACGTGCATGACACGCCGATCTGCGTGCGACAGCCAGTCGTCTCGCCTTCGTTCATCGACGGGAAATACGCTGAACGAATTGGCTGGGTCGCGAACGGCGTGAGCCCGATGACGAGCGCGACGGCGCAGGTGACCAGCAGCCGCCAGCGCACAAGCGTGAGAGGCCGTCGCACGACGACTGCGATCGCGATCGCCACCGCGGGCAGCATCCCCGCCATGTGATTGGCGTAACCGAGCCCGCAGAGATACGCCGCGAGCACGAGTCGCGTGTCGGCGCGGCTATCAGTGGGATTCGCCGACCAGCGGACCATCAACCATGAGACGAGCGCGATGCCAATGAGCGAGACCGTGTACACCTTCTCGTTCACTACCGACTGATTCCAAACCGTGAACGCCGTTGCGCCGACCACCGCCGCGAGCGTCGCGCCTGCAAGACGCAACCATCGAGTGGTGAACCAGCTGCGCAGCACGTGCTCTGCGATCAAGAACCAGATGCCCGCGGAAACCGCGCTGCAGATCGCGGCCAACACGTTGATGCGTGCGGCAATACTTCCGGCGATCGGCAAAATCGAGAAGACGCGGCCGAGAATGACGAAGAACGGATTTCCTGGCGGATGCGGCAGACCGAACGTGTACGCCGCGGCGATGTACTCGCTCGTGTCCCACATCGCGGTCGAAGGCGCCATCGTCACGAGATAGAGCGCGAGGATCACGGCGCTCACGATCGCGGCGGCGCCGTACGACGGCGCGTCCGCATCACTCTCCGTCCGCGGAGCAGCCGTGCTCCAGATCGCGAGTGGAATGAGCACGCAGTACGCGAGGGCGAGCAACAACGCCGAGACGGTGATGCCGCCACGTACGAGATCGGCAAATCCGAGCGCGAGTGAAATCGCCGCCCCAGCAATTAGATAAGTTTTTCTCTCTCGCAACCGAAGCGTAGGAATTCGTGCAGCCGTCGTTGTCATGGAATTGTGATAGGGCGAGCGGCTACGGCTCGCGCGTGAGAGGAACGAGCGCCGGCAATCCCCCGCGGCGGTCGAGCGCGTAGCGCGCCCAGGCGCGCACACGCGGATTCGGATCGAGCTCGGCGGCGCTTCGGGCGACCGCTACGGAGTCCGCTCGCTCGGCCAAGCCGAGCACGGCGTAGGCGCGCGACTCCCACTGCGTACTGGCCATGAGGCTCGTGAGCACGCTGCGCGTCGGCGCGAGCTGCACCACGCTGATCGGCGCCGCGGCAGTCATAGTGACCAAAACCGCCGCAAGCGCTCGGCCGCGAGCCAACGGACGAACATCGTGCGCTGCGTCCAGCACCGCGGCCAACCTGCCGCGAAGTCCGCGGCGCCGAGCAAGCGCGAGCGCGGCATGCGCCGGCGCGATTTCGCGGTCAGCGACGCGAACGAGAAGCTCAGCGTAGTCACTGCGGCGAGCACCGGATGCAATCACGCTGTTGTCGCATGCCTGCTCGCAATCTTCGCGAAGCGCGCGCGCGATCCACCACACGCCGGGATGAAACCACAGCAGCGCGCACACCGCGCGACTCGCGACATAGAATGCCCAATCGCCAGAACGGACGTGTGCAAGCTCGTGCGTGAGCGCCATGCGCCGTTCGTCATCGCTCCAACGCGCGGCCCACATGCTCGGTACTACGATGATTGGGTTGAACCATCCCCAGGTCATCGGTACCTCGGCCGTGCGTGAGACGAACACCCGCGGCGCACGACGCCATCGACGTGGCGGAAGCGCGCTCGACACGAGGCGAGTGAGATCTCGATCGACATTCGCGGTGCCGGTGACATCACGATGCAAGCGGCGCCATGCAATGATCGTCCGCAACGCGACAATTGCGACGCCCGCGAGGTAGATCGCCAGAATTACGAACGCGAGCGTTCCGGCATCATGCCCAACGCTGTCGCGCACGAGCCCGGGCGAATGCGCCGAGTCCGCCGTGACTTGCACCCGTCCCAGGGCAATGAGCGGTGCTGCGAAGAATGACGGGACGATCCACGCAATCCAGTGCAGCGGAACGGATCGCCCAAGAATGACGATGACGAGCGCAATGACCGCGGAGCGCCACACGACCGCGCGCGCGTCGGCGGTCGATTTCCGAACCATCCACGCGATCCCAGCGGCCGCGACGATTGGCAACACTGCCACCAGCGCCATCGAATAGACGGCCGCGACGATGCGCGCGCTTTCGGTGTGCGCGAAGGCAAGAAGGCCGGTGGAGGCGATCACGCGCTATTTCCCCTCGGCCCGGAGCCGCCGAACGGCGCTCGTGATCTGCTGTCGCTCTTCGCTCGACAGCGGACGATCCGACTCTTCGAGGAGAGCGGCCACCGCCGCCGCGCGCGAGCCGTTGAAGAACGTGCCGATCAGATGCTTCACCGCGGAGCGCTGCGCCACGCTGTGCGCAATCGTCGGGAAGTAGACGTGGCGAGGACCGTCCTTCTCGTGTCTCAAATGCCCCTTGTCCTCGAGAATGCGCAGCTGCGTGCGTACGGCCGCCGCGCACGGCGGATCGGGCAGCTGCTCGTGAATCTCCGCCGCCGTCGCGCGCCCGCGCTGGTAGACGATATCCATGATCTGGCGCTCACGACGAGACAGATTCACTGGGCAAGGAAAAGAGGGGAACGGACGATGACGACGGCTGATGAGAAAGAAGTATCTCTTGGTGATAATATTTTATCACGCGCGCCATATGTCAATGGCGCCCGTCGTCCGTCGCCCGTCCCCGTCAGTCGTCATCCCCCCTCTTCCCTCTTCCCCCTTCCCTCTTCCCTCAGCTCGAACTCCAGGCTGGCATCGTCCCGGTAGATCGTGGCGAGCGCGGCAACGTGTGCGCCCTCCACGAGCTGAACCGCGACATCGTGCTTCTCGGCGTCCCCATCGACCTTGACCTGGCTCCATCGCTCCGCGTGTCCGACGTAGTTGATGCTCACGTCGTAATGCGCGCTCCAGAAGAACGGCGCCTCATCGAACCGCTCGCGCGCGCCCAGGATGTTGCGAGCCGCAACCTGGCCATGGCGTTGCGCAAGCACCCAGTGCTCCACGCGAATGCGCTCGCCGCTGATGACATCGGGCCACCGCGCAATATCGCCCGCCGCGTAAATGCCGGGCACGCTCGTCTCGAGATACTCGTCCACGGTCACGCCCTTATCGATCGTCAGACCGGCTTGTTCGGCCAGCTCGAGGCGCGGCCGAACGCCAACGCCTAGGACGACGAGATCGGCCGTGAGCCGCGTGCCGTCGTCCAGTATCACTGCGTCCGCTTCGATCTTCTCCGGCTTGTGGCCGAGGTGGAATGCGACGTCGTGCGACTCGTGCAGCGAACGAATGAATGAGCCGAGGTAGTCGCCGAGAACCTTGCCGAGCGGAACGGCATCGGGACCAACAACGTCGACGTGGAGGTTTCGCGCGCGAAGCGACGCGGCGACCTCGAGTCCAATGAAGCTCGACCCAATGACGACGGCGCGCTTCGCTTGCTTCGCCGCCTCAATGAGCGCGCGGCTATCGGCGAGCGTGCGTAGGTAATGCACGTGCGGCAAATCAGCGCCGGGTATCGGCAAGTGCACGGGCTCGGCGCCGGTGGCGAGCAGCAGCGCGTCGTAGCGCAGCGGCGCTTGGCCATCGATCTCGACCACGCGTGCCTTCGTATCGATCCGCTTCGCTCGGGCGCGCACGACGCCGATTTTGTGCTCGGCGTAGAAACCGCTCGGCCGCAGCGGCATCCATTCCTCGGGTGCGTTGCCGGCGAGATAGTCCTTGGAGCAGTTGGGGCGATCGTACGGCGCGTTGCCGTCATAGTCGACCATCGTGATGCGTCCGTCATAGCCGCATCGTCGCAGCATCTCCGCGGCGGCGCTCCCGGACGCACCAGCGCCGATGATGACGACGTCAAGCGGATGGTGCGCGCGATCTGTCGTGACGGGATACGTCGGCGAAAGCGGATCGCGCTCGACTTTGTCGGTGACGACGACCTTGCTTCCGCGCCGCTCCACTTTCCAGCACGGTTCGGGAGACAGCGCCGGAGAGCGAATCGCTTCCCCGGTGCGCAGGCTGAAACACGCGTGGTGCCACGGACAGCGTACCGTGTCCCCGTCGATCACGCCCTCGACGAGTGGGCCGCCGTAGTGCGTACAGGTCGCGCCGATCGCGAGATATTCGTCGCCGACGCGCGCCAGGAGCACCGCTTCACCTTTCGCGTGCCCGAGTAGCTTGTCGCCCGGGTTGAGTTGAGACGCATCGATGCCAGCGCCCAGGTCCGGTCCCTTCAGCTCCGCTTGCCCGCCCATGACCGCCTCCCCCGTTCATCAGCCGGATTACGAGATTTCATTCGATCCACGGTTGCTCGCGCAGTAAACTTGCCGCGAGCTCCAAGCCATCATCGCCCTCTTGCTTCCTTCGCCTGCATATGACCGCTGACCTTCGCTATCCCGTTGGAAAGTTTACGCGGCCCGCTTCGCTCTCGCCCGACGAGCGTCGTGCTGCGATCACCGCGATCGCCAACACTCCCGCCAACCTCCGCGCCGCCGTGCGCGGATTGACGGACGCGCAGCTCGACACACCGTATCGACCGGACGGATGGACCGTCCGACAGGTGGTCCATCACGTTCCCGACAGCCACTCGAACGCCTACACCCGGTTCAAGCTCACGCTGACTGAAAACGTTCCCACGATCAAACCGTACGACGAGAACGCGTGGGCGCATTTGGACGACACGCGCACGACGCCGATCGAGACGTCGCTGCTTCTGATGGATGCGCTGCACGATCGTTGGGTTCGTCTGCTCGAGTCCATCGCGCCGAACGATTTCGCGCGCAGGCTCAATCATCCCGAGAACGGGATCATGAATCTCGATCAGCTGCTCGCGCTGTACGCGTGGCACGGCGATCACCACGTCGCCCACATCACGAATCTCCGCAGCCGAAACGGCTGGAGCTGACCGTGAGCGCGCGTGATCTACATCACGTGCGCGCCGTGTGCGATATCCGTTCTTTAACAACGCCGCGCGCGCGACGTCTCCCCCCGTGAACGCGCCGACGATGGCCGCGTCAACGTGAACAACAGGGGGGAGGGTGGTATGAAGAGCGTGAGAATGGCGGTGCTCGGAGCGGTGTTGACGGTGGCGGTGGCGGGGATGGCGGGTGCACAGGCCACGTCCACGACGAAGCACGAGCGGAAAGATCTGCGTCAGGATCGGCGTGAGCTCGCGACGGACAAGAAGGAAGTGAAGCTCGACAACCGTGAGGTCAATGTCGACAAGCGCGAGGTTCGTCAGGACATCAACGCGGGCAAGTATGGCGAAGCGAAGCGCGACATCAACGACCTCCGGGCGGATCGCAAGGACCGGCGCCAGGATACGCACGACGTCGTCAAGGACAAGCGCGACATCCGGAAGGATCGCCGGCAGCTTCGCGATTCTCTCGAGCCCTGATCGGAATTCGGTCATCCCGAGCGCAGCGAGGGATCTGCACCTCCCGTCGTTGCTGGCGCAGTCTTAGCCCAGCAACGTAGAACCTCCGCCACGCTCCACGCCTGTGCGATGCAGCCGCGGGGCGTGTACGGAGGTTCGGCGTCGAAGACCTCGGCGATCGTGCCGATGCCGAACGTCGCAAGCTCGTGAAGCAATCCGTGGAGAAACGCGCGAGCACCGGCACGATCCTCGGGATGCACCTTGAGCCACGCATCGATCCATGGGCCAATGAGCCACGCCCACACAGTGCCTTGATGGTAAGCGGCATCCCGAGCGCGCAGATCGCCGAAATAGCGGTCGTGGTATCCTGGCTCGCCGGGCGCGAGTGACCGAAGTCCGACGGGCGTGAGCAGCCGTTCGCGCACGACGCGTATCACCGATTCCCAACGCGATCGGTCGAGGACCGGATGATCGAGCGAGATGGAGAAGATCTGGTTCGGACGACACAACGCGCTGTCGCCCTCCTCCCCGTCGACGACGTCGTACAGGTAGTTCGCGCCGTCGATCCAGAAACGCTTATTGAATGATTCATACACTCGGTCGGCCCGCGCGCGGATCACCGCCGCCTCGCCGTCGCCGCGCACCTGGAAGATCCAGGCCTCCAGCAGCCGCAGGGCGTTGTACCACAGCGCGTTGATCTCTACGGCCTTGCCGCGCCTCGGCGTCACGACCCAGCCGTCGACTTTCGCGTCCATCCACGTGAGTTGGTAGCCTTCCGCGCCCTGCCGCAGCAGCGAGTCGGCCGGATCGACGCCAATCCCGAAGCGCGTCCCCTCGATGTGATGCTGCACGATGTCGATCATGATCGGCAGAATGTGCAGCAGCGCCGTGTCATCGCCGGTCTGCTTCCGATAGGCCTCCACCGCGTGGAAGAACCACAAGCTCGCGTCGGCGGTGTGATAGAGGCCCTCGTTGCTGCCGTCCGGGAACATGTTCGGGATCAAACCCGCGCGCACGTAGTGCGCAAACGTGCGGAGAATGAAGCTCCCTTCGCGTTGCCTGCCCGTCGCAAGCGTCAGCCCCTCGAAGCTGATCATCGTGTCGCGGCCCCAATCCGTGAACCAGTGATAGCCGGCGATCACCGTGCGCACCTCATTGCCCAGCGCCGCCGCGCGCGTTGCGTCGGCCAATCGCCCCTTTGGAGTGATGAGGAACTGATCGGCGGCGAGTACGAGCTCCGCGCCGGTTTCATCCTGCAGCGAGGGAGCGGCAGCGTCGACGAGTCGGCGTCGGCGCTCATGCTCGAGCACCGCCGCTTCCCCGGGGCTCAACGCACGCATGACCTCGTCCGGCTCGACCGACACGATGAGCGTGGTACTCGCTCCGAGCCGCAGCGTGACTTCGAAATGACCCGGCGTCCAGAGCGTCCCGCGAAATTCGTATCCCCGGCTTTGTTCGATCGGATACAGGTACTCGCTCGTGTCTTTTGCGTCGGAGATGAAGCGATGCGTATCCGCGCCGGCGACGAGGAACTTGAGCGCGGGCAAGTCCTGTTGATCGTCCACCTGCAGCACGTGCATGTCGCCGGCCGACATCATGGTGTAGCGCGTCGTCGCCGGACTGTTCGTCATCGCGTCGACGCGATCCTCATAGCCGCGAAAGTGAACCGCCGGCCGTAGCTCGAGCGCCGCGGTTTCAGGTCCCTCGAGCAACCGATACGTGACGTGAACGGTGTTCTGCCCACGCGGCATCATGACTCGCTTTTCGATTCGAAACCCGTCCGACGTGTACTCCCACACCGGAAGCCCGGACTCGAGTCCGAATTTGGTGACCTTCGCCGCCGCGACGGGATCGACAGGCCCGGCGACTCGCTCTTCGACGTTCAGGTGGCTCAGCCCTTCCTCCGCACGCAATCGCTCACCCAAGTGGTTGAGCATCACCATACGGCCGAGTGGGTTCGGAAGTGCGGCGACGAGCAGGCCGTGATAGCGTCGCGTGATCACGCCCGCAGCCGTGCACGACGAGTAGCCGCCGATGCCGTTCGTGACCAGCCACTCCACCTCGAGGAGCGCGCTCAATCGCGCATCCAACTCCTCGGGCAGCGGAAGTGTCCGAACGACCCTATCGATGAGACGTCGTGTCATCGCTCGGTGCGAGAAGGACGGCCGATTCCGCGGGAATCCACCATCCGTCGGGAATGGTTTCGAGCCGCGGCGTTCCCCAACCGCCGTACGCGCGCGACTCAGTGGAAAAGACGGTAATCCACGGGCGAACGATTGCCTCCCGTGTCGCAGGCGGCGCCATGAGCGGCTCGGCGATCGGTTCCGCGTGCAGGCGAGCGCCGAGGTTCACGACGAGGAGTCGATCGTCACCGGCACCCCCAAAAAAGCGAAGCACGAACGCGTGGTCGCTGAGTACGGCGCCATCGACGCCGCGTGGTCGCGGCGCGGCGAGCACCGGATCGCACCGGCGCAGCTTCAGTAGATCACGATGCAGCGCGACGTGCTCGCGATGCGCGCGGCGCTCCGACCAGTTCAGCTTCGAGCAAACGAACGCCCAGGAATCACTCGGATCTTCCGGATGCGGCTCGCTGTCCGCCGCGGCCACACTCGGAAATTGGGACATGAACGCTCGACGCCCCGATCGCACGAGCGCCGACAGCTCGGGCGTATGATCGGCGAAATAGTGAAAGGGCGAGCTCGCGCCGAACTCCTGTCCTTGAAAGAGCATCGGCGTTTGCGGGAGCAGCAGCAGCATCGCCGTGAGCGCGCGATAGCGTCCCGGGCTCGTCTCGCGATGCAATCGCCGGCCGGCCGCCGTGTTCGCGACCTGATCGTGATTCTGCAGAAAGGTGACGAAGCGCGTGGGCTCGTAGTTGAGCGACGGTGTTCCTCGGCGCCTGGCCTGCCACGCGAAGAACTGCCCTTGATAGAGGAATCCGTATTTCGCGGCAGAAATGAACTCCTGCGCGACGCCGCGATAGCCGCTGTAATACGCCTCGTCCCGGCCCGTCGCCGCGACCTGCGCCGCGTGTTGAAAGTCGTCGTTCCAGAGCGCGTCCACTTCGCATCCACCCACTTCGCACGGCGCGAGCAAGCGGCTGTCCTGCGGCTCGTTTTCGGCGACGACGAACGTGCCCTTTCCGCGCGCGGCAAGGCGAACCGTCGCGGTGACGTCGGTCAGAATGTGTCGCTCGGATGCGTCGAAGATCTGCTGCGTCGCATCGAGCCGAAGACCGTCGAGGTGGAACTCTTCGATCCAGTAGCGCGCGTTCGTGATGAAATACTCACGAACCGGCGCCGCATCGGGCCCGTCGAAGTTGATGGCGTCGCCCCACTCGGTGCGGTCGCCACTGAAATACCGCGGCGCAAACCGCGAGAGGTAGTTGCCGTCCGGACCGAAGTGGTTGTAGACGACGTCGAGAATCACGCCCAGCTCGAGGCCATGCGCAGCATCGACGAACGCGCGCATGTCATCCGGCGTTCCGTACAGCCGGCATGGCGCGAAGACGTTCACGCCGTCGTAGCCCCATCCGAATTTTCCAGGAAAGTCGGCGACCGGCATCACCTCGAGCAACGTGACGCCGATGTCGACCAAATCAGGCAGTCGTTCGATGGCTCCGCGAAAAGTCCCAGCCTCGGTGAACGTCCCGATGTGCAGTTCGTAGATGACCTGTCCACCAGTGGACACCCCCTGCCACGAATCGTCGCTCCACTCGTAAGCCGTTGGATCAACGACAATTGAGGGGCCGTGTGGCCCCTGAGGCTGGTATCGCGAGGCTGGATCGGGGAAAAAGTCCCCGCCATCCAAACGGAATCGGTAAGCCGTTCCTGCCTCGATCCCGTCGATCCCCGCGGAAAAATATTCGTTGCCCTCCGCTGTAAGATCATGTGCTATACCATCTTCCGTGACGATCTCTACATGGACGCATGCCGGCGCCCACACGCGCGCATGAACCCTGCTGGGGCCGTCTGTTCGGTGGAAAACTTCGACACCGATGGGGTATCGACGTTGGGCCGATAATTCAGTTGTCGGCGTGCGTGGTACCATGGTGCCGCACATCCCGGGCAGAAACGGGACCACCACACCATCAGTCCTGTTCCGGGGGTCTATCCGCATAGGGAAGTGCGGAGAGCCCTCGCTGCTGTAGTTCGTACGACCTGCGAATTTTCGGTGCGCGTTTGGCCGTAAGTCGGTCCGGCGGGCACGCCCTTGGCGAAGCGTCACTTCATAGTCATGTCCAGCAGCGACCAGCCCAAGCGTAAGACCAAACATGCCGGCGCCGATGCCGACACCGCGTCCGGGCGCGGTTCGTCGTCGAGCGAGGACATCAGAGCCGGAATTGGGTCGGGACTGCTGGCGCGACAGCCAACGCCCGACGCGGACGAGCACGTCACCGTCACCAAGGTCTGCCCGCACTGCGGTACCGAATACGAGACCGGCGACCGCTTCTGCCCCAAAGACGGCGCACCGCTAAAGCCGAAGAGCGGCGCCGATCCGATGATCGGACGCGTCATCGCGGACCGCTATCTCATCCTCGCACGGCTCGGCGAAGGCGGGATGGGCCGCGTCTACGCGGCCGAGCACGTCAAGATGAATCGGCAGTGCGCGATCAAGGTGATGAACCCGTCGCTCATGAACGACGCCGAGTCCACGACGCGCTTCGCTCGCGAGGCGTCGAATGCCGCGCGCATTCTGCATCCGAACGTCGCGGCTGTGTTCGACTTCGGTGAAGCGGAAAAGACAGTCTATCTGGTGATGGAGTACATCGACGGCGAGTCGCTGTCGGAGCTGATGGCGCGCGAGGGCGCGCTGCCTCCGCGCCGCGCCATCGACATCGCGCGCCAAATCGCCGATGGGCTCTCGGCCGCGCATGAGCTCGGCCTCGTGCATCGCGACCTCAAGCCCGACAACGTTCTCATCTCGCGCAAACGAGACGGCCGAGAGATCGCGAAGGTCGTGGACTTCGGGATCGCGAAAGCGCTCTCGGATTCGCGCGAGGATTCGCTCACCCGCAGCGGACTCGTCATCGGAACGCCGGAGTTCATGAGCCCCGAGCAACTGCTCGGCGATCCGGTGGACGCCGGTACCGACATCTACGCACTCGGCTGCATCCTGTACCAGATGCTCAGCGGCACGAAGCCGTTCGACGCCGAGTCGCGCGAGCAGATGATTCGCCGCCGCTTGCACGAGCCGCCGCCGCACGTGCGAGACATCGTTCCGAGTGTGCCGAAGCGAATCGATACGCTGATCGCGCACATGTTGGCACGATCGCCGTCGGAGCGGCTCGACAGTGCAGCCGAGGTCAGCTCGTCGCTCGATCCGGCGCTCGTCATGAGCGGCTGGGATCTCGACAACCCCTCGTCAGTGCAGATGTCGATTCGCAGCGGCCGCGGCGCGCCGACCGTCATGCGCGAGGTTGCCGATCCCTCGATGCAGCCCACCATGGTCATGCGGATCAACCGGCCGAGCGCCGGCCGCATTGCGATCGGAACGCTCGTTGGCTCCATGGCGCTGTTCAGCGGATTGTTCCTGTGGCACCAGCGAACCGAGGCCACCGCTGAGGCGGAAGGAACTCGCGCGCCGATCGTCTTCAGGCACGCGCGCAAGGACAGCCTGAAAGCGCCAGCGACGTCCGTCGCGGAGGCTCCAAAGGACAGCACGCAAACACCGCCGCTCACGAAGCGCCTCGTCGCGGATTCGCCGCGTAAAGCGCCCGTTGCTCATACGCCTACGAAGAAGGTCGCCGCCACGATCGACACGGCCAGCAAGGCCGCAACGCTCAAGGCGGCGCCGACGCCCGCAAACGCCGACGAAGAGGCAATTCACGAAACACTCGATCGTTTTGCGACGGCGATGGGCAACGGCGAAGTCGCGATCATGAACGCGTTCCCCGCGATGCCTCGCATGCTGCTCGGCAACGTGAAGCAGATCTTCGTGAACGCGGAAAAGGTGTCAGCGACCGCACAGCAAGGCACTCCGACGATCACCGGCGACCGGGCCGAAGTCTGGTTCACCGTTCTGTTCAAGTATCAGCGGCGCAACTCGCCGGTCGATGAGACGGTACCGCAGAGGTACGACGCCACGCTCAAGCGAAATGGCGGGCAGTGGGAGATCACCGGCCTTACACAGCGACAGTAACGCTTCGGTTCTTCCGGATCGTCGAGATCCGTCGCCCGTCGCCCGTCGCCCGTCGCCCGTTTACGGCTTAGCTCCGATCCTGGCTCTGAGATCACTGGATACGTCCTCGAGCATCTTCGAGTCGTATCCGATGTCCCAGCCGTCGATGCGCTGCCAATTGGCCTCGGCGCGCACCGTGACCTGCTTCCATTCTTCGCCGAGGAAGCGGATGATGATCCGGGTGCGGTAACTCAGGTCAGGCGCGCCGTCGCGCGTCGTCCCGGCCTGCCACGGCGTCATGAGAAAGCCCGCTTTCGGGTCGCTCACGTCGACCGAGTAGTTCTGCGCCAAAAGGTCCGAGGCCGTCTTGAATGCGACAGCCTTCGCGAGACCTTCACGCACGTCGATGACCCGCGTCGCTTTCACGTCCGACGTCGTCTGGACGAACGACGTCGGCGGGACAGCCACCGGAATCGGGGCGATCGGGCTCCGGAGCTGCATGCGGGAGCATCCGGAGAGGGCGATGGCGGCGATGAGACAGCGCGCGGCGTGGCGGGAATTCATACTGCTTGAACATCGACAGAATGACGCCGGGCGTCCAGCGCCCGGCGCCACTGTTTTTACTGAACGCACCGCCCCTTGGGATCCGGTTTCGGCTTGTCCACCACCACGCGATGATCCAGGTTCGCCAGTCGAAGCGCCACATCGTGCACGAGGGTGGTCACGCGCGCCAGCTGGTCGTAGTCGATGTACTGCGGCTCGTCGGTCACCTGGTGGTAGTCCCGGTGGCCGCCCGTCGAGAAGAAGGTGATCGGAATTCCGTACCGCGCGTACTCATAGTGATCGCTGCGGCAGTAGTACTGCTCCGGGTGGCCGTTGGCGTCGTACGTGTAGTCGAAATGGAACTTCGTCGGTTCGGTCTTCGCGACGGCTTCCACGATGTTTCCCAGCTCGGTCGACAGCCGGCGTGACCCAATCAGCTGGAGGTAACCCGGGCCACCGCCCTTCTCATCCTGCGGACCGCCGCGGCCGATCATGTCCATGTTGAGCTGCGCGACGATCGAGTCCCGCGGAACGGTGGGATGATCAGTGAAGTACTCCGAGCCCCAGAGGCCCTCCTCTTCACCGGCGTGCCAGACGAACAGAATCGAGCGCTTTGGTTTTTGCTCGCTCTTCGCGAACGCCTCCGCGATCTCCAGCACGGCGACGCTTCCCGAGCCGTCGTCGTCCGCTCCGTTGTAGATCGAATCGAGCCGCGCCGGATGGATCTTCCGCAGGCTGTCCAGAATCTGACGGATCTTGGCTTCCTCCTCTGGCCGGGCAGCCCGCTCCGGATCGTCCTCTCCGCGAGGGCGCACCACCGCGTTGAAGGCGCGCAGCGAGTCGTGATCGACCGGCGAGGCGTTGAACCCGATGTGGTCGTTGTGCGCGCCGATCGCGACGTACTGGTTCTTGAGCTTCGGATCGCTCCCTGGAAGAATCGCGATGACATTTCGGGCCGGTACGTGCACGGAATCGAACGCGATGCTGCCGTGAATCGTTTTGCCAACGGCGCCGCGCTGCGCACTCGACACACTGGCGCCGAGCATGGCGTCGGCCATCGCTGGGCTGACGTAGAAGAAGCCGGGCAACGCGATGCCAGTGTTTTGTGCCGGCGCCATCGACGGTTCGAGGAGCGCTTTTCGTTCATCCTGGTTGAAGCCGTCCAATGCTGCGACGGCAATCGCCGCGGCGTTGCGATAGTGCGCCGTGAGCGGCTGGCGATAGCCCTGAACGATCGGCTTTCCATCCGGGCCATTCGGCACGGTGAACAGCACGACCTTGCCTGCCGCCTGCGATGGAGACAGCAATTGGCTCGTGTCGCCGGGCGGTGCGAAAACGCCTCCGTAAATCACCTGTGCGCCGTCGATCGATCTCACCTTCCCGCCGAACAGGCTGTTGTCGCGCGGGATGTAGTCGGCTGGAACCGAGAATTTTTTTTCGTCGATCGTGAGCGAGCTATTCGGGGCGATGCCGTGCCCGAACACCGGCAAATTCTGGAAGTACGTTCCGCTGTCGCCGCCGGGAACGAGCCCCATTCGACGAACTTCGCGCTCGATGTAGTCCGTCGCCTTGAGATGGTACTGGGTTCCGACCTCGCGACCCATCATCGAGTCGTCGGCAAAGATGTACAACCGCGTCATGAGATCGGACGCGGAGATCGCGGCGTTTGTGGGTTGCGGCGCGTGCTTGAGCGGCAAGTCCGGTCGCTGCGCGGCCGCGATGAGCGGAGCGCACGAGAACGCCAGAATTCGAGTGAGCGAGCAGATCGGACGGTACATCAGAGTTTCCTGAGAGGATGGCTGAAAGCTAGGTGCGCGCTCGGCACAAAGAGGGCCCGGGCCGCGTGAGAGGCATGCAACCCAAGGCTCTTTTCTCATGAAAACCGCTCGGATGCCACGAGTGGAATCCGGAGCGGTTCTTGACAAGAGAGGGGCTGCTGTGCCGTGTCTGTCCGTCAGTAACCGCGTCCGTCGGTGATGCACTCGGGGTCCCCGCGCGCCCGATTTGCATCGGAGCGCCTGAGACGTAGGTTCTTGGGCGTTCAGCAGTCTACCGATGGCGCGCGTTTGACGGACAAGGCATCCTCGCGCCACCCAGTCGCTTCTCAATGAGAATCAGCGTTCCGACAGAAACCGCTCCCCGCGAGCAGCGAGTCGCGCTCGCACCTGACAGTGTGGCCCGGTTGGTCAAACAGTTGAAGCTCGAAGTGGTCGTACAGCGCGGAGCGGGGCTCCGCGCCGGGTTTCGCGACGAGACGTACGAACGTTCGGGGGCCACGATTTGCCCTGACGCGGCGAGCGTATTCCGCGGATCCCCGATTGTGGCGAAGGTGCAACCGCCAAGCGCCAGCGAAATCGCCTTGCTCGACCCGGGCGCGACCCTCCTCTCGCTGCTTCGCCCCGGCCACAGCGCCGATACCGTAAAGGCCCTGGCCGACCGAAACGTCACGTCGCTGGCCCTCGAGCTTGTGCCGCGCATCACACGCGCGCAGTCGATGGACGTGTTGTCTTCACAGAGCACTGTCGCGGGCTACAAGGCCGTCCTGATCGGCGCTGCTGAACTCGGCAAGTTTCTGCCGATGCTCACGACCGCTGCGGGCAACATTTCACCGGCCAAGGTGTTCGTCATCGGAGCGGGGGTCGCCGGTCTACAGGCGATCGCCACGGGCCGGCGCCTCGGCGGCGTCGTGTCAGCGTTCGACGTTCGCCCGGCTGCGCGCGAACAGGTGCTCAGCCTCGGGGCGACGTTCGTCGCGAACGAGTTGGTGAGCTCCACGGCGGAAGCGGCGGGCGGATATGCGCGAACCCAGACACAGGAAGAACAGGTCAACACGCTCGCCGCGATCGGCAAGCACATTCCCGATCAGGATCTCGTCGTGACGACGGCGCAGATCCCGGGACGCACGGCGCCGACGCTCATCACGGAAGAGATGGTCGCGTCCATGCGCGCGGGTTCTGTGATCGTGGATCTCGCCGCCGAAACCGGCGGCAACTGCGCGCTCACCAAACCCGGCGAAACCATCCGGGTGCACGACGTCACGATCATCGCGCCGATCAACCTGGCCGCGACCGTTGCCTTTCACGCCAGCCAGATGTTCGGCCGCAACATTTTCGAGCTGCTCAAGCACCTCGTGAGAGACGGCGCCCTGGTGCTCGAGCCGACGGACGAGATCACGGGCGCCATGATGATGACGCACGAAGGAAAGGCGCTTCGGTAGCACCAACGCTCGCCCAAATGTTGTTCCCGCACGGCCGTAGTTCCGCTCACCGCTCACGAGAGGTCCAACGTGCAGTTACTGGAGATCTACGTCCTCGTTCTTGCCGCGTTCGTCGGCTACATGGTGATCTCACGCGTGCCGCCGCTGCTGCACACGCCCCTCATGGCAGCGACCAACGCGATCTCCGGCATCTCACTCGTCGGTTCGTTGATCGCCGCCGGAGCGGCGCACAACATGATGGCAACGATCCTGGGCTTCCTCGCGGTCGTGTGCGCGTCGAGCAACATCGTCGGCGGATTTCTGATCACTGACCGTATGCTGAGGATGTTCAAGAGCGGCAGCCCCAAGGCAGGAGCAGAGAAGGCGAAGAGCAACGGAAACGGAGTCACGCACACGTAGTTGGCGATCTGACGAACCCTTCCCGTCGATCCGCGCTTCCCGCTTCCCTCTTCCCGCTTCCCTCGCATGCGCGACCTCTTCATCGAAGCCAGTTATCTGATTGCGTCGGTCCTGTTCATTCTGGGACTGCGCGGTCTCACGCGTCCCGACAAGGCCCGCCGCGGCATGCAGATGGCTGCCTTCGGCATGTTGTTCGCCATCGTCGGCACGCTGCTCAATCACACGATCATCGACTACCGCTGGATCGCCGGTGGACTGATACTCGGCGTGATCATCGGCTATCCGATGGGTATGTGGGTGCCGATGACGGCGATGCCGCAGCGAATCGCGCTGTCGCTCACATTGAGCGCGCTTGCGGCGACGCTCGTTGGCATCGCGGAGTACCACACGGAGATCGTCGACGGCACGATTCCCTCGCATGTGAGAATGGTCGCCATCGGGTTCGAGGTCATGCTCGGCTCGATCACAGTCGGCGGCACCATCGTCGCGGCGGGTAAGCTACAGGAGTGGCTGACCTCCAAGCCGGTCACCTACAAAGGCCAGAACATCGTCAATGGCCTCATTTTCCTGGCACTTTTGTCGGGCCTGGTCTACACGATCGTCGATCCGTCGAAGGAGTGGGCGTTCTTCGCGATGATCGGCGCATCGCTCGTCTTCGGCGTGCTGCTCGTGATGCCGATCGGCGGCGCGGACATGCCCGTCGTCGTCGCACTGCTCAACTCGTACTCGGGCCTCGCGGCCTGCGCGATGGGCTTCGCAATCGGCAACGTGATCCTCATCATCAGCGGCTCGCTCGACGGCGCGTCTGGCTTCATCCTGTCGATCCTGATGAGCAAGGCGATGAACCGGTCGTTCACGAACGTGTTGTTCGGCGCGTTCGGCAGCGAGACAGCCACTGCGAGCGGCAAGTCGGCAGCGGGACTCACGGTGCGTTCGATCGGCGTGGAGGACGCGGCGATCCAACTCGCTTACGCGCAGTTGGTGATCGTCATTCCGGGCTACGGCATGGCGGTCGCGCAGGCGCAGCACGCCGTTCGCGAGCTCTCAGAGCTGGTGGAGAAGCGCGGCGGCGAAGTGAAGTTCGCGGTGCATCCCGTCGCGGGCCGCATGCCTGGCCACATGAACGTTCTCCTCGCCGAAGCGAACGTCCCATATGACAAGTTGTATGACATGGATGAGATCAACACCGAGTTCGATCGCGCGGACGTCGCGCTGGTCATCGGCGCAAATGACGTCGTGAACCCCGCGGCGCGAAATGACAAAGCGTCGCCGATCTATGGCATGCCGATCTTGAATGCGGACCGCGCGAAAACCGTGATCGTTCTCAAACGCGGTATGTCCGCGGGATTCGCCGGCATCGAGAACGAGCTGTTCTACGACAAGCGCACCGCGATGCTATTCGGCGATGCGAAATCGTCGCTCACTGGGCTTATCGGCGAAATCAAGAATGTTTAGGTCACAGCATGGTAGGTCCGACGATCGAGGAACTACTCAGACCTGAGACCTATTATCCTGTGACCTCCAAAGGCCGACCTGAGACCTATTGTCCTGTGACCTCCCGGGACAGTTTGACAGCAATCCCCGGATAGTCCGGCCCCTCGGCGGTACCGTAGCTTGCGGTCGCCTTCCACAGTGAGCAAATCATGGCGACCATGGCAGTCGAACCAGCAACCACTTCGATCGACATCTCCGACGCGGAAGCGTGGCGCGCCGTCGTCGCACGCGACACGCGACACGACGGACGCTTCGTCTACGCCGTGCGATCCACGCGCATCTACTGCCGGCCGTCGTGCCCGTCGCGCCGGCCACTGCGCGAGAACGTCAGCTTCTTTGCAACGCCGGACGATGCCGAAGGCGCGGGCTTTCGGGCATGTCTCAGGTGCACTCCACGCGCTGAATCGACGGGCGGACCGGCAATCGAGCGTGCCGTGCAATATCTCGATGCGAACTCGGATCGCGTGATCTCACTGTCCGAGCTGGCGGCGCATGCCGGGCTCAGCGCCTGGCACCTTCAGCGCTCGTTCAAGCGAGCCATGG
>Ga0070679_100000427_pt1 | contig 35832 bp, 26 predicted proteins | sample KBSC63BmetaG_FD_65652 | JGI IMG/M metagenome (GOLD analysis project Ga0070679, IMG submission 65652) | Corn rhizosphere microbial communities from Kellogg Biological Station, Michigan, USA - KBS C6-3B metaG | ecosystem: Host-associated > Plants > Roots > Rhizosphere | place: USA: Michigan... | reverse complement strand
GAGCGGCTGATCCTGAAGTTCCTGAACCCCAACGTCTCCACCGACGAAGAGGTGATGAAGCGCTTCGTGCACGAGCTGCGCTACTCGCGCAAGATCACCCACCGCAACGTCATCCGCATCTACGACTTCCTCTACATCCAGGGCAACTACGCCATCTCGATGGAGTACTTCCCCTCGCATACGCTCGGAAGCGAGATCGTCAACGAGAAGCCGATCGAGCTGAAACGGGCGTTGCAGTTCGGCATCGACATGTGTACCGGCATGACGGTGGCGCACCAGGTCGGCATCGTGCACCGCGATCTGAAGCCGGCGAACGTGCTCATCAACCAGGAGAGCCTGCTGAAGATCGTGGACTTCGGGGTCGCGGCGGCGCATCGGGAGGGCGACACCCAGCTGACCAAGACCGGCTATGTCATCGGCTCGCCCAAGTACATGGCGCCCGAGCAGATCCTGGGCAAGAAAGTCGATGAGCGCGCGGACATCTACGCCCTGGGGGTGATGCTGTACGAGATGGTCACGGGCGTGCCGCCCTACTCCCGCGGCGATCACATGTCCGTCATGTACCAGCACGTACAGGGCAAGGCGCGCATCCCTCAGGAGCTCAACCCCTCGCTTCCTCCGGGGCTGTCGGACCTGGTGGTGAAGGCCATGGCCGTCGACAAGGCTAAGCGCCACCAGAGCATGGAAGAGCTGCGCGCCGCCCTGGAGAAGCACCTGTAGATCCCCCGCGGCGGACGGCGCAGGGGGCCGACGATCTCCGCAAGCACACCTGTTTTGAGGGGTGAGCGCTACCCCTGCCCCCGGTTACCTTGAGCCGCGCCTTGCCAAACTCCGTGCGTTACGTCAAATTTCCGGCGACAACTTGTTGATTCGGAAGCCTCAACCGGGCAAAACGAGCCTATCGTCCAGATGAGGGGATGACGCCTTGGCGCGTATCGACGCGTTTCTGAAGCTGGGGACCCAGCAGGGTTGCTCGGACGTGCACCTCGCGGTGGGGGTTCCCCCCATGCTGCGCATGCATGGGGACCTGCTGCCGATCAAATTTCGCGACCTGCGGGCGGTCGAGCTCGAGGGCTATATCGCGGAGATCCTCACGCGCTCCCAGACCGAACTGTTCAGCAAAGGGACCGATCTCGATTTCTCCTACGTCTCCGCGGAAGGCGGCCGGTTTCGGGTCAACGTCTACCGCAAGGAGACCGGGGTCGGTGCGACGTTCCGCGCCATCCCGGCCGAGGTTCCCACTCTGGAGAAGCTGCAGCTGCCTCCCATCGTGACCAAGCTGTGCGACTTCCACCAGGGGATGATTCTGGTCACCGGTTCGACGGGCACGGGCAAGTCGACGACGCTCGCCGCGATGATCGACCACCTCAATCAGACCCGCCGGCTGAACATCATCAGCCTCGAGGACCCGATCGAGTTCGTTCATCGCAGCAAGAACAGCCAGGTGATTCAACGGGAGCTCAACACGCACATCCCGAGCTTCGCCGAGGGGGTGCGTGCGGCGATGCGCGAGGATCCGGACGTGATCCTGGTGGGCGAGTTGCGCGATGCCGAGACGATCACGATGGCGATGACTGCCGCCGAGACTGGACACCTGGTGCTCGGGACGCTGCACACGACCAGCGCGGTGAAGACCATCGACCGCATCATTGACGCGTTGCCCGTGGAGGAACGCGAGCAGACCAAGAGCTTTCTCTCGCAGAGCTTGCTCGCCGTGGTGACCCAGATCCTGGTCAAGACGGCGGACGCCAAAGGGCGTAAGGCGATCTGCGAATCCCTGGTGATGACCAAGGCCATCGCCAAGCTCATCCAGAGCGATCAGACCCATCAGGTTCCGACCCAGATGCAGATGGGGCGCGACGTCGGCATGCAGTTGCTCGATCAGGCGCTACTCGCCTCGATCGCCGCGCGCGAAATCGATCCGGACGACGCCTATGCGTATGCGCTCGACAAGCGCGCATTCCAGAAGTACGTCACCGACACCAGCATGCTGCCCAAGATCGACTCCACCGCCCCGTCAGCGGCACCGTCGGCACCCTCCACGGCATCGGCCTGAGGAGACTTCGCTGTGCCTGTGATCGATTCCTATCTCGTCGAAATCCTGGAGAAGCGCGGCTCGGATCTGCATTTCATTGCCGGGGATCCGGCGCGCATCCGCCTGCACGGGGATCTCTCTACCCTCAGGCCCGAGAAGCTCGCACCGGAGTTCGTGAAGGATGCACTCTACGAGATCATGCCCAAGGCGGCCAAGGAGCGCTTCGAGGCGAAGGATGGCGCGGATTTCGCGCACACCATCCCCGAGCGCGGCCGCTTCCGGGTCAACGTCATGCGCCAGCTCCACGGCATGGGGGCCGTGTTTCGGGCCATTCCCTCCAAGGCGCTGACGCTCGATGAGCTGAAGTTGCCTGAGTCGGTCCGGCAGATGTGCAAGGCCAACAACGGCCTGATCCTGGTGACCGGCAAGACGGGCTCGGGCAAGTCGACGACGCTCGCGGCCATGATCGACGACATCAACCTGCGCGTGCGCGGCCACATCCTCACCATCGAGGACCCCATCGAGTTCGTGCACAACAGAAAGAGCTGCCTCATCAGTCAGCGCGAGATCGGCGTGCACGCTCCGACCTTCGCCGCGGCACTGCACTCGGCATTGCGCGAGGATCCGGACGTGATCCTGGTGGGCGAGTTGCGCGACCTGGAGACGATGAGCATCGCGGTGACCGCCGCCGAAATGGGCATCCTGGTGATGGGCACCCTGCACACCAACGGCGCTGCCCAGACGGTCGACCGCATGGTCAACGTATTCCCTTCCGACAAGCAATCGCACGTGCGCACGATGCTCTCGACATCCCTGCGCGGCGTGGTCTCGCAGCAGCTGCTGCAGAAGGCGGACAGGAACGGCCGCGTCGCCGCCCTGGAGATCCTCGTCAACACTCCCGCGGCGGCCAACCTCATCCGCCAGGGAAAGCTGGACCAGCTCGAGAACGTGATGCAGTCCGGCGCGCAGTTCGGCATGCGCACCATGGACACCGCGATCCAACAACTGCTGGATTCGCGGCAGATCACCGGCAAGGAGGCCTACAAGAAGGGCATCAACAAGGTCAAGTTCGAGGCGGTCAAGGACGTGGGCTGAGGGCCCCGGCGGCCGCTTGCACTCCGCGCCGCGCGACCCCTGACGGTTCTGGGGGATGGCGCGCGCAGCGCGCGCGCCCTGTAGACTACCCCGATGCCGCGCAAGATATTCGTCACCACCGCTCTGCCGTACGCGAACGGGCCGCTGCACATCGGCCACATGATGGAGTACATCCAGGCCGATATCTGGGTGCGCTTCCAGAGGATGCAGGGGCATGAGCTGCACTTCGTCTGCGCGGACGATGCGCATGGTGCGCCCATCATGCTCAAGGCAGAAGGCCTGGGGATCAGTCCGCAAGAGCTCATTGCCCACGTCGCCGCCGGACGCGCGCAGTACCTGAAGGGCTTCCACATCGAGTTCGACCACTGGCACTCCACGGACTCGCCGGAGAACGTCGCGCTGTCGCAGGACCTCTTCCGCCGCCTGCAGGCCGCCGGACTGGTCTACGTGCAGCCGGTCGAGCAGTTCTACGATCCGGTGAAGGGGATGTTCCTGGCGGACCGGTACATCAAGGGCGAGTGCCCCAACTGCCACTCCAAGGACCAGTACGGGGATGCTTGCGAGGTCTGCAGCACGGTCTACGCACCGACGGAGCTGATCGAGCCCTACTCGACACTCTCGGGCGCCAAGCCCGTGCTGAAGAGCTCCGACCATTATTTCTTTCGCCTCTCGGACCCGCAGTGCGTGGCCTTCCTGCAGCAGTGGCTGGAAACCCCCGGACGACTGCAGCCTCAGGTGGTCAACAAGGCGCGGGAGTGGCTCTCCGGCCAAGGGGACCGGGCCCTCGGGGACTGGGACGTGTCGCGCGATGCCCCTTACTTCGGCATTCCGATTCCCGGGGCGCCGGGAAAGTACTTCTATGTATGGCTGGATGCTCCGCTGGGGTATCTGGCCTCACTGAAGAGCTACTTCGACAGCGGCAAGGCGCGTGCGCGGGGCGAGCTGCGCAGCTACGAGGAGTTTCTGGCCGCTCCCGACACCGAGCAGATTCATTTCATCGGCAAGGACATCATCTATTTTCATACGTTGTTCTGGCCGGCGATGCTGAGGTTCGCGGGCCCTCCCTACAAGGTGCCCGACAACGTCTACGTGCACGGCCACCTGACCGTGAACGGCGAGAAGATGTCCAAGTCCCGCGGCACCGGTATCGATCCGCTGCGCTACCTCGCTGTGGGCATGAACCCGGAGTGGTTCCGTTACTACATTGCCGTGAAGCTGAATGCCAACGTCGAGGATCTCGATTTCAGCGCTGATGACTTCATCGCACGCGTTAACAGCGATCTGGTCGGCAAGTACGTCAATATCGCCAGCCGCGCTGCGAACTTCATCACGAAGCATTTCGGGGGCGAGCTGCGCTACGGCGGCAACTCCGAGGAGCTGGTGGCCCAGGCGCGCAGCACGGCGCGAACCGTCGCCGAGAGCTACGACACGCGCGAGTTCGGGCGCGCCACTCGCGAGATCATGGCGGTTGCGGACCGCATCAATCAGGAATTCGACGCCCGACAACCGTGGATTCTGGCGAAGCATCCCGCAAAGTCTGCCGAGCTGCAGGAGGTGTGCTCGCGCGCTCTGCAGGGTTTCCAACTGTTGACGGTGCTGCTCGCCCCGATCCTGCCGCAAGTGGCCGCCGTGGTGGCGCGTGAGCTCTTCGGCCTCGAGCGGCCGCTGCAATGGAGCGATGCGGGTGAGTTGCCGAGGCGGATCAATCCTTACCGGCATTTGATGACTCGGGTGGAGCCGAAGATGGTCACAGCGCTTTTTCAGGGCGAGGAACAGGAGCCTGCGGGGAGTGCGCCGGGCGCAAGTGCGGGCGCGGGCGGGAACAGATCTGGGGCTCAACCCGCCGGCGCAAATGCGGCGACGGCCGCACCACCGGCGGGCCGCGCGCCGCCGGGCGGCGCGACGCCGGGCGGCGCTACGGCGGGCGGCGCAAAGACGGGTGGCAACGAGCCCAGCGGAGGAAGGACCGGCGACACTGCGGCCGGCGGCGCAAAGGTCGGCCGCCCGGCGGCGTCCGGACCGGCGTCCGTCGTCTCCATCGATGAGTTCAAGCGCATCGACCTGCGAGTCGCCCGCATCGTCAACGCCGAATACGTCGAGGGGGCCGACAAGCTGCTGAAGCTCACCCTCGACCTGGGCTCGGAGACACGCACCGTTTTCGCGGGTATCCGGGCGGCCTACGATCCGGCGACGCTCAAGGGGCGCCTGACGGTGATGGTCGCAAACCTCGCGCCGCGCAAGATGAAGTTCGGCGTCTCGGAAGGGATGGTGCTGGCGGCCAGCGGCTCGAATCCCGGGGTATATCTCCTGAGCCCCGATGCGGGCGCCGAGCCCGGCATGAAGGTCAGTTGAGACATGGCGAGCGTGGAGGAAATCGACGCCCTCTTGCCGCAGACTCAATGCACACGCTGTGGGTTCGACGGCTGTCGACCCTATGCACAGGCTATCGCGGAGGGCACTGCGCAGATCAACCAGTGCCCACCGGGCGGAACGCGGACCATCATTGCGCTCGCGTCGCTGTTGAGTCGCGAGGTACTCCCGCTCAACCCTGCCAATGGAGTCGAGGGACCCGACCTGGTCGCCGTCATCGATGAGGACCGCTGTATCGGCTGCGTGAAATGCCTGCCGCCGTGCCCCGTCGATGCCATCGTCGGCGCTCGCAAGCAGATGCACACGGTAGTCGCGTCCCTGTGTACCGGGTGCGAGCTTTGCATCGCTCCCTGCCCTGTGGACTGTATCTCGATGATCCCGCGCAGCTCACTCGCGGAAACTTCGGCGGCGCCCGAGCCCCAGCAGAACCGTGTCAGCTATGCAGCACACAATCTTCGCCTGACGCGCCGCGCCCGGGAGCAGGCGGAGTTGCTGGCGGCCCGCAAGCAGATCGCGAACCCGACCGGCGCGCACCCGCCCCGGACCTGATCATGCGCCCCGCAACACGCAGAGCCCTCTATCGCCGCCTGCAGGCGGCAAACCCCGAGCCCACCACCGAGCTCGAGCACAGCTCGCCCTTCGAGCTGCTCGTCGCCGTGATGTTGTCGGCTCATACCACCGACAAGAGCGTGAATGCCGCCACGCGCAAGCTCTTTCCCGTCGCCAACACTCCGCAGGCGATCTACGACCTGGGCATCGAGGGCGTCAAGGGGTACCTGAAGACTGTCGGTCTCTACAACTCCAAAGCGGCCAACCTGATCGGCCTGTGCAAGCAGATCCTGGAGAAGCACGGCGGGCAGGTTCCCTCCGAGCGCGAGTCGCTCGAAGCGCTCCCGGGCGTCGGCCGCAAGACGGCGAGCATCATTCTCAACATGGTGTTCGGCAAGATGGACATCGCCGTCGATACGCACATCTTCCGTGTCGCCAATCGCACGGGGCTGGCGCCGGGAAAGAATCCTCGTGCGGTCGAGGACGCGCTGGTCGCCAACACACCTGACGAATTCAAGAAGAATGCCCATCACTGGCTACTGCTGCACGGGCGCTACGTCTGCACGGCACGCAAGCCTGCCTGCCCGAAATGCATCATCAGCGATCTTTGTGAATATCCCGACAAGACCCCCGCCGGGGAGCTTTCCAGATCCGATGCGCCCGTAGCGCATCACCAGGCACCTCCGGCCATCGCGGACCGGATCGAGGGGGCGCTCAAGGCCAAAGCCGCCGGCCGCCTCGGTGGGAAACCCCGGGACGCAGGCGTCCGCTCCGGGGCCGCACGTGTGGGCAAAGGGGCGAGTGCAGGCAAACCGGCGCAGTCGGGGAAAAGGGCAGTTCGAGCGCCCCGCAAGCAGCGCCGCGGAGCCGGATCGCGAGATTGAGCTCAGCCGGAAGCGGCCGTCCCACCACATGGCCCGAGATTTAGCTCCACGCCGAGGGTTGGACCGCCGTGCCTACCTCTTCGGCATGTAGAGGTCTGTGAGGGTCCCCTCGAAGGCTTCAGCAGCACCCGCGATCGTTTCGGAGAGCGTCGGATGCGGATGGATGGTGAGCCCGATATCCGCGGCGTCCGCACCCGTCTCGATCGCAAGCGCGATTTCGCTGATGAGATCCCCGGCGTTGGTGCCGACGATGCCACCGCCGAGCACCCGGTGGGTCTCAGGGTCGAACAGCAGTTTCGTGAAGCCATCCTCGCGCCCGAGCGAAAGGGAGCGGCCGTTGGCAACCCATGGGAAGGCGGCCTTCTTGAACGCGACTCCATTCACCTTCGCATCGGTCTCGGTGAGTCCGACCCACGCAATCTCCGGATCGGTGTAGGCGACGGAGGGGACGACGCGCGCATCGAAAGAGCGCTTGTGGCCGGCCGCGACCTCCGCTGCTACTTTCGCCTCGTGCATCGCCTTGTGCGCGAGCATGGGCATGGACGCGATGTCGCCGATCGCAAAGATATGCGCCACGTTGGTGCGCATCTGCTTGTCGACCGGAATGAAACCACGCGCGGACACGTTGACGCCAGCGGCGTCCGCTCCGATTGCCTTGCCATTGGGAACTCGACCCACGGCCACCAGCACACGCTCGAAGACTTTGGTAGCCGGCGTGCCATTGCCGGCCGCGGCGCCTCCTTCGAACGTCACGCGCAATCCTTCGCTGAGCGCTTCCACCTTGGACACCTTGGTGCCCAGCATGATCTGCTCGTAGCGGGAGCGGATGCGCTTCTCGAGCGGACGCACCAGATCCGGGTCGCAGCCGGGCATCAGTTGCGGCGTCAGCTCGACCACGCTCACGCGGCTGCCGAGCGCCTCGTACACGCATGCCATCTCGAGTCCGATGATGCCGCCGCCCACGATCAGCATCTCGCCGGAGAACTCCGGCAGCTCGAGGGCATCGGTCGAGTCCATGATGCGCGGATCGTTCGGCAGTCCAGGCAGGCGGACCGCCTCGGAGCCGGCGGCGATGATGCACTGGTCGAAGCGGATGCGCTGCGAGCCGCTGCTGCCCATCACCTCCACCACGTTGGCGCTCACGAACCGCCCGGCACCCTGCACCACCTCGACCTTGCGTTGCTTCGCGAGCACGCGCAGCCCGCCGGTCAGCTTGTTCACGACCGACTGCTTCCACGAGCGAAGCGACGGTAGATCGAGCGCCGGGGCGCCGAAGGCGATGCCGTGGTGGCTCATCTCCTCGGCTTCTTCTATGACGCGCGCGGCATGCAGCAGGGCTTTGGAGGGAATGCAGCCGACGTTCAGACAGACGCCACCGAGACTCGACCAACGCTCCACGAGCGTGACTTGCATGCCAAGGTCCGCTGCCCTGAACGCGGCCGTGTAGCCGCCAGGGCCGGCCCCAAGCACCAGCAGTTGGGTCGAGCGGTTGTACTCGAGCTCCGCCGGGTTGCGCTGCGTCATGTCTGGTATGGGCATCCGGACCGTATCGCCGGGGCTCTCGGAGCGCGCGCCCGCTGGGCTCGCGCCGTTGCCGGCTGCAGCAGGTGAGTCCGGCTTGCCTTGGGCCGGTGAGCCGGCAGGCGCAGCGCTGCTCCCGCTCGGCGTCGCCGCCTGGGCGGCCGGCTGGGGGGCTTGGGCCGCTTGTGATGTCTGGGAGGCCGGTGCGGGCTGCGCACCCTGCGGCGGCTGTGCGGGCTGCGCACCCTGTGGTGGCTGCGCGCTGGCATTCTGGGAAGCGCCGGCTTCCACCCGAGCGATGACGACGCCCTTGGAAACCTTGTCGCCGCGCTTCAGCAGCACCTCAGCGACAGTACCCGCCGAGGTGGCCGGAACGTCCAGCGACGCCTTGTCGGTCTCGAGCGTAACCAGCGGCGTGTCGATCTCGACGGCGTCGCCGACCTTGATCAACACATCGACGACGGAGACGTCGCTGTTGTTTCCGAGGTCTGGAACGAGCAGATCGATGCGACTCACGGAAGAGCCTCGACGAGCTCATTCGGGCTGGCGAGGATCTGGGCGAGGAATGTGGTAAAGCGGGCAGCCAGCGCTCCATCGATCACGCGGTGATCGTAGGAGAGCGACAACGGCAGGATCAACCGAGGCACGAAATTGCCGTCGCGATACACCGGCCGCATCGAGGAACGCGACACTCCCAGGATCGCGACTTCAGGGGCATTGATGATCGGCGTGAACGCCGTGCCGCCGATGCCGCCCAGGCTGGAGATGGTGAAGCAGCCGCCCTGCATGTCCGTTACCTGCAGCTTGCCGCTGCGTGCCTTCTCGGACAGCTCAGCGAGCTGGCGTGCGGTCTTGTAGATGTCCTTCTGGCTCGCGTCGTGCACGACCGGCACGACCAGCCCGTTGGGCGTGTCCGCGGCAAACCCGATGTGGATGTACTTCTTCAAGATCAGGCTCGTCCCGCTGGGGTCGAGCGATGAGTTGAACAGCGGGAACTGCTGCAGCGCCTTGACACAGGCGCGCATGATGAAAGCCAGGGGTGTCAGCTTGATGCCCGCTTCCTGGGCCGTCTGCTTCATGCGCCCGCGCAGCGCCTCGAGCTCGGTGATGTCCGCTTCATCGAACTGCGTGACGTGCGGGATGTTCACCCAGCTCGCGTGCAGACGCGGTCCGGAGATCTTCTGTATGCGCGACAGCGCCTTGGTCTCGACGGGCCCGAACTGCGCGAAGTCCACGACGGGCACTGCAGGCAGCGCGCCGCCTCCGGGAGCTGTTGCCGGAGCCGGGGCGCCACCTGACAGCGCCTTCTTTACGAACGCCTTCACGTCATCATGCGTGATGCGTCCTTTGAATCCCGTGCCGTTGACCCTCGTCAGATCGACGCCGAGCTCCCGTGCAAGCAGGCGCACCGAAGGACCGGCATGAGCGCGCGAGAATCCGGGTTCGTTGATCGGCGGCAGATCGGCGCGAATCGGTCCGGCTCCGTCGGCGCTCGCCGAAGAGGGCGCTGCAGCCGCTGCGGAGCCCTTTGCCTGCGCGGCCGCGGGTGCGGCCTGAGCTGCTGGCTTCGAGGAGGATGCCGCAGCCGAGGAACCCGCAGCCGATCCGGCTGCAGCAGCGGGGCCACTCGAGGCCGAAGGCGCCGCCTGAGGGGCCGCGCCTGCACCGGACCCTGCCGAAGCGGCACTCGAGGAAGTGGACCGGGCCGCTGTGCCTGCGGAAGCCGCCGGCTGCGGCGATGCCTCCGCGCTCGCGTCGGAGCGCACAGTGACGACCAGGTCACCGGGGGAGACCTTACCGCCTTTAGCGACGTGCACCTTCTCCACGACACCGCTGGCCGTGGATGGGACATCCATCGTGGCCTTCTCGGTCTCCAGAGTGACCAGAGGAGCCTCCGGCTCGATCGTCTCGCCGGGCTTGACGAGAACGTCGATGACGGCGACGTCCTTGAAGTTGCCCATGTCGGGCACACGGACTTCTACGAGTCGAGATGCCGCGTTCATCGGTTTGGCGCTTCTACACTTTCCAGGGTACGGGCTTGGACGGATCGACACCGAGCGCCTTGATGGCTTTCACCACCGTCGCACGGTCGACTTTGCCATCGTCTGCGAGCGCCTTGAGGGCCGCGACCGCGACGTAGTTGCGATCCACTTCGAAATGCTTGCGCAAGGCGGCGCGCGAATCCGATCTTCCGAATCCGTCGGTGCCGAGGGTCACGTAACGCGAACCCACCCACTGCCGGATCTGATCCGGTACGGTGCGCATGTAGTCGGTGGCGGCGATGACCGGGCCATCGCGATCCTTGAGCAGGTGCTGTACGTACGGGACGCGCGGCGTCTCGGTGGGATGCAGCAGATTCCAGCGCTCGCTCTCGAGTGCCTCGCGCCGCAGCTCGCTGAAGCTGGTAACGGAATAGATATCCGAGGGGACGCCGTAGTCCTTCTCCAGGATCTGCGCTGCGGCGAGTACCTCGCGCAGAATCGTCCCGGAGCCGAGCAGAGTGGCGCGCACCTTGCCGCGGCCGCCGCTCTGCAACAGGTATGCGCCCTTGAGAATCCCCTCTTCCGCGCCCTTCGGGAGCGCCGGCTGGGCGTAATTCTCATTCATCACCGTGAGGTAATAGAAGATGTTCTCTTGATTGACGAACATCCGGCGCATGCCGTCGTGAACGATCACGGCGAGCTCGTACGCGTAGGTCGGATCGTACGAAACACAGTTCGGCACGGTCGCAGCGTGCAGCAAGCTGTGGCCGTCCTGGTGTTGCAGACCTTCCCCTGCCAGAGTGGTTCTGCCAGCGGTCGCGCCGAGCAGGAAGCCGCGTGCCTGAATGTCACCGGCCGCCCAGATGAAGTCGCCCACTCGCTGGAAGCCGAACATCGAGTAGAAGATATAGAACGGCACCATGTTGATGCCGTGATTGCTGTAGGCGGTGCCCGCGGCAATCCAGGAGCACAGCGAGCCGGCCTCGTTGATGCCCTCCTCGATCATCTGTCCCTTCTTATCCTCCTTGTAGGACATCAGGGTCTCTGCGTCCTGGGGCACGTACAGCTGCCCCGCCGAGGAGTAGATGCCGATCTGGCGGAACAGTCCCTCCATGCCGAAGGTCCGCGCTTCATCGGGAACGATCGGCACGATGTTCTTGCCGATGGTCTTGTCCTTCAGAAGGATCGTGAGGATGCGCACGAACGCCATCGTCGTGGAGATCTCACGCTCGCCGGTCCCCTCGAGTACGGGAGCGAAGGCCTCCAGAGCCGGCACTGCAAGCGGCGGCGCCTCTTTGCGGCGCGCCGGCAGGTAACCGCCGAGCAACGCACGCTTCTCGTGCATGTAGCGGTACTCATCCGAGGACTCTTCGGGCTTGCGGAACGGCAGCCGCGCGATGTCCTCGTCCGAAATCGGAATGTGGAAGCGGTCCCGGAAGGTATGCAGATCCTCATCCGACAGTTTCTTCTGCTGGTGAGCGACCATCTGTCCTTCGCCGCCCTTGCCGAGGCCGAAGCCCTTCACGGTCTTGGCGAGAATGACGGTCGGTTGCCCCTTGACGCTCATGGCAGCGGCGTACGCCGCGTACACTTTGCGCGGATCGTGGCCACCGCGGTTGAGGTGCCAGATCTCCTCATCGGACATGTTGGCGACCATCGCCTTGAGCTCAGGGTATTTCCCGAAGAAGTGCTCGCGCGTGAACGCCCCGCCCTTCGCCTTGAAATTCTGGTACTCGCCGTCGACGCATTCCTCCATGACCCGCCGCAACAGCCCCTTGGTGTCGCGTGCCAGCAGAGGATCCCAACGCGAGCCCCAGATCACCTTGATGACGTTCCAGCCGGCGCCGAGGAACGCGGCCTCCAGCTCCTGGATGATCTTGCCGTTGCCGCGCACCGGACCGTCGAGCCGCTGCAGATTGCAGTTGATCACGAAAATGAGATTGTCGAGCTTCTCCCGGACGGGCATCGTGAGCGCGCCCATCGACTCCGGCTCATCCATCTCACCGTCGCCCAGAAACGCCCACACTTTGCGGTCGGAGGGTGCTGCCAGGCCGCGATTCTCCAGGTAGCGGATGAAGCGCGCCTGGAACATCGCCATCATCGGTCCCAGGCCCATCGACACCGTGGGGAATTGCCAGAAGTCCGGCATCAGCCACGGATGCGGGTACGAGGAGAGACCCTTGCCGGGCCCGCCCGCCTCCTGGCGGAAGTGGCGCAGCTGCTCTTCGGCGAGCCGCCCCTCCAGGTAGGCACGCGCGTAGATGCCAGGGGAGGAATGCCCCTGCATGAACACCATGTCCCCGGGATGCTTGTCCGAGGGCGCGCGCCAGAAGTGGTTGAACCCGACCTCGTACAAAGTCGCCGACGAGGCATAGCTGGACAGGTGGCCGCCGTACTCCGAGGACACGCGGTTGGCCTGCACGACCATGGCCATCGCATTCCAACGGATGTACGCCTCGACACGACGCTCCAGGGCGCGGTTCCCCGGATACTCAGGCTCACGCCCGGTAGGGATCGTGTTGACGTACGCAGTGTTCGGTTTGAACGGCAGGTACGCGCCGCTGCGGCGCGTGTAGTCGATGAGACGGTCGAGGATGAAGTGCGCGCGCTCCGGGCCGTGCGTCTTCAGCACCGAGTCGATCGACTCGAGCCATTCCTGAGTCTCCGTGGGGTCGAGATCTTCCAGCTTGGGAGGTTCTGTCATGCTATCTGCCCGGGATATACCTCGCGCGGCGCCACTACCGTCGCGGCCGCGCTTCGCCAAGCTAGGAAATAAACACTAGAATAGAGTGCGCTGGCGGCGGTGAGGTAGCCAAAGGGTGGCAATCGAAATCGCGACTGCACAAGCGGCGCAATGATCCGGGTTTCACCCGCGATGGTCAAGCAATAGAGCCACAGCATGCCTCGTCGATTTGTGCTAACAGCAGCCCCGTTACCCACGGCACAAACCCCGCAGATTCGCCGCGCCGGCAGTCACAGTCCGGATGCACTCGACGCTCTGCTCGTGATCGCACCGCCCTCCGGCGGTCCCGAGATCTTCTCGAGTCTTCCGCAGCCGCAGCGCTGGCAGGAGCTGCACACGCGCTCCGAGCCTCGCGGCGGAACACTGCGCAGCACCGTTCTGGCGAATCGTCGTCATACACTTGCCGTGCTCGGATATCTTGGGGCGGAAGCGAGCAATTTCGAGAGGCTGGCGCTCGCCGGCCGCCTCCTCAAGGAAGCCGCCCCGCGCGGCGCTGAAACCCTCGGGCTTGCCGTTCTCGGCACAGGACGAGGTGCCCGGGCGAGCGCTGCTGCCGATTCCGCGGCTTCTCTGGAGGCGCTGCTCGCCGCGGCGCTGGCACAGGCGTTCTCGCTGCCGAATTTCAGCTCCTCCAAGCGAGACGCGCGCCACATCAAGAACATCTCCCTCCTCGGGGGCGGGGAGATCGATGTCCGCTACGCGGCCGCATCCTCCCGCGGCAACAACCTGGTGCGCTGGCTCACCGCGCTCCCGCCCAACATGCTCGACTCGCGCTCCTATCACCGTGCGATTGCCGAACTCGCTCGCGAGCACGGGCTCGCCATGCGTTGGCTCGATGAGCGTGCCCTGCGGCGTGCGGGAGCCAATGCGTTCCTCGCCGTCAGCTCCGGCAATGCGCGCCCGACAGCCGGCATCGCGCACCTGCGCTATCGGCCGGCACGCCGCAGACGCACTCCCGCGCCGGATGTCGCACTGGTCGGCAAAGGCATTCTGTTCGATACGGGCGGCATCAACCTCAAGCCGCACAAGTCGATGCTCGACATGCACACCGACATGGCCGGCAGCGCCGTCGCTCTGGCAACTCTGCTGGCACTCGCCGAGCTGCGCGCGCCCATCGCAGCCGATGCGTGGCTCGCAATCACCGAGAACGACATCGGGCCGAAGGCCTACCGTCCGCAGGAGGTCGTTCGGGCAAGCAACGGCGTCACCATCCAGGTCATCCACACGGACGCGGAAGGGCGGATGGTGCTCGCCGACACGCTCGCGCTCGCCAGTCGCACGCGGCCGCGATTCATGATCGATTTCGCCACCCTCACCGGGGCATGCGTGTATTCGCTCACCGAACGGATGAGCGGTGTGTTCACCAACACGGCGACTCTCGTGCCCAAGCTGCTGGAGGCGGGCCGCTCCAGCGGCGAGCGAGTGTGGAATTTTCCCTTCGACTCCGACTTCGACAGCGACATCGAGAGCAAGATCGCCGACGTCGTGCAGTGCGCCGTGGACGGCAAGGGCGATCACATTCTCGCGACGCGCTTCCTCAACCGCTTCGTTCCGGCGCAGATTCCTTGGGCCCACGTCGATCTGTCCGCCGCCACGCGCAGCGGGGGCCTCGGACATATCAACACCGACATCACCGGCTTCGGCGTACGCTATGCCCTCGATCTGCTCCTCGAGCAGGACGTGCTCGAGGGACTGGAGCGCGCCCCGTGACCAGCCTCACGCTGCGACGGCCGGATGACTGGCACTTGCACCTGCGCGATGGCGAGGCTCTGCGGGCAGTGCTCCCCTACACGGCCGCGCGCTTCGCGCGGGCGATCGTGATGCCCAACCTCAAGCCGCCCATCACGACGACCGCCCTCGCGATGGCCTACCGCGAGCGGATCCTGCAGGCGTTGCCGGCCGGCGTGCGCTTCGCGCCCCTGATGACGCTGTATCTCACCGACCGCACGGATGCGGCAGAGGTCGATCGCGCCAAGGCGAGCGGCCAGGTCCACGGCTTCAAGCTCTACCCCGCCGGCGCGACCACCAACTCGGACGAGGGTGTAACGAACATTCGGCGCATCGACGCGGTGTTGGCTCGCATGGCAGACCTCGGAGTCGTTCTGCAGGTGCACGGCGAGGTGACCAGCCACGCGATCGATGTCTTCGATCGCGAGGCGCGCTTCATCGAGGACGTGCTGGCCCCGCTCGTCGAGCGTTTCCCCAGGCTGCGCATCGTTTTCGAGCACATCACGACTCGCGCGGCTGCCGAGTTCGTGCGCAACGCGCGGCCGGGCATCTCGGCCACCCTCACTCCGCAGCATCTGCTGATGAATCGCAACGCGCTGTTCAATGGCGGGATCCGCCCGCATCACTATTGCCTGCCGGTGCTCAAGACGGAAGCGGACCGGCGCGCGCTTCTGGAGGTCATCGCCAGCGGCAATCCCCGCTTCTTTCTCGGCACAGACAGCGCGCCGCACGCGCGCAGCGCGAAGGAAGCGGCTTGCGGCTGCGCCGGCGTGTTCTCCGCGCCCGCGGCCATCGAGCTGTATGCGGAAGTCTTCGAAGCCATCGGCGCCCTGGGACGACTGGAGGGCTTTGCGTCCGACTTCGGCGCGGATTTCTATGACTTGCCGCGCAACGAAGAAAGGATCACCCTCGTCAAGGAGTCCTGGGAGGTCCCCGCGTGCTATCCGTTCGGCAAGGAATCGATCGTGCCGCTGCGAGCCGGCGAACGGGTCGCATGGCGAGTCGCATCGTAGGCACGCGTCGATGAGCCAGGTTGAGTACTCAGCGATACCCTCGCTGCACCCCGCCGCAGAGCTGATGTCGCGCCGCTTCCGTGGCTTTCTGCCTGTGGTCGTGGATGTGGAAACCGGCGGGTTCCATTCGGCAACGGATGCGTTGCTGGAAATCGCGGCCGTACTGATCGACATCGAGCTCGATGGAACGCTCAAGCGCGGCGCCACCCACAGCTACCACATCAAGCCGTTCGAGGGTGCGCGCCTGGACCCGACCTCGCTGTCGGTCACCGGAATCGACCCGTATCACCCGCTGCGGCCCGCGCTACCCGAGCGCGACGCACTGCAGAGAATCTTCCGGGAGATTCGCCACGCGGTACGTGCCTACAACTGCAAGCGCGCCATCCTCGTCGGCCACAATGCAGCGTTCGACCTTGGATTCATCAACGCCGCGGTCGCGCGCGCGGACGTGAAGCGCAATCCGTTCCACCCGTTCTCCTGCTTCGACACGGCGACTCTCGCGGGCGCTGCGCTCGGCCAAACGGTGCTGGCGAAGGCGGTCACGGTGGCCGGCATCCAGTGGGACTCCAGCAGCGCGCATTCGGCGTCGTACGATGCGGAGCGCAGCGCAGACATCTTCTGTCTCATCTGCAACCGCTTGCGCGCGAGCTATAAAGATGCCGAAGAAAGCGCCCGCGCACTGGGGTGGCACAACGCACCCCCGTCCGAGCCCGGCAACGAAGATCCCAACATGGAGAGCTAGGGCGGGGGCGTCAGTGCAGCGGCGGCGCCGTGCCCTGACAGCAGGCCCGAGGACAGCCGGGGGCTACTTCGCGGCGCCGACTTCCGCGAGGAGCTTCTTCAGCTCGCCGCTGCGATACATCTCGAGTGCGATGTCGCAACCCCCGACCAGCTCGCCCTTGACGTACAGCTGCGGATAGGTCGGCCAGTTCGAGTAGCGCTTGAGCGCATCGCGCAGCTCGGGGTCCTCGAAAATGTTGAAGGAATGGAACTCGGCGCCGCAAGCGCGCAGCGCCGCGACGGTCTGCGCCGAGAAACCGCACTGGGGAAAGTCCGGTGTGCCTTTCATGAACAGCACCACCGGGCTGGAACCGATCTCCGATTTGATCCTGTCGACCACATCCATACTTACTTCGGACATAAACCTTCCTCTACGGGAGCACCTTTTCGGCTCCGCGTGTGCGCAGCTCGGCTATGAGCTGCCATTGCTCCGCGGGACTCATCGTCGTCCAGCGGCCGATTTCCGCCGCCGTTCGGCGGCAACCAATACACATACCCTGCCCGTCCAGCACGCAAACCCTGGTGCAGGGGGACGGCGGCCACAGGGACCGCTGCAACTCAGGCACAGGCCGCATCCGCGGATGATGGCACGCCGGCACCGCCGCCGCGAGACTTCAGCCGCAGCTTCACGGCGTTGAATTATGGGGGTGGCACGACTATTCTTCAAACTCGCTGGCCCCCGCCCAAGCGAGACAGAACAATAACTTGGGCGCCCGACGGGCGGCACTGAGCAGCCGGCAAAAACCACGCTTTTTGCCGGCGGCAACGCAGCTACCGTTCTGAAAAAAGCGCCGCAGGCGGCTTTTTTCCAATGACCTAGGGAGGCTTGCCGCATGAACCCGCTGACTTCGATCACCGGCTCCATCATTCTTGGCATCATCATCGCCATCGCCATCGCCCTCGGTATCGCGCCTGTCCAGTTCAACGAGCTCGGCCTGGCGCGCTGGATCCACATCATTTCCGGCATCACCTGGATCGGCCTGCTGTACTACTTCAATGTGGTGCAGACTCCGGCCATGGCAAGTGCCGCCGCGGATAAAGGCGGTCCGGGAGGCGCTGGCGTAAGCAAATATGTCGCACCGCTCGCGCTGCTGTGGTTCCGCTGGTCGGCCGTGGCCACCTGGCTCGCCGGCTTCTGGTACCTCACGTACGCGCACACGTTCATGAGCGCGCTGACGCTCGGCCACGGCGGCCAGGACATGTACGGGCTGACGATCGGCACCGGCATGTGGCTGGGCACGATCATGCTGTTCAACGTCTGGGTCCTGATCTGGCCCGCCCAGAAGAAGATCCTGGGAATCGTGTCGGCCACGGACGAGGAGAAAGCCAAGGCGCGCAAGATCGGCCTGCTGGCGTCGCGCACGAACTTCGTGCTGTCGATTCCCATGCTGATGTGCATGGCCGGGGCGAGTCACGGGCTGCCGTTTTAGCCCGTAAGGCTCCTCCCAAAGCATTGCGTGCGCCGTGACCCCTCGCGGCGCACGTTTTGAGGTAGGCTTTCGCCATGATCGAGCTTCCGAAAGATCTTGGCGAACAGGTTGCGGCTGCTCTGCGCGAAGACGTCGGCAGCGGCGATGTCACCGCGCGACTGGTGCCGGACACGCAGGTAGCCCACGGCCGGGTCGTCACGCGTGAAGATGCGGTGCTGTGCGGTCAACCCTGGGTCGACGAGACATTCTGCCGCCTCGACTCCGCGATCCGCATCGACTGGCATGCGCACGATGGGGAGCGCGTGCGCGCCGACCAGATAGTGTTCGAGATTCAAGGACCCGCACGCGCCGTGCTCACCGGCGAGCGCACGGCGCTCAATTTCCTGCAGCTGCTTTCAGGCACGGCTACGCAGACGCGGCGATTGGTCGACGCCGTCGCAGGGACCGGGTGCACCATCCTCGACACTCGCAAGACGCTGCCCGGCCTGCGCACCGCCCAGAAATACGCCGTCCGCTGCGGTGGCGCGCAGAACCACCGCATCGGCCTGTTCGACATGGTGTTGATCAAGGAGAATCACATCGCCGCCGCGGGCTCGATCAGCGCCGCCATCGCGGCCGCCAAGCGGGTGTCTGCGGGATTGAAAATCGAAGTGGAGGTCGAGTCGCTCGCCGGCCTCGAAGAAGCCCTTGCCGCAGCGCCCGACATCGTCCTGCTCGATAACTTCGACAACGCCACCATGGCGAAAGCCGTGACGGTCACCCGCTCCCGCTCGCGGACCGTCAAGCTCGAAGCCTCCGGCAACGTCACACTCGACACCGTGCGCGCCATCGCCGCGACCGGTGTCGACTATGTGTCCGTCGGCTCTCTCACCAAACATGTGCGCGCCACTGACCTCTCGATGCGGTTCGACTTTTCCTGAGAGTCCGCCGCCCCGCGCGGCCGCGCTTACCGTCCTCGTGTCAGCCGACGCGCTGCCAGAAGCTGAAGAAGATGCTGCTCCCGGGCGCATGCACCCGGTGGTTGCGGATCGAGTCGACCAGGTCCTGGAGGAACTGCGCCAGATCCGGCCAGTAGTGGTACGCGATCCAGAAGAACGCAATCACGAACCCGATCCACAGGATGCTGCCCCAGATGGCGAACCATACGTTGGCGCTGGGCCCATGCGCGTAGTAGGCATAGTGGCGGGTCGCGCGCAGCGGCGCCGTGCATACCTGCATAAGGACGAACAGGATCAGGATATCTGCCCACAGTGGAACGTCGGCAGGCGGCGCCCAGCCGAAGACGGTGCCGTGGGTGACGAGCCGGGCCAGGATGACCAGGAAGGCGATGATCAGCACGGCGTTGCACAGCGCCGCAATCGGAACCATCACCCCCAGCAACACCCGCCCGGCATAGCTGGTGTCCTCCGGATCGATCGGCGGCGGATAGCCATAACGCATGTGGTCTCTCATTTCCCGTCTCCCACGGCGCCATTCGCGGCGCCACGCGCGTCTCTCAGCCCTCGCCTCCCGGCGCCACTGCTGGCGCCACTTCGCCCCCGCCTTGAAGGAGGCGTACTGCTTCTTGGCCTCCTCGATCAGATGTTGCGCATCGAACGGCTGGCCATGCGCGGCGGCGCGTTCTTCCGAAGTGCTGGCATAGGGGATCACGAACATCATCACGATGTACGCGAGAATCCACGCGCCCCAGGTCAGAATGGCCAGAGCGACGAAGATGAGGCGCACGATGGCCACGTCGAGGTTGAAATAGGCGGCGATGCCGTTGCAGACGCCGCTGATCACCGCGCCTTCGCGGATCTGATAGAGCCGCCGTGCGGTGGTCGAATCGGACGCGCCGGCCTGCGCCCGCTCCTGCGCACCGGAGGCGGACGGCGCGCCGCCGGGCGCGCCGTCAGCGGACTGGCCGTTGACCGGTCCCATCTCCGTGAGAACCTGCTGTATCTCCTCCGCGCTCACGACGCTCTTGTGGGCGCTCAGGAAACGGTTGCACTTCTCGGCGATGGCCTGCTCCAGATCGGCAAGGATCTCGGCGCGGTCCGGATCGTCGTGCAACCTCGCCTGGGCGCTCTCGAGATACGCCTGCAGAGCGTCGTAGCCGCCCTCCTCGATCTGGTAGGCGTTGCCGTTGAGGCTGATGGTGAGCACTTTGCGCATGACTATTTTCCCAGCTGCTGGATGGTTTTATTGATCTCTTTCCAGTAGTCGTTCAGCTCATCGAGCTCGGCGCGGCCCTGCGCCGTGAGCTCGTAGTACTTCCGCGGCGGCCCGGCCTCCGATTCCTGCCACTCGTACTGCAGCAACCCCTCGCGCCGCATCCGGCTCAGCAGCGGGTACAGCGTGCCCTCCTGAGTCGCGAACTCCGTTGCGGCCAGCTTCTTCAGCATGTCGGCGACGTACACCTTGTCGGCGGCGATGATCTTCAGGATCAGAAACTCGAGCAGTCCCTTGCGGATCGGGCCGAATTTCTCGTTGACGCTCATGAGCCGTTGCGGGGGTCCTTTTCTTCAGTACAGTACCTTTTTATCACAAGGTACAGGCGTTGTCCATGGGAGCCCGCCTCCCCCTCACCAGAGTCGCCTCCGTTCCGGTTCTTGGCTCTTCTCTTGGCTCGGAAAGCAAATCGGGCGCGATGCCATCAGGGAGCGGCGAGCCAAGACGCCATGATGAAATTCTCTTTGTGACGGCACCCACGCCCTGATGAAGGCCGCGTGCGTGGGGTGCCGACCCCTCTTATGGCGAGGGTCCGATCAAGGCTGTGGGCGCCGTATCAAAGAGAATTTCATCATGGCGTCTTGGCTCTCCGCGCCCGCGGTTGCGCGCGCCGAGAGTTGCTTGGAACCGAGAGCCGAGAGCCGGAGAAGAACGGAGGGAGTCGGCTAAGCGACGGCCGACTTGAGCACGCGCTGGGGTTGGGCGATGCCGTATCCCTGGGCGTAATCGACCCCGAGGCTGGTGAGCATCTGGATGATCTCCGCGTTCTCGGCGAACTCGGCGATCGTCTGCTTGCCGGTGAGGTGGCCGATCTCGTTGATGGAGCGAACCATCTCGCGATCGATCGGGTCGCGCAGGATCTCGCGCACGAAGCTGCCGTCGATCTTGAGGAAGTCGACGGGGAAGTGCTTGAGGTAGCCGAACGAGGACAGGCCGGTGCCGAAGTCATCGAGGGCGAACTTGCAGCCCAGCTCGCGCAGGGCCTGGATGAAACGGTTCGCTTGGGAAAAGCTGGCGACGGCGGCGGTCTCGGTGATCTCGAAGCAGATCTTGGAGGCGTCCAGGCCGCTGCGGTGGAACTGATCGATGACGAACGGCAGGAACTTGTCATCGCCCAGGCTCTGGCCGGAGAGGTTGATGGAGCACATCAACAGCTTCTCGCGCTCGTCGGCTTCCGACACCAGCCACCGCAGGGCGTTCTCGATCACCCAGCGATCGATGGCGGGGGTGATGCCGTAGCGCTCGGCGGCGGCGATAAAGTCATTGGGAGAGACGATCCGGCCGGTCTCATCTTTCAGGCGGAGCAGCAGCTCGTAATGGGCCCCGGGCTCGATGCGCTGCAGCGGCTGAATCGCCATGCGGTACAGCTCGAAGCGCCCCTCCTCCAACGCCGCGTTGATGCGGGCAGCCCACTGCATCTCGCGCCGGCGCCGCATGAGCTCGATATCGTTCTCGGCGAAACTGTGAACGCGATTGCGCCCGCCTTCCTTGGCCGCCGCGCAGGCGCTGTCGGCGGCGGATAGGATCGAGGCCACGTCCTCGTTGTCGGCGGTGATCGGCACGACGCCGATGCTGGCGCCGAGGCGGAAGACGCGATCTTCCCAGGTGAAGCGGAAGTTGCGGACACCCTCGCGCAACGTCTCTGCGGTGCGCATCGCTTCATCGAGCGAGCAACTCTCCAGCAGGATGCCGAACTCGTCGCCGCCCAGGCGCGACAGCGTGTCGCGCCAGCGGACCTTGGATTTCAACAGGGCACCGACCTGGCCCAGCAACGCATCGCCGGCGCTGTGACCGCAGGTATCGTTGACGATCTTGAACTGATCGATATCCAGATAGCACAGCGCGTAGGAAGCCTCGCGCGCCTTGGCGCTCTTCAGGGCACGCTCCACGCGGCTCTCGAACTCGCGCCGATTGACGAGCCCGGTGAGCAGGTCGTGGCTGGCGTGATAGGAGAGACGGCGGTTGAGCTCGCGAGATTCGCTGACGTCGTGGAACACCAGGACGCCACCGCCCACGTGACCGGACCCGTCGCGGATCGGAGCGGCCGTGCTTTCGACGTACAGCTCGTTGCCGTCGCGGCGGATGAGCAGCATCGGCCGCACGGACTTGATCGGCCGGATGCGCCGGATCGATACGCTCAAGGGGTTCTCGAGCGGCTCGCAGGTCTCTTCGTGGAAGGCGCGGAAGATTTCCTCGACCGGGCGCCCCATCGCATCCTCGAGCCGCCAACCCGTCAGCTCCTCGGCCACCGGGTTGATGTAGTCGATGGTCGACTGGGCATCCGTCGTGATGACGCCATCGCCGATCGACTGCAGGGTGATCTGCGCGCTTTCCTTCTCGCGGAACAGCGCCTCCTCGTATAGCTTGCGCTCGGTGATATCGAGCTCGACGCCTACGAGGCGCAGCAGACGGCCATGCTTGTCAACGCGCGCGGTAGCGCGGCTGATGACCCAGCGCCACTCGCCGTTGCGGTGGCGCATCCGGTGCGTGCTTTCAAACACGGGCGTCTTACCGGCCACGTGATCGCGAATCGCGGCCTGCACTCGCGCCAGATCATCCGGATGCACGAGGCTGCGCCAGTCGGGCGAGCCGCGCATATCCTCGTCCGCATAGCCGAGCATCGCCTTCCAGCGGGGCGAGAAGTAGACCTCGTTGCTCTCGACGTCGAAATCCCACAGCCCGTCATTCGCAGAGGACTGCGAGAGCAAGGTGCGCTCTTCGAGCTTCGCGAGGCGTGTCTCGATGCGGATGCGCTCGAGGCCCGTGGCGAGGCTCGTGCCGATGAGCTTCATCAGCAGCTGCAGATTTACGTCCCACGCCCCGCGCGGCAACGTATGGCACAGTCCCAGAAAGCCCGCCGGCCGGCCCTGCACGCGCAGCGCAACCAGCAGAGCGGAGCCGACCTGCAGATCGGCGAGGCGTTGCGCTTCCGCTGCCTGCTCGCGCCGCACCGAGCCAGTGTCCCGAAGCTCCGACAGGCGCAGATGATCGAGCCGTGACTTCAACCAGGGGAAGGAATCCATGGGCGCGCCCAGCAGTCCTTCCGGACGGCACTGGGCGAAGGCGCTGCGCGCTACCTGCACGTCCTCGACCACGAGCTCGTCCCGACGCAGGACCACGAGGAATGCGCAATCGCTGCCCGTTGCTTCGCGCAGCAGCTCCAGATTGCGCCGGATGCACTCGTCGACGGTTTCGCGGCGCATGTTCTGGAAGTCGACCGCGATCTTCGTGCAGGCGACGTCCATGCCCAGAACGGGCTTGGGTGCGCGGCCGGTCCAGGCATCTGCCGAAAGGATGTCCGACGCGGTGAATTCCGCGGTCTTATCCGGCGGCAGCGACGACATTCAGCCCTGACCTCCCGAGCCGCGCGGCCTTGGGGCGCCACGTCGGTGCTTGTGGTCCGCATCTGGCGACCGTTTCGTTGGCCGCCCCTCCGGTTTCCGGCGATCCCTTCGGGATTCCGCCGATGCCTTCGGCGTTGGAGCGACTGTCCATGGTCGTTCTGCGGGTTTTATAAGTACTTGCGTCGGATTCTCGCACACTAATGAAGGAAAACAAGCTAAGGCGCTGTTCGATCAAGTAATGGGGCGAGTTAACAGATTCCGACAGGGTGGTGATGCACTGCCGGCAGGGTAGCGCTAAATCGCAGAAACCGTCTGCGCACTGGCACGCATATTCCGTAGCAGCCGGCAAACAAGCGCGGTTTTTGCGCGGCCAGCCCCGGGGTCAGGCCGACTCCAGGGCGGCGCGAGCCAGCTCGAACAGCCGCTTGAGCTCCTGCTCCATCTCCAGCTGCAGGGGATCGAGGCCGCCATCGCGGGTCCGCGGTATGTAGCGAGGCGGACCGACGGCAATGACGATGCGAGAGAACGGCCACGGGATCACGAACTTGTCCCACTTGATGAGCCAAGCGTGGGAGGCGGCATAGGCCATTGGCAGGATCGGCCGCCCGGACATGCGCCCGAGCAGGATCGCCCCCGGCTTGAACTTGAAGCGCGGCCCTTTGGGCCCATCCGGCGTGACCACCGGAGACACATTCTCCTGAACCAGGGCCTGGTAGTAGTCCCGCAGAGCCCGCGCACCGGTGTGCGAGGAAGATCCGCGAATGACCCGGCCGCCCACGCGCCGCACCATCATGGCGCCGATCTCCCCATCGACGGAGGGGCTGATGAGCCAGCCGACGCTCAAGCCCCGGGCGCGCTGCTCCAGCAGATACTTTGCGCAGAAGAGCTGATGCTGGTGCCAATAGCACGGCACCAGCGAAGGCGCCCGGGACAAGGCCTGCGCCAGGTGCTCCTCGCCTTCGATGCGCACCACGCGGCAGGTCCACCACCAGCACTTGATGATTCCCACACCCAGCGGCACTGCGATGCGATAGAGCAGCCGCCGTGCCACCGTCATCCGTCGGTTCGATCGCGTGACGGCGCGGTAGATGGTATTGCGGAGATCCCCGCCCCCTTCGTCGGTCATTTTACGCGGCGCTCACGCCTCGCCCTGCGGGCCCGGCGTCATCAAGGATTACTCGGCGCTCACGCGCCTCGCCCTGCGGGCCGCCCTGCCGGGCGTTATCAAGGATTACTCGATCGGAATCAATGACGTGCATAATGTAAGATCGTACCCGAAGTCGCTGGCATGACTGTTCAACGAACCGCTCAAAATCAGCCGCCGGAGGCGGCGCTTCAGTTCGACATCGGATCCACGGACGACTCCCTGGACCGCATGATCGAGCTGTTCGCCCGCCACGGCGACACCTACCGCGTGTACGTGCCGACGCGCAGATCGTACACGTACGTCATTCATCACCCCGATGACGTGAAGCGCGTGCTCGTCTCCAACCACCGCAACTACACTAAAGGCGTGGGCCTGGATCGGGTCAAGATCCTCCTGGGGAAGGGTCTGATGACCAGCGAGGGGGAGTTCTGGAAGCGCCAGCGCTACATGATGCAGCCGATGTTCCACCGGCGCGTCATCACGGAATTCGCCGCCCTGATCGATGCGGCGAATGAGCGCTTCATCTCCCGTTGGGAGGCGCAAGCGGCCCGCGGGGAGGTGGTGAGCCTCACCGACGAGATGAGCGAGCTGACGCTCGAGATCGTCCTGCGATCGATTTTCGGCACGGACCTCGACCGTCTGGCGCAGCAGCCCGGCGGCAACCCCTTCGAGGTCGTGACCAAGGAGCAGGGCCGCAACCTGCAGTTCGCCTTCAAATTCCGCTCCCTCACCAAGCTCGTGGCAGAGCTGGTCCGCCGCCGCCGCGAGGGGCACGAAGAGCACTTCGACTACGTCGGCATGCTGATGAACGCCCGCGACAAGGACACCGGCGAGGCGATGAAGGAGCGAGAGCTGGTCGATGAGGTGCTGACCCTGGTGGTCGCCGGGCATGAGACGACCGCCAGCGCCCTCAACTGGACGTGGTACCTGTTGTCGCAGCACCCGGAGGTCGAGGCCAGGCTGCACGCGGAGATCGACTCCGCAGCTGCGGTCAGCGCTCCGAGCCTCGCGCAGATGGAAGCGCTCGCCTACACGCAGCAGGTCATCAACGAGGCCTTGCGGTTGTATCCTCCGGGCTGGCTGCTATCACGCCGCGCCATCGAGCCGGACGTGCTGTCGGGCTTCGAGATCGCGGCCGGAACGAACGTGCTGCTGCCGCTCTACCTGCTGCACCGGCACCCGCGCTACTGGCACGATCCCGATGCCTTCCGGCCGGAGCGGTTTGCCCCCGATCATGAGGCGGAGCGGCCGCGGTTCGCCTACATGCCGTTCGCGGCCGGTCCGCGCCACTGCATCGGGGAGACCTTCGCTCTGTACGAAATGCTGATGCACCTGTACAAGGTCGCCCGGCGCTACCGCCTGGTGCACGTCCCGGACATGCCGCTGGAGCTGGAAGCGCAGATCAACCTACGCAGCAAATATCCCCTGCACATGAGGCTGGAACGCCGTTGACACAGAAGGCTACGACTCTCACGGAGCTCATCGAGAGCAACCGCCACGTCGCGCGCAGCGTCACCTATCTCGAGGGCGAGAACGAGTCGCGCAGCGTGTCTTTCGCGGAACTGCACGAGCGTGCGCTCGGGATTCTGTATCACCTGCAGCGGATCGGCGCCCGGCGGGGCGATCGGCTGATCCTCTTCATCGGCCACAACGAGCAGTTCATCGACGCATTCTGGGCGGCGCTGCTGGGGGGCATCGTGCCGGTGCCGATTGCGATTGGCATCAGCGATGAGCATCGCCACAAATTCCTGCGCATCGCCCGCAAGCTCGGCAGCCCGCGGATGGGCCAGCCCTTCGTGTATACGGACCGCAAGTCCATCGACCGTATCGGCGCGTTCGCCGCGCAGGCCGGTGAGAGCGAGCTGTTCCTGAGCCTGCGGCCGCGGACATTCCTCGTCGATGATCTCGATGACATTTCCCGCGCCGGCAAGGTGCAACCGGCCAAGCCCGATGACGTGGCGTTCATTCAGTTCTCTTCCGGCTCGACCAGCGAGCCGAAGGGTGTAGTGCTCACGCACGCCAACATCCTCGCCAACTGCCGTGGTGTACAGGAAGCGGCGGCCTTCACTGAGGAGGATGTCAGTCTTTCCTGGATGCCGCTCACTCACGATATGGGACTCATCGGGTTCCACATCATGATGTTCTTCATGCGCGTGCACGCGCATCTGATGCCCACGGAGCTGTTCGTTCGCCGCCCGCTGCTGTGGCTGTCGCTCGCCTCGAGGGTGCGCGCATCCGTGCTGTGCTCGCCGAATTTCGGCTACAAGCATTATCTGAAGGTGCTCGGGGACCGCTCGATCGAAGGCCTGGACCTGTCCCGTGTACGGATCATTTTCAACGGCGCGGAGCCGATCTCGGTGCAGCTGTGTGAGGAGTTCCTCGCTCGGCTCGCCCCGGCGAAGCTGCCGCGCAATTCCATGTACCCCGTGTACGGGCTGGCGGAAGCCTCCCTCGCAGCGGCGTTTCCCAAGCCCGGAGCGCCGATCCGCACCATCGCCCTGAATCGCCATCGCATGGGCGTCGGCGATCCGGTGACGCCGGTTGCGAAGTCCGACCGCGACGCCGTCGAGCTGGTGTCCGAGGGCACTGCGGTTCCCTTCTGCCGCGTCCGTGTCGCCGGGGACGACGACCGGCCGCTTCCCGAGGGCCAGGTCGGTCACATCCACATGACCGGCGAGAACGTCACTCGCGGCTACTTCGAGAACCCGCAGGCAAATGCGGAGGCCTTCACCGCCGACGGCTGGCTGCGCACGGGGGATCTGGGGCTGATCGATCGCGGCGAGCTGTTCGTCTCGGGGCGCGCCAAGGAAATCATTTTCGTCAACGGCCAGAACTACTACCCCCACGACCTGGAGGCGATCGCGCAAGCGGCCGATGGCCTGGAGCTGGGCAAGGTCGTGGCCGCCGGCGTGCGCCGGCGCGACTCGCAAACCGAGCAGCTGGTGGTGTTCGCTCTGCACCGCGGCGACATGACGGAGTTCCTGCCGGTGGCGACCCAGGTCGCCAGGCTCGTCAACGAGAAGGTCGGGCTGGAAGTGAGCGAGGTCGTGCCGGTCAAGCGCATCCCCAAGACGACCAGCGGCAAGATTCAGCGCCACATGCTGGAGGAAAGCTTCATCGAGGGAGAGTTCGATGCCGAGCTCGCGGAGCTGGCCGCACTGCGCGCCGCGCAGCGGGGGCCGCAATCCAGCTCGCTCTCGGAGATCGAGAACAAGCTCAAGACGATCTGCGACGCGGCCCTCGAGGGCAAGCACGTCGACATCCACGACAATCTGTTCGAGATCGGCGCAAGCTCGCTGAAGCTGATCGAGATCCACGAGCAGATCGACCGGGAATATCCCGGCCAGGTGGACCTCACCGAGCTGTTCGATTTCCCGACGATCGCCGAGCTCGCCCGGCATCTGGAGACCAAGCTGGCGGCTTGAGGCCAGCGGCCCCGGTCACGGATCGCATCGCCCCCTGCCAGTCGCCTGCGAAAACAGCGGGGCTCACCCCTCCCGGGGCGTTCAGTGGCCATTCTGTGCCGAACTGTGCCTATAATGCTCAGCATGGAGGCTAATGTCCTGACGCCTGGGACGGTCACCGCACGGTGCCAGGCCCGCCTTTCCGAGTGCGGCATCCGTCCAACCGGCCAGCGCGTGCGGATCGCATCGCTGCTCCTGTGTGCGCCGCAGCACCTGTCCGCAGAGCAGATCCTGGCGACTCTGCGCAGCTCAGGTGCGCGCGTCTCCAAAGCCACGGTCTACAACACGCTGAACCTGTTCGCCGCGCGCGGAATCATCCGCCAGCTGTCGGTTGACGGCTCGCGCGCCTGGTTCGACTCGAACGTCGACGCCCACTACCACTTCCACGATACCTCGAGCGGGGCGCTGATCGATGTTCCCGTGCCCGAGGTCGAGTTCAGCCGTCTGCCGCCTCCTCCCCCGGGCACGGAAGTCGCCGGCATCGACCTGATCATTCGCCTCCGAAAAAAGAACTAGTCCCACACGGACCGGTGTTATGTCGTGATCTCCCCGTGGCGCGCGTGCCGCGTGGGGCGGCGCTCGGCCGGCACAGGGGCCAACATAAGACCACGCCCGGTCTTATGGGTGAGGAGGTACGAGTACAGCATGTCTGCCTGCGCCCGCATCGCATGAGCGGATACGAGACCGCAAAGCGCCTGACGCTCTGGTTTCGTCAGTGGCGTGTGCCCCTGCGCAGGTTCCTGATGGAGCAGGGCATCGTGCCCGCCGCCGATGTCAGCGATGTCGCGCAGGAGGTGTTCCTGCGGTTGCTGCGCTATGACCGCGCGGAGCTCATCGAGTACCCCCAGGCCTACCTCTTCAAGATGGCGGCCAACGTTGCCAACGAGTGGGCTCTGCGGGCTCGCCGGCGTCATCCGCACGAGTCGGAATGGCTCGAAGGGCTGCCCGCCGAGGACCGCCCGGAAGCGGACATTGCGGTGGCGCAAGCCCAGGCGGAGATCGAGCGCGCGCTGCGTGCACTGAGCCCCCGCCAGCGCGCGGTGCTGAAGATGCAGTTTACGGAAGGGTTGGGACGCGAGGAGATCGCCAGGAGGCTGGGATCCACACCACGGGTGGTGAAGAGGGAGCTGATGAAGAGCTACGAACGGTTGCGCACTGAGCTGAGCCCGGATTTGCTGCGAGTGATCTCCTATGGACGCGAGTGAGCGGCGCCGGCGTGCAGGTGAGGAGGCGGCCGAATGGTGGGTGCTGTTCGACTCCGAGGACGTCTCCTTGGAGACCCGCACGGCATTCGTCGACTGGCTGCGCGAGTCGGCGCTGCACGTCGAGGAACTGCTGCGCGTAGCGCAGGTCCACGGAGCACTGGAACAGTTTCAGCGCTGGGCGACGCTCTCCACGGACGAGACGGGAAAGAGCCGCCTGCCCGCGGATGCCGCCGGCAAGGTGATGAGCTTTCCCCTGCCACCCCGTCCGCCCTCACAAGACGCCCCGCGCGCCTCGCGCCCGCGTCGTACGTGGCTGGGGGTGGGTTTCGCTACGGCGGCGGCGGCGTTGCTGGCGCTGTGGCTAAGCGGCCTCTCTCCGAGAAACTACACGGTGGTGACGGGACAAGGCGAGCGGCGTGAGCTCACGCTCTCCGACGGAAGCGTCGTGCAGATCGACCCGGAGACCGGGCTGCGAATCAGCTTCGACAGCAAGCTCCGCCAGATCGATCTGCAGCGCGGCCGCGCGCGCTTCCGTGTCGCCAAGAACCCGAACCGGCCGTTTCTGGTCCGTGCCGGCGGCACGGTCGTCAGGGCCGTCGGAACGGAATTCGGTGTCGAGCACCGCAGCCAGGGCATCGTCGTGACCGTCGCCGAAGGCCGTGTTGCCGTCATGCCTCACAACACGGAGCCGTTTCCGCGTGCAGGGCCTGGCCCGGGGGGCGAGCCGGCCAGTGTGCCGGAGGCCGTGACCGGCGAGGCGGCTCCCGTGGCCGACGCCGCCAAGTCGCAGGCGGCATCGCCCGTTGTTCTGGTGAGCTCCGGTCAGCAGATCACGGTGTCACCGACCGGCTCTGCGCAAGCCGTGCGTGAGGTCAACGCAGAAAGGGAGCTGTCCTGGGCCGAGGGACGGCTGTCCTTCGAGAATGACAGCGTCGCCACGGTCGTCGAAACGTTTAACCGCTACAACCACTTGCAAATTCACGTCGCCGACTCGGCGCTCGCCAGGCGCACCATGAGCGGCGTATTCAGCGCCTCCGATCCGGAGTCGTTCGTCGCTTTCCTGCGCTCGACGACGTCGGTCACCGTGGAGCGCAACGGGCGCGACATCACGATCGCCTCGGCCCGCTGATCGCACGATCGTCACTCAGCCGCGTGCGGCGCACATCCGGCGCCCCTCGCGACCGTTAAGTCCTGCATACTGCGCCCGGGTCCGCCGGCGCATACATCAGCGCTGCCTCCCGACTTGCCCACGACTGTCGCGCATGCGCTACACGCCGGGGGTCCCAAACTCAACCCGTCTTATATGAGCGCGGTCATGCCATCTGGCGTCACAGAACGATGAGGGGGTCGCTGTGAGACTGTCTTCCGTCGCTGCGGTACTCGCATGCGCGCTCGCGCTATGCAGTCTGCCCGCAAGCGCCGCGGAGGCGACGGCCACCTACAACATCGACATCTCGCGGCAGCCGCTCGATACCGCGCTCCGTGCTTTCGCGGAGCAGACCGGACTGCAAGTCGCCCGCTTCGACGACTCCGCCGATGGTGGTGTCGCCGTCGGGCCGATCCACGGCAAATACACGCTCAAAGAGGCGCTCGAGAAGCTCCTGGGTCCGGCCGGCTTTGCCTATTCGCTGATCAACGACCACACCATCGCAGTGGCGAACGACACTGCAACCCCCCGCAGCCGATCCGGGACAGGCGGCGGTCAGGCGGCAAAACACCCGGACGACTCCGCTGGCGGCTCCGGCCCGCACGAAGCCACACTGCCCGCGCAGACCGCATCCTCAGGCGCAGACGCCGCCGCGCGCAGGCGAGCCGGCAAGCCCGCGGGCGCCGCGAGCGGCCGCACTCCGGAAGATGAGGTCGTCGTCACCGGCTCCCGTTTGGGCATCACGGGCATGAACACTCCGACGCCCGTCACGGTGCTGTCCGCGCAGCAGCTGCAACAGGTCAAGCCCGGACCCCTCATCGAGGCGCTCGATGAGATGCCGCAGTTCCTCAACAACTCGACTCCACAGAGCTCCTACAACTTCTCGACGACCTCGGGTCAGAGCTTTCTCAACATGCGCGGGCTGGGCATCAACCGCACCCTGGTGCTGCTGGACGGACGGCGAGTGACGCCCTCTTCGCGCCTCGGTGCGACCGACATCAGCACTCTGCCGCAATCGCTGGTGCAGCGCGTCGACATCGTCACCGGCGGCGCCTCCGCCGCGTATGGCTCCGATGCCGTCGCCGGCGTGGTGAACTTCATCCTCGACACTCACTTCGACGGTCTGCAGCTCAATGCCAACGGCGGTGCGACCAGCCGCGGGGACAACGGCAACGGCGGCGGCTCCATCACCTTCGGCACGCCGCTCGGTGAGCGCCTGCACGTCATCGGCACCACCGAGTTCTACCGGGCAGCGCACGTCGAGACGTTTGCGAACCGGGACTGGTTCCAGGGTTGGGGACTCGTCACGAACCCGCAGTGGCTCGCGACGCATACCGGCCCGCGACTGCTGACCCTGCCGGATGTGAGCTCGACCCGCTACACCTTCGGCGGGCTCATCGACGCGCCGGGCTCCGCGCTGAACCGCCTCATGTTCCTGCCTGACGGCTCGGCAACTGCCTTCGTCCCCGGCAGCCCCGCCATCATCGGCACCGGCTGCTACTGCCAGTCGGGCGGGATCGGCGACAACTACTGGGCCGACCGGACCGGCGATGGCTCGCTGTACCCGGCAATCTCCCGCAGCAGCAGCTTCGTCTACCTGAACTACGACCTGAGCGATGACCTGACCGCGTACGTCCAGGGACTCTACGGTCACAGCGCGACCAACTACGTGGAAGTGGGCGCGGTTCAGTTCGCGCAGTGGGAAGCCACGATCTACCCGGATAACGCCTTCCTCCCTGCGAGCATTCGCCAGCAGATGGCGCAGGAAGGCCTGCCCTCCTTCGGCCTGTCGCGCATGGCGAGCCAGGCAGACCTGGGCAACTCGCGCAATCAGACATCCAACACCCTGCAGTCCTATACCGTGGGGCTCAAGGGCACCGGCGGCGGTTGGAATTTCGGCGCCTACGTCCAACAGGGGCGCAACGAGAGCGAGTCGTTCCTGCTCGACTACATCCGCACCGACCGCCTGTCGCTCGCCATGGATGCCGTCGTCGACCCTGCCAGCGGTGCGGTCGTGTGCCGCTCCACCCTCTACGACCCGGCGAACGGCTGTGTGCCGCTCGATCTGTTCGGTGCGGGCAACGCCAGCGCCGCGGCGAAGCAGTACGTGCTGGGCAACAAGTACGGCTTCGCGACCGTGCATCAACGCTTCGCGGAAGTCTCGGCGAATCGCGAGATCTTCCGGGGATGGGGCGCCGGCGGGGTGTCGCTCGCGCTCGGCGCCTCGTATCGCAAGGATTCGCTCGAGCAGTACGCCGATCCGCCGGACCACACCGAGTTCGTCCCGCAGAACAACCCGGCGCTCGGCATCCAGGGGATTCCGCCGGGCTTCGTCGGCAACCCGTTCGTGTACCAGTTCTCCTCTTTCCCGAGCATCGCCGGGGAGTACTCGGTCGCGGAGTACTTCGGCGAGGCGCTCCTGCCGCTCTTCTCCAACCGCGCGCTCCTGGAGCAACTGAACCTGAGCCTCGCCGGACGGCTGGCCAACTATTCCGGCAGCGGCCACGTCTGGGCGTGGAAGGCCGGACTGGACTGGCAGCTCGTGAATGACCTGCGGCTGCGCGCCACCCTGTCGCGCGATACGCGCGCCGCCAACCTGGCCGAGCGCTTCGACTCGCAGGGAAGCGGGGTCGTCGTGCGCGATCCTTTCTTCAACAACAACAACGTTACTCTCAGCCAGTTCTCCACCGGCAATCCCGCCGTCAACCCGGAAAAGGCCGACACGCTGACCCTCGGCGCGGTGCTGCAACCGAGCTTCCTGGCTGGCCTGTCGCTGTCGGTCGACTGGTATCGCATCGACACCCAGGATGCGATTGCGCAGCTGGGCTCGCAGATCATCGTGAACAACTGTAATGCCGGCGCACAGGAGTTCTGCTCCCTGATCACGCGCGACCCGGTCACCGATCAACTGGTGTTCGTGAAGAACGAGTATCTCAACGTGTCCCGGGCCGAAGTCAGCGGCACCGACCTGGAGCTGGACTACCAGCATGGCATCCACCTGCTCGGAGGGGGTGCGGAGCGCTTCAGCGCGCGCCTGATCGGAAGCTACCTCGCCGAGAACTCGGTGACCAACCAGGCGGTCGGCACGATCGACTATGCCGGCCAGGTGGGCGACGGATTCAACCTGCCGCGCTTCCAGCTGTTCTCCGACCTGAGCTATACGAACGGTCCCTACCAGTTCCTGGTGCAGGAGCGCTTCATCGGGCGCGGCCGCGTCGACGTCACCTACGTCCAGGGTGTCGACATCGATCGCAATACCGTGCCCTCCATCGCCTACACCGACCTGAATCTGAAGTACACGCGCGCCGCCGGCGGCGGCTGGCCGTCGATCGAGCTGTATGGGCACGTCACCAACCTGTTCGACCGTGCGCCCCCTGTTGTCGCCAACTACACCGACTTCACCGGTGCCACGCCCACCAACAAAACCGTATACGACGTCCTGGGCCGGCGCTTCACCGTCGGTATCACCGTGAAGTTCTGATTGGCAGCACCCACTGCGCGGGCGCGTTGGGGTGCGCGCCTCGCGCAGTAAGTGGCGGCCATCGAGCGGAGCCGGCGGCGCGGCCGCCACGCAACCGGCCCGCGCACTGGATTTGGGACTTTGGGGTGGCCATCCAGCTGCGCATCCGCGTCGGCAACTTACCCGTGTGTGTCGAGAGTTAAGACAGGCATGCCGGGCAAACTGGACCCCCCCGGGGTCCAGTTCTCGCCGCGGGCCGGTCTATGGTTCGAGAGTCATCAGAACTCGTCACACGCAGAAGGGGAACCCCATGGCTTTACGAGCGAAGGTGCGGCGGCCCGCCGCGCGCTGGCTGGCGATTGCGTCGCTCGCTCTGTGCGCGCCCGTGCTGGCCGCCAAGGCGGACTACGACCGCGAGAATGTCGCCCATCCGAGCTGCGACAAACGCTGCCTGCTGCTGGATCTGAATCAGGTCCTGGATGCGATCGGGCAGAATTCCCCCGCCGGCCTGCCGCTCGCCCCGCAGGCGAAGATCACCTCCGACGGGGTACAGGGCAAAATCGAGTCCTCGCCCGTCTGGGGGCCGGCACGGCGCATTCCTTATCGGCTGATTTTTGCCGACCCGACCACCGAATCGGCCGTGTTCTACGGCGTCGTCACCAACTCGTACGAGCGTCCCGCGGGGGCGCCTCCGAGCTCACGCCCCGTGCCGGCGGGCGCCGGCGACCAATGGTGGTACTACGTGCTGCGCATCAAGGTGGCGGACAAGCTCATCAGCGAGGTGGAACAGCTGGACCTGGAGCCCAGAGCCGGCTCGTTCGGAGCGGAAAACATCCGTGCGCTGCACCAGCCCGACCGGATCTGGGACGACATCATCCCGCAGCCGGAGCGTTCCACACGCGAGGAGCTGTTCGCGGTCGCGGACAAGTACTGGGATTCGGTCTCAAAGAGAATCGACCCGAAGGAAGTGCCGTGGGGGCCGGCGTGCCAGCGTCTGGAGTCCGGGACGATCACCAGCGACACGGCGAATTTCCCATGGAGCTGCGGCAACGGGATGAAACAGCCCTCCGTGTACTGGATAGTGGAGAATCGCCGCTATTACTTCGCGGATGTCGAGCGGGGCGTGGTGCTCGGTTTCGCTGTTTTCATGACGCCCAAGGAGTTCCCCAAGAACGCCTTCGGACTTGCGATCGAGTTCTTCAAGGTCCAGAACGGGCTGATTCGACAGATCGATGCGTTCTCGCGCACCCGCCAGTCCGCACAGCATTCCGGCTGGGGCTCGGGACCGGGATCCTGATCGCCTTGGTCCGCAGCCCCAGTGCAACCGCATGAGGAGATCCGAGCATGCTCAAGACCATCGCCCTCGCCGTCCTGTCGATGGGGTTCGCGCAGATCGCGCTGTCCTCCGACGCGGATGTCATCCGTGAAGCCAAGGATCGCGCCGATATCGAAGTGCTGATCTGGCACTACGTGCAGGCGCTGGACAATCTGGACGCGGAAGCCTATCCGACCTTCTTCACCGAGGACGGACAGATCTGCTGCGAGCACGACCACGTGTACAAGGGACACGCCGAGCTGAGGAAGCTGATCCAGGAGGTCAAGGACTCACGCGCCGCCGCGCAGGCCAAGGGCCAGACGGTGCCGAAGATGTACCACCCTATCTTCAACTCGCACATCGAGTTCCGCGACAAGGATCACGCGCACATCGACTCGTACTGGTTCAC